>Ga0306920_100002085_pt1 | contig 25102 bp, 14 predicted proteins | sample flu12Cox44000170_FD_204666 | JGI IMG/M metagenome (GOLD analysis project Ga0306920, IMG submission 204666) | Lab enrichment of tropical soil microbial communities from Luquillo Experimental Forest, Puerto Rico - flux4day.12C.oxic.44.000.170 (v2)... | ecosystem: Environmental > Terrestrial >...
TCAGCGACCACGACGCCGGCCAGGGCAGCGAGCTTGCCTACCCCGGGCCGGAGGTGAGGCCGCTGGCCCTGGTCGCCCACGGCCCGCGCCGGGCCTTGCGCCGCCTCACCACCACCCTGCACCCGGCGACCGCCCCGGCCGGTGCCAGCCGCCGGGCACGCCCGCCCGATCCATCCGATCCCGGGCGGCCTGCCACGCACGAGCCCGTGCCCGGCTAGGCCCTCACCCACGGGGACACTCATGGAAACCAACGTGATGAGGGCCGGCCGGAGCCGGCGGACGGCGTCACGCTGAGTGAAAGCGAAGCTCAGGGAGGTCGCGCGCCGACCCGCCGATGAGGATTACTCAGCTCCGGGGAGATATCACCGGAGAGGCGCCGCGCAGGCCTGGCCATCGCAGCGTCACGCCATCATTTGCGGGGTGACGCAGCGCTGTGTCAAACCTAGATACGCTGCGCCGCACCACATTCTGGTTAGTCAGGCGATTGCTTTGTGGCAGCCCGGAAAATTGAGGAGCCGGGCGCAGGTGGGGGCGCCGTGGGCTGGGAGAGCGTGCCCGGCGATCCGGCTGGAACCGGTGGCGCGGAACCCCAGGCAACCTGGACGACGCCTTGAAGACCGGTGGCGACCATGTGCTGCCCCGAGCCGTCCGCGCGCATCACAAACAGATCCGCGCAGCACAGGTCCGGGTACCGCCGGTCGCTCGAAAACGCGATCTGGCCGCCGCCAGGCGAGTACGCGGGTCCGAAGTTGCTGTTCGGCCACTTCGCCGTGGCGAGCCTGGTAAGGCCGGTGCCGTCGGCTCGCATGACATAGATGCTGCCCTGCCACCGCTTGAGATTGCTGGTGAACGCGATGTGGCTGCCGTCCGGTGACCAGTCCGGCACAAATGCCTCCAGCCGCGGCGCGGTCAGCGGGCGCGCGTGCGTGCCGTCGATGCGGGCCACCCAGACCTGCGAGGCGATCCCGTGGAACCCGAGCCGGGTGAAGGCGAGGCGCCGGCCGTCCGGCGACACCTTCGGCTCGAAGCTGCTGGTCTCGTTGGGCTGCTTGAGGAAGGGGATCAGCAGGTGCCGGTGGGTGCCGTCGGAGCGCATGATCCAGATCGAGCACTGCTCGCCAAACGCCAAGCAGCGGGTGAACACGATGTGCCGCCCGTCGGGGGTGTACACAAGCCACACGTCGCTACGCCCGGGCACATCGGAGGCGATCCGCCGCTGGCCGGTTCCATCGGCGTTCATGATCCAGATGCGGCCCACGAAATTCGAGTTGTTGACCCGGGCGAACAAGATGCGGGACCCGTCCGGCGACCAGTCGGGGAAGCGCCCCGAGATCCCCTGGGGGTAGTGGGTGAGCTGGACCAGCCCAGTGCCGTCGGGGTTCACCGCGTAGATCTGGCCGGTCCCGAAGTTGGAGAAGGCGATCCTGCCCGGTGTCAGCGGACCGGCGGCCACGGCAGGGGCGGCCCCGGTAGTCAGGCCCGCGGCCGCGAGCAAGGCGGCCACCGCCAGCGTCCGCAGCACAGCTGCTGCTCGTGTCATGTCGGTTCTCCTTGCTCTCGGCGGCCTGGCCATCGGTCGCGGGCAGCGCTAGCGGGCCGGTCCCCAGTCAGTGAGGAACGTGAACGGCACGCCGGTGCGGACCGGGTGCAGGCCGGAGCCGTCGGCGTTCATGACGTAGAAGTACTGGCAGATCCCCTGCGCCGGGCATTTCCCGTTGAACTGCAGGACGATCCGCCGGCCGTCGGGCGAGTAGCTGGCGAAACCGCCTTGCAGCGGCGGCGCCGGGCTGAAGTGGGTCAGCTCGCGCAGCCCGGTCCCGTCCGGGCGCACCGTCCACGTCCCGGACGTACGGCGACCTGGCCGCGGTCACCGTCAGCGTTCCGCCCCGTCAGAGCGAGCCACCGCCGCATCGGGCCCCGCGAACAGACCTGGACCGGGTCGACAAGAAGTCGCTCGCGTGGGGAGTGTTCTTGTTCCTGATGCCAGCCACGCTGGCGATCGCCTTCGCCACCCACTTTGCCGGTTTCTTCGTCCTGTTCGTGGTCGCGTTCGTCGGCGTGACTGTGACAGCCCAGCCTGACACCTGACACACGGCCCGGGACCAACCTGAACACCCGCAGGACCGCGACAGCGCGGGCGGCGGCCCCGGTACGCTGAAGGCTTCAGAGCCTGCAGAAACGAGCCCCTGGAGGGGTCATGCCGCCGCTGAGGTCCCGTACCGTCACGCACGGACGCAACATGGCCGGTGCCCGTGCGCTGCTGCGTGCCACCGGCGTCGCGCGCGAGGACCTCGGCAAACCCATCGTCGCGGTAGCCAACAGCTTCACCGAGTTCGTCCCCGGCCACGTGCACCTGCGCGAGGTGGGCCAGGTCGTCGCGGACGCCGTCCGCGCGGCGGGCGCCATCCCCCGCGAGTTCAACACGATCGCGGTGGATGATGGTATCGCGATGGGGCACGGCGGGATGCTGTACTCCCTGCCGAGCCGGGAGCTTATCGCCGACTCGGTCGAGTACATGGTGAACGCCCACTGCGCCGACGCCGTCGTGTGCATCTCCAACTGCGACAAGATCACCCCGGGCATGCTGATGGCCGCGCTCCGGCTGAACATCCCCGCCGTGTTCGTGTCCGGCGGCCCGATGGAGGCCGGGGTCGCCCGCACCGAGGGCGAGACCACCGACGGCGTCACCAGGCTCGACCTGATCGATCCGATGATCGCCTCGGCCGACCCCTCGGTGTCCGACGAGCGGCTCGCCGAACTGGAGGAGGCCGCCTGCCCGACGTGCGGCTCCTGCTCTGGCATGTTCACCGCCAACTCGATGAACTGCCTCACCGAGGCGATCGGCCTGGCCCTGCCCGGCAACGGGACCACGCTGGCCACGCACACCGCGCGCCGGGACCTGTTCGACCGGGCCGGCCGCCTGGTGGTCGAGCTGACCAGGCGGTACTACGAGCAGGACGACGAGTCGGTGCTCCCCCGGTCGGTGGCCAGCCGCGACGCGTTCGAGAACGCGATGGCGCTGGATGTCGCCATGGGCGGGTCCACCAACACGATCCTGCATCTGCTCGCGGCCGCCCACGAGGCCAGGGTCGGGTTCGGCCTGAAGGAGATCGACGAGCTGTCCCGCCGGGTCCCGTGCCTGTGCAAGGTCGCACCGAGCAGCAGCTACCACGTGGAGGACGTGCACCGCGCGGGCGGCATCCCGGCGATCCTCGGCGAACTGAACCGGGCCGGGCTGCTCAACACCGAAGTGCACACCGTGCACAGCTCCTCGCTCCGGGAGTTCCTCGGCGCCTGGGACCTCCGCTCGCCCTCGGTCACCGAGGAGGCGGAGGAACTGTTCCACGCCGCGCCCGGCGGAGTGCGCACCACCCGGCCGTACTCGCAGAGCGCCCGCTGGTCCACGCTGGACCTCGACCGGGAATCCGGCTGCATCAGGGACGTGCCGCACGCCTACTCGGAGGACGGCGGGCTCGCCGTGCTGTACGGCAACCTTGCCCCCGAGGGCGCGATCGTCAAGACCGCCGGGGTGCCCGAGGAACTGTTCCACTTCTCCGGCCCGGCGATCGTGTTCGAGAGCCAGGAGGCGGCGGTGGAGGGCATCCTGGCCGACCAGGTCAAGCCGGGTGACGCGGTGGTGATCCGGTACGAGGGCCCCAGCGGCGGCCCAGGCATGCAGGAGATGCTGTACCCGACCAGCTTCCTCAAGGGCAAGGGCCTGGGCCGGGCCTGCGCGCTGATCACCGACGGCCGGTTCTCCGGCGGCACGTCCGGCCTGTCGATCTGCCACGTCGCGCCGGAGGCGGCGGCGGGCGGCGCGATCGCGCTCGCCGAGAACGGCGACCGCATCGTGATCGACATCCCCACCCGCGAACTGCGCCTGGACCTGCCGGACGCCGAGCTTGCCGCGCGCCGCGAAAAGATAACCGCGCTCGGCGGGTATCGCCCGGCCGACCGGCAGCGCCCGGTCAGCCAGGCGCTGCGCGTCTACGCGGCGCTGGCCACGTCCGCCTCCACCGGCGCGGTCCGCGACCTCGGCCTGCTCGGTTCCGGCAACTAACCAAGCTGGCATGGCGACAGCAAAGAACTGGCTGGCTGGCGCGCGGCCGAGGACGCTGCCAGCGGCGCTCGTCCCGGTCGCGGTCGGCACCGGTGTGGCGATCGGCTACGGCGACTTCTCCGCATGGAAGGCCGTGCTGGCGCTGATCGTGGCGCTCGCCCTGCAGGTCGGGGTCAACTACGCCAACGACTACAGCGACGGCATCCGCGGCACCGACGAGGCGCGGGTCGGCCCGGTCCGGCTGGTCGCCGCGGGCCTGGCCCCGCCGCGCCAGGTGCTCGCCGCCGCGATCGCCAGCTTCGCCGTCGCCTGTGTGGCCGGGCTGGTGCTCGCCGCCACCACCACATGGTGGCTGCTGGCGGTGGGCGTGGCCGCGGTGGCCGCCGCGTGGACCTACACCGGCGGCCCCCGCCCCTACGGTTACCGCGGCCTCGGCGAGGTGGCGGTGTTCGCCTTCTTCGGGCTCGCCGCCGTGGTCGGCACCGCGTTCGTGCAGGTCCGCAGCCTGACCTGGCTCGCCTTTGCCGCCTGCATCCCGGTCGGTCTGCTCGCCTGCGCGCTGCTGGTGATCAACAACCTGCGCGACATCCCGTCCGACACCGCGGCGGGCAAGCGCACCCTGGCGGTCCGCATCGGCGACCCGCGCACCCGCCTGCTGTACGCGGGATGCGCGCTGATCCCGTTCGCCGCGGCGGCGCTGATCGCCCCGGTGCGGCCGCTCGCCCTGCTGACCCTGGCCGCGATCCCGCTGGCGCTGCCGCCGGTCCGGGCGGTCCGTACCGGCGCGTACGGTCCCGGGCTGATCGGTGCGCTGGGGCAGACAGGGCGGCTCCAGCTTGCGTTCGGCGCGCTGCTCACCCTGGGCCTCGCGATCCGTTTTTAATGCACACATAACGCCTGGCGCCACTGCCCGTGTGCCTGGTCGCGCGGGTAACCGGGGCTGGCCCAAGGACAGGGCATCGCTAAGCAACCGGCAGCCCCTGGGTGGCCCCCGGATCCCGTCGCATGTGGGACGGGGGTTACCACGTGGCGTCGTAACGCATCGTGAGACGTGCGATGGCGCAACGCGTACCTGCGGAATGGGGCGGGGCGGCGGGGTCAGAGCTAGCAGAGTATTCACAGCGACCAGCGCAGCGGGAATCATGGTGCCATCGAGCGCACCAAGGGGGTTCACCCTATGACCACACCGGCCCGGCTGTCTTACAGCCATGGCGCGTCGCCCGACCCACTCCTCGGCGAGACGATCGGGGACAACCTGCGCCGGATCGCCGCACAGTATCCCGGCCGCGAGGTGCTCGTGGACGTGCCCACCGGGGGGCGGTGGACCTACGCCCGGTTCGACGCCGACACCGACACGCTCGCCAGGGGGCTGATCGCCGCGGGCATCGAGGCCGGCGACCGGGTCGGCATCTGGTCCCCGAACTGCGCGGAGTGGGTGCTGCTCCAGTACGCCACCGCCAAGGCCGGCGTGGTGCTCGTGAACATCAACCCGGCCTACCGCGGCCACGAACTCGGCTACGTGCTGCGGCAGTCAAGCGTGCGGATGCTGGTCAGCGCCGAGTCGTTCAAGACGAGCAACTACCGGGCCATGATCGAGGAGGTCCGCGGCGGCCTGGATGCCCTGGAGCAGGTCATCTACCTGGGCTCCGCGGAGTGGGACGCGCTGATGGCGGCCGGGGCACTGACGGGGGACGGCGCGGGCGGGGACCCGCTGGCCGCGCGTGAGGCGGGGCTGGCCTTCGACGACCCGATCAACATCCAGTACACCAGCGGGACCACGGGCTTCCCCAAGGGCGCGACGCTGTCGCACCACAACATCCTGAACAACGGGCTGTTCATCGGGGAGGGCTGCCGCTACACCGAGGAGGACCGGGTCTGCATCCCGGTGCCGTTCTACCACTGCTTCGGCATGGTCCTCGGTAACCTCGCGTGCACCACGCACGGCGCGTGCATCGTGATCCCCTCTCCCGGCTTCGAGCCCGCCGCCGCGCTGGAGGCGGTGCAGCGCGAGCGGTGCACGTCGCTGTACGGGGTCCCGACCATGTTCATCGCCGAACTGGCCCTGCCCGACTTCGCCAGCTACGACCTGTCCACGCTGCGCACCGGGATCATGGCCGGCTCGCCGTGCCCGGTCGAGGTGATGAAGCGCGTGGTCAGCGAGATGCACATGGCAGAGGTGACCATCTGCTACGGGATGACCGAAACCTCGCCGGTGTCCACCCAGACGCGCGCGGACGACGACATGGAACGCCGGGTGTCCACCGTGGGCCGGGTGCACCCGCACGTCGAGGTCAAGATCATCGACCCGGAGACCGGCCAGGTCATGCCGCGCGGGACGCCCGGGGAACTGTGCACCCGGGGTTACTCGGTGATGCTCGGCTACTGGGACGACGAGGCGCAGACCCGCGGCGCCATCGACGCGGCGCGCTGGATGCACACCGGCGACCTCGCCGTCATGGACGACGCCGGCTACCTGAACATCGCCGGGCGGATCAAGGACATGGTGATCAGGGGGGGGGAGAACATCTACCCCCGTGAGGTCGAGGAGTTCCTCTACGCCCATCCGGCGATCGAGGACGTCCAGGTGATCGGCGTGCCCGACGCCAAGTTCGGCGAGGAACTGTGCGCCTGGGTGAAGCTGCGCCCGGGCGAGTCGCTCACCCTGGAGGAACTGCGCGAATTCTGCACCGGCAAGATCGCCCACTACAAGATCCCGCGGTACCTGCGGATCTCGGACGAGTTCCCGATGACCGTCACTGGCAAGGTGCAGAAGTACAAGATGCGCGACGTCAGCGTGGCCGAGCTTGACCTCGGCGAGGCCGCGAGCACCCAGACCGCCTGACAGGGCCCCGCGCGGCTAGGCCCCGAATCGTTCGTCGCTGGGCACGATGCGCACCCCGAGCGGGAACAGCGAGATCGGGATGATCTTGAAGTTGGCCAGGCCGAGCGGGATGCCGATGATGGTCAGGCAGAGCAGGACGCCGGTGACCAGGTGGGCGAGGGCAAGCTCCCAGCCGAGCAGGATGATCCAGAGGATGTTGCCGATCAGCGAGGCCACACCCGCTCTCGGCCGCCGGTCGATGCTGCGCCCGAACGGCCAGAGCACGTAACCCGCGATGCGGAACGCGGCGATCCCGAACGGGATCGTGATGACGAGGAAGAACAAGGCGAAGCAGATCAGGCCGGCCAGGGCGTAGCCGATGGCCATCCACAGGCCGCACAGCACCAGCCAGATGATATTCAGAATGAACCGCATGACGCTGGCTGCTCCCTCCCAGGTCAGTCCTCGCGGAGCCGGCCGCCCATCCCACCTACCCCGCTGGCGTGGCCGGGGTCGGCTCAAGGGTATCGAAGCGCAGCCGCAGACCGGGCGGGGTGAGCAGCGGTCGACGGCGGCGCTGCGTCCACAGCACCGGGCTGGCGTCGGTGGCGCGGGCGAGCATCGCGCGGCGCTCGAGGCACAACCCGTCCTGCGGGATCGCGGCGGGGTCGATCTGGTGTACCGGGTGGGTGCCGTTCGCGGACGGGTCGTAGAGCAGGTCGCTAGCTGGCGGCGGCATTAGGACGGCTGTCGGTCCGGACAGGTCGGCGGCGCGGCCTTGCACGAATCGGCGCCGTCCGTCCACCTCCTGGATGACGTAGGGGCACCAGTGCGGCGGAACGCGGGTCATGGCCCGGTAGGCGAATGACTGGCGAGCGGTCGCGTCGAGGTGCGCGGGCGGGCCCGGGCCCGGATCCGGGTCAGACGCCACGAGCGTGCCGTGTACCCGGCGCTCCACCGCCCAGACCAGGTTCGCGTCCTCGTCGATGCCAACGACGACTTCGTCCCGCACAGGCCCGGCCAGCGGCGTCGCCGCCGTCGCCCAGATAACGAGCGAGCGCGGATCCAGCCCGGCGGTGGCGAACAGGCTCCAGTCGGTCGGAGGGGCGAGCGGCCATGTTTCGCCAAACGAGTCGGTGACGATGACCTCTTCGAGGGTCACGATGTGGCCAGCGAGTGCGGCGATCGGGAAGCGGAACCAGTCATCGGAGTGGCTTGTGATCAGGTCGATGAGTAGCAGGGTGGCGAACTGCGACCGGTCCGGCGGGTAGCCACCGATGTCGACCTTCGCGTCCTCGATCTGCCACCAGCGCGGCAGGGGCGCGCCCGGGTACTGCAGCCGCGCAGGGTACATCGAGACCGGATCGGGCGGGCTGGGGTCGGCCGCCAGCGGGGCAGACGCGTCCACCGAGTGCCAATCCAGCTCGCCGCCGTCGTGCCGGTCGAGCGTCAGGGTCGTGTCGCCGGCGGTGAACGTGGCGGAGTAGGCGAACTCTGCGCTGTCCCACATATCGGCCGGCTCCATGTCCGGGGGCCGGATCGGGCCGAACCATTCGTCGGGCAGCGAGAGCTCGGCGCGGCGGCGCCAGAGCAGCAGCCCGTCCGGGCCGGTGCCGTTGAGGAGGTCGTAGGGGACGGACAGCCCCGCGAGCAGCAGCGCGGGGTCGTCAGGCAGCGCGCCCGAGGCGGCGGCCGTCACGAGCCGGCCGATCGACACGCGGCGGCCCGGCGTCCAGAACTCATCGGGTTCGGACTCGACCAGCGCCTGCGCGGGCACGCGCTGCGGGTCGGACAGCGGTTGTCCCTGCGCGGGATCGATCGGGGTCAGCCGGGCCCGGCAGGCGACTCCGACCGGCGAGGACGCGTCCTCACCCTGGTGTTCACCGAGTTGCCACTGCCGGCCAAGCAGCCACAGCGGATCGGCGGTCTCCGCGGTGAACCCACGGGCAAGGTCGCTGAGCGCCGGGTCGGCCTCGAGCCGGTTGACCACATCGATGAGCACCCTGATCACCCCACCGTGGTGTTCGTGAGCGGGACCGCGGTCGGCCCGCTGGCTGGCAGCAGCGCGCTGGGCAGCAGGCCGTGCAGCTGGTCGGGCAGGTCGGCGGGCCGGGCCATCCGGGCGCGGGCGAGGTCCCGGGTCTCAGCGACGATCTGGACGAGGGTATCCGGCGGCAGGCCCGCGCCGGTGTCGGGTGGCACCGCGAGCAGGATCGCCTGCGGCGCCCGGCTGCCCGGGGCGTCGAAACCGAAGGCGGCGCCGGTGACCTGCTCCTCGCCGGGCACCAGCTCGGCGAACCGGTCGAGCGCGGCACACGCGACGGTTGCGGTGGACCCCAGTGCGAGATCACGGCTTGCGTAGGCGATGACGAGCTGCCGTTGGTCGGAGCCATCCTGCTGCCAGGGGTCGCTCGGCTTGTTCGTCCACGAGGCGAACGGAGCGCCGGAGAGCTGCTGGGCCTCCAGCGCGGCCAGCCGCTCCCGGACGGCGGCCACGACCGGCAGCCACGTCGCGTCAAGGTCGGCGTCGGACAGGGCCGGCAGCTGCGCCACCGGCAGCCGTCCAGTGATCGCGAGCTGCCCGGTGGGTGAGACGAGCGCGGCCATCGCGTCGACGTCCCCGATCGCGGAGATCTCGGCCGGCGCGGCGGCCAGCCGGGCGGTGAGCAGCTCGATCGCCCGGGCCACACCGTACGCCGGGGGGTCGGCCACGCCGGGCGGCGCCTCGGGGGCGACGCCCCACCGCCGGGCCTGCCGCAACGCTGCGTCCTGCGCGTCCGGAGTCGTGGCCGAGCCCAAGGCGCCGAGCAGTGCCGTCAACGCGTCGCGGGCCAGCCCGTACCGCCGCGCGAGGTCGGCCGTTACCGGGCCCGGATCGGTGGGCGGACCGGACTGTTCCGCCACGGCGTCGGGTGTCGCTGGCCGGCGGCCCAGCAGAGCGACCATGCGCTGGGCCTGGTCGTAGCGGTCCGGGGCGGTGCCGCCGGTGAGCGGCTCGGTGCCCACGGCGAGGCGGGCCAGGTCGGTCAGCGTGAGGGCGAGCGCGTCGGCGGGACGCAGTTCCAGGTCAGCGAGGGTGACTGTGCTCGTGGCGGTCTCGAACGTCCACTCGGCCGGCGCGCCGAACCGGGTCTCGAGGAAAGCGGCCGCGGCAGCGTCGGCCAGCATCGCCGGGCTGGCGTCCGCGGTCGCGGGCGGCTCGGCGACGTCCGGCAGCAACAGCACGACACCGGTCGACAGCGACCGGCCGGACCGCGGCGTTTGCAACAGCTTCAGCTCGGGCGGGCGGGCCCGACCGGCGGCGGCGTCCATCACCGCGCCGGCGATGTCGGCTCGTCCCTCGGTCACGTGGTGCACCGCTTCGGCGACGAGCAGGTCGCCGTAGGCGTCGAGGGCGGTGCGCAAGGCGTCGAGTTGCGCGAGCCGCGGATCGTCCAGGCCGAGGGAGGCCGGGTCGGCGGCCAGCACCGCGAGCCCGTCGCAGGTCCGTCGTCCTTCGTGCTCAGTGCGCAACGGGAACAGCACGCGCAGCCTTGCGACGTCGGCGCCGGCAGCCACGATCCGCTCGACCTCGCGGCCGACGACTTCGCCGAGGTGGGCGCCGACCCGGACCTCTGCGGCGAGGCGGTCGGCGGCACGGACGGACGTCGATGTCAGGGCCAGGTCCCACCGGGTGCCCGTCGGGTCGTTGACGGCCCGGTCGCGCAGCACCGCGGCGGTCAGGGCCTGCGCTTGGGACGGGGCGTGCAGCAACCCGGCCGCGGTTGGCCCCGGCGAACCGGGACCCGGCGCATCCACCCAGCCGTAGGCACCCAGCTGCGGCACGGCCTCGCCGGCGGCGATCAACGCGTCGAGACGGCGCGTCGGCAGCGCGACGAGGAACGGGTCGACGCGGAACGTCGCGCAGTCGAGCGTGGCGGCGAGCAGCCGGCCCAGGCGGGCCGGGTCGATCGTGGCGAGGCCGGCGAGGCCGTCTGCGACTGCGGCGAAGGCCTGCGCGGGTTCGGAGTCGCCCTGCAGGGCGTCCGGCGTCACCGAGCTGATCCAGGTCTCTAGCCGACCGGGCACGCCAGGCGGGCGGAGGATGAGTTCGGGCAGCGCACCGCGCATCCCGGCGAGCAGCCGGCCCGCGTTGCCGATGGCCACCTGCAGCGAGCGGATGGCCAGCCGCAACAGCAGGCTGTTCGCCGCGACCCCCAGCCCCTGCGCCTCCAGTTGCGCGGTGTTCGCGAATTGGGCCGGCGAGGCCCGCGCCAGGTCGACGAGCTTCGCGAGGAGGGACGCGACATCGATGCCGTCCGGTAGCCCCGGCGGGACGACCAGGGGCAGCGGCACGCGGCCCGCGGCGTCGCGGGTCCCGTAGCGGCGTACCGGTGCGAGCTGCAACTCCTGCGCGGCGATCGGGTAGCGCGTGGTCCACGCCCTGTCGACGAGCGGCCACGGACGCCCACCGCCGATCAGGCCGAAGGCGAGCCACCAGAGCTCCAGCGGCCAGGCCAGCCGATGCCGGTAGAAGTCGGACGTGGGGAGCTGGCCGATGAGGTCCAGCAGCAGCTCCTCGGCGGCACCGACGGCGTTGCCGCGGGCGAGTGCCGCGGCGAGGTAGTGCTGGCGAAGCGCACCCAGCGCGCCTGCCAGCGTGGCCTCCAGCGGCGGATCGTCCGGGTCGGGTCGCCAGCCCGCCAGCGCCGTGGCCGGCAGCAGCCCGTACGGCTGCGCGCCGATGCGCAACGTCGGGAACGGTCCCTCGGGGCATACGGCGGCGGCCGCCCACACCGGGACATTGGAATCCGTGCCGAGCGCCCAAATGTCGTCGGCAGCGAAGCCCCACAGCGCGGGCCACAGGGCGGCTACGATCGCGCCGGCCATCGCCCGGTGCGGCTCGGCGCCGCCCGGCAGGGCGCCGAGCGTGGCCGGATCGCCGGTCAGCACGCGACTCACCAGCTGCTCGGTGTCCCCCGGCTGGCCGGTGAGCACGGCGAGCCAGGTGTCCGGATCTTTCGGCACCGAGGCGGCCGGCGCGCCGTCGACGGTGTTGGTGGGCACACCGGGCGCGATCAAGCCGAGCCGGCCCTCATCGCGCTGATCGGCGAGCAGCGTCGCCGGCGCGGCGTCGCCGAGCCCGCACACGTAGAGCGCGTCGATGTCGGACGGGTCACCGGGCAGGTCAAGTTCGGCGGCGAGCCCGGCGGACTTGGCTTCGCCCCAGTCCTCCCACCATCGGTGGTCGTCGGGCTGATCGGGGTCGGGGAAGTCGGCAAGCAGGCGTGTCTGGTCGACGTCCAGGGTCGCTGCCAGCGTGGGCGCGGCGCCGCCCCGGGCGAGCCACACCGACAGCTGCGCCGGAAACTGACCAATCCGGGGCAGCGCGGGCTCGGTGCGCCGCTCGGCCGTGGTCGGTGGGCGCAGCTGCCCGTTCGCGACGAACGTCTTCACCAGGTATACCGCGCGTGGGCCACCGATCGTACCGGCCAGTTGCCGCCACGCGGCGGCGTCCGCACCGGCGTCGACATAGCGGGTCAGCGCGTCCAGTTCGCCGGTGGATACGGTTGGGTCGTGGGCGGTGAACCATGCGTCGTCCGGAATTACCCGGACGAACAGCTGGCCCGGGTGGAACCGGGTCTCGATACGCAGCGGCAGCAGCACGCCGATCGGCACTTGGCGAGTCACGACCCACCGCCCGGGACGAGCCGGTCACCGCGGATGAGTACGCGGACGGGATGGGCCAGCGATTCGGCGGCCCATTGCTCGGGCGCGCTGGCGGTCGACGCGTCGTTCGCGAACCGGTAGCCGGCCGGCGGTTCCTCGAACACCAGCCAATAGCCGCCAACCGACGCCGGGTCGATGCCCTGGAACCCGAAGAAGCTGACGTCCGCGCCGATTCGCCCCTGGAACGCCGGAAGGACCGGTGGCGCGGCAGGGTCCGGGTCGACGTCGAAGGAGGTCGCGGCCTTGAGGTACACCACGGTGGACGGATAGCGCAGGAACAACCGCCCCCGCACGGCGACCACGAGGTCGGCGCCGGTGACCGTACCCGTCTGGTGCGCCACGGCGCCAAGGTCAGAGCTGGCCGGCCAGTTCGCGACGCCGGCGATATCGTCGATCCAGCCGCCGCCGTCCGGGTCGGCCCGCTGCCAGAAGCTGCGCAGCGGCGTGCATCCGGTGGCGACGGGGATGTTGCGCCACCGCAGCTCGCCAAGCAACTGTGTGTTCAGCCCGACTAGCAGCGCGTCGACGAAGGCCGGGTTGGTCGCCAGGGCAATGACCGCGTCATCGTCCAGCGTCGTGACGCCCGGCAGCAGCCACTCCGGGAACACGTCGTCGACGTCGCGCCACACCGGACGGTCGATGCCGACGCAGGCCTCGGGCGGGGCGAGCGGCTGGGCCGGGTCCAGCCCGCCCAATTGGTTCACCACCCGGGTGCGCATCGCGGCCGTGTCGGCGGTCGGGTCGAAGGCGGCGGCGACGCCGAGCGCGAGCGCGTCGAGGTCGACCGGCGTGCAGGGTGGCTCTGGCGGCGGCTCGGTCGCGCCGAGGCCGATGAGCGGGCTGAGTGCCTCCTTGACGGGGGGAGGCTGGTTACCGAATCGGAGGTTCAGGTCCGACAGCACGCCGGCGAGGTCGGTGAGTTGCGCGGCGTTGCGCGCGGCGAACGCGGAAACGAGCAGGACGAGCGCCTCGGCGTAGGGCGCGGCCTGGCCGGTTTGCGCCGCCTTCCGCAGCATGGTCGCGAGGTTCTGTGAGGCGGTTCGCAGCTTGACCGGAGCCTGCGCGGCGAGGGCCGTCGCCTCCGCACTGAGATCCTGCAGCGCCGTCGCCGGCGGCGCGCCGTGCTGCAGGGTGGCGGTGAGCATCACATCGAACGAATTGACCAGCGTAACCCCGTCGACGCTTGCCTGCGGCGCCGGTGGCACCCGGTTCGCGGCCGCGAGGGTGGGCCGCGCCGCGACTGTGTCCGCTGCCGTCGCGGCGACCCGGCTCGGGCCGCTCCGTAGTACCCGGCGCGCGGCGCTCGACCACACCCCGGCGGGCAGCGCCCGGTCGGGCGCCGTGCTCAAGGCGCGCAATGTACCGGACTGCGTGGCGACCCGGCCCAGCGCGGGACCCATGAGCCACAACTGCTCGTGCGGGTCCGCGGGCAGCCGGCTCTCCCACAGGGCTGTAGACGCGACGAGCCCGAGCACGAGATGGTTGATCTTCTGCCGGGCTTCGGCCAGCGCCCCGGCCTGCTGCACAGCGGCGTCGACCAGCTCGTCCTGGCGCTCGATGCCGATCTCGAGGCCCAAGCCGGCGACGCCGCGGTGGCGCGGATCGTCGTTGAGGGTGCTTCGCCACGTGGCGTCCGCGGGCGGGGATGGCCACGCGTCGCCGTAGTTCGGCAGGCCTACGATGGGACGGCCCACCTCGTCGGTGGCGGGTGTGCGCAGGCCGGCGAGGTCGGTCGCGACATCGGCGGGAAGATCCGCGTCCGCGCTTCCGACGGGTGCGAGCGCGCCGCGCACCTCCACCCCAGCGACGCCCGGCAGCCGCGGGTAGGTCAGCGGCGCCCGGCCGGTGTCGGCCGGTGCGTCGCCAGGCTGCAGGGCGGCCGCGAGATCCTCGAAGCTGCCGGCCGGTACCGCGGTACGGAACCGCCAGTGGTCGTAGACGGCAACCGTGACGGCGGCGGTGCCGTTCCAGGACGGCTGACCATCGGCACGGTAGGCCGGCACGAGTACGGCCAGGTAGTCGGTGCTGGGCGCGAGGGAGCGCCCGGACAGCACGCGGCCGATCCGGTGCCCGGCCGCGTCGACCTGGACATGTGCCCACCGGTTTGCGCTGGTGGCCGTCCCGACCGGGTGCAGCGCCTGGACGCCCGGGCTGAGCGTCACCTGATCGCTGGTCAACGTGAGCTCGCTGTCCTCGCTGCCAACAACGAGGACGAGCCACGGGTGTATCGAACCGGTGCCGGCGGCCGGTTTCGGTCCGGGTGTGTAGCGCCAGGGCAGCGATGCGTCGGCGAATTCGACGTGCGGGCAGCGGTCGGACTCATGGTCCGACGCGCCGGGCGACGGGTAGCGCCGGGTGATGGCCCGCGGGTCGAGCCCGATGACGTCGGCCGGGCCGGCGAGCGCGAAGTCCAGCGTGCCGGTATGGGTGCCGACGACGTCGCCGCTGGCGTCGGTGCTGCTGAGGGTCACCGAGGCGGCGGCGACCGCCCGGCCGCCAGACGTCCCGGTCACCAGGTCCGTGATGCGCTCACGCGTCCAACCGAGGAAGGTGAGTGTCTGGTCCGCCATCGCCCTCCTTAGAACACCAGCGATGGGAGTATGTCACCCTGCGCCACGGCGGCCGCGCCCGCGTTCCGGGCGAGCTGGTGAGCCTGTGCTTCGCTCAGGCCGTCGGCAAGCACGGCGCTCGCGTCGTCGCGCACCTGCCAGGTCTCGGCGCCGAGCGAGAACACCGGCGCCGCGGCAAATGAGATCGTGGTTCCGGTCCGCGCGGTACCGGCCAGCACGAACCAGATTGGGAACGCGTCGCCGCCGACGGTGATCGCGGGCGCCGGCACTCGGATCTGCTTCACGGTCACGGTGAGGGTGCTGGCGGGCCCGTCGGCGGTCCCCGCCGCGCCGATGCGTACGCCGCTCTGCAGCCGCTCGAACGACGGCGTCGACAGGGCCTCGGCGTCGGACAGCGTGATAAACGCGCCCGGCGCGAACCAGTCCTGGTCGGGGCCGCTAACCTGCGGGCCGCTTGCGTGAATCGTCGCCGGTTCGGTCACCGGCATACCGTCCACCTTCTGCAGCAACAGCTCCAGCGGAGCGCGCCGCTGAGCCCACACGAGCTGGCCGACCGGCGAGATGACGGGCGGGCCGCCGGACGGGGCGGGCGCAAGCGTCACCCAGGGATCGATCGCGGCGAGCGCGTGCACGTTCCCCGGGGCCGCGAGCTCGCCTGCTAGCACGCCCAGCACGTCGGCAACGGCATCGGCAGCGGCGCCGGCCAGCTCGCCGAGGGTGAAAGTCTCCTCGAAGGAGATGGTGAAGAACAGGATGTCGAAGCTGACCTTGCCGTGGAAGATCACCGGTCCCGGCCCGGACAGCTCGCCGGACAGGTCGAGGCCGCCGATGTTGTGGCCCCTCCAGCGCACGTGCACCGAAGCGTGGATGTCGACCGTGAAGTGGAAAGGATCCCGCTGGAGCAGCGTGTCGAACGACAACATGCCCTGGATGTTGAACGGGTCGAGGTTGATGATCACCTGGACGGCAGCGCCGAACTGCAGCGTGTTGGTGGTTACCGCGAAGTAGCCCTCGAAGCGCAGGTACAGGGTGTCGGACGGGGATCCCCTGGTCAGCGCGAGGCGGGTGAGACTCGCCGGGAACACCAGTGGTGCCGGCGAGTAGCCGGGAAAGAATCCGCCCGCGGTCAGCACGACATAGGGCTCGGCGCCGTAGGAGAACCGGAACGCGGCGCCGCCGGTGAGATCGAAGATCTCCAGCAGGTTGCTGTCGATCAGGACGGCGTCGAATGCGATCGTCTGCTTCTGCAGGTCGAGCTCGCCGACGATGTCGAGGCGCAGCTGCAGCAGCGGCCGGCCGCCGGCGGGGTTGTCGATCACCGCGAGCGCCGTGCCCAGCAGCACGACCCGGCGCGGGCCGGGCAGCTCGATGAACACGCCGACGTCAAAGCGCACCAGCTCGGCCCAGACCAGCTGCATCGTAGGGCCGACGACGACCACGCCGGGCGTCGCCGGGAACACCGTGCCGAGGTCGGCGAGCAGGACCGGCGCGTTGCGGACCGGGTCCTCGGGAGCGAGGATCCGCCCGGCGGTGCCGGACGCGAGCCGCGCGCGCAGCGCGTCCACGTCGACGCTCCGGTTCAGTGCGAGCAGCCCCCCGACCGAGGTGAGCGCGAACCCGAACCCGACCTCGATGGCGGGGAAGGTCGCGCGCAGCAGGACGAGCAGCGAGTACCCGGGCCCGCTCGGCAGCCGCGTGTCGAGCAGGCCTGTCGCGCCGATCCCGATCGTCCCGGCCCTGACCTGGAACAGGCCGGAATAGCGCCCGGTGGCCGGGTCGTAGCCCAGGAATCCCCCGCCGGAGATCGGGCCCGCGCCGATCGCCAGGCCCAGTCCGGTGGGCGGCAGGAATTCGAAGCCGAGATCGACCGGGCCGAGGTTGCCACGCTGGAACCGCAGCAGGACGCCGGCGCCGAGGCCGCTCGCGGTGGCAGTGACCGGGCCCAGTGCTATGTCGCCGCTGAGCCGCAGCTTGAGCGCCAGCGCGGCGCTGTCGACCTCGAGCGACAGGTCGAGCTGGGACAGGTGCGCCGGGCCGGCGTGCAGGTTGACCGGGATGGTAACGACCAGTGCGGCGCCGCCGTGGAAGACCAGCCCGGTGCTCGGCCGCCACTCGGCGTCGACGTTGACCGCCATGTCGAGCGTCCCCGGCAGCACCGAGGCGAGGAACCCGTCCGCGCCGTCGAGCGTCAAGATCAGGTGTCCGTCGGTCAGCTGCAGCGACAGCGTCGGCTCGCCGCTCGCCTGGTTGTTCGCCGCATCCCACGAGACGGCGAAGCCTGCCTCGAAGCTCGCTTTGCGTGCCTGCAGCCGCGTGCCACCCGGCGCACCGAGCAGCACGACCACCGGGTCGTTGTCCGGCGGGCTCGCCACGATCCCAGCCGTGACGTCGGCGGCGACGGTCCCGGACGGAGGCACCAAGCCGGCGGTGAACGGCGGCGTGATCGTCGCCCGTACGTCGGCCACGAACGTGCCGGCCGCGTCGACCTCGATCGACCACGGCGGGGTCAGCGGGTACGTCCCCGTATAGTGCGCGGCGCCGGGGAACCGGATGTCCACCAGCAGCCGCGGCGGGCTGACCGAGTCGTCGGTCTGGAAGCCGAAGAGGTACGCCTCCAGCACCGGAGACTCGCCCGGCGGGGCGAACAGGTCGGCCTGCACCTGCCCGGTGGCGAGCAGGACGCGCTGCAGCCGGGAGAACAGTTCCAGCGCGTCGAAGGTCGGCTCGCCCCACCCATAGACCGAACGCAGGTGCTCGGCCGGGGCGGACAGCGCCGCACCGGCCCGGTCGAAGTGCAGCTCGCTGCGCGTATGCCCGATAGCGAGCGGGTCGTCGAGCGGCACGTCAACCGGGGCATGATCCACGAGCCCGGCGAGGTCGAGCGTGGCCAGTACCGTCGGCGCCGACTCGGCCAGCCGGCGGACAACGAGGTAGTCGAGCACGCGGGCAGGCAGGGCGTCCACGAATGCGGTGAGCTGCGCCCGCTGCGCCTCCGTCAACGCGGTGGTGGCGGCGGCGGCGTGCAGCGCGGTGCTCAATGCGTCCACGGCCGACAGCGTGGCCGTGATTTTGTCCAGCAACTGCGCCGACGCAGTGAGGATCGCCGCCAGGTCGTCAGCCTCGGCCGCTGTTGCCAACGCGCCCACCAGCGGGCCGAGCGCGGCGGCCTCGGACGCGGCCGCCTGCGCCGCGGTGTCCACCTGGCCGGCTGCGGCAAGGTCGTCTGGCAGGCGCAGGCCCAGCTTGGCCAGCAGCCCTTGCAGGCCGGACCGGGTGAGCTCGTCCTCGAGCAAGCCGAGCGCCAGCCCGATTTGCCGGGCGAGCGCCTGGAGAGTGCCGTCGTTGACCCCCATGGCCTCAGGCCACGGACTTGTTTTGCGCAAGGAGCTCGAGCAGGTCGGTCAGCCCATCACCCAGCAACGCCTGGCGGTGGGCGCGGACGTCCTGCTGCAACCGGGCCGAGCCGAAGCACTCGAGCATGTCGAGGAAGCGCTCGGCATAGGGCCGCCACTCGGCGAGCGCAGCCGGGTCCTCGACGAGCCGCACCCGCTGATCGCCGGCCGTGATCAGCCACAGCAGGTGCACCAGTTGCGGGCCCTGCATCCGGTGCCAGTAGGTCGCCACCCGCTTGTTCGAGTTGATCAGGCCCCGCACCTCAGAGAAGTGCCGGCTCACCACCGACGCCCAGTACTGGCCCTGCGGCGTGTCCAGCGCGGTGCGCGCAAGCAGGCGCAGGTCGACGGTCGCACGCGGCCCGCTGCCACCGCCGGCGCCGTCACCTGCCGCGGGGGGCAGTGGGCTGCCACTCACTACCGCTAGCTGCGGGCTCGGCGACGGGCCGGGCGGCGTGGGCGGCGGAGTGACGCCGTCGACGGCGCCCAGCGCGTTCACCCGCCCGGCGCCCCAGTGGTTGTCGGGTAGCGTCCCGGCGTCGACCTCCGGCTGCTGCGCACTGGCCATCAGGATCTGGTTGATGTCGAGGGCGGGCAGGGTCGGGTTCTTCTCGAGCATCAACGCGATCGTTCCGGCCACGTGCGGCGCCGCCATGGAGGTCCCCTGAAAGGGGGAGCCGCCCTTAACCGTGTCGGTGTAGAAGTCGACGCAGCAGTCGCAGCAGCAATGGTGGCCGACCTGGCTCTTGACCGAGGTGATCTTCCCTCCGGGGGCGGCGATCTCGGGTTTCGGGCGCCCGTCGCGGGTCGGCCCCCAACTGGAGAAGTCGGCGAGGTCACCGTCCGAGTGAAAGAACAGGACGCCGGACCTCTGCTTGTAGGCGCCAACGGTGGTAACCATCTTCGCTGTGCCCGGCACGGTGATCGTGGCGTCCCGGGTGGCGTTCGAGGTAAAGCTCGGCGCGTCATCGCCATTGTCGATGTAGGCGTCCACCGTGGCCGCCTGATTGAACGGGTTATCCAGGTGGATCTGCCATTCGCCCGGAACGAGCATGGCGCCAGATGTGCTGGACAGGTCGATGTCCACGACACACTGCCCGTTGCGCGGATCGCCGATCCGCGACGTCAGCGTCACCGTGACCTGCGGATTCACCTGCCACTGGACCGGGCCCTCGCCAGGGCCCACGGTCTGGCTCGCTGGCCGTTCCCCGGCCGCCGGCAGGACACCGCGCAGGGTGACCGCGAGCCGGTCGTCGCCACCGGTCCAGATCTCGACGTGCCGGTTGCTCGTGTCGTCGTTTGCGACGGCAAAGGTGACGTCGGCAGAATCGTTCGCCGGCACGTCGAAGTGCGCATGCCGGTTCGTGGCACCCTCGTTGCCGGCCGACTTCACGACGGCGTGGCCGGGGTGTGTCACGAGGAAGACTTCTAGCGCGCTCTCCACCAGCGAGGTCCCGTCGTGGGGACCGCGGTTCGTGCCGTCGCTGAGGTTGATCACGATGGGCTTCCCGGCCGCGGCGGGATGATTCCAGATCCAATCGAAGGCGTGCAGGAGGTTGACCGACTCCCCCATCGCCGGATCGCCGTAGGGCATCTTGACGACCAGCAGGTCAGCAAGCGGCGCGACACCCACGAAGACGCCAGAGCCACGGCAGTTCCCGGACTGCGACCCGTCCCCCGCAGCGATACCAGCCACATGTGTGCCGTGTCCGTTGCGGTCGACCGTGAGCACACGCTTGGTGTTCGGCGGAAATGTCGTTGCGCGCTCTTCGAGCACGTCGATCGTGGCGTCGATGTCGGCTTGGGTGTATTCCACGCCAACGCCCGGGAACTGCGCCGGACCGGTGGGCGGCGCCGTTGGCGGCAGGCTCTGGTCCCAGATGCCGAGGATCCGGGTCTTGCCGTCGTCCGTGCGGAAGCTCTTGTGGATGAAGTCGACGCCGGAGTCGATGATCCCCACGACGACGCCGGCGCCTTTGCGGGCCGGGTTTCCCTCGTGCAGGACGTCGGCCTTGATCTCTGGGACGCTGTTGTTGAGTTCCGCGCGCAGTGGCGGCGAGCCCTCGACAAAGAGCACATGCGGAATCGCCTCGAGTTCTGCCAGCCGCGCCCGGGGAATCGGGCCGGCGGCGATGGCCGCCGTCCCGTCGGGGTAAGCGAAGACCGACCACGCCGCGAATCCCGCCGCCTCGAGATCCGCGACATCCCCGGTGTACTTGATCATCACATGGACGACGTCCGGCAGCGGCCTGCGCGGGCCCGGCGGATGTGCCATGGCGACCAGCGCCGGCTCCAGTTTCGACGGCTTAGACATCGGCGCCTCCCCCGGGCGCATCCCCCGGCGCATCCGCCCGAAATTTATCAGCCTCGACCTGGCGTGCTCAAGGGCCGATCGACAACGCCGGCGCCGAGTGCTTACAACCCCAGGAGCGGTTCCAGGCCGACGGTCAGGCCGGCCGGCAGTCCGATCATGCCGCGGATGGCGAGCAGCACCCCGGGCATGAACGAGACCCGGTCCATCGAGTCGTGCCTGATGGTCAGCACCTCGCCGGGGCCGCCGAAGAGGACCTCCTGGTGGGCGACCAGGCCGGCCAGCCGGACGGAGTGCACGTGGACCCCGCCGCCGAGCGCGGCGCCCCTGGCCCCCTCCAGCGCGGTCACGGTGGCGTCCGGCGGCGCGCCAAGCCCGGCGGCGGTCCGGGCACCGGCGATCATCGTGGCCGTGCGGGAGGCGGTGCCCGACGGGGCGTCGGCCTTGCCCGCGTGGTGCAGTTCGATCACCTCGGCGGAGGTGAAGAACCGGGCCGCCTCCTCGGCGAACCGCATCATCAGCACGGCGCCGACCGAGAAATTGGGCACGATGAGCGCCCGCACGCTCGGCGCGGCGGCCAGCCATTCGCGCACCTGCGCCAGCCTCTGCTCGTCGAACCCGGAGGTTCCGACGATCGAGTCCAGGCCCTTGCCGATGCACCAGCGCAGGTTGTCCAGGACCGCGCCGGGATGGGTGAAGTCCACCACCACGTCGCACCCGGCCAGCGGGTCCAGCGTGTCACCCTGATCGACCCCGGCGCCAACTTCCATATCGCCCGCGGCCGCGACCGTCTGGCATACCTGTGAGCCCATGCGCCCACAAGCGCCGAGCACACCCACTTTGATCATGACTCCTGCCGTTCCTCCCGGGCGCCACCGGGGTCCGGCCGGAGGTCAGCCCAGTACGGCGGCGAAGGGTGCGTCGTCGTCGAACGGGCCGACCACGGCGAGCACCTTGGGCCGTCCCAGGATCTTCGCGGCCACCCGGCGCACATCGTCGTGGGTGACCGCCTCGATGGAAGCGAGGATTTCATCGACCGGCTCGAGCCGAGCGTACACAAGTTCCGACTTGCCCAGGCGGCTCATCCGCGACGACGGGTCTTCCAGGCCGAGCACCAGCGAGCCGCGCAGCTGCCCCTTGCCCCGGTCGAGCTCGGCGTCGGTGAGGCCGCCGGAGATGACCTTGGCGATCTCCTCCTGGCAGATCGCCAGCACCTCGTCGGCCTTGGCCGGCAGGCAGCCGATGTAGGTGGCCCACATGCCGGTGTCGGAATGCTGCGACGCGAAGCTGTACACCGAGTAGGCCAGCCCGCGCTTCTCGCGCACCTCCTGGAACAGCCGCGACGACATGCCACCGCCGAGGGCCGCGTTGAGCACGCCGACCGCGAACCTGTCGTCGTCGCTGCGGGCCATCCCGGCGCAGCCGAGCACCAGGTTGGCCTGCTCGATGCTGCGCGGCACCAGGCGCACGCCGGTACCGGCCGCGAGGCTGTTGTCCGTGGTGGCCAGCCGCGGCGGTGTCGGTCCCGCGCCCCCGGACAGGGCCGCACCGAACGCGTCGGCGACCTGCCGGGTGACCGTGTCGTGGTCGACGTTGCCGGCCACGGCGACGACCAGGTCCGGCGGCGTGTACCTGGCGGCGTAGTGGCCGGCGATCTGGTCCCTGGTGATCTCGTTGATCGAGGCCACCGTGCCGAGAATCGGCCGGCCGAGCGGGGTGTCGCCGAAGAGCTGCGCCGCGAACGCCTCGTGCACGGTGTCCGAAGGCTCGTCCTCGTTCATGGCGATCTCTTCGAGGATCACGCCGCGCTCGGCGTCCACGTCCTTCGGCTCGATCAGGGAGCCGGTCACCATGTCGGTCAGGACGTCGATCGCCAGCGGCAGGTCCTCGTCGAGTACCCGCGCGTAGTAGCAGGTGTACTCCTTGCCGGTGAAGGCGTTCAGCTCGCCGCCCACCGCATCCATGGCGGCGGAGATCTCCAGCGCGGTCCGCTTGCTGGTGCCCTTGAACAGCAGGTGTTCCAGGTAGTGCGTGGCTCCCGCGCGATCGAGACCCTCGTCGCGGGAGCCCACGCTGGCCCAGATGCCCACGGCCGCCGAACGCACCGAGGGCAGTGACTCGGTGACGATCCGCAGGCCGCCCGGCAGGACCGAGCGGCGCACACCCTCGTCGCCGTCGTGCTGGGTGGTCACCGTCATGAGTCGCGGTGCCGCCGCTCGCGGTGGCGGGTGCGGTGACTGCCGCCGCCGTCACCCTCGCCGCGGTGGCCGTCGCGGTCGCCGCGATACCGGTCGCGGTCGCCGCGGTTACCGTCGCCACGGTGCCCGTCGCCGCGGTCACGGCCGCCGGCGCCGCCGCTGAGGTCCTCGCCGGCCGCTTCCCGCTCCACGACCTCGACCGGGACGAGCGACAGCTTGCCGCGGTCGTCCACCTCGCGGATCTCCACCTGGATCTTGTCGCCAACCTTGATCACGTCGTCGACGTTCTCGATCCTGGCGCCGCCGTGCAGCTTGCGGATCTGGGTGATGTGCAGCAGCCCGTCCTTGCCGGGCAGCAGCGAGACGAACGCGCCGAACGCGGTCGTCTTCACCACGGTGCCGAGGAAGCGCTCGCCCACCTCGGGGATGTGCGGGTTGGCGATCGCGTTGATCGACGTGCGCGCGGCCTCGGCGGAGGGGCCGTCGGTGGCACCGATGTAGATGGTGCCGTCGTCCTCGATCGTGATCTCGGCGCCAGTGTCCTCCTGGATCGAGTTGATCATCTTCCCCTTGGGGCCGATGACCTCGCCGATCTTGTCCACGGGCACCTTGATGGTGATGATCCGCGGCGCGTACGGGCTCATCTCGCCGGGTGAGTCGATGGCCTCGCGCATCACGTCCAGGATGGTCAGCCGGGCCGCCCTGGCCTGGGTCAGCGCCGCGGCCAGCACCGAGGCCGGGATGCCGGTGAGCTTGGTGTCGAGCTGGAGCGCGGTGATCACGTTCCGGGTGCCAGCCACCTTGAAGTCCATGTCGCCGAACGCGTCCTCGGCGCCGAGGATGTCGGTCAGCGTGACGTACTGGCCGCCCTCGTGGATCAGGCCCATGGCGATCCCGGCCACCATGTCGCGCAGCGGCACGCCGGCGTCGAGCAGCGCCATCGTGGAGGCGCACACCGAGCCCATCGAGGTCGAGCCGTTGGAGCCGATCGCCTCCGACACCTGCCGGATCGCGTACGGGAACTCCTCCCTGGTCGGGAGCACCGGGATCAGCGCGCGCTCGGCGAGAGCACCATGGCCGATCTCGCGCCGCTTGGGCGAGCCCACCCGGCCGGTCTCACCGGTGGAGTATGGCGGCATGTTGTAGTTGTGCATGTACCGCTTGGTGCGGTCCGGGTTGAGCGTGTCGATCGTCTGCTCCATCCGCAGCATGTTCAGCGTGGTGACGCCGAGCACCTGGGTCTCGCCCCGCTCGAACAGGGCCGAGCCGTGCACCCGGGGCAGCACGTGCGCCTCGGCGGACAGCCGCCTGATGTCGGCCAGGCCGCGCCCGTCGATCCGAACACCCTCGTTGATGATCCGCTCCCGGACCAGCTTCTTGGTGACCGCGCGGAACGCCGCGCTGATCTCCTTCTCCCGGCCCTCGAACTGGCTGGCAAGCTTCTCCGCGGTCAGCGCCTTGACCCGGTCGGACTCGATGTCCCGCTCCTGCTTGCCGGCAATGGCAAGCACCCGGGCCAGTTCCCCGGAGACCTCCGCCGACACGGCCTCGTAGACGTCCGCCTCGTACTCGCCGAACACGGGGAACTCGGCGGTTTCCTTGGCGGCCTGGTCGGCGATACGCTGCTGCGCCTCGCAGAGGGTCTTGATGAACGGCTTGGCCGCCTCCAGGCCCTGGGCGACCGTCTCCTCGGTGGGGCCGACCGCGCCGCTGTCGGCGTCGGCGAGCAGGACCAGCGTGCGCGGCGTGGACTCGGCCTCGACCATCATGATGGCCACGTCGCCGTCCTCGGCCACCCGCCCGGCGACGACCATGTCGAAGGTCGCGTCCTCGAGCTGGGTGTGGGTGGGGAACCCGACCCACTGGCCCTTGATCAGGGCAACCCGGACGCCGCCGATCGGGCCGGTGAACGGCAACCCGGCGAGCTGGGTGGACAGCGAGGCGGCGTTGATCGCCACCACGTCGTACAGGTGCTCCGGGTGCAGGGCCATGATCGTCTCGACGATCTGGACCTCGTTGCGCAGCCCCTTCACGAACGAGG
>Ga0306920_100002086_pt1 | contig 25100 bp, 25 predicted proteins | sample flu12Cox44000170_FD_204666 | JGI IMG/M metagenome (GOLD analysis project Ga0306920, IMG submission 204666) | Lab enrichment of tropical soil microbial communities from Luquillo Experimental Forest, Puerto Rico - flux4day.12C.oxic.44.000.170 (v2)... | ecosystem: Environmental > Terrestrial >...
GAAGGCCTTCCCCCCCTCATCGGCCGCTTGCGCGACAAACCCAGTATAGCTGTTGATCAGCCCGACTTTGACAGTTTGCGCCGCCAGCGGCACCGGCAGGCTCGCAACGGCGGCCACCAGCGCGGCGGTTATCTTGCGGAACATCGTGATCTCCCTGTTCTCCTGCCGCCTACTCTATCACGCCGCGCGGCCGGCGTAATCCTAGGAAAGGAGCGCCCACCGCAGCACGAGCACCAGAGCATAGACAATCGCGATCGAGAGGATCACGATCGCGCCCCACCTCGCCCATCTCACCCAAGGATAGCCGCTGCGCCCCAGCGGCAGCACACCGGCGCTAACGAACAGAAGAATGGCCAAGTACACCAGCACCTGGAGTAGGCGGTCGTTGGACAATGGACGGCTCCGCTTCCGAGCGACGCTTGAAGAATCCAGGGTATTCCCGGAGGTGCCTCATTATCACTTGTATGGGAGGCCGATTGTCATCCCACTGCTAAAAGCGGGCACCGAGAGACCATGGCCCGGTCGTTACGTCACTCCGACGAATGCGTGCCGCCACGACCGTCGGTGGCCGACGCAACTCCTTTTGTCACTCCAATGACCAGGAATAGCCGACGGTCGGTGTCCGTCCCGGCCGCGGGCTTGCCCCGAATATCGGGCCTGTATAGGGAGCTTGTGGCGGCGGCTCGAGCGTGGGCTGTTGTTGTTTTTGACCGGTTTTCTCTTGACTGACGATTTGGCTCGAAATCTCGGGAACCGAGCTGAAATTGACCGTCGCGGGAATGTTGAAGCAATTGTGTGTAGTCCCCGGGGCGCAAGGTCCCGCGTTGACGCCCGTAACCGGTAAAATAGCCGTAATCGTGACGGCGAGGGCAGTCGCGATCCAAGCGCTCATTTGAGCCCCCCAACATGGACGACGAACCCGACAGTTAATTTTTGCTGATCGTAAGCCTCGTGTCCATACCGGTCGTCGATGTGGCGGCCGGCTTGGCTTGCCACTCGCAAGGCTGCCGCAGTGCACCCCCGACCAGGGGGTTCCAGGGGCGCATTGACCGTACCTGCGACAACGGCTATGCCCGTTGCTGAAGCAGTTTGGTCGGCCATGGACCTCATCGACCTTCGTTCGGACACCGTGACCTCGCCCTCGCCGGGGATGCGCCAGGCAATGGCGGCGGCGCCGGTCGGCGACGACCAGTACGGAGAGGACCCGTCGGTCAACCGGCTGCAAGAGCGGATCGCCGAGTTGCTCGGCAAGGAGGCTGCGCTTTTCGTGCCGAGCGGCACGATGGCGAACCAGATCGCCCTCAAGATCCTGACCCGGCCGGGCGATGATGTCGTCGTCGGTGAAGAGGCGCATATCGTTTGGCACGAGTCGGGGGCAGCGGCGGCCAACTCCGGCGTACAGTTCACCGTTGTCGGCCGTGGCGGACTGTTCACCGCCGCCAATCTGCGCGAGGCTTACAAACCATCCGGCCACATCGTCTTTCCGCCGACTACAGTTGTTGCGGTTGAGAACACACATAACCGCGGCGGCGGTGTGATCTTCCCGCAGGCCGAGGCGATCGCAATCGGCGAAGCTGCCCGAGCGCTCGGCCTCGCCACATATCTTGATGGCGCGAGGCTGTTCAACACCGCGGCAGCGACCGGCCTCAGCCTCGCCGAGTTGGCTGCACCCTTCGACGTCGTGTCGGTGGCGCTCTCGAAAGGGCTCGGCTGCCCGGTAGGCAGCGTTATTGCCGGCCGTTACGCCGGCATCGTGCGTGCCCGGCGTGCTCGCCGCATGTTCGGCGGCGCGATGCGCCAATCCGGCATTCTCGCCGCCGCCGGTCTCTACGCGCTCGACCACAACATGTCCCGGCTCGTCGAGGATCACGCCAATGCGCGCCTGATCGCGGAACAACTCGCCGGTTTGCGCGGCGTCAGGCTCGATCTCGCGACGGTGCAGAGCAACATCGTGATTTTTCACATGGAGAAGAATGGACCGGACGCCGCGGCGATTGTCGAGCGCGCGCAAGCCGTGGGCGTGCTGGTTTCCGCCTTCGGAGCGCGCACCGTGCGCGCCGTCACCCATCTCGACGTCAGCCGCGACCAGTGCCGGCGCGCCCCCGAGTTGCTTGCCGAAGTCATCGAGACCGGCTGATTTCGCCGGCGCGCTTGCGCAGCAGGATCTTCTGTTCGCCCGAAAGAACGAATTCGCCCCGCTGGTTGTGCACGCTCGCCGCGAGCGTGACGATACCGGTGGAACGTTGCGGCATCAGTGCCGCAATCTCGAGCATTGGGTAAAGCGTGTCACCGGGAAAGACCGGCTTCAGAAATTTCGACGATTGCTCGACAAACGCGATCAGCGCGTCGCCGACGGCGAGCGCGAAGCTGCTGGCGCCCGCCGCGGTGACGCACAAAATCTGGAAGCCGTGCGCCAGCGGGCCCGGGTGGCCGCGCCCGCGGCAGTATTCGACATCGCATTGGATCGGATGATTATCGCCCGAGAGCATTTGGAAGGCGGCGAAATGAGCCTCGGTCACCGTGCGGCTCGGGACGTAGAAACGTTCGCCGACGACCAGATCCTCGAAATAGCGGCTCACCGGAAAACGGTGCTGTCGGCGGTCAAAGCTCTCTGTCACGGTAACTCCTGCTGCTGGACCGGTGCTACGCTGCGAAGCGGGTCAGGCGAACTGCCCAAGCCTTGGCCTAATGGAGAGAGGCGATGAAGCACGCTGGCGCTGTCTCAGCGAGGTGCGGGAGAGCCTCAGGCGCCGGACGGCTCTGGTCGAGAAGCGACCGGGCATTTTTTACGTCCGCGGCAAGGCTTTTTTGCATTTTCACGAAGACCGCGTCGGCATTTTTGCCGATGTGCGGGATCACGGCAATTGGCGGCGGTTTCCGGCAAACAGTGCTGCCGAACGCGCGACGTTGCTCGCTGCGGTCGATGATTGTCTTGCAATTCGTTAGCATTCTTGGCCCCGGCCTCCTGCTTCTGCAGGGAATCTACAGGCATTAACTTTTCCCTCGCGGCCATGCTCGCGTTGTCGGGCGCCGTTTGAGAGGACACGTTACCATGTAAATGTGGCAAATTTAGCGTCTTTATGCGAATATCGCATTGGACACATATCGGACGTCACGGGCGAGGGCCGTGGCGAGCCCAGGTCGAGACAAACAGCGCGAGTGCGATAACGGCGGCGAGGCTGCCCACAGGAAAACCAGCAGATCCGCACGCACCCCGAGCGGGGGCGCGCCCGGGAGCGCGTCGCGCAGCGCCGGCAGCGCAAACACGAGCGCGCCGAGGGCGCCGACAAATGGAGCATCCGGCCGCCGCACGCCGGCGAAGGCCAAGATGCCAATCGTCAGCGCCGAACCGGCGAGCACGACCATCGCGCTGTAAGCGGCGAGCGCAAACAGCGCAAAGGCTCCGCTGCGATGAATCTCGAAGCGAAGCCGAACCTCGCGCGGATTGCTGCCCGGCTGCTCGCTCGGCTCCAGGTGAAAGCCGAGCACGGCCTCCGACACTGTGACTTGGACGGGCAAGGCCTGTGCGCCGTTGGCGGGAGGCAATGCATTCGCGAAGCACTGCACCGCAAGATCGGCGCGATAGGTGTCGAACGGGTATTCGGCGACATTGCCTCCGGTCAGGTCCAGCTCGAATGCCGTAACAGGTATCGGCTCATTGGCGGGAAATCTGAACTCATGACCCGTCTTACCATGGGTGATTACCAAGACGAGGTCCCGGTCGGGTGCCGTCAGGGATCGCCCGCGCAAGGGGCGGCTCGCGACGAGGCTGACATGACCCCGCATGGAATGACTGAGCGCGTCGATGCTGATCGGTTCGATATAGACCTGGACCAGCTCTTCCCCGGCTTGGCTCGCTCCGAATTCCCGCTCCTCCGGAGCTTCGGACACGCGGAATTGATGGAGTAGGGCGAGATATCCGACGGCGGCTCCGATCAGAATCGCCGTGACCGCCGCCCACCGCATTCTCAGTCCTATCGGCCGGCGGTGTCCGATGCGGGCCGCCGGAGCCAGACGGCGACGCACTGGCCAGCGGCTTGCTGCGCTCGCCCGTCGATTTCGCGATCGGTCAATGTGCTGAGAGGATGGTCGATGACGACCGGAGCGAGTTCGTGCATGCCGAGCGCGTCGCGCTGTACCTCTGCCTCGTGCAGGAATTCATTCGTGATGATCACCGCGGTCGGGCGGCCGGCGGCTTCGAGTGCAATGCCGTCATGCATAAGGCTCCAACGCGTCAATGGTCCTGGTTCGACGCCAGATATAGCACCTTCGGCCACCGCAGATGGGCCTTCCGGATGCAACGCCGGCAGCCCTCTCGAAATCAGCCGACAACACAGGGGAAAAGCAACCCTTGCGAGCAAATGGTTGCAATTCGAGCGAAAGAAGCCCAGTTCTGCGGCGATTGAGATCGCGCCGCCGGTCATACGCCAGCTGATCCGACACCGGCCAGATTAAACGACCGACGGGACTCGTCATGCGCATTCCGCTCTACCAGGTCGATGCTTTCACCAGCCGCACTTTCGGCGGCAATCCGGCGGCGGTGTGTCCGCTCACCGAATGGCTGCCGGAGGCGACGATGCAGGCGATCGCAGCCGAGAACAACCTCGCCGAGACCGCATTCTTCGTGCCGCAGAGAGACGGCTATCTGCTGCGCTGGTTTACGCCGGCGGTCGAGGTCGATCTGTGCGGGCATGCAACGCTCGCCTCCGGTTATGTCGTGACCCGAATTCTGGCGCCCGAACATCGCTCGGTCAGGTTCGACACCTTGAAGGCCGGGCCCCTCGAGGTGACGCGTGACGGCGATCTATTGGCGATGGACTTCCCGGCCTGGCCGCCGGAGCAGCAAGCCGGGGACCCGCAGGTACTCGCCGCGCTCGGCGCCGTGCCGGCGCGGAGCTTTGTCGCGCGCGGCCGCACTCTCGCCGTGTACGACCGCGCCGAGGAGGTTGCGGCTCTGCGGCCCGACTTTGCCGCTCTGCGGCGGGTTCCCAGGTCGAGCGTGATCGCGACGGCTCCCGGCCGCGACGGCGTCGATTTCATCTCGCGGTATTTCGCCCCGAACCACGGCGTCGACGAGGATTGGGTGACCGGCTCGGCTCACTGTGTCTTGACGCCCTACTGGGCAGCGCGGTTCGGCAAAGAGCGGCTCAACGCGCGGCAGATCTCGGCGCGCGGCGGGGAGCTGGTCTGCACCTTGCGCGGGGACCGCATCACGATCGCCGGCAACGCCGTCCTCTATCTCGAAGGCACAATCACGGTTTAGTGTGCCAAACGCAAACTTCGCGCCGGGTCTCAAACGATCGAGATTGCTTCGCTTCGCTAGAAAGAAACAAGGCGATCGCGGCGGCAGACAACTTCAAACGCCTCCCCGGCGAAAGCCGGGGTCCGTCTCGCGACCGCACGAGCAGCTGATGGATGGGTCCCGGCTTCCGCCGGGACAGCGCCCCGCGCACAGGAGCAAAGCGACCAAGCAATCTCGCCGGTTATATGAAAGGGAGCGGGCAATGGCCGAACATTTAAACGAGCTGGGGCAGCCGATCGGATTCCCATTGCCGCATTGGACCCCGCGCCCACGCCCGCCGCGCAGCGCCATGGAAGGGCGTTATTGCCGGGTCGAGCCGGTCGATCCCGCTCGCGACGCGGCCAATCTCTATGCCGCCTACCGCCTCGACACGGAAGGCCGCAACTGGACCTATCTGCCCTATGGGCCATTCGCCCGGTTCGAGGATTACCGCGACTGGCTGGAGCGGGCTGCGGCTGCCGATGACCCGTTCGTCCACTGCATCATCGAGCAGCGCAGCGGCCGCGCCGTCGGTGTCGCCAGCTATATGCGCATTGATACCTCGGCCGGGGTCATCGAGGTTGGCGGCATCAACTATTCGCCACTGCTGCAGCGTACGCCCGCCGCCACCGAGGCGATGTATCTGATGATGCGCCGCGTCTTCGACGAGCTCGGCTATCGGCGCTACGAGTGGAAATGCGACGCGCTCAACGCGCCCTCGCGCGCCGCGGCGCAGCGACTGGGCTTCCAATACGAAGGCATGTTCCGCCAGGCGACCGTCTACAAGGGCCGCAACCGCGACACTTGCTGGTTCTCGATCCTCAGCCGCGAATGGCCGGCGCTCAAACAGGCCTTCGAGCGTTGGCTCGACCCCGACAACTTCGATACCGCCGGCCGCCAGCGCCAGAGCCTGACGAGCCTTCGCTCGGGCTGACGAACATTTCGGTTACTCCTCCGGCATGCCGGCCCTGCGCATACCGACGAAATAGGTGGCTTCGCGCAAGGTGCGGATCTTCGGCACGCCCCAGGTATAAACCGCCCGCAAGCGGGCGAGGCTCGAATAGCGATCATCGGGGCTGAGCCTACGGGCCTCTGCGAGTTCAGCGGCGGCGCGCTCGGTCTCGCCTGCAAAGCCGTAGGCGGCAGCGAGATCGGCCCGGATCATCGAATGTGCCGGGTTTAGGTTGCGCGCCTTTTCGAGCCACCTGACCGCCTCCTCCACGTGCGATTGCAGCAGATGCACATCGCCGATCTGTTCGTGCCAGACGCCTAGCTGCCCATCACGGGGGCTGAGCCGGATGGCCCTCTCGATCAGCGGGATCGCTTCCTCGATTGAGCCGGTAAAGAGCTTGCACTGCCCGAGAGCGAAGAACCCGTAAACATAGTTGCGATTGGAGGCGAGCACAGTCTCGTATTCGGGGATGGCCTCCGCGTATCGCCGGTGCGCGCGTAGAACATCGCCTTTGGCGGCATGCACAACCGGGCTGCGGGGCGACGCCGCGAATGCCCGCTCGATCAGCGCATCGGCTCGCTCGAGATCCGTAGCCCAGTGGGGGTGTTATTAGAAAGCACTCGGCCCGCGAGCGTGTCCGCTATCAAGCTTTGCGCCATGACAGAGCCGGGATCGAGCCCGAGCGCGCGCTCATACATTGCCACGCCCTCGGCAAAGTTGGCGCGTGACGGCGGTTCAGGAAAGCGGCCTTCCCGCGCAGAATATATTCCTGCACGTCGGGGCGCTCGGTTTCGCGGGCGGCCTCCGCCGCGATCAGTTCTTGGTGGAGTGCGACCGCGATCCGCGTCGTGATCTCGTTTTGCAATGCGAACAGGTCGCTGGTGTCCCGTTCGAACCGCTCGGCCCATAGATGTCCGCCGGCTTCCGCATCGACCAACTGGGCATTAATACGGGCCTGACTGCCCGAGCGCTGGACACTGCCCTCCAGTATATAGCGAACGCTGAGTTCGCGGCCGATGTGCCTGGCGTCGGTCGGTTTGTCACGATAGGTGAACGCGGTATTGCGCGCGATCACGAACATGTCCGTGATCCGCGACAGGTCGGTTGTAAGGTCGTCCGTGATCCCGTCCGAGAAATATTGCTGGTCGGGGTCGTTGCTGAGATTGGCGAACGGCAGCACGACGATCGACAGGCGCGGTGCTGCGAAGGCCTGCGGGATCGACGCAGCGGTTTCGATCTGCGCTGTTAGAATGGGGGTGGTGTTCGGCCAAAGCCACCGCGCGGCGACTCCGAGAACAAGCACTGCCCCGATAGCCGCCGCGCTTGCGATGCCGGCGGTGCGCCGACGCAGCGACCCCCGCACCGGTGTGAGTTCGGCCGCGGTACGGTTGTCAACTCCATGGGCTTCGGGGTGTACTTCCGCTTCCCAAGGGATCACTGGCGCGGCCAAGCGATAGCCGCGCCCCGGAACCGTTTGAACCAGGCTTGGCTCAGATCGGCCCTCGTCGAGCACGCGGCGCAGCGCCGAGATTTGCACCGTGACGTTTGCGCCCTCGACGACCCCCGGCCAGACGCTGTTCAGGATCTCGTCGCGCGTAACGAGATCACCCTTTCGATCGATCAATAGGCTGAGGATGTCGAGGGCACGCGAACCGATGGCGACCGGAGTAAGAGCGCCGTCTGCGGTTTCAAGGAATAAGCAGCCTCGGCGCCGATCGAAACGGAAGTCGCTGAACCGGACCACATCGGCCCCGGCATGCTCCTCCATGCGTCCGCCTCCCTGCCGAGAACCCAACGCGCGGGCGATTTCCAAAGATCGGCCCCTCTTTGCCTAAGACCACTCCTCCGGCATGCCGGCTTTGCGCAGACCGGCGAAATAAGTAGCTTCACACAAAGCGTTGTGCTTCGGCACGCCGCGATAGAATGTGCGCAAGCGTACGAGGCTCGAATAGCGATCATCGGGGCTGAGCCGGCGGGCTTCAGCGAGTTCGGCGGCGGCGCGCTCGCCGTCCCCGCGGAGCGCATAGGCGGCAGCGAGATAGGAGCGAAATTTCGAATGCGCCGGGATCGCATTGCGAGCTCTTTGAAACCAGGTTATCGCTCCCTCGGTGTTCGATTGCAGCAGATGCGCAACGCCTATCTCATTGAACCAAACGCCGAGCTCAGGGTCGCGCGGGCTCAGTCGGATGGCGCGCTCTACGAGCGGGATCGTTTCTTCGATCGCACCGGTGTGAAGCTTAGATTGGCCGAGACCGAAATAGGCGTTGACCCAGTTGCGGTCCAATGCGAGCACCGTCTCGTATTCGGGGATCGCCTCGGCAAAGCGGCCCTGCGCGCGCAATAGCTGGCCCCTGGCGTTATGCGCCGCCGCGCATCGCGGCGACGCCGCCAGCGCTCGCGCGACCAGCTCCTCGGCGCGCGCGAGATCGACCTCGGGCGTCTCGGTCATGTTGGCGGCCACACGGCCGCCGAGCGCGTTTGCTAACCAGCTCTGCGCCTCGATCGATCCGGGATCGATCGCCAAGGCGCGCTCAAGTATCGCGATCCGCTCGGCGCGGATCTCGGGGGTAGCCGGCCTGATTGCCGTGGCGCGGGCGCGCAGCATCAAATCCAAGGCGTCCGGATGCTCGCTTCGCCGAGCCGCCTCAGCGCCGATCAGTTCGAGATTGAGTGCGACGGCGATCCGGGCCGTGATCTCATCCTGTAGCGCGAACAGGTCGGCGGTGTCGCCGTCGAACCGCTCCGCCCACAGATGCGTATCGGTCTCGGCGTCGACCAGCTGCGCGTTGACGCGGACCTGCTTGCCCGAGCGGCGTACGCTTCCTTCGAGCACATAGCGAATAGAAAGCTCGCGGCCGATCTGCTTGGTGTCGATCGACTTGTTTCTGTATGTGAAAGCGGTATTGCGCGAGATCACGACCATGTCGGCGAGCCGCGACAGGTCGGTCGTGATGTCGTCGGTAATGGCATCGCCGAAATACTGCTGGTCGGTGTCGGTGCTGAGGTTGACAAAGGGGAGCACGACAATGGATAGGCGCGGTGAACCAGGAGAGCGCGAAATTGGTTCAGGCGACAGCGGAGTTCTGGCTAATGGCCTGTCATCGACAGGTGAGATTCGAGGCTGCGCCTCAGCGACAGGCTGCGCTATTGCCGCGACAAAGCGATAGCCACGCCCTGGAACCGTTCGGATCAGGCTCCCATCAGACCGGCCGTCGTTAAGCGCTCGGCGCAGCGCCGAGATTTGCACCGTAACGTTGGCGCCCTCGACGACCCCCGGCCAGACGGTGTCCAGAATCTCGTCTTTCGAGACGAGTTCCCCGTGCCGATCGATCAACAAACCGAGAATATCGAGGGCGCGCGAGCCGATGGCAACCGGAGTAAGAGTGCCGTCCTCGTCTTGGCGCAGCAGACAGTTGCGGCGCCGGTCGAAACGGAAGTCGCTGAACCGGACCACATCGGCCCCGGCATGCTCCTCCATGCGTCCGCCTCTCTGCCGCGAACCCAACGCGCGAGCGATCTCGAAAGGTTAAGCCTTTCGCCCAGGTTTTGCAATTTTTTGCAACTTTTTAGATCGGGTTTGCAGACACCCGGTGGCCCCCGGCGCCAGTCTTCAACGCGAGAAATTGTTCACATGGGAGGCTTGCGCCGTGATGGAGCGAAACCACGGAAGGCCGGATCTTTTACCCCGCCGCTCGATCGGGCTCGTCATCTCCGCTGGGTCATTGGCAGCACTTCTGCTTGGCGCAACACAGGCTGCCGCGGCGCCTTGCGAGAGCTTGACCGCGCTCACCTTGCCTGACACCGAGATCACCCTCGCGCAGCAAGTGCCCGCCGGGTCGTTCACCGCGCCGACCGGAGCGGTGATAACAAATCTGCCTGCGTTCTGCCGGCTGGTCGGTGTCGCGACGCCGACCAGCGACTCCGAAATCAACTTCGAGGTCTGGCTGCCGACATCGACCTGGAACGGCCGCTACCGGCAAGTCGGCAGTACGGCTTTCGGAGGATATATCCGGTACACCGGGGTTACGGCAACGTCGTTAAGCCAGTCACTTCGATCCGGATACGCGACCGCTGCGACCGACGACGGTCACGTCGATCCGACGACCCTGAACGTGAGTTGGGCGCTGGGACACCCCCAAAAGGTCATCGACTATGGTTATCGCGCGCTCAAAGAGACAACCGACGCCGCGAAAGCCCTCATCACCGCTTATTATGGCCGGGGGCCCGACCGGTCTTACTTTGACGGCTGCTCGGACGGTGGCCGCGAGGCATTGATCGAGGCGCAGCGCTACCCTGAGGACTTCGACGGCATCCTGCTCGGTGATCCCGACATCTCCGCGACGGACAATGCTGTTGCTCAGGCTTGGCAAGAGCAAGCCCTCACTCTAAACCCGGCTGCTTTTCTCCCGCCGAGCAAGCTTCCGGCACTGGCGAAAGCCGTGCTCAAGCAATGTGCGGCGCGAGAGGGGCTTGCGACCGACCCTTTCGTCAATGACCCGCGAGACTGCCATTTCGATCCGGCGGTGATCCGATGCGCGGGTGCCGATTCCGACAGCTGTCTGACAACGGCGCAAGTAGAGGCGGTGCGAAAGATCTACAGCGGACCCCTCGATCCGCGCACCGGAAGGTCACTCTTTCCCGGGATCGAGCCGGGCGCCGAGGACACGGCGGCTACCGACGGCACCGGCGGCTGGGCCAGTAATCTCGATACCCCGCCGGGCAAAGGCAATTATGCGCTCAGTTACGGGATCTGGGCCTATATGGTCGCCGATGACCCGAATTTCGACATATTCACCGTCAAGGTCCCGCAAGGATTTGATATCGCCGCTGACGCGCCGGTCGCCGGTCAAACCTTGGCCTCAGTCCTCAACGCGATCGACCCTGACTTGCACCGGTTCCAGCGGCGTGGCGGAAAGATCATCCATTATCATGGCTGCGCCGACCCCGGGATTCCACCGCGCACTAGCATCAGCTACTACGAAAGCGTGATTGCCGCCCAAGGACATGAAGAGCGCGGGGACGACGACGATGGTCAAGCGCTCGAGAAAACCCAGGACTTTTATCGTCTATTCATGGTGCCCGGAATGGTCCACTGCAACGGCGGACCGGGCCCGAACAGCTTTGGCAATGCGCAGAGCCCCCCGCCGCCGGTAAAGGACGCTGAGCACGATGCCATGCTAGCGCTGATCCAATGGGTCGAACAGGGCATCCCGCCGGATCGGATTATCGCGACGCATTATGTGAACCACGATTCGACCCAAGGTATCGACATGCAGCGCCCGCTTTGCCCGTACCCGGGGGTCGCGAGGTACACCGGAACCGGCGACACCACCAATGCCGCGAACTTCGTCTGCGTAGGGGACGAGCCCGATCGTCTCGCGACACAGGGACACCCCGATCAATAGACATCACGACTAGGCCGATGACTCCTGTAGCCATCGCGGACATAATGACCGGTGGCGGGATTACGACGCCGAAGATTCGGCTTGGTTTTACGCACTGTAGCTGCGCGATGTCGGCCTCATCAGATCCACTCCGCAGAATATCATCGCCGAGGGCACGGATTGGCGTCTCTTCGACGATTTCAAACGCGAGCTGAAGGCTTAACCGGGCAGCCGCTACTCAAGAAATCACAAGGCTAGATCGAACCCGCCGGGTGAGCGATCCCGACGAAAAGGTCTTCTTTAGGTTTTGCAATTCTTTGCAATTTACCGGATCCGCTTTGCAGATGCCGCTGGTTTCGCCGAAGCATACTCTCGCAAAACGCGGAACAACAGAGTTGTAATGGGATGTCTATTCAGCGATGAAAAGAAACAAAATCGTACCTACCAGGTCGAGTGCTCTTTGAGATACGATCAGCACGAGGGGAACAGCTTGATGCAAAGACGTGACTTTATCAAGGGCTTGGCGGCGTCTGGGATCATCGGCACGGCAGGGCGGCGGGCGCTTACCGCGGAGATGGGCTGGCGAAAGTTTGAGATCACCTATCGCATCAATATCAAAGAGTCGGCTGCGGATACTAATGTGCGGTTATGGGTGCCGGTGCCGCAGGATGCTCTCGATTACCAGCGGGTCCTCGACCTCAGTTGGCGTTCGCCCGCCGCCGCTCAGGTCCTGTGGGAAGCGGCTTCGCGGGCGCCGATCGTTTCGGCCACTTGGACGGACCCGAAGATAGCGCGCGAGATCGAGGTGACCGCCCGGGTGGCGACCCGCGACCGATCAGGTTTTTACGCTGATGCCTCGCACGATGAATTGGCCGAATATCTCAAGCCGACTGCGAGCTCTCCGAACGACGGCATCGTCTTGGCGAAGGCACGCGAGATCATTGGCTCCCGCACCGCTCCGCTGGACAAGGCGCGGGCGATCTATGACTGGATCGTTGACAACACATTCCGCCGTGCGGAGACACGCGGCTGCGGCCTCGGGAACATTGCGTTCATGCTGGAAGCCGGCGATTTGGGCGGCAAGTGCGCCGATATCAATTCGCTGTTTGTCGGGCTTGTGCGTGCGGCAGGGCTGCCGGCGCGAGACTTCTTCGGCATCAGAGTGACGGACTCGAAATTGACGAAATCACTCGGAAAATCCGGCGATATCACCAAGGCGCAGCATTGCCGTGCCGAGGTATACATCGACAAGACGGGGTGGTTTCCAGTCGACCCCGCCGATGTCCGCAAGGTCGTACTGGAGGAGAAGGTTCCGGTCGACAGCGACAAGGTTAGGGCGCTGCGCGAGCGGCTGTTCGGTAACTGGGAGATGAACTGGGTCGGATTTAACTATGCTCGCGACTTCACACTGCCGGGACAGCAAGACGGGCCGATCGGGTTCCTGATGTATCCTTACGCAGAGACCGCGCATAACGCTAAGGATTCTCTCGACCCGGAGGCTTTTTCCTATACGATCACGTCAACAGAAATCGAGTAAGGCCACAGAGGCTTGCCTTAAACGCGGGGCTTCCCGGGGGTTTGCAATTTTTTGCAACTTTTTAGACCCGCTTTGCAGACTCGGCTGAGCCACGAACGCACTCTCGCCCTTTGCAAATCTATGAGGGAGGGAGACGATGAGCCTTCGTGCAATTGCGGCCTGGAAGGCCGCAAATCGTGAGGTTGGCGCTGCCCGCCAACCCGCGCAAGGTATAACGCGGCGGCGATTTGCCGGCACCGCTGCCGGCGCAGCATTTCTCGGTGGTGCGCTCGGCTCCGGGTTACTTAAACCAGGGCTGGCGCAAGCGAGCGAGTCATTCGCGCCGGTGCCGATCCCCGGAGGTACGCCGCTTCTCAATGGCATGTACCATTTTTTCGGGCCGGCCGCGATTGATCCAATCGATGCGGAGCCAATCACGATCACCAACCTCAACGGCTTTGTCGGCCTCGCCTATATCAGCGGTATGGTGACGCAGACCAACACCCAGACCGGCGAGACCCTGCGGCTGCCCTTCATAAACTCCGATATGCGGTTCATGCAGGGCGTTTTCCGCGGTGCGGATGGACGAATACATCAGGGTACATTCGCGCTGGTCTGAGTGGACGTCTATCAGCTCCGTGCGGGCGATCAGACACCAACTCAGATCCACGACCTGAACCCGAGCCAGTTTCCACCGCTAGGCCTGTTCTGGACGATCCAGCTTCCCGATGACAGCGTCGAGATCCAGTTAGGAAAAGGGAGCGCGACGTTGCAGGGATCGGACGTGCCGATCCTCGATTACGGCAACATTCCGAATGCTTTGTTCACCGGCGACCAACCGCCGCCTGTACCGGGATCTGTGTCGTTCAGGGTGGTTTGGAGCGGCGTCAGCCAGAGGGTGAATATCCGCAACACCGACCCCACCTACGGTGGCTTTGCGGGCGAATTCATCCGCAATACGGCGCAGATGGAATGGACCGCTACAGTGGGTAATTACACGTTCGTGTCGGATCCGCTGGCAACCTCGTCCAGCGCCTTCGCCGAAATCGGCCACGAGCGCAACGGCTCCTTCTTCCCGCAGGGATAGCCGGCGCAAGAGTGGGAGGGATCAGCCCCTCATCGCACGCCAGATGCGTTGCGGGGTGGCGGGGCCGGCGAGGTCGGTGACGCCATAGGGAGCGAGCGCGTCGAGGATCGCGCTGGTGACCGCCGGATATCCACCGACCGCGCCGGCCTCGCCGCAACCTTTGACGCCGAGCGGGTTGGTCGTGCAGCGAGTGCCGTTGAAGCCGAGTTCGAATGACGGCAGATCGCCGGCGCGCGGCAATGCATAATCCATGAACGAGCCGGCCACGAGCTGACCCGAGCCGGGGTCATAGACCGCGTGCTCAAGCAGGGCCTGGCCGGCGCCTTGCGCGATCACGCCATGCGCCTGACCGGCGGCAATCATCGGGTTGACGAGCACGCCGTAATCGTCGACGGCGGTGTAGCGGGCGAGGCTCACCTGGCCAGTGTCGCGGTCAATTTCGACCTCCGCGATATGGGCGCCATTCGGGAAGGTCATCCATTCGCGCGTCCAGTGGTGATAGGTGTCGAGCGGCGCGCCCTTGGCGCGCGCGATTGCCGCGACATCGAGCAATGCGAGCGAGCGGTCGGTGCCGGAGACTACAAAGCGGCCGTCCGCGAAGTGGATATCGGCTTCGGCCGCCTCCAGCGCTTCGGCGGCGATGCGGCTGCCCTTCGTGATGATCTCGTCGGCGGCGCGCCAGATCGCGGTGCCGCCCATATAGGTAGCGCGCGAGCTGCCGTGCCCGCCGCCCGCCGGGATCAGATCGGTGTCCCCCTGCACCAGGCGAATGCGCTCATTGGGGAGCCCAAGCCGGTCGGCGAGGATCTGCGGAAAGGTCGTCTCGTGGCCTTGCCCGATCGTCTGCGTGCCGGTGATCAGCAGCACGGCGCCGTCCGGCTCGAAACGGATGTCGACATTCTCGTGCGGCGAGCCGCCGGTACCTTTGATGTGATAGGCGAAGCCGAGACCGCGCAACAACCCGCACGCTGCGCTGTCCTGGCGCCGCGCCGCAAAGCCCTCGATATCGGCGGCGGCCAGAGCATGGTCGAATGTCTCGGCGAAGGCGCCGCTATCGACTGTGTTGCCGAAGACATTCGTCATCGGCATAGTCTCCGCAGGCACCATGTTGATGCGCCGCAGCTCGGCACGGTCGAAACCGCATTGTCCGGCCGCCCGATCGATCAGCCGCTCGATGATATTCACCGCCTCTGCAAAGCCCGGTCCGCGCGTTACACCGATCGGTGCGGTATTGGTCAGCACCCCGCTGATCCGCAGCTCGATCGCCGGGATGCGGTAGACTGTCCCCGGCAGATGGACGTATTGGAATGTCTGCACGCCGCCGGCGCTCACCAGATAGGCGCCGATATTGGCAACACTGGCGACGCGTAGCGCCAGAAACCGGCCATCGGCATCGAGCGCCAGCGCGGCCTCGGCCTGATGGTCGCGCGCCTGATGGTCGGCGAGGAAACCCTCACTGCGGGTGGCGATCCATTTGACCGGCCGGTGAACCCGCCGCGCCGCCCACGGCATCAATACATGCTCGGGATAGATGAAATTCTTGGCGCCAAAGCCGCCGCCGACATCCGGCGCGACAAACCGCACCGTCGCCGAGGGCACGCCCAATGCGCGAGCGGTGTTGTCGCGTGTTGCATGAATGCTCTGGCTCGACACATAGGCTGTATACCGGCCGGCCTCCTCATCCCACACGCCAATGACGCCGCGCAGTTCCATCGGGTTGGTGACGATGCGGTGATTGTCGAGGCGCAGCTCGACGACATGGGCTGCTGCCGCGAAAGCTGCCGCCACCGCCGCTGTGTCTCCGGTGCGCCAGTCGAGGCAGACATTGCCCGGGACTTCGGCAGACAGTTCGGGCGCACTGCGCGTCCGCGCGGCCGCCGCGGTCGTCACTGCCGGCAGGGGCGCGTAGTTGACAATCACCTGCTCGGCGGCGTCGAGCGCCTGAGTGCGGGTCTCGGCGACGACCAGCGCGACCGGCTCGCCGGCGTAGCGCACCTTGCCCTCAGCCAATACCGGTTGGAGCGCAAAAGCGAAAGGTTCGCCGGTCTGCACGTTGGCTTCCGCCGTCGGGCGCAATGGCTGCAACCCGTCGGCGCGGATGTCCTCGGCGGTCAATACCGTCAGCACACCCGGCATCCTCCGCGCCTCATCAGTGTCGATGCGGTCGATCCGCGCATGCGCGTGTGGTGAGCGCAGCACGACCGCATGCGCCATGCCGTCCATCGCGAGATCGTCGAGATAGCGCCCCTGGCCGGCCAGGAAACGCAAATCCTCCCGCCGCTTCGGAGCATCGCCAATGACCGAACGAACCGCCACTGCAGTGCCTCGTCTATTCCAGTGTCAGTGGCGCCAATTCGACCCAGCGCTGCTCGCGGTGGCTCTGATGGCAGGCGTCGGCGAGCTGCACGCTCTTAGCGCCTTCGAGGAACGGTGACGGGAACGGCGCGCCCTCGGAGACGTGCTTGAGGAACAGCTCCCAGCCGGCGCGATAGCCGTTGCGCACCGGCTCGATGTCCGGCGTCTCCTGCCATTGCGCGTCGAAGTTTATCGGCTGCGGCCGCTCGGGGTCGAAGAACGGTTTCGGCGTTGCCACCAGCGGCTGCACGAAGCAGCGGTGCAAACCGCAGACCGCCGATCCCAGTGTGCCGTCGACCTGGATCTGCAGCAGGTCGTCGCGCTTGACGCGGCTCGCCCAGGACGAGCTGACCTGCGCCAGTACCCCGCCCGCCAGTTCGAAGATTGCAAAGGCGGTGTCTTCGACATCGACGCCGTACCAATTGCCGATCTCGTCGCGGCGCTCGGGCATTGCCGTCATGTGGCGGCACGAGACGGCTTTGATCTCGCCCAGCAGGCGATCAAAGATGTAGCGCCAATGCGCAAACATATCGAGGATCAGTCCGCCGCCCGTCGCTTTGCGATAATTCCAGCTCGGCCGCTGCGCTGGGTAGGGCGTGCCATCGAACACCCACCAGCCGAAATCGAGCCGGATCGACAGGATCCGGCCAAAGAAATCGGTCTCGTAAAGCTTGCGCAATTTGACGAGCCCCGGCAGGAACAATTTGTCCTGCACGATGCCGCCTTTGAGGCCGGAGCCCTCGGTGCGGCGCGCCAGGTCGAGCGCATCACTCAATGTTTCGGCGAGCGGCTTTTCGACATAGACGTGCTTGGCGGCCTCAAGTGCCGCGGCGGCGCGGGCAGGCCGGCCGCCTGTGGCGCTGGCGTCGAAATAGATGGCAATATTGCGGTCGGTGAGGCTCGTGTCGCGGTCGGTGCTCCATTTGAGCCCGCCATTGCCCGCGGCCAGAGGCGCCAACTTTGCCGGGTCGCGCCCGAGCAATACCGGGTCCGGCACAAGGCGGTCGCCATTGCCGAGCGCAAGCCCGCCTTCATTGCGGATCGCCATCAACGACCGCAGATGCTGGGTCGAGCCGAGCCGTCCGGTCGCCCCCTCTACAATAATGCCGATCGTGCGTGTCGCCATCTCACGCGGTCGCCGCAATAAGCGCCTCGCGCAAGATCACGGGGATGCGGTCGAGCACCTCGGGCGGGGTCATCAGCGGCGGCGCGAGGCAGATCGTGTCCCCGATCGGCGGGTCGGCGCTGCCGGGACGGATGCGCGGCAACATACCGCGCGCCATCGCCTCGCGCACAACGCGCACGCCGAGCCCCAGCGCCGGCGCCTTGGTGGCGCGGTCGGCCACCAGCTCGACGCCGCACATCATGCCGAGCCCGCGGACATCGCCGACCATCGGCAGATCGCGCAGCGCTTCGAGCCCCGCCAGCAGCCGTTGGCCCCCCACTGCGGCGCGCTCGACGAGCCCCTCGGCCTCAATGATCTCGACATTGCGCAGGCCCACCGCGCAGCAGACGGGATGTCCGGAATAGGTCGCGGCATGCATGAATCTGCGGTCTAGCGGCGCGCTCTCGATCGCGGCGTGGATGCGTTTCGACGCGATGACCCCGCCCAGCGGCAGATAGCCGCTCGTCACCCCCTTGGCGAAGGACACCAGGTCCGGCTCGACGCTCCAATGGCCGAGCGCAAACCATCTGCCGGTGCGGCCAAAGCCGGTAATGACCTCGTCGGCGATCAGCAGCACGTCGTGGCGGTCGCAGATCTCACGCAATTGCGGAAAATACGAGGGCGGCGGCGCGATGACGCCACCCGCGCCCATGACCGGCTCGGCAATGACCGCCGCCACGGTATCGGCGCCCTCGGCGAGGATGAGTTTTTCGACCGCGTCGGCAGCGCCGATCCCTGGTTCCTCATTGCCCGTCCAGCGATAGGCGTAGGGCGCCGGCGCCTGCACAAAACCGGGGACGAGCGGCCCGAACATCTTCCGGTATGACTCCATGCCGGTGGCGCTCATCGCCGCCATCGTCACGCCGTGGTAGGCGTGGATGCGCGAGACGATCTTGGTCTTTTGCGACTGGTCTTTGACCTTCCAGTAATAGCGCGCGAATTTGAACGCCGACTCGTTCGATTCCGCGCCCGCAGTCGTGAAGTACACTGCGGCGGAACTCGGATAGCCAAGGCTGACGATCTTTTCGGCGAGACGGATCGCCGGCTCGTTGGTCGCACCCGTATAAGCCGAGGCGAATGCGATTCGGCCCATCTGTGCGCTCGCCGCGTCGGCCAGCTCGGCGCGTCCGTGACCGATATTGACGTTCCACAGCCCCGACAGCCCGTCGATATATTCGCGGCCTTGGGCGTCGCGCAGCATCGCACCCTTGCCCTCGACAACGAGCAGCGGCTGGCGGTGGTCGTCGGGATGGTGCAGCGGGTGAACGAGATACCGCCGGTCGGCCTCGAGCAGCTCGGTGGCGCCGTCCATATTGCCCTCCTATAGCCCCGTAGCCCTACAGTAGCGACCCGGGCATTGCCGAGCAAATCGGGTGCTTCCGAGCAGATACGGCACTGGCGCTCCTCACCCTGCCGACTTGGCGGGTCCCTGCCTCTCCTCGGCGGGGGAATTGAGGTCGCGGGAAGGGTCAGTGAGACATCAGAACAGGAAGCGTCATGCTGCGCAGCAGCGTGCGGGTCGCGCCGCCGAGCAACAGCTCGCGCATGCGAGAATGGCCGTAGGCGCCCATCACCAGCAGATCGGCGCCGAGATCCGCGGCGCGCGACAACAGCGCGTCGCCGACCGAAAGATCGGCCGAGACCGTCTGCTCGATCGTGGCTTTGACCCCGTGACGCGCCAGATGCCTCGAGATATCCGCGCCGGGCAACTCGCCGTGGCCTCCCGGCCTCTCGCGTGCATCGATCGTCAGCACGGTGACCATATCGGCCGTCGTCAGCAGCGGCATCGCATCGTTGACCGCGCGTGCCGCTTCCCTCGTGGCGCTCCACCCGACCACTATTCGCCGCCCGATATTCTCGAAACGCCCGGCATAGGGAACGACCAGGATCGGGCGGCCGGAGGTGAGCGTCACCTGCTCCGGGCGTGGCCGGATCATTTCCGTCTCGCCGCGATCGGGATCGAGTTGGCCGAGAATGGTCAGATCGGCATAGCGGGCGTGGAGCGCCGGATCCGCCTCCGCGCCCTCGGGGACCACTCGCCATTCGGCCGATACGCCGCGCAGTTTGGCGACGCTCTCGAACTGCTCCCGCACCTTGTCGGCGGCATTGCGCGCCCGTTCCCGCGCCTCGGCGAAGAACGGATCCAGCATCGCGGGATCAAAATAGCCGAGTTCCCGCGGACGCTCCGGGATTTGCATCGGATAGAGCCCGACCAGATGTGCAGCAAAACGCTCGGCGAGGGCCGTGGCCAAGTCGATGCGTCCGCGCGCCGGCGCGCTAGCGTCGAGAACAACGAGCAGATCCTTGTAACTCATGGGCGCCCTGTCCCGCCATCGGAGATATCGGCGATTAGGATACCGAAAACCCGCGCTCTCGCCTTGATTTAGATCAGCGAGGAGGAGGCCGGCACTTGTCTTCATCTCGCCGGCCTCGGCCTCGGCGATTTATATTGTCGGGCTTCGACCCGGGTTCTTCATGAGGTGGGGCCATGGCGCTGCTGTTCCGCTCCTCCGTCGATTCTGAGGCGCGCTGGAAGCCCCAGCTCGCTCGGCTGATGCCCGAGCTCGAAATCCGCGTGTGGCCGGAGATCGGCGACGCGCGAGATATAGACTACGCGCTGGTGTGGCGCCCCGAGCCGAGGCTGCTGGCCTCGCTGCCGAACCTCAAGCTCATTCTCTCGTTAGGCGCGGGGGTCGATCACATCCTGTGCGACCCGCAGCTGCCCCCTCATATTCCGATCATCCGCCTCGTCGACCCTTACATGACCGATACGATGAGCGAGCACGTCGCGCTGCAGGTGTTGCGGCTGCACCGCCGCGATCTCGACTACCACGCTCAGCAACAGGCGGGAATCTGGCGCGAGCTCGAGCACAAGAATGCCGCGGAGCGATCGGTCGGCATTCTCGGTTTTGGCCAGATGGGACAAGACGCCGGACGCAAGCTCAAGGCGCTGGGTTTCGATGTCGCGTTCTGGAGCCGGACGGAGAAGGCCGTCGACGGCTTTGCCGGCTGCGTCGGCGCGGCCGGCTTGCCGGCGCTGCTCGCCCGCAGCGAGATCCTCGTCTGCCTGCTGCCGCTGACCGCCGAGACCGAAGGGATACTGAGCGCTCGCAATTTTGCGCTGTTGCCCAAGGGGGCAGGACTGATCAACGCCGGCCGCGGCGTTCATCTGGTCGAGGACGACCTCATCCCGGCGCTCTCCAGCGGCCAGCTTTCGGCCGCGGCGCTCGACGTGTTTCGCGACGAGCCGCTGCCGCCGGCCCATCCGTTCTGGCGCCATCCGCGCATCCTCGTCACCCCACACGTCGCGGCGTTGACCAACCCCCCGACGGCAGCGCCGATCATCCTCGACAACATCCGGCGCTTTGAGGCAGGTCTCCCGCTGCTGAACCGGGTCGATGCGCAGCGAGGGTATTGATGATGATTCCTCTCGAGGTATTGGAGACGGCGGCGGCATTCGTGCACAAGATGGTGCCGCCGACGCCGCAATATTGCTGGCCGCTGCTGTCGCGGCGGGTCGGAGCAGAGCTGTGGGTCAAGCACGAGAACCACACCCCGATCGGCGCCTTCAAGATCCGCGGCGGACTCGTCTATCTCGACGAGCTGCGGCGCGCAGATCCGGCGGTGCGCGGGGTCGTGACCGCGACCACCGGCAATCATGGGCAGAGCATCGCAGTTGCCGCCACGCGTTTGGGCATAGAGGCGACGATCGTGGCGCCGCATGGTAACAGCGTCGAGAAGAACCGGGCGATGGCGGCGTTTGGGGCGCACCTCGTCGAGGCCGGCCACGATTTCCAGGCCGCCTACGAATATGCGGTCGATCTGGCCGAGCGCGAACGGCTTCACCTCATCCAGTCTTATCATGCGCTGCTGGTGCGCGGCGTCGCCAGCTATGGGCTCGAGCTGTTTCGCGCGGTCGCCGATCTCGATGTGGTCTATGTGCCGATCGGACTCGGCAGCGGCATCTCGGGAGTGATCGCGGCGCGCGAAGCGCTGGGCGTGCGGGCCAATATCGTCGGCGTTGTCGCCGAGCGCGCTCCGACCTATGCGCTCTCCTTTTCCGCCGGCAAGCCGGTCAGCACCAATTCCGCCGATACGATGGCGGGCGGTCTTGCGGTTCGCGTTCCCGACCCGGAAGCGCTCGACATCGTCCGGCGCGGTGCAGCCCGCATCGTCACCGTGTCCGAGGCGGAGATCCGCCGCGCGATGCGGATTCTGTTCATGGACACGCACAATGTCGCCGAGGGCGCCGGCGCAGCGTCGCTCGCCGCAGCGCTCAAGGAGCGCGACAGGCTCGCCGGCAAACGGGTCGCGGTCATCCAGTCCGGCGGCAATATCGACCGTGCTCTTTTCGCCGAAGTGCTGGCGGAGGACGATGAGGAATGATGCTTCCGTCCTCGCAAGGAGTGCCGAGATCCATCGCCTGGTGCCCCTCACCCTCTCGCGTTGCGGGTCCCTCGCTCCCCCGCAAGCGGGGAGAGGGTTGGGGTGAGGGGTCTGTTCCGCCGCTCAGTCCTTGGCGATCTCGCGGGCGATGACGAGCCGCTGGACTTCGCTGGTGCCCTCGTAGATTTGGCAGACGCGGACGTCGCGGTAGATGCGCTCGACCGGGAAATCGGCGACGTAGCCGTAGCCGCCATGGATCTGGATCGCATCGGACGCGACGCGCTCGGCCATCTCGGAGGCGAACAGCTTGGCCATCGACGCCTGCTTGATGCAGGGCTCGCCGGCATCGCGCCGCGCCGCCGCGTCGAGCACGAGGCCGCGCGCCGCGGCAATCTGCGTCGCCATATCGGCAAGGCGGAACGCCACCGCCTGGTGCTCGATGATCGGCTTGCCGAACGCTTCGCGTTCGCGCGCATAAGCCAGTGCGGCCTCGTAGGCGGCGCGCGCCATGCCGACCGATTGCGCGGCGATGCCGATACGGCCGCCTTCGAGGTTGGAGAGCGCGATGCGATAGCCCTCGCCCTCGGCGCCAAGCATCAGGTCGGGGGTGAGCTCGATGTCGTCGAAAGCGAGCTGTGCGGTATCGGAAGCGCGCTGGCCTAATTTGCGCTCGACCCGGGCTACCACAAAACCGGGGCTGTCGGTCGGCACCAGAAAAGCGCTCATGCCCCGCCTGCCGCGCTCGGGATCGGTCACCGCAAAGACGATCGCGACCTGCGCATGTGCGCCCGAGCTGATGAACTGCTTCGTGCCGTTCAGCACCCAGCGGTTGCCGTGGCGGCGCGCGCGGGTCTTGATCGCCGCGGCGTCGGAGCCTGCCTGCGGCTCGGTCAGGCAGAAGCAGGCGAGCATCTCCCCTTTGGCCATCGGCACGAGAAAACGCCGCTTCTGCTCCTCCGAGCCATATTGAAGCACCGGCATGCAGCCGACCGAGTTCTGCACCGAAAGGATCGTCGCGACCGCTCCCTCGCCGGCCGCGATCTCCTCCATCACCAGCGCATAACCGACATGGTCGGCGCCGGCTCCGCCATATTCTTGCGGCGTTAGCATGCCCATGAAGCCGAGCTTGCCGAGCTCGGCGACCGCTTCGGCCGGAAATTTCCCGTCGCGATCGCGCTCCGCGGCATAAGGCACGAGCCACTCACGCGCAAAGTCGCGCGCGGCATCGCGCAGCATATGCTGATCTTCGGTCAACCTCATCGTGAGGTTCCGCGGCGCGCCGTGACTTCGATCTCGACCTTCATTCGTGGGTCGACGAGGCCGCAGAAGAGCGCCGTGGCAGCCGGGCGGATCGTGCCGAAGACCTCACCCAGCACCGGTACGATCAGCGGCCAATCCGAGGCGTTGGGCACGTAGTAGCCCACCCTCACGATGTCCGCGAGGCTGGCGCCCGCCTCGGCGAGTGCTGTTTCGATGTTGCGGAAGGTTTGCCGCGCCTGCTCCGCCGGGTCTTCGGCGATCGTCATCTGCGCGTAGTCGAACCCCGTCGTGCCGGCGACAAAGATCCACTCGCCGTCGACTACGGCGCGGCTGTACCCGGCCTCTGCTTCGAATGGCGAGCCGGAGGAAATCAGCCGCCGCATTTTCGTCGTCCCAGCCCACGGGTCCGCGCTGCGCGCCTCCTCAGGGCAGGCTCCGGCCGGGACCCAGACCTGCCGTGGATACCGGCCTTCGTCGCTGTGACGGAAAGCGCCATTTCACGCCGTCTCATTGAAGATCTCGCGGCCGATCAGCATGCGGCGGATCTCCGAGGTGCCGGCGCCGATCTCGTAGAGCTTGGCATCGCGCAGCAGCCGGCCGGTCGGAAACTCGTTGATGTAGCCGTTGCCGCCGAGGATCTGCACCGCGTCGAGCGACATCGCCGTCGCCTTCTCGGCGGCATAAAGGATGGCGCCCGCCGCGTCCTTGCGCGTCGTCTGTCCGCGGTCACAGGCGTTCGCCACGGCATAGACATAGGATCTACAGGCGTTCATCGTCGTATACATGTCGGCAATCTTGCCTTGGATCAGCTGAAATTCTCCGATCGCCTGGCCGAATTGCTTGCGGTCGTGGATATAAGGGATCACGACGTCGAGACAGGATTGGATGATGCCGAGAGGACCCGCGGCGAGGATCGCCCGCTCAAAGTCGAGCCCGCTCATCAGCACCTGCACGCCCTTGTCAACCTCGCCGAGCACATTCTCGGCCGGAACTTCACAGTCCTCGAAGACCAGCTCCGATGTCGGTGAGCCGCGCATCCCCAATTTGTCGAGCTTTTGCGCCGGCCGGAAACCCTTGAACCCCTTCTCGATCAGAAACGCGGTGATGCCGCGCGGGCCAGCCTCAGGCGTGGTCTTGGCGTAGACCACCAAAGCATCGGCGTAATGGCCGTTGGTGATCCACAGCTTCGTGCCGTTGAGGATGTAGCGATCGCCTTTCTTTTCGGCGCGCAACCGCATCGAGACGACATCCGAGCCGGCGCCGGGCTCGCTCATCGCCAGCCCGCCGATATGCTCGCCGGAGATCAGCTTCGGCAGGTATTTGCGCTTTTGCGCGTCACTGCCGTTGCGCCGGATCTGGTTGACGCACAGGTTCGAATGCGCGCCGTAAGAAAGCCCGACCGAAGCGGAACCGCGGCTCACCTCCTCCATCGCGATGCAATGCGCGAGATAACCCATGCCGGCGCCGCCATATTCCTCCTCGACGGTGATGCCGTGCAGCCCGAGCGCCCCCATTTCCGGCCACAGCTCGATCGGGAAGCGGTCGGTGCGGTCTATTTCCGCGGCGAGCGGTGCGATCCGGTCTTCCGCAAAGTCGCGAACCGTCGATCGCAGCATGTCGATCTCGGCGCCGAGATCAAAATCGAGCGAGGCGAGCCGCGTGTTTTGCATAGTGCACGCTACGTCATCGAGATTGCTTCGCTACGCTCGCAATG
>Ga0306920_100002087_pt1 | contig 25092 bp, 17 predicted proteins | sample flu12Cox44000170_FD_204666 | JGI IMG/M metagenome (GOLD analysis project Ga0306920, IMG submission 204666) | Lab enrichment of tropical soil microbial communities from Luquillo Experimental Forest, Puerto Rico - flux4day.12C.oxic.44.000.170 (v2)... | ecosystem: Environmental > Terrestrial >...
CGGACAATGCGAACCTCGACAAGGCGCGTCGGCTCTTGTGGCCCATCAAGCAGAAATACGGCCGCAAGCTCTCCTGGGCCGATCTGATGGTTCTCGCGGGCAACGTTGCCCTGGAGTCGATGGACTTCAAGACCTTCGGTTTCGGCGGCGGCCGCGCCGATGTCTGGGAGCCGGAAGAGCTCTACTGGGGTTCCGAGGGGACGTGGCTGGGGGACGAGCGCTATAGCGGCGAACGGCAGCTTCAGAATCCATTCGCGGCCGTGCAGATGGGCCTGATCTACGTCAATCCGGAAGGGCCGAACGGCAAGCCGGATCCGGTCGCTGCCGCCACGGACATCCGCGAGACGTTTTTCCGCATGGCCATGAACGACGAGGAGACCGTCGCGTTGATCGCGGGCGGCCACACCTTCGGCAAGACTCACGGTGCCGGCGATCCGTCACTGATGGGTCCGGCGCCGGAAGCTGGGGCAATCGAGGACCAGGGCCTCGGCTGGAAGAGCAAGCATGGAACGGGCTTCGGAGCCGACACCATCACTGGCGGCCCGGAGGTGACCTGGTCGCAGATGCCGACGAAGTGGAGCAACCACTACTTCGACAACCTGTTCAACAACGAATGGGAATTGACCAAGAGCCCGGCGGGCGCCTGGCAGTGGAAGGCGAAAGGCGCCGCTGCCACGATCCCGGACGCCCACGACAAGTCGAAGAAGCATGTGCCGACCGTGCTGACCACCGACCTGTCGCTGCGGCTTGACCCGGCCTATGAGAAGATCTCGCGGCGCTTCTACGAGCATCCGGATCAGTTCGCGGACGCGTTTGCGCGGGCATGGTTCAAGCTCACGCACCGCGACATGGGACCGATTCATCGTTATCTCGGCCCGCTGGTGCCGAAGGAGATCCTGATCTGGCAAGATCCGATCCCCCCGGTCAATCATCCGCTCATCGCCGAGCAGGACATTGCCGCACTGAAGGCGAAAATCCTCGCGTCGGGCCTTTCCGTGTCCCAGCTGGTCTCGACGGCCTGGGCGTCGGCGTCGACTTTCCGCGGCTCCGACAAGCGCGGTGGATCAAACGGCGCGCGCATTCGTCTTGCGCCGCAGAAGGACTGGGAGGCGAACCAGCCGAAGCAGCTCGCGACGGTGCTGCAGAAGCTCGAAGCCATCCAGAAGGAGTTCAACGCCTCGGCGACGGGCGGCAAGAAGGTCTCGCTCGCCGACCTGATCGTTCTCAGCGGCTGCGCCGCAATCGAGAAGGCCGCGAAAGCGGCCGGCCACGACGTGAAAGTTGCCTTCACCCCTGGCCGCATGGACGCCTCACAGGAGCAGACCGACATCGAGTCCTTCGCCCCGCTCGAGCCGGTTGCTGACGGCTTCCGCAACTATTACCGCAGCAAGCACATCATGTCGCCGGAAGAGGCACTGGTCGACAAGGCGCAACTGCTGACGCTGACGGCGCCGGAAATGACGGTGCTTGTCGGTGGCCTGCGCGTCCTTGGCACAAACGTCGGCGGGTCCAACGGGCAATCCAAGCACGGCGTCTTCACCGAGCGGCCGGGAGTGCTGACCAACGACTTCTTTGTCAACCTGCTCGACATGCGCACGCAATGGCAGCCGGCTTCCGGCTCAGATAACCTGTACGAGGGCCGCGACCGCAAGACCAAGGCGCTCAAGTGGGCCGGCACCCGTGTCGACCTCATCTTCGGCTCGCACTCGCAACTGCGCGCGCTGGCAGAAGTCTATGCCTGCGCCGACTCGAAGGAAAAGTTCGTAAAAGACTTCGCGGCGGCGTGGTCCAAGGTCATGAACCTCGATCGTTTCGACCTCGGCTGATTTTCGACAGGAAATCGCGGCGGCGTTTCAGCAGACCTGAAACGCCGCCCTGCCCCCCCGCCTCTAACCAACCCATAGCACCGAAGCAAAGCGCCACGGCGCTGCTGGGATTTCGATCGGCTCAGATCAGGCGGTCAAGCCAGCATCACATTCTATGCAGCTGTCGGGCACGCACCAGCGGGCGAGCGGCAGAAACCTTGCTTGTTGCGGTCACGCGCACTACGAGGAGATCGCAATGAAGCAGCTTGCCGGAATACTTCTGTCACTGGCAATCGCGTTGGCCCCGAGCCTTCTGCGAGCGCAGGATGCCTGGCCGAACCGGCCGATTACTCTCCTCGTCCCATATGGGCCGGGTGGATACACGGACCTCGTCGCCCGCCTCACAGCGCGCTATCTCGAGAGTGCGCTGGGCAAGCCGGTTATCGTCGACCATCGCGTGGGCGCCGGGGGCATTGTCGGCACGCAGGCGGTCGTGAATGCGCCACCGGACGGTTACGTGTTCTGTGTGTGCAGCATCGGGGCGATCTCGATCGCGCCGTTCGATGCGACCCAGAGCGTTGGCTACGATCCCGTGGCAGACCTCGCGCCGGTCGGCGTGGTCAGCTCGATCGCGCAAGTGGTCATTGTCAGAAACAGCTTGCCGGTCACCTCGATGGCCGATCTCGTGTCCTATGCCAAGGCGAATCCCGGCAAGCTCAACTACGGATCGAGCGGCGCCGGTGGGCTGACCCATTATTCGGTCGAGCTGTTCAAGGCACGCACCGGCATCACGGCGGTGCACGTCCCCTTCAAGGGCGGCGCACCATCAACGGCGGCGGTGATCGCGGGCGAGGTTGATTTCTCGTTCGCCAACATGACCGACGGTCTGCCGCAGGTGCAGGCTCAATCGGTGCGCGGTCTCGCCGTGACCTCGCGAAAACGCAGCCCTCACTTGCCCGATCTCCCCACCGTGCAGGAGACGATTCTGCCCGATTTTGTCGTGGAGACCTGGAACGGCATCATGGCACCGGCGAAGACTCCGGAGCCGATTGTGCGCCGCCTCTCGGAGATGCTCATCAAGATGGCCGACGACCCCGAGGTGAAAGAGGCGATGCGCCGCGCCGGCGCCGATACCGTCAAGACCTCACCGGCCGAATACCGCGCGCAGATCCAGGAGGAGATCGCGCAATGGAAGCCGCTGATCGCTGAGATCGCGCACAAGAAATGATTGCTGCGCGGACCGGCTCGGTTCAATTGGCGCGCACGAACGAGTACGGGCTCATCTCGTCTGCGGTACGACCGAGCGGATCCCAGTTGTGCCAGCCGCTCCAGATTCGTTCGCCGGCGGCCTGCGCCTGTGCCCTCAGCGCGGCGAAATCAATGCCCGGAATGCGGCCATTTTCCATCCTGACCACGCCATCGACGATCACGGTGTGAACATCATCACCAATGCCGCAATCAATGAGGCTCTTGATGGGATCGTGGACCGGCCCGAACCGCAGCGTCTCGCCTCCGGTGAGGTCGACGATGACGATGTCCGCCTTGGTGCCGGCGGCGAGCCGGCCGAGGTCGTTGCGGCCCACTGTGTAGGCGCCGCCTGACGTTGCCGCCTCGAACACCTGCGCGGCAGTGGCGGCCTTGAGATTGCGGCTCGCCACCTTGCCAAAATAAGAGGCGTTGCGCATCTGCAGGATCATGTCGCGCGGGTAGGTATCCGTCCCGAGTGCAATGTTCACCCCTGCGTTGCGATAAGCCTGCCAGCTGTCCAGGAAACGGCCGCGGCGTGCGATGTTCACCGGACAATGCGAGATCGAGCAGCGGTGCGTCCCCATGATGGCGAGGTCATGGGAATCGGAATAATTCAGCAATGGATTGTCGGCCGTGAAATTGCCGTGACCGATGTTGAGCTTCGCCGACATGAGACCGACGTCCCGCAGCAATTCCACCGACGTCATCTGATGCTCGCGGATGATGTCGAATACCTCGTGAATGTTGTAGGCGGCGTGAATCGCAACCGGCAGATCGCGTTCCTTGGCCGCGACAGCGGCCTTGCGCATCAAGCCGACCGTGCAGGTCTCGATCTCGCGTGGCACAAGAATGCCGCGCACAAGGTCGCCATGCGCGCCCTGGTGACGATCGATGAAGTCGAGCGCCAGCTCGAATTCGCGCTCGCCCGCCGCTTCGTCCACCACACGCTGAAGCCTGCCGTTCGCGCCGCCAACCCAGCGGCCGCTGTCGAAGCCCGGGCCGAGATAGGCGCGGATGCCGAGCTCGCCGACAACCTGCAGCAGCGCCTGCTGGACGCGCAGCTGGCTGCCGAACTCGACGAAGGTCGTGATGCCATTGCGCAGCAACTCGGCGATCGTGAAACGGGCGTTCAGCAGCAGCTCCTCGGCGACAGCGTTGTCGCCGGGCCGGGCATAGCGCGGATCCCCGCCGACGCGGGTGCCCTCGCGCGCGACGCTGATCTCGAGGAACGGCTGACCGAAATAATCTCCGCGTCCAATATCGGAGATCAGCCGGTGCGAGGCACGGTGGCCGGAGTGGACATGCGTGTCGATGAATCCGGGCGCCACGAGCTTGTCGCGCGCATCGATCTCGCGCTCGACCGTGCCCTCGAACCGCTCGCCGACGAACAGCACGGTATCGTCTTCGTACACCAGCTGTGCATTGCGCCAGAGCGTATGATGGCCATGGTCATGCCCGACCAGCCAGCCGCAATTGATGCGCGTGCGCATGGATTACCTGCCCATGGGTTGAAGACCGAGGCACGTTCGGCGCGTCCGGAACTCATCGCGCCAAGGAGGGCCCTCCGGCAACTCTGTCGACGCGCATCTCAACGCCAGGCGGGAGCGATCAGCCGAGCCTGCGTCCGATGATATCCTCGCAACGCTCGCCCGTTTCGACGTCGCCCAGATAGAGCGCACCTGACATCGCAGCCCGCATCCTGTTCGACGGCGGCCCGGCGGTGCCCCAGCGGTCCGGCGTCGGCATCACCTTGTCCCAATAGTCCGGACCCTGGGGCACGTGGGTCGCATCATCGAGCTGGTCAAGCTCGGTGGTGTATTCCGCCACGAAGCCGTTGGGCTCGATGAAATACGAGAACACGTTGCTGCCCGGTCCGTGGCGGCCGATTCCCCAAGCAATGTCGAAGCCGTTCTGCTTGACCCGTCCGGCGCCGCGCATCAGGCCGTCGATATTGGGCAGCTCGTAGGCCACATGGTTGAGCGAAGGCCCGTTGTTGCGGAAGATGGCGATGCTGTGGTGATCCGCGCTGCAGCGCAGGAAATCCATCAGATGCGTGCTGTCGGAGAGCTTGAAGCCGAGCACGTCGGCGAAAAACGGCACCTGGTCATCGATGCGCGCGCTGTTGAGCACGACATGGCTGATCTTGGTCGGCCGCGAGCGGTCGAGCTCGACGTTCGGGTGCCGTGCAATGTCGCATGAGATGCTCATCGGCAGGCCGTCCGGCGTCTTGAAACGGAAGCCATAGCCGCCGCCGGCGCCGGCAGAAAGCGGCCCCGGCTCGCCCTCGACCTCGACGCCGTAGCCCTTCGCCTTGGCACACAGCGCACTGACCGCGGCGCGATCCGGGGCGGCGAAATGCACCCCGAGCAGGGCGGGCTTCTTGCGCTCGCGGATGGTGAGCACATGGTGCTCGGCACCGGTGGCCCGGAAATGAATGCTGTCAGCCTCGGAGGCAACCTCCTCCAGCGCCCATACATTGCTGTAGAACTGCGCTGACTGCTGGAGATCGCGAACGCCGAGCTCGATGCTGCGGACGCCGGTGACCCTGCTGCTTGTCATGATGCGTGACCTCTTGCCGTGACAGTTGTTCTGGCGGGAATGTTGCACAGACCGTGCCCAGGGAAAAGTGGCGAGAGGTAGGGGGCAAAAACCCATCTCCTGCGCGCCGCGCGATGGACTACAGTCGGGCCAGCGCCGGCATGACCTCAGTCGAGAACAGCGCCAGCGAGCGCAGCGCGTCGCTCAATGCCATCGTTCCCAGGAAGAGATAGGTCAGGAGATAGTTCACGCCGAGCTCGCGCATCTGCCGCTCGATCTCGGCGCGCACCATGTCGGGAGTGCCGGAAATGACGGTTCCGTCGGCCACGCAGGCCTCGTAGTCGACGCCACGCGGGACACCGAGCCGCGCGGCGAGGCCGCTTGCTCCGTGCAGGTCGCGCAGCCAGTTGAGATTGGCGAGGTGGGCGTTCATGGCGGGCCTGGCGAAGCGCCTTGCCTCCTCCTCGGTGTCGGCAACGAAGATGTGCCGCTGCACACCGATCACCACCCCGCCGGGGAACTCGGCCTTCGGCTGCGCCGCCGAGCCGCGCTTGGCGAAGGCCTCCTTGAAGGCCGTGATATTGGCCTTGGCGATCGACATCGGCCCCAGCGTGACGAAATGCAGGCCGCGCTCGCCAGCCCAGGTCGAGCCGATGGTGTTGGAAGACCCGTACCAGAATGCCGGATGCGGCTGCTGCAGCGGCCGCAGCGCGATCGGCACGTTCTCATAGCTGAAATGAGGACCGCGATAGGTGAGCTTGTCAGTGGTCAGGCCGGCGCTGATGCAATCGAAGGCGTCGATGAAAATGTCGCGCGAGGTGTCGTGCTCGACCTTGTGATATTTGAGCTCGTACGGTGACACGCCGCGGCCGACGCCCACCTCCATGCGCCCGTAGCTGAGATGATCGAGCATGCAGATTTCCTCGATCAGGCGCAGCGGCGAGTAGAGCGGCAGCAGATAGACGAGCGGACCAAGCCGCATGCGCCGCGTGGCGCGGGCGACCGCCCCGAGATAGACGCCGGGCACCGGGACCATGTTCAGCGGGGTGGCATGATGCTCCGCGACATGCAGGCAGTAGATGCCGGCGTCATCGGCTGCCTTGACGAAGGTCAGCCGTTCATCGAGCAGGGTTGCCAGCGGCCGGCCGCCGTGCTCGACGTGATCGAACAGTCCGACTTTCATGGTTGCTTGCGGCTCGCAGGGCGGCATCGCCGTGCGGATACACCGCCGCGCCCCCGCATGGCTTGTCGGACCCAGGCTGAGGCCGGTGGCTTCATCCCGGTGTCATTCCAGCGTCACGCCGCCGCTCTTGATCACCTTCGCCCACTTCTCCGTTTCCTCGGACACGACGCGGCCGAAATCGGCCGGGCTGCCCGCAATGGGGATCCCGCCGAGCTCGGCAAGCTTGGCCTTCATGCCGGGATCGGCGAGCGCGGCATTGATTTCCCGGTTGAGAATGCCGGTGACCTCGTCGGGAGTGCCCTTGGGTACGCTCATGCCGAAAAAGGCGCTCGCTTCGTAACCCTGGACGGTTTCAGCCACCGTGGGAACGCCGGGCAACGCATCGGAGCGCTGCGCGGTCGTCACCGCCAGCGCCCGCAGCTTGCCCGCCTGGATATGCGGCAGCGAGGAGGGCATGTTGTCGAACATCACCTGCACCGTGCCGCTGATCAGGTCGGTGAGCGCGGGCGCCGAGCCGCGATAGGGGACGTGCGTAAGATCGACACCGGTCATGATCTTGAACAGCTCGCCGGAAAGATGCACCGAGGTACCGTTGCCCGACGATGCCCAGTTGATCTTGCCCGGATTGGCTTTCGCGTAGGCGATGAACTCGGCGACGGTGCTGGCGGGAACCGACGGATTGACCTCCATCACGTTCGGCACCCGCATGATGCCGCCGACCGGCACCGTATCGCGAATGAAGTTGAACGGCAGCTTCTGATAGAGCGTTGCATTGATCGCGTTGGCCGGGTTGACCAGCAGGACGGTGTAGCCGTCGGCCGGCGACCTGATCGCCGCCTCGGTCGCGATATTGTTGCCGGCGCCAGGCTTGTTCTCAATGACGAATTGCTGGCCGAGCCGCTCCGACAGCCAGTGTCCCACGAGCCGAGCGAGAATGTCGGTCGTGCCGCCTGGGGGGTAGCCCACGATCCAGCGCACTGGCCGCGTTGGGTAGTCCGCCGCTTGCGCCGTGGCTGCGCCGAGCAGCGCGGCACAGGTCAAGCCAACCGCAGCTGCACCCACAGACAAGCTTCGCTTCATGGGTTTCCTCCAATTACAATTTCTTCTTCGCGCTGCGCGTCATAGCGTCATGACATGGGGAATGGAAAGGTGTTAACCGGAATGCGGTGGTTGCGAAAGGGGAGGAGGCGGCGATGGATCGACGTTTCTTCGGCAAGCTCGTCATGGGCGGTGCTGGCATCATGACCGCGGGTCGATCAGATGCGCAACCGGGCGAGCGGCCGCCTGCGACGGCTTCCGCGTCCGGCGTCTCCGCGCTGGCGCTTCCTGCCGAGCTGGGGACCATATTCGCGCAGGATTATCCCCGCTTCTCCGAGACCGAGTACAAGCGCCGGCGCGATGCGCTCGCGCGCGTGATGGAGCAGGCGGCCGTCGATCACCTGCTGATCGTCTCCGCGCAGAATGTGGGCAATGCGACGCGCTGGGTGACGGGCTGGCCGGGCACCAACGAGGCGCTCACCATCTTCCGGCCCGGCGAAGCCATGATGATGTTGGTCGAATACTACAACCACGTGCCGCAGGCGCGCATCATCGCGCGCGGCGTCGACGTCCGCTGGGGCGAGGAGAAGGGCATCCTCAAGGCAGGCGAGGAGCTTGGCCGGCGCGGGGCGCGGCGCGTCGGCGTCATCGGGCCGCTCACCGGGCCGAAATGGAAAACGCTCGAAGCCAAGCACGAGCTGGTGAGCCTCGATGCCGATTACATCAGGCTCCGCATGATAAAATCGGATGAAGAGGTCGCATGGCTACGCATCGGCGCAGCCCTTAGCGATGCCGGCATGCGGGCGCTGGTGGCCGGCACCCGGCCCGGCATGACCGAGCACGAGCTCGGCAACATGATCGAGCGCGCCTACGTGGGCCTCGGCGGCAGCCATGTCATCCACTTCATCGGATCGACGGCAATGGCGGCACCCGAGGTCTGCGTGCCGCGCCAGTTTACCTCGCGGCGGCGGATCGCCGCCGGTGATTTCGTCTTCTGCGAGCTTTCTGCCGCTTGGTGGGACTATTCCGGACAGGTGCTGCGCGGATTGACTGTCGAAGCCGAGCCAACCCCGCTCTATCGCGACCTGCACGCCACCGCAGTCGCGGCGTACGATTCCATAACCAAGGCGATCCGGCCCGGAGCGGCAGCCGCGGACCTGATCGAGGCATCGGCGGCGATCGAGAAGAACGGCTTCACCACTTACGACGATCTCGTGCATGGCTATGGCGGAGGCTATTTCGCTCCCATCCTCGGCTCGCGCAGCCGCCCCGCTGGCCATCCCCCAACGCTGACGCTGGCCGAGAACATGTGCATGGTGGTGCAGCCCAACGTGATCACCCGCGATGAGAAGGCCGGCGTCCAGTTCGGCGAGGTTGTGCGCGTCACCAGCACCGGGTTTGAATCTCTGCACCGGACCCCGCATGCTCTGTTTCGCGCCGGCCAGGCGATCTGAATCCAAGTCAAGTTCATTGGAGGTGTGTCCGCCCGGTCATAGTACCGTCACACCTGCGGTCATATGTTACCCATCACGGACCCGCGCTGCGAGAACGAAACTGATGCGCTTGCCGCCCAAAGCAAACACCACCGGTCGCGCATGGGAGAGCGCGATCAACAAGCTCCGCAGCCATCAAGCCGACCTGCATGTGCGGGCCGATGACGCCGCGAAATTGGATTGGAATGCGCAGTTCAATGCGGCATGGCAGAGCCTGGTTCCCGCTCGGCAGCCGGCCACCGAGAGCGCCCCACCGCCGACGGTCAGCGAGCTTGCCCGGCTCGCCATTCGAATTCAGCGGGCGCGGCCACGCGGATCGCCGTCGCCGCGCAACCGCAACCGATTGCCGCCGCCGCCCATCGAGGCGAGCCCCGAGAGCATGCAACGGTTCAACCGGTTCTGGGACAGCCTCGCTGCTGCCTGCCAAGGCCTGGCGCTGCCGGGGCAAGTGTGTTCAGCCGTATCGAAGGCGTTGCCGCGGTCATTGAGCTTGGTGCCGATTGAAGTCCCGCCCGCAATCAGCGCCGACGCCCGTGCCCTGTCGCTTCTGCGCGCCGGCCGCGACCAGCACCCGGGCTGATAACTACCAGAGCCCGGGAATGAGCCGCGCGGTGCGGGCGCAATAGTCGTCGTACTCGCTGCCAAACTGGCTACGCAGCAACGTTTCCTCAGCGTGTATGCGCGCAAGCAGCGGAGGAAGGTACAAGGCGGCCAGCAGCACGCCGATGCCGGAACGAAAGGCGAGCGCCCATCCCAGTGCGCCGATGAGCAGTCCGAGGTAGCTCGGGTTGCGGATTGCGCCGTAGATGCCGGTCGTCACCAGCCGGTGGCCGGGCTGAATGGCCACCAGCCCGCTGAAACGATGACCGAGCACGAAGACGGGCCACATCCTCAACGCCCCTCCGATGACATAGAGGGCGACCCCGAGCCAGCGAACCAGATTTCCATCGAGCGTCCATATCTCTTTGCGATCGGTGTAGGCCGGAAGGTACGCGCTAAGGAGCGCGATCGCCCCGAACACCGGAAACACCCAACGGTTGGCGCGGTCCTCGCGCTCGCCTGGGCTGAGATTTCCGCCGCTGAAAGGCGCTATCGCAGCCATAACGGCCGTTGCGATCACAAGAGCGATGAGCGGCTTGTGCGCGAAGAACGCCGCGAAACCGCCCGCGCCGAGAATGGCCAGTCCGAGATAGACAGCAATCGATACGGCCGTGATGATGGTCAGATTGCGCGGGGGCGTGGTCGCCATGATCTGCGTTCCTGCCGATCAGTGCGCGCCGGCGCCCGCACCGGGTGCCGGCCGCTTCATGACAATGCTCGCCGCTGCAAGCGCGGCAAATAGCACGCTCAGCATGAGAAATATGTCGGCAAAGGCCATGACCACGGCCTGGCGATGCACGATGAGCATCAGCTGCTTGAGAGCCATGGAATCCGCATCGCTGCCGAAGCCGGACAGCCTTGCCGCCAGGTTGGTGAGAGTCTCGACCGCCGGGACGCGCGACCAGCTTACCGCCTCATGCAATCGGGCGAGGTGCAGGTCGGTCTGATCGTTAAGCACGGTGTTGATCGCCGCAAGGCCGATGGCGCCGCCGAGGTTGCGCATCAGGTTGAAGAGACCCGATGCATTCTTGACCATTGCGGGAGCAAGCGTGCCGAGTGCGACATTGGTGATCGGCACAATCGCCAGCATCATGCCCACGCCGCGCAAGACTTGCGGCCACAGCAGCTCCCAGAAATCCCAGTCGCTGGTCATGTGCGTCATCTGCCATGAGCCCAGGGCAAAGATCAGGAACCCGCCGGCGAGCAGCAGGCGCGGATCGGCCTTGGCCGCGAGCCGCCCGGCGATCGGGGCGGTCGCAAACATCGCAAGCCCTGAGACGAACATGGTGTTGCCGATCATCAGCGCGTCGTAGCCGCGGATCTGCGCCAGATAGACCGGATAGAGATAGGTGAGGCCATAGAGGCCCACCCCGAGCACAAAGGAGAACAGGCTGCCGAGCGCGAAGTTTCGGTCGGTGAAGGCACGCAGGTCGACAATCGGATTGCGCGCCATCAGCACGCGCGCGAAGAACACGGCGGCCGACAACGCCGAGACGACGGCGAGCAGCGCGAGCGTGGGATCGTCGAGCCAGTCGTAACGCGGCCCTTCCTCCAGCACATATTCGAGCGCGCCAAGAAATCCCGCCATCGCAAGCAGGCCAATCCAGTCGAGGGACTGGAACAGCTTCAGCTCGGGCCGGTCGAAATCGACCAGCAGCAGAACCGCGATCGTCACCGCGATGCCCGGCAGCACGTTGATGAAGAACAGCCAGTGCCAGGACAGCGCGTCGGTGAGATAGCCGCCGATGGTGGGGCCCACCGTGGGCGCGAGCGTCGCCACGAGCCCGATGAGCGGCGTGATGAACGCCTGCCTGGACGCCGGAAAGATCAGATAGGCCGAGGCAAAGACAGTGGGGATCATCCCGCCGCCGATGAACCCCTGCAGTGCCCGCCAAATGATCATCTCGTCGATCGATGACGTCATCCCACACATGAAGCTCGCGAAGGTAAAGCCGGCGGCGGACGCCGCGAACAGGATGCGCGTGCCGAGCGCACGCGACAGGAAGCCGGAAAACGGAATGGCAATGACTTCCGCGATCAGATAGGCGGTCTGCACCCAGGAGATCTCGTCGTTGCTGGCGGCGAGGCCCGCCTGGATCTCGGTCAGCGAGGCGGAGACAATCTGAATGTCCAGGATCGCCATGAACATCCCCGAACACCATGGCGAGAAAGCCGACCAGCTTGCGCGGATCGATGTCCGCATCCACGCCGATGCCGGCCCCGAACGGGCTCGCCGGCAGGGCGGAAGCGGTGGCGGAGCTCATGGCATCCTCGTTGCCGGCATAACGGCTGCGTCGCGGACGAAGGGCGGCGCAGCCGAGGCCTGACTGGCGCCCTGAGGCCTGGTATTCACTCTGACCACGACCGACATCCCGGGTCGGAGCACGTGCTGGCTCGCGACATCGAGGGGCACCTTGATGCGGACCGGCAGCCGCTGCACGATCTTGGTGAAATTGCCGGTCGCGTTATCGGGCGGCAGCAGCGAGAACACCGAGCCCGATGCCGGCGACATGCTTTCGATGGTGCCGCGTACGCTCTCGCCGGATAGCGCATCGATACTGACGTCGACCTGCTGCCCCGGCCGCAACCGCGCAAGCTGCGTCTCCTTGAAGTTCGCCTCGATGAACACTTCGTGGAGCGGAACCAGGCTCGCGAGCCGCTGCCCGGGCTGCACGTAATCTCCGGTCTGGACGGCGCGATTGCCGAACACACCGTCGATGGGGGCACGCAGCAGCGTGAACGACAGATCCCGCTCGGCCCTGGCGAGCGCCGTCCTGAGCTCCTCAAGGGTACGTACTGCCTCCTGCTGCTGGGCCTTGAGCACATCGACATTGGCCTGCGCCGCATCGAGACCGGCGCGCGCGCTCTCGACGGCGGCTACTGCCTGATCGCGACTGGCGAGCGCTTTTTCCAGCGTCTGGCGGCTGGCAAAATCCTTCGCAGCGAGCGACTGCTGGCGCTCGAACTCTGAATCCGCCTGCTTGCGCGCGGCCTGCACGGAGGCAAGCTGCGCCCTCGCCTGCTCCACATTGGCTTCCTGCGCCACGATCTGTCGTCCCAGGCGGGCGACGGTGGCCTCCTGGGTGGCGACCTTGTCGCGCGCAGAAGCGACGGCGAGCCGGTAATCGCCATCATCGATGCGCGCGATGACGTCACCCGCATGCACCAGCGCATTATCCTCGACATCGATGGAGGCGATATAGCCCGAGACCTTGGCGGCGAGCGTCGTATTGTGCGCCCGCACATAGGCGTCGTCCGTGGAAACGACGAAGCGGCCGACGGTCAGCCAGTAATGGCCGTACCAGCCGGCACCGCAGAGGGCGAGTACGGCCGAAACCGCAAGCACGAAGAGCTTGAGCCTACCGTGGCGCCTGCCCACGCCGACATTTGTGGCGCTGCCGGGGGCGGGCTCGACCTCATGCGGCGAAGCCTTGGCGCGAGACTCAAGCTCCTTCCCTGCCGAAGGCAAGCTTTGCTCATCGCTGCCGGGCTGCGATTTGGCGGGGAGAATTGCCGGATTGCGGACCAAAGCCAAAGGCGAACGGAATTGGGCCTCCGAAATGTTCAGGCCCTGGCGCCCGCCCGGGACGATCCGAGCCACTTCATCTTTTTCCGTGCTGTCCAGGTACATGGGCCGCTCCAGCGGACAATGTGGCAAGTTATTGACCGAACCGTTCGGTCAATGATAGAAGTACGGTTCTTGGCGCTGGTTGTCAAGGTGACCGAACCGTTCGGTCATTGCCGATCGGCTGCGGGAGGCCCATATGGGGTGCGAGAGCTAGAACTTCTTCAAGCAACGAGGCTGCGATGGCTGGGCAGGTTGAGATCGATCCGCCGATCAAGACCCGGGTCGAAGATGATGGCGCCAAGCGCCGCCAGATCATCGAAGGCGCGCGCGCCGTTTTCCTCGCGCAAGGCTTTGATGCCGCCAGCATGAACGACATTGCGCGGGCGGCCGGTGTGTCGAAGGGCACGCTTTATGTGTATTTCGACAACAAGGAGCAGTTGTTCGAGGCGATTTGCAGCGAAGAATGCGGCCAGCAGGCAGAGGAGCTGTTCAGGTGCGATCCCGGGAATCGGGATGTCGAGGGCACGCTGACCCGCCTTGGCGGCGACTTCATCAACTTTCTCTGCCAACCCGAGAAGGCCTCGTCGGCACGAACCGTGATCGCGATCGCCGAGCGGATGCCGGAGATCGGCAAGGCATTCTACGAGACCGGCCCGGGGCAAGGGATCGCGCTTCTCGCGGGATATCTCGAGGAACAGGTCAAGGCCGGGGTCCTCGCGATCGACGATTGCGAGATCGCGGCCGCCCAGTTCATCGAATCCTGCCAGGCGACTTTGTTCAAGCCGATGCTGTTCAATTTCGGCCGAGCACCCTCCCAAGCCCGGATACGCCACGTGGTCGGCATCGCAGTGAAGACATTCCTCGCCGCCTATCGGCCGCGCTGATGTCCTTGTTCAGCGCGGAACGATGAGCAGCGCGAGCTGCGGGAACGCGAGCAGGATGAAGACGGCGAGCGTATAGACACCCACGAACGGCATGACACCCACGAACACGTCCGTGATGGGGCCGCCCCTGCGCCGCATCCCTTGCAGCACATACATCACCGTGCCATCGGGCGGACTAATCATCGCGATCTCGATCAGCATGGTGACGATAACGCCGAACCAGATCGGATCATATCCCAGCGCCTTCACCACCGGAAACACAACCGGGATGGTGGTGATGATCATGGAGAACCCCTCCATGAAGGTTCCGAGCGCGAGATAAAATCCGATGATCACCAGCATGATCGCCCACGAGGACAGCGGGAGTGCAGCGACCGCCTCCGACATCGCCTGCGGCACGCGCAGTTGCGTCATGATAAAGTTGAGCATGTAGGCGCCGAACAGGATGAGCCCGAGCATGGCGGTGGTGCGCGCGGTCGCCTCGGCCGAGGCGTGCAGCAGCTTGAAGCTGAGCCTGCCCGTCAACAGCGCGAACAGGCAGGATGCGCTCACTCCAAGCGCCGCAGCCTCGGTTGGCGTTGCGATGCCGCCATAGATGGTTCCCAACACGATCAATATCAGCACGCCCGTCGGCAGCAGATCGATGATGCTGCGCAGCTTCTCGTCCGTGGTCGCCTTCGGCGCCCGCACGGCATCCGGCCGCCGCCAGCCATGGACGAAGATCACCAGGAAGAACAGCGCGCATACCAGCGCGCTCGGCAATACCGCCGCGATGTACATCTTGCCGACCGAGGTCTCGGTCATCAGCCCGTACAGAATGAAGGTGATGCCGGGAGGGATCAGGTTGCCGAGCGCCCCGCCCGCGGCCAGCGAGCCCAGCACCATGCGCTCGTCGTAGCTGGTCTTCTCAAAGTAGGGCAGAGCCACCGACCCCATGGTGGCGGCGGTCGCCACGCTCGAGCCGGAGATGGCCGAGAACACCGCGCAGGCGGCAATGTTGGTGTGCAGGAGCCCGCCCGGCCAGCGGCGGAGCCACACATTGAGCGCCTTGTACAGCTGGTCGGAGAGCCCGGTGCGCAGCAGGACCTCGCCCATCAGCAGGAACAACGGCACCGCCACCAGCACGAAGCTCGATGACGGGCCCCAGATCACCTGTCCCATGAACAGCCAGAACGGCCGGTCCGAGAACAGCAAGCCTGCGAGCAAGGCGAGCGTGCCGAGCACGGCGGCAATGTAGATGCCCGATCCGAAGAACACGACGAACAGCCCGATCAGCATCATGATCTCGCCGATGGGAAGCGCAGCCACCCCGGTGGTCTGGCTGACAACGACAACGATCGCCAGCAGCACGACGAGGAACAGGATGGCGATCACGGATCATTCCCCAAACGGTGCGAGGCCGGCGGCGCCATCCCCACCGCCTCGAGCGCCTCCTGCGTCTCCTCCTCATAGCCGCGCGCTCCCAGCATGCGCTCGATTGCTCGCGCGTTGCCCACCCACAGCAGGCATCCCACTTCGAGGAGTTGCAGGAGCGCCTGCAGCGCCAGCATGGTGATGCCGATCGCCCATAGTCCCTGCGGAATGACCAGCGGGATCGCAAGCACGCTGGTGTCGGTTGCGTTGAAGAAGACGCTCTCCTCGACCAGTGTCCACGCGCACCACGCCATGAACATCGCAAGCGCGGTGAGAACCGCGAGCGCCAGCGCGTGCAGATACTGCCGCCAGGCCACCGGCAGCCGGTTGATCAGGACATCGACCCGGATATGGGCGCGGACAGCGAGCGCGTGAGCGAGCCCCCAGGCGATGCCGAAGGCCAGCATGTAGCTGCTGATCTCGGTGGTTGCGCTCGTGGAAAAACCGCCGAAATTGCGGAACAGCACATCAAGGGTGATGAATGCCGCGCACAGGATGAACACCCAGCCGGCAAGATCGTTCATGAGCGCGGCGAACGAGCTCGATGCCCTGCGCAACGCTTGCGCCGTGCGCAGCACGCGCGCGCTCCTTATCCCTCCCCCGAAGGGGGAGGGTGGCCGACCCCGGCTTGCCGGGGTCGGCCGGGTGGGGGCCGACGCAGCGCGTGCTCGATCAGCATCAGCACGCGACCTCGTTCATTTCAAACTCCAGAATTTGCTCGCCTTGCCCGCGCCATCCCCACCCGGCTGCCTTCGCTCCGCGAGGCAGCCACCCTCCCCTTCGGGGAGGGATAAGCGCTTCATTTGGCGGCGTAAGTCACGCCCGTGATCGGCGCCACGATCTCGTTGTAGATATCGCCGCACCGCGCGCCGCAGCGCTTCACCCAGCCCGGCAGGATCGCGCTCTCGACGATCTTCTTGAGCGTGAGCTTGTCCTCCGCGGTCGCCTCCACCACAGTCATCGGCCGCTCCTTCACCAACGTGTGGATCCTGCAGCTTTCGGCCTTGCCGGCATTGCAATCAAGGCCGTCCTGGGTTGCTTCTGCTCCGAGCTTCCATTGCGCGTCCTCGACCTCTTTCATTGTCGCTTCAATCAGCTCGCGGGTCTGCTGGTCGAGACTCTGCCACCACCGCACATTCAGAAAATATCCGGCCACGGCCCAGCCAACCGGCAGATTGTAGATATAGCGGGTGACCTCGTACCACTTCGCCGCATTGCCCGACCCCGTGCCGGTGACTGCGCAATCGGCGACGCCGCGTTCGAGCGCGCTGTAGACTTCGGGAAAGCCGATCGATACAGGCTGACCGCCCACTGCGGTGACGAAATCGTTGAGCGAGGCTCCGAAGGTGCGAACCTTGCGCCCTTTGAGGTCGGTAAGGCTTGCGACGGGCTGGCGGCAGAAGATCACCTGGGCGGGGAACGGATAGACTGCCGCAATGCGGCTGCCGAATTTATCGAGCTCCTTGTTCGCCTGCGGCACCAGCGCATTCGCCGTACGGCGCGCAGTGTCAATGTCGGGGTGCAGTCCCGCGAGATCGACGCCGTCGAGGAAAGGCACATCGCCGGAAACGGTCGAAAGCGGGGACGCCCCGATGTCGACCTGTCCGGCGCGAACCAGCCGGAGCAGCTCAGGGCCGGAGAGGCTCATCTCCGGCCACGCCGAGAGCTTCACCTCGATTGCGCCGCTCGATTTGGCCTTGAGCCCATCGCGCAGCATTGGTTGATCGACACGCGTATATTGCGGCTGGGTCGGGAACGGCTGGGTGACCGCCGTGACGGTACGCTTTGGCTGCGCGCCTGCGGGCGATTGCAAGCAAAGCCCCAGCGATGCGGAAACCGCAAGCAGCGCCGCAATGATCTTGGCCATGACATTGCCCTCCAATGCTGGGATTGTAGTTGAGGCCATCTCGCGATCGGCATGCAATAGGCATGCCGATCACTGGTCGCGTCCGAAACCACTCGCTATTTTCGGCGCCTTCGATTCTCCAAGACAGGAGCCACGGTGCATAGCACGAGCGCAGGGCCGGTTCGCCTGGCAGCCGACATCGGCGGGACGTTCACCGACCTGCAGATTTTCGATGGGCGCACCGCCACGCTTGCCAGCCTCAAGACCCCGACCACGCCCGAGGATCCCTCCATCGGGCTCATGATCGGCATCAAGCAGGCGGCGCGACGGTACGGGTTTGCGCTTGCGGACGTAGGCTACCTCCTGCACGGCACGACCATTGCGACCAATGCGGTGCTGGAACGGCGGTTGCCGGCGGGCGCGCTCGTGACCACCGCCAATTTCGAGGACGTGCTCGAGATCGGCCGCCATTATCGGCGCGAGGTCTATGCCATCAACCCGCCGGCACCCCCGGCGCTTGTGCCGCGCGATCGCCGCATCGGGATTGAGGAACGCATCAGGGCCGACGGCTCGGTCGCAACGGCGCTCAGCGACCGGGCCCTTGCCAAGCTCGTCGAGCAGATCGCCGCGCTCGATGTCGCCACCGTGGCTGTGTGCCTCGTCAACTCCTACCGCAATCCCGCGCATGAGCGACGCATCGCCGAAGAGCTCGCGTCCGCGCTGCCGCATGTGCGCCTTTCCTGCTCGAGCGAGCTCAGCCCCGAGATCCGCGAATATGAGCGCACGTCGACGACCGTGCTCAACGCGCTGCTGATGCCCGTCATTGCCGATTACCTCGATCAGCTTGGCCGACGCATGGCGCAGGAGCAGTTCTTTCCGACGCTCCTTCTGGTGCAGTCGAATGGCGGCATGTGCAGCGCCGCAACTGCCGCGCGCGAGCCGGTGCGGCTCCTGCTTTCCGGGCCCGCCGGCGGAGCGGCTGCCTGCGCGCAGCTCGCGGCTGCACTCGGCGCCGATCATCTCGTCGGCATCGACATGGGCGGCACCAGCTTCGACGTCAGTGTGATCCGCAATGGGCGCGTGACGCTCAACATGCAGGGCGAAGTCGAGCGCCTGCCGGTGCGCCTGCCCATGGTCGAGATCCGCAGCATCGGCGCTGGCGGAGGATCGCTGGCGAAAGTAGCCGCAGGCGGAAGGCTCACCATCGGCCCCATGAGCGCGGGTGCCCGGCCGGGTCCGGCCTGCTATGACCGCGGCGGCAGCGAGCCCACCGTCACCGATGCGAATGCCGCGCTGGGGCGGCTCGATCCGGAGAATTTTCTCGGCGGCGAGATGCAGCTCGATGTGGAAGCCGCCCGCGCTGCGATCGAGCGGCATGTCGCAAAGCCCGTTGGGCTCGCGATCGATGCTGCCGCGGACGGAATGCTTGCGCTCACCAATGCCAATCTCGGCGCCGCCATCCGGCTGTCGCTGTTCGAGAAAGGTCTCGACCCGCGCGAGTTTGCACTGGCCGCGTTCGGCGGTGCAGCTGGCCTGCACGCGCTTGCGGTCGCGGACGAGCTCGGTGTGCGCAGGGTGATCTTTCCGGCCGATGCAGGCACCCTTTCCGCCTTCGGGATCCTTCACTCCGATCTCATGCATGATCTCGTCCGTTCGCAGGTCGTTCAAGTCACGGACGCGACCGTGGACCTGCTCGCGCCCCTGGTGCGGGAGCTGCTCATCGAGGCCAATGCAAGCCTGGATGCCGACGCGGTCGCTGCCGGCGCGCGCGCGATCGAGCTTGCGGTCGACATGCGCTACCGCGGACAGGCGTTCGAGCTGACCGTGCCGATGAAACAGCAGCGGTGGGATCGCAACGCGCTTGGCGCGCTGGTTGACGACTTTCACGCGCTGCACCGGCAGCGGTTCTCGTATGCCAATCCCGGCGGCGAGGTGGAGATCGTGTCGTTGCGTGCTTCTGCGATCGGGCGGCTGGCTGCACCGGCCGCGTCCATGAAGGCTGGCAACGGTCGCTCTCGCCCGCGGGAACAGCGCAAGGTGCGGCTCGACGGAAAGTGGCAGGAAGTCGCTGTGTGGCCTCGAGATGCAATCGCCAGTGGGCATGAAATCCGCGGCCCTGCCATCATCGAGGAGGATTACACCACCGTCCTCATCACCCCAGGCTGGACCTGCATTCGCCGCGCCGACGGCCATTTGACTGCGACGCGCGATCCCTCCCCGGAACGGGGAGAGCGGGCGCCTGAGCGGAGCGAAGGCGGCCGGGTGGGGACGCGGTCGAGCTTCGCTCGACCACCCTCACCCTGCGGAGGAGGGATTCACATTCCCGCCGTCGAGCTCGAGATCATCTACAGCGCGCTGGTGGCAGCGGCGGCCGAGATGGATGTGACGGTGTGGCGCACCAGCCGCTCGACCATCGTGCGCGAGCTGCTCGACTACTCCACCGCCGTGTTCGACCGCGACGGGTGGAACGTGGCGCAGGCCGCACGCATCCCGGGGCACCTCAATTCCATGAGCCATTTCCTGCGCGCCATCCTCGACCGCTTCGTGCCGGTCGAGGACTGGGGGCCCGGCGACGTGGTGATCTCGAACGACCCTTATAGCGGCGGACAGCATCTACCCGACATCGCCGCCTTCAAGGCGGTGTTCCACGATGGCCGGCGCGTCGGTTTCGTCGGCACGCTGTGTCACCACCTCGATGTGGGCGGCTCGGCGCCCGGCAGCTATGGATCGAGCGCAACCGAGATTTTTCAGGAGGGGCTTCGTATTCCTCCCGTCAAGCTGGTGCGCGCAGGGCGCGTCGAGGAGGACCTGCGTGCGATGATCCTGCAGAACGTGCGCGAGCCCGACATCCTGTGGGGCGATTTGCAGTCGCAGCTCGCCTCGCTTGAGGTCGGCGCCGCAGGAATCGATCGCCTCGCCGCCAAGCTTGGCCCCGGCCGGCTGGAAGCTGCCATGGCCGCCCTCCTCGATGGCTCCGAGGCGTCCATGCGCGACCTCATCCGCAGCATTCCGGACGGGACCTATTCCTTCGACGACGACATCGACGGCGATGGGCTTGGCCCCGACCCCATTCACCTGCGCGCCGAAATGAACGTCTCGGGCGACGCGATGATGGTCGATCTCTCCGGCTGCAGCGGACAGGCGCTGGGACCAACGAACGCGACGCTGGCCTCAACGCACTCGGCGGTGTTCTACGTGCTCATGGCGATCGCTTCCGCCAGAGCGCCGATTGCCACCAACGCCGGATGCTACCGGCCGGTGCGGATCGTGGCGCCAGCCGGGCTCGTGGTGAGCGCGCAGCATCCGGCGCCGGTGGTGCATCGCGTGCTGATCACGCACCGGCTTGCCACCGTGCTGTTCGGCGCGTTGCACCAGGCGGTGCCCGATCTCGTGCCGGCGGCTTATTACGCGCAGTCCTATGTCATCACGCTGCAGACCATCGACCCCGAGCGTGACCGACAGGTGCTCGTCGAGATCGAGGTCGGCGGCTGCGGAGCGCTTGCGGACTCCGACGGCGCCTCGGCGCTTGCCTTCGGCATGCACAACAATTCCAATATCCCGATCGAGATGATCGAGCAGGAGCTTCCGCTCACGTTCCTGGGCTATGGGCTGCGACCGGATTCGGGCGGCGCCGGACGCAAGCGCGGCGGGCTCGGGCTGTGGCGCGAATGGCGCATCGAGTGCGCCCACGCGCAGCTCACCACCAACCTCGACCGCTTCCGTTTTCCGCCCTTCGGGCTCGCCGGCGGCGAGCCGGGTGCGCTCAGCGCGCTCTATCTCGTCCGCGACGGCGAGCGCCGCGCGCTGGCATCGAAGATCACCAACATGATGCTGCGCAGGGGCGACGTCATCCGCCTGGAGACATCGGGCGGCGGCGGCTATGGCACGGCGGCCGCGCGCACCCGCGAGGAGGTCGCCCGCGACCTGCGCCTTGGCTACATCAGCGCGAAGGCGGCGGCAGGAAGCTATGGGGTCTGATCAATTCCGGTACACTGGGTCCTGACCATCGACAGGTATGGGAGGGGTCAGGTTGATCCATCAGCGAACAGCGTAATGATCTATTCCGGCGATGGGATGGCCCTTTCGGCTGATCCGGTCGTACATGCGGGGCAGGATCGCTCGGAGCTTGCGCGCTTCAGCTCAAGAGTAAATACCTGCTTCTCCCTTTTAGGCTGCGACCCGTCGATAAACGTCGGCCACCAGGTCGGCATATCGACGCCATGAGAAACTTTCGGCGCGCTGGCGCCCGGCGATTGACAGGCGCCGGCACAGATCGTCATCGGTCGAAAGCTGCTGGATTGCCGTGCTGATACTGCTGATGTCGTAGGGATCGACGAGCATGGCGCTTTCCGGAGTTGCTATCTCGCGCGTGGAGCCGAGGTTCGAGGTCAGTACCGGCGTGCCGCACATCATGGCTTCAAGAACGGGCAGCCCAAAGCCTTCGTAGATCGACGGAAAGAGCACCGCTCTTGCTCCACGAATCAACGTGACAAGCTCGGGCGGCGGAAGGTAGCCGAGGTAAATGACCTTGCTCTTCATTGCGCCGGCACCGAGAGCTTGCCGTGCTGCATGTGATTGAAGCATCGCAAGCTCGTCATCGGCTCGATAGGCTTTTTTCCCGACGATAATCAGCGGATAGGCCAGTTCGGCTGCCAGGTAAGCTTTGATGAGGCGGCCCAGATTTTTCTTTGGCTCGATAGCAGCGTAAAACAGAAAATACCGACCAATCTCAAGACCAAATTGGTTACTGAGCAATCTTTCGAGGTCGCCAGCGGCCATTTCGAGTATCGATGGCGGCAGCTGCACCGATTCGAATGTATTCGTCATCTTGTCCGCTGCCGCCGGGAAAAGCACAAGTACGTCCTTCCGGGTGGTTTCGGAGACGACAATAATGTGATCGGCGACCGCGGCTACGCGTTTCACCAGTTTGTAGAACTTGATGCGGTTATCCGCTGTCGTATAGGGCAATTTCAATGGAATGACGTCGTGGATCGTATAGATGTTCTTGGCGCGCCGTATCGTAATTGGGATTGGCATTGTCCAGTGTGCGATATCGACTTTATTCGGGAGGTCGATTTTCAGAAACCGCCCGGTTAGCGCGAAATGAATGGCCGCGCGCGCGAAGATCGATGACGACGACAGCATCCGATCGTGAGCTGGCAGCCGTGACTCCAGTCCTTTTTGGACCACAAAGCCGGTGGGGCGGATTTCATGCACGCGCACGCGAAAACCGGCCACGCCAGGTAGAGTGCCCGCGAGATCGAAGGCACGTCCGATGATCCCAGGCGGCCCTTTCCAATGCGGGTCGTACAGGAGCGCCTCTCCCAGAACGGCAGGCGTGCGAGCGGTAACAGGAATATCGCACAGCACCTCAATCTCATGCCCCAAATCCTTGTTGAGCCGATTGAGATTGCGCGCATAAGTCGCAATCCCCGTCTCCTGCGGGATTGATAGATAACGCCCGTCGATCAATACTCGCATGCGTCGACTGTGATAGCTCGAACTGAACAAAGATGTTCGTCTGTTTGGGAGCTTTATGCGGGCTCTAGACCCATTGCCGATGTAGTCCGATGCAAATCCAGCGCAGCAGGCCGCTGTGGTCCATGGTTGTGCTATTATTGCACAGCGAGGAGCGGTCGGGCTATCGCCTGTAATCCTGTAATGACATTCGCAGGCAGACCGGATACTTGACCGGCCCGATTTGGGCCATTAGCGAATTAGACATGCGATTTGGAAGCACGGGCGACGCAGCAACAGAAGTAAACGCTGCTCTGACCAGCGAACTCGGTTTCGATCGGTTTTGGATCGAGGCTCTCGATGCTATTACGCAGCGTTATTCACCAGGGGACAACCTGCTCGCACCCAACGAATTTCTGCATTTTTTTGACGGCAATTATCCCCTACACATTCGCCGCTCGATGATTATGGACGAACGGATCGACTGGTTCCTGCTGCACAAAGGCATGCTGCAGCAGGTTGATCCCTCGCTGGTCGAAGAAGCGCTCGGTCTACCTGCGCATTTTGCCAACGAGGTTTTTGCGCTTTTCGGACGACGTGATGGCAAATTGCCCGACGAGCAGAAGCCGCATCTGCAACCAGTATTGGATTGGAGAAATAACCTTTGCTCCCCTGTGGAAATGGGCGGCAATGCTGCCTTGGTAACGACCTTTGAGAGACCGACATTTCTCGAACGCTGTCTTGAATCGCTTGTTGGACAATTCAATCGCATTCTGATCGTGGACGATGGATCGCGACCCGTGACCCGGGATCGTAATGCCGCGGCTGCAAGCCGCGCCGGCGCAGAATACGTGCATCTTGGCCGGAATCGAGGGCATGCCTGTGCCTTTAATGTGGGGATCGCAATGCTCCTCGCCGATCTTGATATCAGCTGGATATCCAAGTTTGACGACGATACCGAGCTTGTTTCAGAGGGCATCGATCGGCTCAAGTCGGTCACGCACGCCTGTGGTATAGCCGGCCATTGCAATGTGTACTCCGGTTATGCCGCACCGGAGCATCTGGTCCATTGCGAGGAAATGATCCTGGGAACGAGAGTATTGGTCTGCCGCTCCTGCTCCGGGCAGCATATGCATGCCCACCGGTCCCTTTGGGAGGGCGTTCTTCCGATCCCCACGACCTATGCGCGAGCGCCGAAGAGTGTCGGCGGTGTCTTCCCCGGGCAGGCGTGCGACACAGATTGGTGGTGCGCTAGTTGGGCGCCTCGCTCCGCCGTGAAGAAAGGTGGCTCGGTATATGTGCTCCCAGGATTGGTTGCAAACCGGGGAAAGAAGCACTCGACATGGGCCAACCCCGATTAAGAACCGCGGAACGGTATGCCGGAGTAGCGTAGATTATGCGCAATAATCCTCCCAAAGCGGTCGCAATCGTAGCAGGCTCCGACACCGTCAGTACCGCAATCGGCTCTATGAACTGTCTCCGAAGCAATCTTCCGCTGTGGTGCGATATTGTACTTTCATATTCAACAGCACCCCGATCCGTTACCGGACGGGTGCGCACGGCCGCAGGCAGCCGTCCTGTTACGATCTTGGAGAGTTCCACGTGGCTGCCGCACAATGAATTGCGCAACAGGGCGCTCGCTGCCATACCGCCATACGACTACTATCTTTTTCTCGAGCCTGATAGCCGTATCGCACCGGGTACCCTCGAACGCTGTATCAAGACCCATAGGGACACCCGCGCGGAACTCGTCGGTGGTGTCATCCTTTATGGCGCATCGATCGATTACGGACGGAAAGATAAGAAGGTTGTTCACTTTGCTGGCGGTGAGTGCCGCTTCCGACCCGATGCTGATGGTCGCCCAGGTTGCGAGCTGCTTCACCCTTGGATGCCGCGGTGTCTTGACGAGTTGCGCGACGAAATTGGTGACCAGCCGTGGGACACCAGGATCATTGAATTTCATGGTTGCTGCATGACGCGGCGTGCCATCGACGCGCTCACGCCGCTCGATATAAATCA
>Ga0306920_100002088_pt1 | contig 25091 bp, 17 predicted proteins | sample flu12Cox44000170_FD_204666 | JGI IMG/M metagenome (GOLD analysis project Ga0306920, IMG submission 204666) | Lab enrichment of tropical soil microbial communities from Luquillo Experimental Forest, Puerto Rico - flux4day.12C.oxic.44.000.170 (v2)... | ecosystem: Environmental > Terrestrial >...
TTAATCCCCAAGGTAACGCGTCGGCGGGCTCCGACCTGTTGTGAAGCTGCGGCCATATTAATGATTAGAGGGAGAGTAAACGGATGAAGACTTCGGCGAATATCGAGGCCGTCCGTAAGCTGTGCGAGCGCTGGGCGTGGCTATCAGAAAAGGAATTCGCAGAACTGCTGACGCAAAACTGCACTGCATCTATTACGACGTGCCCTTTCCCCGTGCGCAAGCGGTTGGCCCGCAGGCGGCGCACGCTAAACTAAGTCCGATACAAAAGGATTGGGACATTGGGCTTGAAGTCGTTTGTATCGTGAGTGACGCGGACACCGTCATAGCGGAGCGAGTCGAGCACTTCAGGAACAGACCAACGCCGTCGAGCCATTTGATCTGCCGGTTGTCGGAGTCTTTGAGATCGCCGATGGCAAAATCAAGGCGTGGCGGGACTACTGGGACAGGTCCGCAGCTGAACCCCTGTTGAGATTCATAGCGATGAGTCGTGGACAACGGACCACTGACCACGCCGCGCGCATATTATAAACTGCGAACGATTCCTGTGTTTTTGCACCAGCGTCAGGCCGTCCTGTAGCACCCTGCCCGATCCGGGCTTTTTATCTAATGGAATGGACCCAGCCTCACTTTCCAAATGGCAATCGAGGAAACGAGCCGCGATGGTAAGTTCGACCATCAAGAAAGGAAGCGAGGAGGGATCTGCGAATGGACGTTGCAACGGTCGGCATCGACTTGGCCAAGAGCATCTTTCGCCTTCACGGCGTCGACGCCCGAGGCGTCGTCGTGCTACGCAGGCAAGTCACACGCAAACAGCTACTGCCGTTTATGGCGCGACTTTCACCATGTTTGATTGGCATGGAAGCCTGTGCGGGCGGTCACTATTGGGCACGCGAGCTCAGCAAGCTGGGGCATACCGTCAAGCTGATGAGTCCTCATTTCGTCGCCCCGTATCGCAAGAGCCAGAAGAATGACGGCAACGACGCCGAGGCGGTCTGCGAAGCGGTCGGGCGTCCTTCGATGCGGTTTGTGCCGCCGAAGACGACGGCCCAGCAGGACGTGCAGGCGCTGCATCGCATACGCGCCCAGTTGATCAAGTGGCGCACTGGATTGGCCAATGAGATCCGCGGGCTGCTGGGTGAGTATGGCATCGTCCTTCGTAAGGGCATGGCACCACTGCGCCGGGTGCTCGCTTCAATCATCGAGGACGAGCGTGAGTTGTTGAGCCCGTTCTTTCGCGAGATGCTGAGGGAGATGAGGGAACGACTCAGGTTCCTGGACACGCGGCTACAAGAATACGACCGGCGGGTCGAATGCGTCTTCAGCAAGGACGAACGTTGTCGGCGTTTGGCACAGGTCGAAGGCGTTGGCGCGCTGGTTGCAACGGCGTTAGTGGCGGCGGTTGGCAATGCGCGGGAATTCAGAACAGGTCGTGAACTTAGTGCCTGGCTCGGGCTGGTTCCCCGTCAACACTCCACGGGCGGCCGCACGGTACTCCTGGGCATTACCAAACGCGGCGACCGTTACTTGCGAATGTTGCTGATTCACGGCGCTAGGGCGGCCCTTCGCTGGGTTGAGCGCCGGCGCGATGCGCCCGGCGTTGCACTGACTCGGCTGAAGACGCGCCGCGGGCCCAACGTGGCGGCGGTGGCACTCGCTAATCGCAACGCGCGCGTGCTGTGGGCACTTCTCGCCAGAGGCGAAGATTACCGCCCCCGCGGGCGGCGACGCCTTGAATGCGTCCAAGCCAGCTGAACCCGCGGGAGAAAACAAGGGGCGGTTACCTACCAAGGTTGCGAAGGCTACTAAGTAGATGATGGCAGACCGGTCACGCCGGCGTCTTCCGAACCTGTTTATGAGAGAGACCCGAAACGAGGTCGATTATCTAATGAGGCGAGGACGCGCGAATTCCATCAGGGCCAGGGACAACCACAAGGTCCCATCACAAGGCCGGATATATGTGAGCAACCGGATTTCGCAATCATTTGCTCAGAGCCTTACGCCGAGGCTGGGTCCATATATCTCATAACTACCTTTATGATAGAAGAAAGGCGAGGGCGAGGAAGGCGGTCGATCTCATGTCCAGGGAGTCTCGGGAGCTCATACTTCTAACCGATGACGGCATGATTACCGCGCCGCCGGCGCTGGTCCGCGCCGGGCTCGAAACCTTACCGGCCGCGATCGCAGCAGCCGGCCCCCGGACCAGCGAGCGCTTCATCGACTTCTTCACCGCCAACATCCGCAATCGGAACACGCGGATGGCCTATGCGGTTGCTGTCCGGCAATTCTTCAACTGGTGTGAGGAACGAGGCTTACAGCTTGAGGCTATCCGGCCAACCACCGTGGCCGCCTACATTGAGCAGCTCGGTGCCGATATGGCCAAACCCTCGGTCAAACAGCACCTGGCGGCCATCCGCCAGCTGTTCGATTACCTTGTCACGGGCGGCATACTGCTCTCGAACCCTGCTGGTGCCGTACGCGGCCCCAAATATGTAGTCAAACGCGGCAAGACCCCGGTCCTTTCCGCCGACCAGGCTCGGCAACTGCTGGACTCAATCGACGTGGCCGAACTCAGCGGGCTGCGTGATCGCGCCCTGATCGGCGTCATGGTCTTCACCTTCGCCCGCGTGACGGCAGTCACCACAATGCGAGTCGAGGACTATTTTGAGCACGGCAAACGTGCGTGGCTGCGGCTGCATGAGAAAGGCGGCAAGCGCCACGAGGTGCCATGCCACCATAATCTCACCGAGTACCTCGACGCCTGGATACAAGCCGCAAACATCACAGGTGATAAGAAGGGCCCGCTGTTCCGCGCGATCCGGAAAGGCAACAAGCTCACTGAGAATGCGATGGCGCGGGAGGATATCCTGGCGATGATCAAACGGCGCGCGGCCGGTGCCGCCCTGCCCTACTCGACCTGCTGCCACACATTTCGCGCGACAGGAATCACCACATACCTGCAGAACGGCGGCACCTTAGAGCATGCCCAGCAGATTGCCGCGCACGAGTCGCCACGCACGACAAAACTATATGACCGCACGCAGGATGAGATTTCGCTGGACGAGGTCGAGAGAATAAGGATTTGATGACAGGTAGATACTAATTGTGGTCAAAGCGCATGATCCTAGCCTCAAAAGCCGTTTTGAGATTCGGGCGGAATGCATCAGGTGTGACTGCTCACTTCGCGCCTATGTCGGCGCGGGTCGTCCCCTCTTTGCGACCCGATTTAAAGGTCACCTTATCGGTTTGGGAGGCATTCGCCGGAACTCTGCGGCCCTTCTAACCCTACAGGACGCGACTACGTGGATTTCACCACATTCATAGGGATGCTCTAAGCCGCATCGCGGGAATTGGCTGAATATTCACACTCAATACTAATATCAGAAGTTGAGCGCTGAACGATTGTGCGAATCGCTTATTTTGACGACGCGGGGACGTCTTCCGAAGAGCAAGAGCCATTTGCTGTAGTGGGCGGAGTGCTCATTCATGGCGACCGTGAATGGCGTGCAATCGAAGCCGACATGAAGCACATTATCGAACAGCAAGTGCCGCAATCGCTCCAAGCCAACTTCTATTTTCACGCAACGCATCTATTCAGCGACCATGGGAGTTTCAAGCAATTGATAACGCCGGAACAGCGCTTCCAGATTCTCCGAGAATCGCTGGCGTTATCGCTAAATTCAGGCTACCGGTAAGCTACGGAGCAGTAGATCGTCGAGATCTTGCACGTCATATCGGGGATTTGTGGACGCAGCCTGAACGAACCAAATTGGCTCATCAATATGCGTTCGCCCTTTCTATAACGGGCTTCCAAGTTTGGTTCAATCGAGAAGCGCTCAACGAAGTCGCCATCTGCGTGGCCGACAGAAACGACAAAATACACATATCACTCAAACAATTATTTGTCATATTTCGACAGATGGGATTGGGGCCGATAGTCAGCCTTCCTAATTTCATAGACGCCCTTCACTTTGCCGCATCCGAAGAAAGCATAGGTTTACAGCTAGCAGACTGCGCCAGCTTCCTGATTAAACGTCATTTAATGGATAGACCGAACTCAGAGGAGTTCTACGAGATCATCGAACCTTGTTTGTGCGTTGATTCTGAGAGTGCACTCCGGTAGCGGGATTAAGTTCTGGAATGTTGTGCATATTGGGCGTAGGCGTTTCTCATAAGGCTTTGCGCAGAGTTGAACCGGTGGGGTGCCATCGGACTGCTCTCGGCGCACGCCTCGAGGATGCCGGCTTGCCGGAGTTGTTCTCGCCGCACAGCTTCCGCGTTACGGTCGTGACCGATCCGCTTAATCAGAATGTGGCGCTCGAAGCAGCAAGGTTATCTCCGACGACTACGGCGAACTGTTGGGCACAGCTTCTTAAGATGTGCAGTACCTGGCCGGTCATGCCCGCCCCACCACCACGCGCGTTTAACGATATTACGAGTGAGCTTGCGGCGGCGCCGGTCGTAACATGCTCATTGGTGAGGAGGTACTGGCGACCACGTAATTGAACGTATAGGCGTAATGAATTGACTGACGTGCTCGGCCATCAACCGCCCAACTACTTCGGTCGCGTCTCGCCAACGATCCTCTAGCTCGCCCCATAGGACACCCAAACGGTCACCTAAATCGAAATTCGCTCAACATACCAAACCCCGATGACTTCTTCCAGAGAGTCGTGCATCCGTTCCAAGCGTAGGGTTTCCCGGTTGATGCGGCAATAGCGCGCCTGCACGATGAAATTATTGGAAACAGCGACGCGGCGGCCGATTCCTTCAAGTCGGGTTGCAAGCAGGCATGCGCCAGTGACCCACGAATTACTATTTATGGTCGGTTTTCCTGGCAAGCGCGCACGGTTCAGTGCTTTGGCGCGAGCCCTCGCAACCATAGCTGTACCATATTTGACTCAAGAGGCCCCAGAGGAATCAGTCACATCAGCTGAACATTTTAGGCTTAACTATAACCCTGAGCGCGCCAGGTCAGTCACTCGACGCGGCACCTTTTTGCCTAAACCGCCCGGATTTAGCGGCAGTCTTGTGTGGGACACGGGATATGTTCGCAAACGCGGACAGAACTGGTCGCCCGCCGACGCAACAGTCACTGGTCTTGTATTCGGTTGGTCCCGATCGGACCAAAGCGACTCCCTGATTGCAACACGCATCGAAGTGGTCCGGTCGTTTCTGATTCGAGCACTTCGGGAGGAGGCAGCCTATTTCCGTTGGTTAGAGCGAGGTAAGCCTCGCCACGATCAGCTAGCAGACTGGCTTTGGGCAGAGCGCCTGATTACAGAGATAGAGTGAACTGCGAACTCGGACGAAGCCGACGCCCATCTTCTCCACTTCGTCCAATAGAATCAACTCATGGATCGCTCGCGCTTCGTCGCGCCGTCCTTGTTTCGCGAGCAACTGGGCCGCGCTCACTGTCGCGCGCAGCTCATACATCTTCGCCTTTATCTTTTGCGCGAGCGCGATGGCGTCGTGAAAGTCGGTCCCGGCTGCTTCCGTCGTCCCTGCTTGGCCCGTGTGGAACGATCGGCGAACGCCATAGAAGAAGATGCTGCGCTACGACGAGGATCTATTCAACTGATCACAATGTGCGGTGCCTTCATGAGTACTTGCTCACGATTGCTGACCGACTGAGATATGTGGATAACGCGCCTTCGACATCGTTGACATAGAATCGTCTGAAGGGTTCGATCGATGCTGAAGTATGTTGAGGACGGTGCACACCCGATAATCAGCAATTATTTTTGAATATCATAGCAGCAGCTGACTGGAATCGTGCTGCATTCGAAATCCCCGACATCATTGGATTTGACGACTACAGGCTCTTCGCCCGCAGTTTCGCTGAAGACCTGTCCGCAAGAGCCATAGATCGGTCGCCGGACCCATTAACTTTCTTCCAGTATCCGAATTTCAAACCCGATAAGCCTGACAATCTTCGGCAAATGGCCGTCGTGAGCGCCCCCGACCTCGCACTGTTGAGAGCCGACGCCGGATTGATCATCAAGGTCACCGATCCGCTGCTTTCCGATAGCGTTTGCTCGTACCGGCTCGACCCGTGGCCCATCCCTGGCACCGCATGGGCCTTTGATCGCCGAAATTCGTGGAAGGATCGGTTCGTCGCGGGCGGCATTGAGATCCTCGATAAAGCAGAATTTCCGTTCATGTGCCGGACGGACATCCGCAAATATTATCCATCGATCCAAGTCGACCTCTTGCGAGAGTCGTTATTGATGAGGGGCTGCGATGCGCAAGCTGTGGCGCGCATTTTCGCAGTGCTGAAATTCTGGCAGGAGTTTCACGGACTCAGCGGATTGCCGATCGGCCCAGAGCCTTCTGCTGTCCTCAGCAACTTCTTCCTCCGCCCAATCGATAATCTGATGGGGTTTATCGCCGGTGAGTACAAGAGGTATGGCGATGACATGCTGATGTTCAGCGTCGACAGACCCATGGGCGAGGCCGCCACCAAATTTCTGGGTGAGGAATTGCGCGATCTGCAACTAGCGCTGTCCCTCGAAAAAACACAGTGTTTCGATGATCCGACGGAGGCCAAGGCCAACTTGCGGGATGCCGAGATCGATTACATGCAGGACGCTACGACCTATGATCGCGGCATCGGCTTATATACCGTCAAGCGCAGCTTCCGCCGATTTCTCTACACCGCTCCCAACGACTTCAAGCCGTCACGCTGGCGCTGGGTGCTCAAGTACCTCAAGAACCGTAATGAAAGCGATGGCTGCTTTGATCTTTCCCGGCGCAGGGACCTGATGAATATCGACCCGAAGGCGGCTGCGAATTATCTGGCCGTCGGTATCCGGGACCAGCGGGTTCTGACCAATTGCATGCAACGTCTGGAGCAGCCGCGGGAAGAGCGGTTTGACGGTCTTACGCTTCACCAACTGCGTCTGATGTCGGGGGCGAAGACCGGTAAGGCCGAGGCAAAGGAGTTCGAGCGAATCGCCTCTGATCAATCGATGCCAGTGCCCACACGGAGCTGGGCATGGGCGGCCTATGCACACGCCGATGGAACCAAACCATCCCGTCTCATGGAAGCTGCGCGAGACGAGGCGGACCCGAATATTCGCAGGGCGATCGTCGCCACCTTGAAGCGCCACTCCGATTCGTCGCACTGCCGGACATTTTTGCGCGATGAAGCCGAACGCTACCCCGCGAACAAATTCACCGTCGAGTGGGCAAAAGCGGCTTAGCCCTAACGGCGGAAATCCGGGCTCGAGCTGGAGCGCATCCAATTCGTTCCGCCCGCAGTTCTGACCGACCTGTCCCGCTTCGGTTTGCGGGATAGGTTGTGGGAATTAGGGTACTGGTCAGATTGATGCAGAAATACACCCTAAGAGAGGGATGGCGACGGCATGAAATGGCTAATTTCCAAATGATTTCTCACGTCTGGTGCGCCGTGGTGGAAGAGCGGCTGACAGGGCGTTTTCTGGTGTGATCGTGTAAGACTTAGCTGCTCCCAAAACCATCGGAAACGCTTGCTGATCTCAGCGGTTTTTGCCAAAAGCATCGTGGCTTCGGTGTCGACTTTAGCGTGTAAACTTCAACGATTCTGCCTGGTACCCTTATGCGGTGCGTTGCAGAAGCGCATTGCTCAGATGAATAACCTATAGTCGTATGACTTTGATCCAAACCTCTCGAGAAGGGAGCCAACGCGAGCAATTTCATTCGACGAGTGGACTGTTGCGGGCAATTTCGTATATAGATCGAAGGTATTCCAATTCATTTTCGACAGTCCTAGGATTTCTTCAGATATTTTTTGTAAATCTGATTCACCTGCATAACGTCGTATCATCAGCGGTGCAGGAATTCTCCGCTTTCCCTGGTAATACCTTCGGCCAGGATTGATTACCGATGTTGCACCGTGGACCCAGAGCAAAGCCGTGAAATCGTCCAGCTTGACCGTAGTGCCACGGACGACAGGATAATTGTCTTGGGATAACCTCCCATTTCTATCTACTGTCGAGGCTACATACCTCAGGTCATCCGCAATAACGACCTCCAGCATTTCCAGATCGGCAACCCCATTCAATCCCTCCCCAATTCCAAGCCGCTCATCTGTTGTAAAGCGAGTGCGTTTATGAATAACAACGCGGTTCGGAAGTTCTCCTCTGGACTCGAAGAATAGCTCACGGATATTTTCTGCGACTCTCCTGGCGTCCTCCCGCGATAAAAAAGGATTTTTGCCATAAAACACTGGGTTTTCGACCTTGCTTACTCGGTACTGAAGCCCCTCGCCGCGTGAACTATAAATGTGGCTGCAACCGATCACAATGGGGCTCTTGCTCTTGCCGTACTTTGAACTCAACCCTAGCCCAACAAAGGCAGTGTTGCGCTCCAGCCCCTCGAGGACCCAAGGGGTGCGCATTGCCTTAACGTAAAACGCTAGCGACAACCACCACCAGACCCGACACCTGAGGGGATCGTGTAAAGTACTCTCTTCCAGAAACTGGGTACCTACGCCGCGTTGAACTCCATACGCTTTCACGAAATCATGCAAATCAAAGGATTCTTGAGCAGCCGTGTATCCTCGAAACTCGTGCCAGCGCTCAGGGAAAAAGACGAGAATAACGTGCGGCGAATAGGCAGACTGGAGTACATCGATACAGCGGTTAATTCGCTTCGCCAACTCGACGGTGGCGCCCGTCCCCGTTGAGTCTGGCTCGTTACATGTGATCCAGCCGGCCGAGCCTGGTTCTGGTACCTCGAGAGGCAGTCCGAACGCGACACCGAAGCCGGGATATGTGGGCAGGTAGTCTGATTCGCTCGATCCGGCCGGAATTCTCGAAGAATGCTGACTCAGATATTGAAACAGGAGATGTCCGTCTGTCTCCGGACAGACCACACCCATTCGGACGCTGGTGCCTAGCCCCTGACTAGTCAAAGAATAGTCAAAGGGTCGGTTGTTTAAGATGCCTCTCACAGGATGGGTATCGAACTTCCACCCCTGATTTGATCTGCTTGCAAATGCTAGGCGTGGTTCTCCTATTTCGATACCACGCTGTTTGATCAGCGTTCGAAATTTCGAGTCTATCGAGGGTATTTGACGTCCACGAGAGGTGCCGACCTCGGCGAATAGTGGCGTGCGCCTTACGGTAAAAGCGAATGTTGAACCGCAATCATTGGGAAACTCGAATCTAACCTGTGAGTCTTTGTGCTTACCAAATAGAGTCGAACGCCACATATTCATTGCGTCGTTAAACTCTTTGTTATGCTGCCACCCGAGAACGTCCTGCTTTAGCGCGCGCACAACCTCAGCCGAAGGTTCCGCTCCTTCGTGCCCCAGAATCTTCAGGGATGGCTTGAGGACGACATATTGTTTACCTGCAAGCCAACGCAACCATACCAACACCGAATCATGGAGGAGATACTGGATTCCATTGAAAGTCCGGCGGTCCTTGATCTCGTCGATCCATAACTCGTTGGTACTGTTGCTTTTAACTCCGCTCGCGCCCGCGATCGCGCGGACTAGCCCGTTGCGCATCAACGCTACAATTGGACCACCCTCATAACGTAATTCGACTTCAGAAAGCGGTATGCGGAGGATTTCACCCTTGAAATTGTCTTTGAACGCCTCTCGCAGATCGTCGATCATGCCTAAGGCTAGCACTTTACTTCTATAGGGCACCGCAACGATCGGCTTGCTTGCTACTGTCTCGCGTACCCATTTCCACACTTCCTTTTCCGGCCAGTTCTGGGGCTGCAGCGACAACACCTCCGAAGTACATTCCAATTCGAAAGCGTTGCTTTTTATAACTGACGCGATAGGCAGATCGGGAACCTCGAAGTGTTTTCTCCGCGCAATGGAGTTCTGCCCCATAGCTTGAGTGATCTGATTTACTTTCCTCCGTTGCCGTTCGTCGGTCGCGCAGTGCAACGCCAGCCTCACCATAAGGTCATCGAACCCTAGCGTTGGAACTACGTAAGCCGGGTGCTGGTTAGAGCGCGCTAGTTGTATCAAGGTAAGTACCACATCGGGAATTGCAGTAGCTTCTTGGATACACCAGTACAGCGCCCCCGGGCCGGGACGCCGAAAGGCAGTCTCGAGCGACTTCATTACGGAAAAGTCTCTCCCACTGTATCCGATCACTATAACGTGTCCTGCGGACAACTGCGCCGTCATTTGCTCGAGCAGGCGCGCATCCAGCTCCTTGAGCTCGCGTGCGGTATTTGTCAGTCGGTCATAGCGATAATCGCCGTGCACTGAGACAATCAGCAATTCGCCCGTCTTCGGAGAACGCGCAATCCGATCTCTTGAATCTATCCCCACCTCGATTGGAGTTATCTTAAAGCCTGCCGCGGCACGGGCGGTCAGTGCGTCGAAGTTTGTCGTCCACACTGAGCGGATGAGGCCAGCCTCTGACAAAAGGCACAGGAGCTGATATCCAATGTGGGGTTGAGCTTTACGGATCTTCTCTTCAAAGTACGCTCGACGGCCGTCTGGAATAGGGTAGCACGCTTCGATGAAAGCGCTGTACTCATCAGCCGCGTTCTCAGCGGGATAAATGCCCTGCTTGTCTAACCATCGTTGAATGCGCTGTCGAACACTCGCCAGCGATAATTCGGTAAACTGTTCTTCCAGGCCAACATTATTCGTAAGGAATATGTCTCTTTTCCATTCCCAGATGCACATCTGAGCAGATGGCACACCCGACGTGACGGAAGCTCCCGCCCCCAGGAAGAAATGATGTTGCGTTGAACGATTTACACCTACGCTGCGAACAAACGCATCTAGAGGGAGCACCTCATCCGATTTCACTTCTCTTCCTCTTCACCTCCAACGTCCGCCATCATCTCGGCAGCAGTCCTTGCTAGCAAGTGTTTTAGCTCGTCCGGACTGATGCAGGCTCTACGAAAGGCCTCTATCGCAATCTCGCGCCAGGTAATATTGCCTGGCCCAGGAAAACTGCGTCGGAGATCTCGCAAAGCCTGTAGAGCAGCTTTTGCCCAGGTGCGGAATTCGTCTAAATGCCAATATCGCACCTGTTTCAGATGCGGCACTGCTCCATTGGTCGTCTTTGAACACGGCGTGATTACAACTGAAATGATTTCAGCATCGTTATCGAGTTCCAATTCAGATCGTATCCAATTCGGGTGAGAAGCAGCCTGCCGTGCTTTGTTGACAGAAAATCGAGTGTCCTTCTTACCTTCCGCATGATCCTCGAATACAAAACAAAGCGATTCGTCCACGACCCACCAGGGATCAGGCGCGCCTTCATCATCAGAATTCCCGACATCAAAACCAAGAAGGCGGCCCAAGCGCTCATGCCCCTCTTCGAAAGCTCGACCATCCTCGCTTTGAAGCAAGCGGTTCAAGATGAAGGCCTCTTCGGCGTCGTATCGGCGGTCATGAGTCGTGCCGAGTTCCTCCAAAACACCTTCGAGGCGTTCGATCATTCTATACACATGAGAAGAATCGGCCCTGACGCGTGTCTGCTCAGCCTCCTTGCTTACTTGGAGGCCAATCAGCCACCGTAGTACAGGAGCTGCGGCCTGCGCCATGCGGAAATACTCTTTCGCCACTTCATCGCTATCGAGTTGGCCCGCCTTGTACGCGAGCCATGCGGCCGAACCAGCGAGATACAGCCACAGAGCGCGATATCCCCTTAAGTCGTTGTGTGTGAGCTTGCCCAGAACTGACTTGCAGCTTTCAACCCCCCGGATGAAATCGCCGGTCCACATGGCCTTCTGATAGCTTAGCTCGTTGTCGACGCTCGCTTTCAGCTCGGCGGTAGCGGGCAGGGATTTCTGGGCCAAACCTCCGCGTAATGTGACAATCTCTTTTTCCGCGTTATCCCAGTCTGCATCTTGATCAAGGAAATGCTGGAGATTCTCGAGCATATCGCGCGAGGTTACGCCTTTGCTCTGCACAAGCCCAAATTCCAGTTCGGCCTGCATTTCCGGATGAAAAAACTCTCTCCGTTCGGGAGAAAACAGGTAGCTGTTGAGGGCCTCGCCCAAGATTATCACAATAGCGTAGTCGTTGGCCGAACGCGTACACCTTCCGAATCCTTGGACCAGCCGTGTCAGAATCCGGTCGTCCAGTAGCAACTGAGCGCCCGCTCGGTGAACGAAAAAACGTTCTTGTAAATTCGTCCCTCGAGGAAGTCCGTCAGCGACGATAAGGCGACACTCATCATCCACAAGATCGATGCCGTCGTAACGATTCGCAACGATCGCTACTGCCCTGTCCGTCGATACAAACTGGGTCTTTGACTCTTCCAGCTCAGGCGCAGTAAAAACGGGCACGCCAAGTGCCTGCTTTACGTCTGCGGTTACCCTCGCAGCGGTCCAGTCGTCAGGTACGAGGTACAAAGCACGCTTCCCCGCCTTTAGGCCTCCTTTGGTGAACTCGGCTGCATCTTCGTCGTTCAACGAACGTTCCGGAAAAATAAAAAAGCGCCTGCCGATTCCTTGCTTATCCCAACCGGTGGGAACTGGAATACGTGTAATAGGCCCGCGTCCCGTTATCCGTTCGAAGTCACCACCCAACCCGAGCGTTGCTGACATGTATAGTCGCTGCCGTGCAGTCACGAACGGCCTGTGCGTCCACGACGGGGGAATCAACGGTCGTATCAGAATAGCGCGTTCCGAAATATAGAGATGGCAGGCGTATAGTGATTCCCGCAAGACCTGCCATGTAAACTTGAGATTGCTAGCTTCCGTGTGCTCGTCCAGCAAAGGAATTAGTTCAGGAATAATTCCATAGAATGCTGGGGTAGGTATTTTTTCGACCCATTCTTCTCGGCGGTCGCCATGCGGCTCAGCTGCGAATCGAGTCCTGTCGGCCGGAGGCAGAAGCGGCAATAAGAGTCCGCCAACTGCGCTAAACGCTGCAGAGTGGTACCTGTTACCCCTCTCAATCAGGAGGGACCAAAAGCTGGCTATATAATTTTCCGCAGAATGGGCATCATCCAAGATTATAACGTTCGGCTCCGCGAAGAACGGATTTGTATTAAACAGGCTCGAATACGTTGTAACACCCAGGGCTTCCGAGCTTCGCCAATCGGCGCTAGCGGCCGCTGTATAGTCCGCTCGACTCCCGACGAAAGCGTGAACGTCCAAACCATACTTTGTCGTAGCTTGGCTTACGACCTGATTCACCAATTGCCTGGTTGGGCAGAGGTAGACGACACGTTCTCTATACTTTCTCCGTCGCCACTCTCCGATCAGCAGACCGACTAACGTCTTCCCGCTCCCGGTCGGGAGTTGGAATGCGACATCAGAAGCCTCTATGTGATTCTGAACATAGCTCCGGATAATGTCCGCTTGATGAGACAGAAGGCCGGGGATCGTCTTTTTCCTAAGGTCACGGAGCAAGGCTTCCGGATCGTCTGGGCCACTCCTGGCCGTGTCTCGGACCTTAAAGGCCATATGCTCGCTCCTTGAGCAAGACCGATAACTCGGCCTCTAGACCCATGCCGAATCGACGCGTTCGCCCAATCGTCGTAAAGTTATCACCAGAAATTGGTCGCTGAAACATTGCCTGGCGCGAGCCGCGTAATTCAAAGGAGAGGCTTCAAAATCCCGCGTAATACAAGATTGTCGAATTGACTGCACAGCACCCTTGCGATAGTCGGGATGAATAGCAGGACACCGGCTTCGATGTTGCGCTCCTGGGCGGCCTCAGTGAAATTTGCGGAGGTTATAAACGCGCGTCGCTCGTCCACGACCACGCACTTGGCGTGCAGCGACGCGCGCTTGTCCGCATCCGCAAACAATGAGCGGGGATCATAAAATAGTTCGGGGATTTTCTGACCGGGCCAGTGATGGGTTCGGAACGCTTCTACGAACTGCTTAAGAATTTGTGTCTCGGAGAACTCCACATGGGCCGGACGTGGCACGTTCAGGAAGATTCTCACCCTCAGGTTGGGAATTTGGTCCATCCGATCCGCCAGAGGCTTGAATATGTCCCGTGCTTGATAGAGGGCGAAACAAGACACCAGTACGCTGCGCTCCGCATTAGCGAATAGGTCACGGATAACCACTGCGGTGTCACGCGTAGCGGAGCCTGTCGCTTCGGGGCCGCTCCAGACCAACTGTATAAGATCGCTGGCGCGAGAACGTTCGTGGCGCTCTTCGCCCAATAGCAGCAGCATCAAAGCAAGATGTCGCGGCTGCATGCCATGCAGATTGAGTTCAGCAAGTTCAGCCGCCACTGGTATTACATCGGAATTGGGTACGTACGGGAGTAGCGCCACTGGGTTGTACGGCGGCAAGATTTGCCGGGAATCGATGGCTCTTGCCAGCGCTATGAGCGCCGGGGCGGAAAGCCGCCCAAGCTCTGAGGTCATGCTCCCAGGCCCTCGAAGAACTCGGCGCCGGTTGCCATCACCGTCGGCACAACCAGTTCACGATCGAGATACTCGTTGTAACGCTCGCAAGAGGTCTCCGCGATCAGGAAGCATCCGTGACAGGCAGCCCCGTGCAGGAAACGTTCTTCCTGCCGATTGTCCGGACGATGCTGGGCGCAAACCGGATCGTTGGAGCAGAGCCGCGCCATATCCAGAGCGTTGCTTAGGTGGAGTTCGATTTTGCGGCCGACCATCGCCAGACCGCCAAGTGTCCCTTCAGCATCCGGCGTAGCGGTGTAAAGCAGGATGCCGTATCCCGAGTCGCCAGCGTAAATCCGCTCGCGGATCGAGGAAGCAGAATAGCCACACTCCAATGAGACAGCGGTTATCAGCAAATGAGACAACGAGTGGAGTAGTATGTACGGGAGGCCCGGAAACTGCGCCTGAGAGCCTTGGTGTGAGCGCCTCCAGGCGTTAAACCCCGCCACAAGTGTCTTCCCGCGCTCGACAACCTGTGGCCTCTTCACCCATTCTGCAATCATTTCAGGACGAAAGGCCGAAAATACACCCTCGCCGCGATTCTCCACCGCCGGGAGCCATGAGACATCGGTGGCCAGCTCCGCGCGCTTGACGTTGACGTCCAACTCGCCGTCGATAGTGGGCGAGGCAGCTTCAAACCGGGTAAACCCCACCTGCGCGACGACTTCCTTAAGCCGATCCACGCGCACCACCCGGTCCAACTTTGCGGTCAGCCATTTTGGATAGCTATCTGTTTTCAATGCCCTTGCGTAAAAGTCGCCTTCGGGAGCATCGTCTCCTATTTCTTCCTGGGCGCTTAAAAGCATCTCAATCTCGGCCTGCTTGATAGGTTTCCAAGGCTTTAGCGATCCTGTTCGACGACGCTTGATTTCCGCCAAGACCGCGGCGTCCGTGAGCCCCTCAAGCGCCGTATTTACTTTGGCCTTCCTGCGCTCGTACTTGAGCTCATCTACCGTTTCGACCACTTGCAAATCGTCCCAAACCGAATCGACCGCCTTGCGCAACTGCTCGTCCGGATCAGGAATAGAAATTACGCTCAGAAGCTGAGGGAAGTACGAATTACTGGCGGACCGGATCAGCAGCCAATTCGGGTATGCCTTGCCATCAGCACCGCCGCATTTTTCTGGCGATGCCGGTCCGAGCCATGGCCGCTGGCCGGTGCAGTAGCCGAGCGCGGCCTCTGCTCGCTTTGAGGCGGCAACAAGATCGCGTCTCGCTCCGCACTCACAGGTCACCAGGATATCCACCAAGTCGCCGCTCGTGCCTCGCTCTTCGAGCCGCAACGGACGCCGGCACTGCTCTTTAAATTCATGGGCGTAGCCGTACCAATCTATGTCGCTCAGATGGCCGTTTGGGCAAGCCTGAACAAAGCGGACCGGGAGGACATCGTATCGGCGCCTGTCCTCACCAAGGTATTTGCTATTAACAAGCTGCCGCCGATGAACCAGTGGCCGGGAACGATGATTCTCGCCGCGTATTTCGTCACCAGTGGCGATGAACCATTCGGGGAAAAGCCAACTGGTGATCCCGCTCGGCGGCGCTGCCGGATCGTTGCTGGCCGGCGGTGGTGCATAAAGGCGGACGGTCGTGAGGTTTAATGCCTGCTTGATTTTGTCTGTCAGCCGCTCCTCGAAAATTTCGGGCCCTCGGTTCTTCCAATGTTCCAGCCCGCCAATCACGACCGCATACCTAGGGAGATCGACCATCGCGCCCGGTCCAAACGTCGTGATGATCTGGCTTTGACGGATTTGGCCTTGTGGGCGGACGTTCTGCGGACTCATGCTTAATCGTCCTCGACCGCGCTGCCGTCCATGCGTTGCACCCAGAGATTGACGACGGGTTCGATGTTGCGCATTGAGCGCTGGGCTTTGAACTTGCGCGCCTTCAGCGGTTGGTTGACAAGGTCTGCGTCGAGCGGATCGAAGAGGAGACGCGGGGCGCCGCCTTCTTCTACTTGGTATTGGAGGCCACCTGTCTTCTGCTTATCAAAAGCGATACTCGCCCAGGCATCGAGCAGGTCATCCACCCGCGTCTTGAGCTTTTTCCTCAAGTCTTCGGCTTCTTCGGGTGAAAGTGTTGCATGCCGCTCGGCACGTGCCGCCAGAATGTCGGCAACGAATTCCAGCTCCGGCCTGCGATTGGCAGCCTCGACCGCACGTTTCGGCCCTGTGAATGCTGCATTGCCGTGGCGCGCCAATGCCACGGTCACCGCCGCCAGGCTGCGATCAATCGCGCGTGGCGAGAACGGAGTAACGCTGGTCGTTTCAACTCCCCGATAGAACGACGCGTGCCATGTTTCGAAGCGCTCGTAATGCGAGCGGTCGCGCGGCCGGTGAATATTGAGCAAAGTCACCACCAGGCCGGGCCTTTGATCGTCGCGGCCGACACGGCTGGTGGCCTGGATATACTCCGCGGTCGTTTTAGGCTGGCCCAGCACGACCATCAGGCCCAGCCGCACAATATCTAGACCGACGGAGATCATGTTGGTCGCCAGCGCGACATCGACGCGATCGTTCTCATTAAAGCGCAACGCGAGCCGCCGCTTGGAATTGGCCACCTTATCGGTGCTCTCGCGGGAGGTAAGCTCAAGCACCTCCTGCTTTATCTCTCGGTCGGCAAAGAGTCCTTTGTTCTCTCCGAGCCGCATTCGGCCGCCGTAGCTCTTGAGGCGCGATGTTACTTCGTCCTCGACTATCCGCCGGCTGCCGCCTAGTTCGCGGAGACTGTTGAAATAGCCCACCAAGGTCATGTAGGGATCGGCCGGATTTTCAGGATTGCGGTTGCCACCGGCCTCATCATAAAAGCGCTTCGCTGCTCCCATGAGGGCCAGATACGTGACCAACATCGCGCGCTTGAGACTGCGGCCCGCTGCCGCAATTCCAGTGTAGCGACGGGCGTTGCGCTTTGCCGCCGGCATTGTGACGGCGAAAAACGAATCGCGTCGATCCGGTCCGGGCGGCGGAAAGATTTCGACGGAATCTCGCCCGAACAGCGCCTTAACTTGTGCGTAAGCGCGGCGCACGGTGGCGGTTGACGCGACTATCTTGGGGCGCACCGTCTTACCTTCGAGTTCACGCGAGCAGAGCGCATCGATCGCGGCCTCGTAAAGTCCGGCTATTGTTCCTAACGGCCCGGAAATCAGGTGCAACTCGTCCTGGATGATCAAATCGGGCGGGATCAGGGGATTGGGCAGCCGAGAACCGACGCCGGGATCACAGGCGCCATAGAAACCTTCCTTATCGTAACGCTCAGCCTTCCCGAAGAGACCGCCTGCAGGACCAAGCCACGGGAGACCAGCGAACTTGTCTACTGTCGCGACGATGAAGCAAGGCAGGCGTCGATAAATAGGCTGGTCGATGCCAACGATAGGCAGCGGGTTGCCGCCCCTGAATTCACAGCGGCGGTTTGCGCAGGTTACTTGCAGGTTGGTCGGAGCGTCGGCTTTAGGGGGAACCAGGCTGAATGACGATGTAGTGAATTTGGTGCCACACCAGGGGCATTCTTCCAGTGGGATGGGCGCAGGATTGGCCTTGCTGTTGTTCTGAAACCGGATCGTCCGGCTGCGGGCGGAATCGTCATTGTTGTCGCCCTTGCGTCCCATTACATTGGGCGTCGCTGCCATTCCCACCCATAACCCGATTTCAAAGGGCCACGGCCCGAGCCGGTCGGCATCACGTTGGCGTTCCAGTTCCAGACCACAGATCAGGGTCGCCGCGCGGCTTAACTGCTCCAGCGTCAACAACCGCAGGGTATAGCGCATCAGCACACTCACGCCGGCCGAAGCGATCCCACGGTTCTTCAACCGGCGCAGCACCAGCGTGAAGGCGGCCAGGCCCAGGTACGCCTCGGTCTTGCCGCCGCCGGTTGGAAAGAAGAGCAAATCAACGACGGAGCGATCGGGATGCAGCGGCTCGGCGATGCCGCGAAGGTTCATCAAGATGAAGGCAAGTTGAAAGGGACGCCAAGAAGGTTTTTCATCAATAGGCAACCCGGCCATCGTCTGGCGCTTGCCGATAACGGTCGCCATTGCACGATTCATGAGCCGGAAGGCATACAGAACGTTCGGTTCGTCGAGACATGCGATGCCGGCTGCGATTCGATCCTTGGCCTGACTGGCGCGGTTGAGCAGCTCCTCGCCTATCTCACGCCGTCGAGTATCGGAAGACAGCTTGGATTTTTGTTTTTCGATCCAGTCCTGGTATCCGGTAATGAGCGCTCCGAGGCTTTTGCGCATCGCCGCGGAGTTCTCCATAGTGGCCAAAGCATCCATTCCGAGTTCGGCACCGGGAATAGCTGCGGCCTCAACCTTTTCGACCTCGGCGCTGGGAATCCAGACGGTAGAGACCAGGTTGCACTTGCCGCCCTCTTCTCGCGCGTTGGTAGCGATGCCGTGGCCAACGGCAAACTCGTAGCAGTCGGCGTACTGTAAATCTGCAACGCGTTCATCCCAGTCCTCTAGCTCAAGGCCGCGCAGATTCGGACGCGAAACGAAGGGTTGATCCATATGCAGGATGAGCCGGGCCTGGAAAGCGAACGCTTCGTCGCGGCGCTCGTCAGGGGCAGGCCGCCGGTAGTTGACCAGGAAGATTGATACGGAGCGTGTGCCTTCAGGTACCAGTTGCGACAGCGAACTAGAGGTATTCTTCGCATCCACCGCCCGCACCGAGGTAATTAGCCGGAGGCCGTCACTGTCGGGGACATCGGTGGGAATTGGTTTGGCCGTGGGTTTTGCAACGGAGACAACTACCGGCTCAGGCTTACGCTGTTTGCGTTCCCAGCGGGCACGCGAGCTTCGGGACCTGTTCCCATTCCCCCGTTCCTCACCATTTTCCGGCGGTGCAACCAACTTGTAGTCACCCCAAAGAACGGTGACTTTGATCGATTGAGCTTCCTTGGGAATCAACACGCTGATCCCGATTGAGGAGGGAAAGTAGACGCGCCGTGACGAAGCGGCCTCGGGCGATTGATCATCGTCCAGGCCGGCGCCCCGTACCTGGTCAATTCCTTCCTGCTCGGTGTCCTCGCCGACAAGCTGAAGCTGCGGACTCGGGCGCCCTTCAGGCGGTTCGTAAGGAACGATGAAGCCGGTTAAATATTCGCGTGAAGGCGGCCGGTCGAGGATTTCATTCTCGCGGGAATCGCCCGGTTCCGGCCCGATAAGGTCCAGATTGAGCGCCTTCACGAGTTGATCACGGATTTCAGCTGAGTTCAAAAACGTTCCCCTCGATACGAGTCGATAATACGGCCTTCTTCAGCGCCTCTCGTTTCTGTGGGTAGCCGCAACTGGGTCGCTATCGATCATCGATCTTCCAAAAAACCCAGCCGTTAACTTCGTTCTTGGTGATAAACTTCGCTGCGGCTGATGGGGTCGAAAAATTGGTCGCGCCGACTCGAAATGCCACCCCAGATTCCGTGGAGATAACGGTCATCTCGTAGCTCTTTCCTCTAAATTTCCGTGTAAAGACCTCGCCCAGTTTGACTCGCCTATGTTGCTTCCTCTTCGGCATATCTCCCCGCCGTCAAGTGTTGGCCGACTGTCACATCCGCCTCGGCCGCCTGAGAAGAATTCATTCGAGTAGGGTCGTCGTTCGAGCATCGCGGCTTTTTGTGCGACCCCGCTGGCCTGTCCTGCCGCGGCCCACAGTTGCGCCCATCAATTTTTCCTGGACTGTCCGCTCTTGGTTCAATGCGAGCAGCCGGGCCAGAACTTCGTCGCGAAAATCGTCCGGCCAGCGATAACGCCACGGCTTCTTACGCTTGCGAGAAGGCTCGCCTTCGGATTCTTCCTCCTCGTAGTCGAGAATAAACTCACAGCAGGGTTTGAGGTCCGTCCATCCATACGCCTCCAGGACGGCGCGATCCATGGCGTCGTGCACCTCACGCAGCTTCAAAATGTCGGCGTCGCGCTCTTCAGGATCATGGAAGCGATTGTAGGTCTTGGTCAGGCCCTCTTTCTTCCGGATCATCATGTCCGCTCGAAACTCATAGTATTCCTTACCAATAGGCTCTAACGTGCTGTCGCTGTCCCAGTTGGGCGAAAATGGAAATGTCTCGAAGCAATCGGACGGCGTGTACCTCAAATCATCTTTGAAGGACGACGCGAAAAATCTTGCCCAGCATTCGTGCGGACGAGATTGGACAGAGCAGAAGCTTGAATACGTTTCCATCGGAATGATGATAAGCGCGTGAGAATAGATAATGTCGGTCGGCAGGAATGCGAAGGCCAATGACTTGCTTGAGCTAGCAACAACTAGAACTCGGCTTAGATGTCCTATGGCCGAATACAGAGGTTCGCGATAATGCTCGAATTGCCACCAGAAGTTGCGGGTGTGCGCCCGAGCATTGGTCGCGCGCTGAGGCTTGACGGTCAATTCCAACTGCTCTAGCAACTCAGGCCACTGAGCAGCTCGTTCGCGCGGCCACTCTTTGAAACAAATTATTCGCCTCGGAGGCGTTAACGACGGAGAGGAGTTAAGTTCGTCACCATCAATATATGGTAGAATGACCTCCGCGTTCGTTGATCTCCGCTGGATCCAAGTTGCAGCTTCTTCGATCGACAAGATGAAGCCGTCTCCATTTACTTTGCTGCCCGAAAAATAATGCTCGTTCTTGCCAGATAGCCGAGCCGGGTCATCGTGGCCACCGCGATAAAAGAGGAAGGCTGTTATCCGTTCGACGTTTCGGCCATCCAGATATACAGAAGAAGATGGTATGGATCCTTTCCTAATGTGAATGGTGCTGACCACGACGGCAGCTTGTCCCGGCCAAGGAAGCCGCTTTCGTACATCAAAAATCACCCCGCCATGCTTGCATATCCAACGAAGGCCGGTCGCGCGTGTGTCTCCTTGGGCGATGGTGTTTGTAGCGACCAACCCCATAGCTCCGAGCAGTCGAACCTTATCAAAGCTGCGCCGGAAGAAATGCGCGACGAGATCACCGTTGCCGTGAGATTCCGCGTGAATTTGTAGAAGATAATCCAAGTAGGAGTGGCCAAGGGTACCCGAAATCCGGCTACCGGTCACAAACGGGGGGTTTCCAACGAATGCGTCGAAGCCCGAATTCTCTCTCGCGAACACCTCAGGAAACTCAATTTCCCAATGGAACGGAGGAATTGGTTTCGCCCCGCCGAGCGCTTCGACAACACATGAGCGCAGTTCCTGCTCTGCGGCAGTGGCATTTGCCTCCTTGCTGGCCACGACAAAACCACGGACCTTGGCTTCGTATCTCTCTCGAAGCTGTTCTCGTTCTTTCTTGTTGTCAGCGCTGAAAAATGCCGCGATCGCAAGGTCGCCAAGGAGGCGCACGTTGTACAGCGCTTCCTCAGCCTCTTTCAGCAATTTGCTTTTCTCGTCGGTGTCGTCGGAACCTGCGAGGGCGCGGATTTGTAAGCGGAGCGCTACCGCTTCCGTTGCTGCCTCGTCTAACGCCTGCCGAATGGTAGGAATTTGAACACCTACCTCCCAGTTGAAGCATTTGATTTGCTCGGTAGTCAGTCCCACCAGCGAATCGCCGCACCGGAACGCGTGATCGAGAAACGTAAACGGATGGTCGCGGGCAAGGGTCGCGAGCCAGAGCGAGAGCTTGGCCAGATCGACCGCAAATGGATTCTTATCCACGCCGTAGAGGCATGTCTGGGCGACTATCCGGCGAGCATGCAAATAGAGGTCCTCATCGGACGGAATCTGTGGCACGCAGCGATGGGTCTGCCATGACTCAACCAGCCGGTCGCCTAGCAGCCGGCAGGCTTCCACAAGGAAGGCACCGGAGCCCATCGCCGGATCGCATACCTTCAAGTCGAGGATTTGCTCCGGCCGTGGCCGGTCACCCAAAACTTCCAGAATTGGCCGCAGAGTCGTGCGGACGATTGGTTCGGTCAGCGAACGCGGAGTGTAGTGGGAACCGGTGCGGCGGCGCTCCTCGGTCGGCTGCAAGTACATTGAGCCGACTGGAATGGTCCCCTTCACTCGTGGCGAAAGCCGCTTGTCTAGGGCTGTCAGCAGCTCGTCGATCGATTTTGCCGCCTTGAGCTGATCCAAGGCTCCGGCTGCCACTTCGCATTTGGCCTCGTCCTTGAGCAGCCGCGCCCGTTCGCCCGGCGCCTTGCCCAGCACGGTTTCCAGATTGACCACCACGTGATCAGGCCGTAGCCCTGCGCTTACTCCAGTGGCCACGCGCAGCTCGAAACCCATCATCGCTTCGTACACCGAGCCAATCTGCTCCACATCCAGCGTGCGGTAGGAAAGCCGCTCGCCATCAAGGATGAGCAGCTTATCGAGGACTGCATAGACCACCGCATCCGAAACGCGGGGCACATTCAGCGGTTCGCCGACGACGCTGCGGCTTCGATAAGGTCTACCTTCAAGGAAGGGATAGGAGTCGGGATCAAACAGCCCACCATGCCGGGCTGGCAGTTTGGTGGCGCCGTACGATGCACCGTCGTAGATGAGCCGAAAAAGGGTCAACAAGCGCGCCCAGGCACCGAAGCGCTGATCCATCGTGTCCGGGTAGCGGGCAGCATCCTCGCGCAGTTCTTCAAATAGCCCGGTGAGCGAGTAGTTGGACTCGAACACGCCGTCAGAGGGCAGAAGTCCGCGTTCTTCGGCATAGAGGATGAACACCAGCCGGAGCAAGACGCTAAGCAATCCGCCGTACACGTGGCTGGGTTCCTGGCGAAGTACCTCACGCAGCAGCTCGCCGCCGCTAGCCTCATGGGCCGCCTGAAAGCCGCGCAATAGCAAGTTGAGCGCCTCCAGCACCTGCTCTGCCAGCGCGGTAGAGACATCATTCTGGAACTTGCGGCTTTCGCGCAGAATCGCCGGCAGACGCCGTTCGGGCTCGACGATGAACAGCCGCTGGGCGCACAGCAGCATGTGCAGAGCGCCGAGGATCGGGCGCCCGCCCACCTCGCACATCGCCTTTACTGGAAAAGAGAGATGCCCGGAGGACTCGGCTCGGGGAACATAAACCAACCGGATTTCGCCGGCATTAAAGAGCAGACCAATTCCAACGCCGGTCTCCCGCAGCAAGCGCTCGAAGCGCAATTGCGGCGAGGCGTGCCATTGGCTCTCGCTGCCCTTAGCGATCGAATCCAAGTCGGTAAGGGGCTGCTCGTTCTTGATTAGCATCAACCACTCGCCCGTTCTATCTGGATCGGGCACGGCATAGGTGGGCCGCAGCAAGTCGCCCGGATACTCCGGCAATGACACATCAAAACTGTTGGAAAGTTCAGGACCACCAAGCGCGCCGGCGAGGTCAGTAGGCTCCCATCCCAGGACCTGAAAACAGAAGGCAGGAAGGTCCGGAAGAATCGGGTCTTCGTCGCGCTTCCGTTCAGTAAGCGCTTCGAACTTTTGCTGGAGCGCGATAAGACCCGCACGGTCGATGAAGGCACCTGCGGCGGCCAGCGCCCTGGCGGAGGCGACCAGCCCCGTCGGCTGGACCATTCCCAGCCATTCCTGATGCGAGCGTAGTTCGGGATCGGATGGCATGGCCCCCCTGTAAACCCTCAGCCTTGCTTCACGGAACGATCCGGTTGGACGAAATAGACCACGATTCCTAATGAATCGAGGGCCGACTTGATACGATTTAGATATCTGTGATGCAGGACGGTTTCTGGCAACGCTATGGCGACCGCATCACCTAATCCATGAGTCTCAGTTTTCAGCTTGGCCGCGGTACCGAATGCCTCCCTGATGTGAACGCTTACTTGCGCACTATCGAATGGCCTGCCGTAGCGTTTGGTTCGCGGGTCTGAGGAAGTTTCCCCCTTAGCTTCTATCAGTAATCGCCGAGCGGCTTGTGGATGCCGGGCTACGATGTCTATTCCCTTTGCGTCTGTATAAGAACGCTGAATGATTTCATACCCAGCAGCTGCGAGATGGGCACAAACGGCATCTATGACATCGTTCTCGGTAAGCACGGATAGTTACTTGTCACGATTGGTACAGTTCCGCATTGTCCCGACCGGCAATTGATCGCGGGCCGGAGGGCGCAATCGGTTTCACATCGCCGATGGCCATAGATAAACAATCCCTACCGGTTCGATACGCGTGGCCTTAACCTCGTATGACGCACGGATGCGGGTCGGCTCGTCCATAACTTCGTGTTCGATAGCTTCTAGGCGGTGTCCCCAATATCGATACTCCGCCTCGCGCTGTCGTCTGGCTAATTCGTCGAACTGAATTTCGAGCTGCCGATTCTGGTCGTACTTCTGCGCGCTCATCCCGATTTGCTTGCGCTGGGATTCCAGAATCTCCGCCATATCACGCGCCTCGCGTTCGCCGCGCTCTGCCAGCGCCCGGATCGCGCGCTGGCGCAGATTTGCGCAGCGCTCTTGTAAGAGATGGGCAAGCTCAGAGGCATCCTGATTGATGCTGTCGGCCAGAAGTTCGACTGCTCTGGCATCTACCGTTCTTGGATTCGGATTGACCAATGATTTGTCGAGCTGCTCAAGAACACGCTGTTCAGCGGTTTGTGAATAGGGTTGCAGGGGTGACCGGCCTTTGGGACTCGTCCAGCGCGCGGATACCGCAACCAGTTCGTCATGCAGCCGCGCCGCATTCCCACCGTAGAGCGAAAGCCTACCGAACAGCACTACACGCGGAAACGGATCGTCGTAGGCCAACACACACGCGCGAAATAAGTCATGATGAACGAAGCCCTGGGCGAGGAACCGGCCTAATAGACGCCGTGCGACGCGATGTTCCAAATGGAGATGGACTACGTCCTGGTCAATTGTGCCGGTATCTT
>Ga0306920_100002090_pt1 | contig 25089 bp, 20 predicted proteins | sample flu12Cox44000170_FD_204666 | JGI IMG/M metagenome (GOLD analysis project Ga0306920, IMG submission 204666) | Lab enrichment of tropical soil microbial communities from Luquillo Experimental Forest, Puerto Rico - flux4day.12C.oxic.44.000.170 (v2)... | ecosystem: Environmental > Terrestrial >...
TGAGCTGCGAAGTGACGCTGATCACGCCGGTGGCGCTCGAAAAGGGTTTGCGCTTCGCCATTCGCGAAGGCGGCCACACCGTCGGCGCCGGCGCCGTCACGGAGATCATTGAGTAAGGATTGCAATAGGAGCGGGCCACTCAGACTGGCCAGCACTCCAGTGAAAAGGAATTCAAGAAATGCGGGAAATCATTACATTGCAATGTGGTGACTGCAAGAACCGGAATTACACCACCACGAAGAACAAGAAAAAGCATTCCGAGCGCCTGGAGACTAGAAAATTCTGCCGCGCGTGCCGGAAGCACACGGCCCACAAAGAAGTGAAGTAAGGGCATTCTCGGAGTTTGGGATCCAGCCGGGGGGAGAGGTGCAAGTGTTTGAGCGGTTTTGGTCTTAGGGGAGTCGTCCAACGGTTAGGACTCCGGTCTCCAAAACCGGGTATGGGGGTTCGAATCCCTCCTCCCCTGCCAGGATTTCGAAGGACACGAGCCGCAGGGTTCGTGCGGGTGAAAAGGATTGATGGCCACACAGGCGGTTAAAGTGAAGAACGAAGAATCGCAGAGCAACGCAATAACCGGGGTAGCAGCGGGCGTCGGTGAAAGAGTCACCGGCACGATTCAGGGAACCCGTGAATTTCTCCACGACGTTCGTGTGGAAATGAAGCAGGTAACGTGGCCCAGCCGGGAAGACGTGATCTCCACGACGACAGTGGTGATCGCTACCGTGGCCTTTTTCGGCGTGTTTCTCGCCATCGTCGAGAAACTCGCGCAGCTTGGTCTCGACCGGCTGCTCAAGTATTTTCACGTCTAAGGACGGAACGACTTATGTCGATGCAGTGGTACATCATTCACACCTATTCGGGCTTCGAGAAGAAGGTCAAGGAAAGCCTGGAGAGCCGTGTGGCCGCGTTCAGCCTGCAGGACAAGATCGGGCGGGTGTTGATCCCCACCGAAGATGTCGTGGAAGTTCGCGGCGGAAAAAAGGTTGTCGCTTCGCGGATGTCCTATCCCGGCTACGTGCTCGTGGAAATGGATCTCGACGAGAATACCTGGCACATCGTGCGCAATACGCCTCGCGTCACCGGATTTGTCGGTTCGGCCACTGCGCCGCCGGCGCTTTCCGAAGCCGAAGTGGACGCCATCATCAATCGCGTGCACACCCCGCAGGATCGCCCGAAACCGAAAGTGGTCTTCGAGCGCAATGAGCAGGTGCGCATTGTGGACGGACCTTTCGCCAATTTCAACGGTACCGTCGAAGAGATCGACAACGATCACAGCCGTCTCAAGGTTTCCGTAACGATTTTTGGGCGCTCCACCCCGGTTGAACTTGATTTTGCGAGCGTGGAAAAGCTGGGCTGATCCCGGCGGCCTGAATTCGCGGCTACAAAGGAATTGAGGTAAAGGAACGATGCCACCAAAGAAGGTACAGACCACCATTAAGTTGCAACTGCCGGCAGGCAAGGCCACTCCGGCGCCGCCGGTCGGCACCGCGCTCGGCCCCCACGGCGTGAACATTATGGATTTCTGCAAGCAGTACAACGCCAAGACGCAGAAAGAACCGGACGGGATGATTTTCCCTGTGCTGGTAACGATTTACACGGACCGTTCGTTCACCTTCATCCTGAAGACGCCGCCCGCCTCGATCCTGCTGCTCCGCGCCGCGGGAATCGCTAAGGGTTCGCCGGAGCCGAACCGCAACAAAGTCGGCAAGGTCACGAAAAAGCAGGTCATGGAAATCGCCAAGATTAAGATTGTGGATCTCAACACCACCAATCTGGACTCGGCTGTCCGTACCGTGATGGGTACGGCGCGCAACATGGGTCTGGAAGTCGTGGAAGCCTAGGGAAGAAGAGGCGCGAGGAGATCCATCCCTGATCCGCTCCGCGGGTTCGGGATAAAGAGGCAGCAATGGCAAAGAAGGCTGGAAAACACGTAGAGAATGCGCGCAAGAAGGTCGAAGCGCGGCCCTACAAGCTCGGAGAAGCGGCCGAGTTGATCAAGAAAACGCACCACACCAAGTTCAACGAAACCGTTGAGCTGGCGGTGAACCTGGGCGTGGATCCAAAGCACTCGGACCAGGTTGTTCGCGGCACCGTTGTTCTGCCGCATGGTCTCGGCAAAGCTGTTCGCGTGCTCGTGCTCGCCAGCGGCGAAAAACAGCGCGAAGCCACCGAAGCCGGTGCGGAACACGTCGGCGGCGACGAAATGGTGCAGAAAATCATCGAAGGCTGGACCGATTACGACGCAGTGATCGCCACGCCGGACATGATGAAGTCCGCCGGGAAACTCGGTAAGGTGCTCGGCCCGCGCGGCCTGATGCCCAATCCGAAGACCGGCACGGTGACCTTCGAAGTGGCCAAGGCCATCAAGGAAACCAAGGCGGGCAAAGTGGAATTTCGCGTGGACAAAGCCGGCATCGTGCACTGCCCGGTTGGCAAAATCAATTTTGATGCGGCGAAGCTTGCGGATAACGCGCATGCGGTGATCGCGGCCATCGTAAAGGCCAAGCCGGCAGCGGCCAAGGGCAAGTACGTGAAAAAGATCACGCTGACCTCCACGATGGGTCCCGGAATTCCCGTGGATGCGGCCGAGGCGGAAACCCTCGCGACCGCCGCGTAAGCGGAAAGAGATGAGCGGAGACCAAGCATGAAGAAGAAAAGCGAAAAGCAGCAGGATTTGGACAAGCTCAAGACCGAGCTCGCGAAGGTATCTACGGTCATTCTAACCACCTTCCAAGGTATTACGGTCGAAAACGACACCAAGCTGCGCCGGGCGGTGCAGGCAGCGGGCGGGAAGTATCAGGTCGTGAAGAACACCCTCGCCGAGAGGGCTAGCGCGGGCACACCTGCGGAAGGCGTGCTGAAAAACCTAAAAGGCACGAATTCCATCGCCTATACGCAGACGGACCCCGTCGCGCTGGCCAAGGCGTTGACCAAGGTTACCAAGGACGTTCCGGCGTTCCAGTTCAAGTCTGGCGTCGTTGAAGGCCGAGTCATCTCGATTTCAGAGATCCAGCAACTGGCGAACATGCCGTCAAAGGAAGAGCTGATCAGCAAGATCATGTTCCTCCTGAACGCTCCGGCACAGCGAATTGCCATCGCGCTGAACGCTTTGCCGCGCAATCTGGCGGCTACCGTCAGTGAAGCGGTCAAGGCCAACAAGTTTAGTTCGTAAGGGTTTGGGGCCAAGCGGCACCGCCCGCCACGGTTCCGAAAATTTTGATTTCAGAATATTGAGAGGAGAAATAGCAGTCATGTCGAAAGTCGAAACGATCCTGGAAGAAATCAAGGGCCTGACGCTTCTCGAAGCGTCCGACCTGGTGAAGAAGATGGAAGATGCCTTCGGCGTGTCCGCGGCGGCAGCGACGGTTGTCGCGGCGGCAGGCGGCGCGGCGGCGGGTGCAGCGGCTCCGTCGGAAGAGAAGACGGAATTCTCCGTCGTTCTCACCGATGTGGGTGGCAACAAGATCAACGTCATTAAGGCCGTTCGCGAAGTCACCAGCCTCGGCCTGAAGGAAGCGAAGGATCTCGTGGATGGCGCCCCCAAGACCGTGAAGGAAGGCGTCACCAAGGACGAAGCCGCGACCATCAAGAAGAAGTTTGAGGAAGCGGGCGCCAAGGTCGAGATCAAGTAATGGTTTGCCGGCCTTTCGGGGCGGCACTCCATGATTCGGGCTTCGGAATCGGCGCGGCGGACATGGTGCATCACCGCGCCAGGGGAATTCAGTACGCAAGCTACGACCGGTATTGCCAACAATCATCTGGGTCCCCGGTGGACTCTCACTCACCGTGTGCGGGGCGGCTTCGGGCAAGTCGCACGGCATCACGGTTAAGTGTCTTTAAGAAGTTTTCCGCACGCTGCCCGAAAGGGAACGAGGTACATCAGGCATGTCCAACAGCAACCATCACGTTCGGGAACGCCAGCGACTGGACTTTGCGAAGATCCAGGGAACCATCCAAATTCCCAACCTGATTGAAGTCCAGAAAAAGTCCTACCAGCGCTTTCTGCAAATGGATTTGTTGCCGAGCGAGCGCGAGGACGGCGGGCTTCAGTCGGTGTTTATGTCCGTGTTTCCGATCCGGGACTTCCGCGAAATGTCGCAACTGGAATTCGTGGATTACTCGATCGGGAACTGGGAGTGCAAGTGCAGCAACCTCAAGGGGCTGCATCACCTCCGCGCGACTTGCCGGAATTGCGGCGCTTCCGTGGTCACCAATCCTTACCAGACGGGCGACGTCATCTGCCAGAAGTGCGGCACGTTCAACAAGAACACGCCCACCTTCTGCAACAAGTGCGGCGACCCCGTCGCCATGCAGCTGAAGTATGACGTGAACGAGTGCCAGGAGCGCGGCATGACCTATTCCGCGCCGCTCAAGGTCACCATCCGTTTGACGATCTACGACAAGGACCCGGACACCGGCGCGAAGACTATTCGCGACATCAAGGAACAGGAAGTTTTTTACGGCGATATTCCGCTGATGACCGAGAACGGGACGTTCATCATCAACGGCACCGAGCGTGTCATCGTCAGCCAGTTGCACCGTTCGCCGGGCGTCTTCTTCGAGAGCGCCAACAACCGCACCTACTTCCTCGGCAAGATTATTCCTTACCGCGGATCCTGGGTGGAATTTGAGTACGACACCAAGAATATTTTGTACGTTCGCATTGACCGCAAGCGCAAGTTCCTGGGCTCCATCTTCCTCCGTGCGTTGGGCATGAAGTCCAACGAAGAAATCCTGCGCACCTTCTACCAGGTTGAGCGCATTTCTCTTCGCGAAAAGGAATTGCTCTGGAACGTGTCGCCCGGAATCGTGGACCGCAAGCTGACCCACGAAATCCGCAACCCGAAATCCGAGGAAGTAATCGTGGGCGCGCACAAGCGCATCACGGAAACGCTCTTTAAGGAACTTATCAAGGCGCGCGTCACGCAGGTACGTGCGGCGCTGGCCGACCTCGAAGGTGCTTATAGCGTTGCCGACGTCGTCAACCGCCAGACCGGCGAAGTGCTGCTCGAATCCAACAAGCCGCTAACCGCGGATTTGTGGCAGGCCTTTGCCGAAGGGGGCATCACCGAAGTCGACGTCTTCTTCCCGGAGCGCGACGACATCGGCATGGCTCTCTCGCGCACCCTGGACAAGGACTCCATCCGTTCTTCCAAGGAAGCCTTGATCGAAATCTACCGCAAGCTGCGTCCCGGCGATCCTCCGACGCTCGAGACGGCCACCAATCTCTTCCGCGGCATGTTCTTTGACCCGCGGAAGTATGATTTCAGCCGCGTCGGTCGCCTGAAATTCAACATCAAGATGGGGCTTGATACCCCTCTCGACAATCGCACGCTGGACACCACCGACTTCGTTGCGGCCATCAAGTATCTCTTCAAGCTGCGCAAGAACATCGGCGTCGTGGACGACATCGACCACCTTGGCAACCGCCGCGTCCGCGCGGTCGGTGAACTTCTCGAAAACCAGTTCCGCATCGGCCTTGTCCGCATGGAACGCGCCATCAAGGAAAAGATGAGCGTGTATCAGGAAATGTCCACGGCCATGCCGCACGACCTGGTCAACGCCAAGCCGGTCATGGCGGCCATCCGCGAATTCTTCGGCAGTTCGCAGCTGAGCCAGTTCATGGATCAGACCAACCCGCTCAGCGAGATTACCCACAAGCGCCGCCTTTCGGCCCTCGGTCCGGGCGGTCTTTCGCGCGAGCGCGCTGGTTTCGAGGTGCGCGACGTTCACCCGACGCACTACGGCCGCATCTGCCCGATTGAAACCCCGGAAGGCCCGAACATCGGCCTGATCAGCTCTTTGAGTTCTTTCGCGCGGATCAACGACTACGGCTTTATCGAGTCGCCTTACCGTCGCGTTAAGGGCGGGCGCATCATCGATTTCGTCCACATTGTGAATGCGGGCGACAGCGAGTTCAAGAGCGGCGACATCGTGGAACGCGACCGCGTCGAAGAGCTCAACGAAGAGTTGAAGCGTCGCAAGGTCGTCTACGAACCCTACTGCTTCTATCTCTCGGCTTGGGAAGAGGACAAGTACGTCGTCGCGCAGGCCAACGTTTCGCTCGATGAAAAGCTGCGCATCACCACCGAACTCGTCAACTGTCGCCAGGCGGGCAACTTCGTGTTGAAGCATCGCGATGAAGTGGATTACGTCGACGTTTCGCCGAAGCAGCTCGTTTCCGTTGCCGCCAGTTTGATTCCGTTCCTTGAGAACGACGACGCCAACCGCGCGTTGATGGGCTCGAACATGCAGCGCCAGGCCGTTCCTCTCATCCGCGGCGAAGCGCCGCTCGTGGGCACCGGGATGGAGCGCGTCACTGCGCGCGATTCCGGCGCGGTCGTGCTCTGCAAGCGCGACGGCATCGTTGACCAGGTGGACTCCGAGCGCATCATCGTGCGCGTCGAAAGCGATCACTCCGGCGTATTGAGCCGCGAAGTGGGCGCCGACATCTACACCTTGACCAAGTTCAAACGCTCCAACCAGAACACCTGCATCAACCAGAAGCCTCTGGTCCGCGTGGGCGACCGCGTGAAGACCAGCCAGGTTCTGGCGGACGGGCCCTGCACCGACCGCGGCGAACTCGGCCTTGGCCGCAACGTGCTGGTGGCCTTCGTTCCCTGGCGCGGGTACAACTTCGAAGATGCCATCCTCGTCAGCGAAAAACTGGTGAAGGACGATTACTACACTTCGATTCATATCGAGGAGTACGAAATCGAAGCGCGCGACACCAAGCTCGGCCCAGAAGAAGTTACGCGGGACATCCCCAACATCAGCGAATCGTTCCTTCGCAACCTCGACGAGAGCGGTGTCATCCGCATCGGCGCGGTCGTGAAGCCCGGCGATATCCTTGTCGGCAAGGTCACCCCCAAGGGCGAAACCACGCTGACACCGGAAGAGAAGCTGCTCCGCGCCATCTTCGGCGAAAAGGCCGGCGACGTGCGCGACGCTTCCCTCTACTGCCCGCCGGGCATCGAAGGCACCATCGTGGACGTCAAGATCTTCACCCGCAAGGGCGGAGAGAAGGACGAGCGCCACAAGGCCATTGAAGCTTCCCAGGTCTTCAAACTCGAAAAGAACCTCGCGGACGAAATCCGCATCCTTACCGACGAGCGCCTGAAGCGCCTCGGCGACCTGCTGGGCGGCAAAATCCTGCAGGCCGACCTGCACGACGAGAAGACCAACAAGCGGTTGCTCACCAAGGGCGTCGAACTGACCCGCGAGCTCATCGAAAAGATCTCCACCCGGAACCTCAAGCGTTTGAAGTTGAACGAACGGGATCCGCTGCTGATCGAAAAGATCGAAGAGATCGAAGAGATGACTTCGCGACAGATTGACGTGCTGCGCAAGATTACCGAAGAGCGCAAGGAAAAGCTGAAGAAGGGCGACGAGCTGCCTCCAGGAGTCATCAAGCTGGCCAAGGTTTATATCGCTATGAAGCGCAAGCTCTCCATCGGCGACAAGATGGCCGGCCGCCACGGAAACAAGGGCGTCATCGCGCGCGTCGTTCCGGAAGAGGACATGCCGTACCTCCCGGATGGCACGCCGGTGGAAATCGTTCTCAATCCTCTCGGCGTTCCTTCACGTATGAACGTCGGCCAGATTCTCGAAACGCACCTCGGCTGGGCCGCCAAGGAACTTGGCAACAGCTTGAAGCGCCTGCTGAGTAAGGAAGTTAAAGCCGAAGCATTGCGCCGCTGGTACCGCGAAGTGTTCAGCGATACGGCCATCTGGAAGTCGCTCTCGAAGATGAGCGACGAAGACTTGCTGGAATACGCCGAAGGCTTCAAGGACGGCATTCCCTTCGCCACGCCGGTATTCGACGGCGCGCGCGAAGCGGAAATTCGCCACCTGCTCGAAGTCGCGGGCTTGCCGCACGCCGGAAAGATCAACCTGTTCGACGGCATGTCCGGCGACCAGTTCGACCAGCCGGTCACCGTCGGCTTTATTTACATGCTCAAGCTGTCGCATCTCGTGGACGACAAGATCCACGCGCGCTCCATCGGTCCGTACTCGCTGATTACGCAACAGCCGCTCGGCGGCAAGGCGCAATTCGGCGGGCAGCGGTTCGGCGAAATGGAAGTGTGGGCGCTCGAAGCTTACGGCGCTGCGCACATTTTGCAGGAACTGCTCACGGCCAAGTCCGACGACGTTTATGGCCGCGCGAAGATCTACGAAGCCATCGTCAAGGGCGAGCCGGGCATCGAGCCCGGCGTGCCGGAATCGTTCAACGTACTCGTGCGCGAGTTACAGTCGCTCTGCCTCGACGTCGAGTTGATGAAGCGGCAAAAGCCGCAAGCGGAAAAAGCAGCGGACTGAGTACTCCAGCCGTACTTGGTTGTGCATCCGCTGGTAGGTAGCAGCAGTATCCGAGTAGTTGGGTCTCAGCCGCCTGCGTTCCGAACCAATCGGGACGTAGGCGCGGCCCCGGCGAAAGCCGGGGAGGGAGGAAACGACCTTGTATCGCAGCAGCCCATATGATCGCGCCAGCTTGATTGCGGACTTCGATTCGATTCGCATCAGCTTGGCGAGTCCGGAAAAGATCCGCTCGTGGTCCCACGGCGAAGTCACAAAGCCCGAGACCATCAACTACCGCACGTTCAAGCCCGAACGCGACGGCCTCTTCTGCGCGAAGATTTTCGGTCCGGTGACGGACTGGGAATGCTTGTGCGGAAAATACAAGCGGATGAAGCACCGCGGAGTGATCTGCGACAAGTGCGGCGTCGAAGTCACCCTCAGCAAGGTCCGCCGCGAGCGCCTCGGTCACATCGAGCTGGCTTCGCCCTGTTCGCACGTGTGGTTCTTCAAGGGCCTGCCCAGCCGTATCGGCTACTTGCTGGACATTTCCATGCGCGATCTCGAGCGCATCCTCTACTTCGAAGCCTTCGTGGTCGTGGACACCGGTGAGGTGGCCATCCTCAAGGTCCGTCAGGTTCTTCAGGAAGAAGAATTCCGGAAGCTGAGCACGGAATATCCCGGTCAGTTTGTCGCCAAGATGGGCGCCGAAGCCATCAAGGAACTCCTGCGCCGCGTGGATGTGGACAAGCTCGCGGATGAACTTCGCGACAAGATGAAGGCCGATCCTTCTCTTCAGAAGCGCATTAAGTACGCCAAGCGGCTGAAGGTTCTGGAAGCCTTCCGCAAGAGCGGCAACAAGCCCGAATGGATGATTCTCGATGTCATCCCGGTTCTTCCGCCCGAGCTGCGCCCGCTCGTGCCTCTCGATGGTGGCCGTTTCGCCACCTCGGACCTCAACGATCTGTATCGCCGCGTCATCAACCGCAATAACCGGTTGAAGAAGCTCATGGAGCTTCGCGCGCCGGACGTCATCGTGCGCAACGAAAAGCGCATGCTGCAGGAAGCGGTGGACGCCCTCTTCGACAACGGGCGCCGTGGCCGCGTGCTGCGTGGCACCAACAACCGTCCGCTCAAATCCCTCAGCGACACGCTCAAGGGCAAGCAGGGCCGTTTCCGCCAGAACCTCCTCGGCAAGCGCGTGGACTATTCCGGCCGTTGGGTCATCGTCGTTGGTCCCGAGCTCAAGTTGAATCAGTGCGGTCTGCCGAAGAAGATGGCGCTTGAGCTTTTCAAGCCCTTCATCTATCACAAGCTCGAAGCGCAGGGCCACTGCACTACCATCAAGCAGGCCAAGGAAATGGTCGAGCAGCAGGAGCCGGTGGTGTGGGACATCCTCGAAGATGTCATCCGCGAACATCCGGTTCTGCTGAATCGCGCCCCAACCTTGCACCGCTTGGGCATTCAGGCCTTTGAACCGACCCTCGTTGAAGGCAAGGCTATCCGCATTCACCCGCTCGTTTGCACCGCATTCAACGCGGACTTCGACGGCGACCAGATGGCTGTGCACATTCCGCTTTCTCCGGAATCCCAGGTGGAAGCCTCTGTGCTCATGCTCAGCTCGCGTAACATTCTTTCTCCTGCCCACGGTCTACCTCTGGCCGTTCCGTCCCAGGACATGGTTCTAGGACTCTACTATTTGACGAAGTCCAAGCCCGGCGCCAAGGGAGAAGGCCGCGTGTTCGGCTCTGCCGAAGACGTTGTCCTCGCGCTCGAAGCCGGCGAAGTCGAACTTCTCACGCCGATTCGCCTCCGGTACACCGGCGAAGTCATCGACCTCACCACCGCGTACGACAACCAGGACGTGACCCACACGGTTCCCGTTCTCATGGAGCGGCAATTCATCCAGACCACCGTCGGCCGCGTTATCTTTAATTCGCATCTGCCGAAGCACATGCCCTATATCAACGGCTTGCTCAAGAAAAAGGGCGTCCAGCAGTTGGTCTATTACGCCTACCTGCGCTTTGGCCTCGAATCCACCGTTGAGCTGCTCGATCACTTGAAGGCGCTGGGCTTCACCTATGCGAGCAAGTCCGGCATCTCCATCGGCATTGATGACATGCTCATCCCCAGCGACAAGTACAAGCTCGTCGAAAACGCAGAAAAGGAAGTCGTCAAGGTTCAGCAGCAATACCTCGACGGTGCTATCACCAACGGCGAGCGCTACAACAAGGTCATCGCCATCTGGGGCGACGTCACCGAAAAAGTTGCCGACGAGATGTTCAAGGCCCTCGAAGGCCAGGACCGCGAAGGCACCATCAACCCCGTCTACATCATGGCGGACTCCGGTGCTCGCGGATCCAAGCAGCAGATCCGCCAACTTTCCGGCATGCGTGGTTTGATGGCCAAGCCTTCCGGCGAAGTCATCGAAACCCCTATTACGTCCAACTTCCGCGAAGGCCTCACCGTGTTGCAGTACTTCATCTCCACCCACGGTGCGCGGAAGGGCCTGGCGGATACCGCTCTTAAGACCGCGGACTCCGGTTACCTCACCCGCCGTCTCGTGGACGTGGCGCAAGACGTCATCATCAACGAGCGCGACTGCGGCACCAGCGACGGCATCTACGTCGAGCCCATCATCGAAGCCGGCGTCGAAGTCGAGCCGTTGCGCGACCGCGTTGTGGGCCGCGTCTCCCTCGAACGGATCAAGGACTTCGAAGGCGGCGTCATCGTCGAAGTGAACCAGGAAATCACCGAAGAGCTGGCCAACTCCATTCAGGCTGCGGGTATCGAGCGCGTGCGCATCCGCTCCGTGCTCACCTGCGAATCGCGACGCGGTGTTTGCGCGCTTTGCTACGGCCGCAACCTGGCCAGCGGACGCATGGTCGAACTCGGCGAAGCCGTTGGCGTCATTGCGGCGCAGTCCATCGGCGAACCCGGCACGCAGCTTACGATGCGTACTTTCCACATCGGCGGTGCGGCGACCCGCGTCAGCGAGCGCTCCACTCTCGAAGCCAAGAACAACGGCGTCGTAAAGTTCGTTGACCTGCGACACGTGCAAGGTCGCGGCGGTGCTCTCATCGCCATGAACCGTTCCGGTCTCCTGGCCATCCTGGATGACAAGGGCCGCGAAAAGGAACGCTACCATGTGGTCTACGGCGCGCGCCTCCGCGTGGCTGATGGCGACACCGTCACTCACGGCCAGATCCTCGCGGAATGGGATCCCTTCACCTTCTCGATCCTGACCGAAACGGCTGGCTCCGTGAAGTTTGACGATCTCCGTCCCGGACTCACCATTGAAGAGCAGGTGGACGAAGTCACTGGACTCTCGCAGCTCGTTGTCACGTTGCCGCCAGGCGACGAAAAGCACCAGCCTGCGATTCTTGTCCGCGATTCTTCCGGCAAGGTCCGCAAAAAGTACCTCATGCCTTCCCGTGCCCACTTGATGGTGCAGGATGGCGATGAAGTACAAGCCGGCGACGTGCTCGCGAAGATTCCTCGCGAAACCACCAAGACCAAGGACATCACGGGCGGTCTCCCGCGCGTCGTGGAACTCTTCGAAACCCGCAAGCCCAAGGATCCCGCGGTCATCAGCGAGATCGACGGCAACGTCCGCTACGGCGAAATCAGCAAGGGCATGCGCAAGATCTACGTCGAGAGCGAGGATGGCAAAACCTCCAAGGAATACGCCATCCCGCGCGGCGTGCACATTAACGTTCAAGAAGGCGAGCACGTCCGTGCCGGTGAGGCTCTCATCGACGGCCCGCTCAACCTCCATGACTTGCTTGCGGTTTTGGGTGAGAAGTACACCCAGGCCTACCTGGTGAACGCCATTCAGGAGGTCTACCGCCTCCAGGGCGTCAACATCAACGACAAGCACATCGAAACGATTTCTCGCCAGATGATGCGTTGGGTCAAGGTCGAAGACGTCGGCGACACCACTTTCCTCCTCGAGGAGCAGGTGGACAAGTTCCGCTTCCGCGAAGAGAACGATCGGGTGATCGCCGAAGGAGGCCGTCCGGCTACCGGCCGTCCGTTGCTCCTCGGTATCACCAAGGCTTCGCTCTCGACCGATTCCTTCATCTCCGCGGCCAGCTTCCAGGAGACCACGCGCGTCCTTACCGAAGCCGCGGTTGCCGGCAAGGTGGACTACCTGCGGGGCCTCAAGGAGAACGTAATCATGGGCCGGCTCATTCCTGCCGGTACCGGCCTGGAACACTACCGCAGCATCCAGCTGCTCACCGAAATGCCCGCTCCTGTGCCTGTCGAGGAGCTTCCCGAAGCGTCGGAATTTGCCGCCGCAGACGAAGCTGCAGGCCTAGACTTCCTGGGTGGCAAGGACGATACAGAGGCCGACGCCGCAACCGAAGGTTAGGACTAAGAACCAGGAGGGGTGGCCGGCCATCCCTCCAGTAAACAGGCGGCGCCTTGGGCTCTACCGGGGCGCCGTTTTTTATTCCGGAGCCGTCCTTTCGTACAGGTAAGGCTCACGCACCAGCGCGCCGGGACCTTCTTGCTGGCCCTGTTTGCTCCTCCTTAAGATGGGTCCAGGCCATTTGCTGCCTTGGGCATAATGTTTTCGGGTCGTGGGTTTCATGGACATTGCATCGAATCCTGGGGTTGACCCGCAGGCCTCTCCGGAAAGAGCGCCTCACACGAGCCCGGAACCACGCCTGGATGCGTATCAGAAGCGTCAGACAGAACTGTGGCGTCTGACTTTTTTCCTTCTCTTCGTCCTCACCGTTGTCTTCGCCTGGCTTTCCTGGGACAGACTGCGAGCCGAAAAATCTCACCTGGAAGCTTTGGGGTACACCGTGGGGCTCGTTGCGCTCGTCTCACTCTTCGGCGCGTACATCTGGAAAAAAACTCAGGAAATTGCGGAACTGAAGGGCCTGGTCCGCGGCCTCGATCAGAAGGAAAGCACACTCCCCAGCGACCGCCAAATGGAGCATCTTTTCCAGATGATCTCCAAGTCGCAACAGGGCTTTCGCGACCTCATCGATTCCTTTGACGATATTCTCCTGGCCTTGAGCCTCGACGGCGAACTCCGCGCCGTCAATCGTAGCTTTGCCGACCTCATCGGCCTCCCCTTCCAGCACATCGTCGGCCGCTCCATCCTCGAATTTGTGGAAGATTTGAACGGAACTTCCGAGGAAGTTCTTGCGCGAGGGAAGGCGAGATTTTTGGAGCGTCGCTTTTGGACCGGCGTGGTTCAAATGCGGGTGAAGCGCCAGAATGCATCCTACTACTTTGACTGCGTGGCGCACGCCATGGTCCGCGATGATCAAGTCCACGGACTCACGATTCTCGCCCGCGATATCACCTCCATCCGGCGCAGCGAAGCTCGCTTCACCGAACTCTTCGAAACTCTCCAGGAAGGAATCTACATCGTCACTCCGGAGGACCGCGTTCTGGAAGTCAACCCCGCGCTGGTCCGCATGCTTGGCTACGATTCCAAGGAAGAGCTGCTCTCCGTGAAGGTTTCGGAGATTTTCGTGGACGAGGAACAGCGTGCGAACCTTGCCCGCGAAGTCAATCGCCAACCCACCCCCGAAGGCCGCGAAATTACCCTGCGGCGAAAAGACGGCAAGCCGCTTATTTGCCTCAATACCGCCACGGCGGTGCGCGACACCAGTGGCCGGGTTGTTCGTTATCAGGGTGCGCTGGTGGATATCACGGAACGCCGCGCTATCGAGAAATCGCTGCACCAACAAGAGGAATTCGCGCGACGACTGGTGGACAGCTTCCCCGATCTGATTTTTGTCGTGGATGCGAACAGGCGCTATACCTTTGTCAGCCCGAAAGTGCAAGAAGTACTCGGCTACGAAACTGCCGAAGGACTGGGGTTCGTCTTCGGGGAACGCACGCACAAGGATGAGCGCGCCGCTCTGCTCGCCTTGCTTGACGATCTTCTCGCCGGTCGACAGAGCTTCGCTTCCATCGAGGTCCAAGTGCGGCACAAGTTGGGAGGATGGCGCCGCTTACGTTGCCACTTCAGCCCGTTTTTCGACGAGCAGGGCAAAATCGAGGGAGTGGTTATCTCCGGCCGCGACGTCACCGAAGTGAAGCGCCTCGAGGAGCAGCTCATCCAGGCGGAGAAACTCGCCGCCATGGGCCAGATGCTCGCCGGCGTCGCTCACGAGTTGAATAACCCGCTCACCGCGATTCTCGGCGTCAGTGAATTGCTTCGTGACCGCGTGGGCGTTGACGAAAACACCAAGCGACAATTGGAAATGACGCACCGCCAGGCGCGCCGCGCTGCCCGCATCGTGCAAAACCTGCTGGAGTTTTCGCGCCCGGCCTCTCCTCAGAAAAAGGTCCTGGATCTCAACGGTGTCATCGACCGCACGCTCCAGTTGCACGAGCATTCCCTGCGGCGCAACAGCGTTGAGGTGGATTTCCGCGCTTGTCCAGGTCTTCCCCTCCTCGTTGGCGACGCCAATCAGCTGATTCAGGTGTTTCTCAACCTGGTCAGCAACGCCGAACAAGCCATTCGCGAGGTTCGCCAATCCGGACGCATCCAGATCCGCCTCGGACAAAACGGCAACCGGATCTTCGCCACCGTGCAGGATGACGGCGTGGGGATTAAGCCCGAAGCTTTGGCTAAACTGTTCGATCCGTTCTTCACCACCAAGCGTCCCGGCGGGGGAACCGGCCTGGGCCTCAGTATTTGCATGTCGATCATTCGCGAGCATGGCGGCACCATTGAAGCGGACTCGCTCCCAGCCGGCGGTGCTGCGTTTACCGTTTTCTTGCCAGCTTCCGTCCCGGAAGGAACCAAGCGTCCTCCGCGGGAATTGGACTCGAGCGCGGGCTCCGGAGAAATCCTGGTTCCATCGCCTGAGCTCCTGAACAATCGGGTCGTGCTGGTTTTGGATGATGAGGAAAGCATCCGCATGCTGCTGTCGGAAGGTTTGGAAGCAAAAGGTTTGAAAGTGGATTGCGCTGGCACGGCCGAACAGGCGCTGCAGTCCGTTCTGGGAAAAAAGTACGACGCAATCTTGTGCGACTTAAAGCTCTCTGGTACCGGGCCCAATTCTGATGGCTATAGCGTGGCGCAAAGGCTCAGAATTGCCGCCGCGGCGTATAAACCCGAAGTGATCTACATGTCCGGTGATCTCTTTGGAGAGGAAGGGCTGGCCGGCCAGAAACTGGGCCGCCGTTTGCAGAAACCGTTCCGCATTTCGGATGTTCTCAGAATCTTGCAAGAAGTCTTCAACGGTGTCCCCGCCGGCTCTGGAAAACGGTAGGCGAGCTTCTTATTTCTTTGCTCCGGGGCTCGTTTCCGCGTCCAGGCCAAATTCCCAGACAAAAAGATCCAGTCCGTCTGGCAGGATTTCCGTAATCACGTACTCTCCTGGCGGCAGCGCCTGGCTGAGCGTGAACCGGTAAACCGACGGGGCGACTTCCCATCGCTGGACCGAGATCGAATCCCGGTTCGTAGACATTTCTTCGCCAAACAGCGAGCTGATTGATTCGATCTGCCGCGCGTTGCGCGTTACTCTTGCGCGAATCAACTCCACGTCCGGCCCGGAGTCTCCCGGGCGGCTGCTTTTCTGGATGCGGGATACGGTATTCGGGTCTGGTGGCGGTTCGCGCAGATAAAATTCGGGTGTCGTCGACCGCAACCGCAGCTTGGCATGCGCGCCTGGCAGCACCAGGTTCTGTTTTCCCGGTACGATCGGAACGGGTGAGAGAACCTTTTCGATGGCCCGGACCTTATCAGTCTTCATCGTAGAGGCGGCCTGGTCCAACACTCGTATGGACTTGCCTTCCACAACAAACATGCCCTCTCCGTCGGGCAGAAAAACGCCGCCCCCAACCTGCAGGCTAGCGTCTATGTCCGCAACGTTGTCCATCCGGCGCGCTTCTTCTTGCTTATGGATCTTCTCGACTTCGGCCGCCGACGCCTTCTCTGCGTCCGCGGCCGCTTTGGCCGTGGCCTCCCAATCCACCATGGAGGCCGGCAATTCCTCCCAATCACCGCGTTCCATGCTGTAATAGCGGACGTGGTCCCCATTCCGCTGGTATTCCCGAATGATCTGGAACGTACCGTCCTTCAGGATCAATTTCTGTCCGCGAGCTTGCACGGCGGGTTTGTCTTTCGTCGCGCCACCGGCTTGTTGAGGAGTTGTGCCGATGGATTGATGCGCTGGAGCAGGCGTTGACAAAGCTATCCCGAGAAAGGGAAAACAGAAGAGATAGACGGGATGGCGTCGCGAAGGCATGAGACCCCGGCAGACATACTCGCGGGACTGTTGAGTATATCACCGCAAACAGAATAACGCGTGGAACAGAAGCCTGCAATAAGACGCTACTGAATCGGGATTTAAGGGCTGGGTGGGCAGGGAAAGGGCTTCGTTCTACCAGGATAAGGACTAATGCGTGCAGCGCGGAAACAGTGTCACCAGTACCATCAGGTCTGACAGCGTAAAGAGCCACTGTTCGGCCTGTGCACCTGCGGCTTCCGCCGCGCGCGCCAGGAATCCCAGATGGCGCCTGCGCGCAAAATTGTGTAGATGCTCCACGCAGATGCCGGTCAGGCTGGCGACCTCTGCTTCTGTAAAGATCCGCTGGCTTGACTTGACCGTAACCAAGGGTAACCTCTCAGATTCTCCGCCGCTCTCGTCTCCTACCTGTGATGCTCAAGTGAGGTTACGAGATGCAAGAATACAGAGCAATAGTCATTCCGTTTCAATTGGCTTAAACCTTTTCCCTAGTACTTTTTCCTGTGCGTGTGGAATCCCTGTGTTTTTGCGGGTTTTCTCGTCTCGGGCGGGCTTGACTTAACTTCTCTACCTGTCAGAACTTACAGGGGGAGTATGCAAAAACGTACTAATTTTGAGCAATTGCTACAACTTTCGGAATTCTTGTGGCTATTTCCCGCATCTGCTTCGCGTGCCGCAGTTGGTGTGCGGCGATCATCTCGAACCATTCATATACATTTAATGTGCCGAGAAACGCGTGAGGCCAGCAATAGGCACTGAGGTCCCGCTTGCCCGTTTCGTCCAGAAAGGCCAGCGTGCGTTCGCGCGCGCACCGCAATTCCGCGAGCATTTCTTCCTTGTTGGCGATCAAGCCGTCATCCAGAGGAATCGGTGATTTGCGGCGAATGACGCGCGACTCCACGACCCAAAGCGGCAAATGAAATCGTTTGAAATACGGAATCGGCTTCGGTGTTTTCCGTGTGATGCGGTCTGCCCCGCCCACGATTGCGCGCTCCACCATGATCAGGTGCGCGACAAGCTCCGCGGCGGACCATTCTTCCGCGCCCGGCTTGGCCATCCATTGCTCCGTCGGCACGCAGTCCGCCGCGCGAAAGAATTCCGTCTGTGCCCGGGCCAATTTCTCGAGGATGGGGTTGAGCGTCGGCACCCCCCTACTCTATCAAAACTTCCTAGAGCGAAGCCCCGCCAGCCTGCTCAAACGCGTGCGCCAGTTGCAACACGCGCGCCTCGCCAAAGGCCGGCCCGAATACCTGTAACCCCACAGGCAGCTTTCCGTAGACCTTTCCGCAGGGCACGGAAATCCCGGGGATGCCCGCCAAGGATCCCGTAACCGTATAAATATCAGCAAGATACATCTGCAGGGGGTCGTTCACGCGCTCCCCGAGTTTAAATGCAGGCACGGGTGATGTCGGCGTGACGATCGCGTCCACCTTCTGAAATGCGTCGTGAAAATCCTTCGCAATCATAGCGCGAACTTTCTGTCCCTTCAGGTAATACGCGTGGTAGTAGCCCGCGGACAGCACGTAAGTGCCAAGAACAATCCGCCGTTTCACTTCCGCGCCAAAACCCGCGCCACGTGTTTTCCGGTACATCGAAATCAGCGAGTCACTCTCAACGCGCGGGCCGTAGCGCACGCCGTCGTAGCGCGCCAGGTTCGAGCTCGCCTCGGCCGTTGCAATGATGTAATACGTCGCGATAGCGTAATCCGTGTGCCGCATGTGGATGTCCATCGTCTCGCAGCCGAGCTTGCGCAATAGCTCGATGCCTTTGCCGACTTTTTCGCGGACACCCGAATCCATGCCCGCGCCAAAATATTCCTTCGGGATGCCGATCTTCATTCCCTTTACGGGCTTTGGCAGCGCGGCGCTATAGTCTTCCACCGGCGCCGTGGTCGAAGTCGAATCATTCGGATCGCGTCCCGCCATCGTTTGTAGCACAAGCGCGACATCGGCCACGTTGTGCGCAAACGGGCCAATGCGATCGAGCGAAGAGGCAAACGCAATCAGCCCGTAGCGCGAAACGCGCCCGTAGCTCCCCATCATCGCCGGTACACCGCAAAGAGCGCCCGGTTGCCGGATCGATCCGCCCGTATCCGTTCCCAGCGAAGCAACCGCGAGATCGGCGGCCACCACTGCCGCGGAGCCTCCGCTCGACCCGCCCGGCACGCGGTCCGGTGCCGCCGGATTCTTCACCGCGCCGAACGCGGAATTCTCCGTGGAGCTCCCCATCGCAAACTCGTCGCAATTCGTCTTGCCGAGGATCACCGCGCCCGCCGCTTCCAGCCGGCTTACGGCCGTGGCGTCGTACGGCGGAATGTAATTGTCCAGAATCTTTGAGCCGCAAGTGGTGCGCACGCCGCGCGTGCTGATAACGTCCTTGACGGCAATGGGAACGCCCGCCAGTGGCGGCAGTGGCTTTCCGGCCGCGACCAGCGCGTCCATGCGATCGGCTTGCGCATACGCGCGCTTTTCGCACAGAGTCAGATAGCCGTTGATCTCCTCATTGTGCGCAACGATGCGCTTGTAATATTCCGCGGCAAGTTCGCGCGCGGATATCTTCTTCGCCCCGATCGCCTCTCTTACCGATGCAATTGTCCAGCTAGTCGTCATCTATGTCCCGTAGTTAAAAGTTTTCTGCCCAGCGCTCTTTAGGGGGTCGGAGCTTTAGCTCCGACATTCTCAACTGGACTAACGCCGGGCTTTAGCCCCTGAGGAAGTTTCTCTTTGGCCGCCACTATCTCTCAATCACCTTAGGCACGCGGAAATACGGCGGCTCCGGATCGGGCGCATGTTGCAGCACATCATCGGCGACAGCGCAAGGCACGACCAGGTCTTCGCGCAGCGTCGCGTCTGCCGTCTGGTCGTCACTCAACACCTGCGCCATCGGCTCGACCTTCGAAGTGTCCAGCTCGTTCAGCTTGCCGATGTATTCGAGCACTTCGTCGAGTTGCGCGCGATACGTCTCGATCTCCACCTCGCTCAGATCGAGATACGCCAAGTCCGCCACCCGCAGCACATCTTCTCGAGAAATTTTCATCGCGCGGACCCTACCTCGACGGTTTTCTTGGGGTATTTCGTGTTGATGTAACTGTCCACCAGGTGCTGAAACGCCACCGCCAGCTCGTCGTACGTGCCTTCGAGCGTTACATCTTTCTTGCCATCTATGTACACCGGGCAGCGCGGCGCTTCTCCTGTGCCAGGCAGGCTAATTCCGATGTTGGCAGCCTTCGATTCACCGGGGCCGTTCACGATGCAGCCCATCACCGCCAGCGTCATCGTCTCCACGCCTTCGTATTGCGTCTTCCACGTCGGCATCATGTCGCGGATATAACCCTGGATGCGCTCCGCTAATTCCTGGAATGTAGTGCTCGTGGTGCGCCCGCAGCCCGGGCAAGCCGTCACGCTGGGCGCAAACGACCGCAGCCCCAGCGATTGCAGCAGCTCGCAGCAGGCATACACTTCCTCGCGCCGGTCGCCTCCCGGCCGCGGCGTCAGCGAAATCCGGATCGTGTCGCCGATGCCTTCATACAGCAACACACCCAGCGAAGCCGCCGACCACACCATGCCCTTCATGCCCATGCCCGCTTCGGTCAATCCAAGATGCAGCGGCTGCTGCGTTTTCGCGGACAAATCGCGATACACGGTAATCAGATCGCGCGGCCGTGAAGTCTTGCATGAAATAATGATCTGCTCGTGCCGCAAGCCGCTCTCGAGCGCCAGCTCCGTGGATTCCAGCGCGGAAATCACCATGCAGTCGTTGATGATCTCTTCCGATTCCTTGCCCAGATTCAGGTCGGTGTTCTCCTGCATCTTGCGCATCACCAGTTCCTGGTTCAGGGAGCCGCCATTCACGCCGATGCGCACCGGCTTGCCATGGTCCACCGCCACTTTGCAGATGGTGCTGAACTGTTCGTCGCGCCGCTGTCCAGCGCCCACGTTTCCCGGATTGATGCGGTACTTGTCCAGCGCCTTCGCGCACTCGGGATATTTCGTCAGCAGCACGTGGCCGTTGTAGTGGAAGTCCCCGATAATCGGCACACCGCATCCCGAATCCAGCAACCGCTTCTTGATCTCCGGCACAGCCGCCGCCGCTTCTGGGACGTTCACCGTCCAGCGCACAATCTCGCTTCCCGCTTCGGCCAGCTCCAGCGTCTGTTGCAGCGTCGTTTCCACGTCCGCAGTGTCCGTGTTGGTCATGGATTGCACGACGATCGGCGCGCCTCCGCCCACCTGGACGTGGCCCACCTTCACGCCATACGTTTTCTTCCGCGGATGCGTCAGCGCATTCGAGTCAAATCCCGCTATCTGGTTCAACATATCTCTCTATTTTAGCAGCCCTCTGCCGTTTGTGTCCCCCTGTAGCGCAGGGCGAGTCTTCGAGTTCTGCGGCTGGTTCTCTCCCGTAAGTGCCACGCAGAAACCCGGGAGGGCACGACTTCAGTCGAGTCACAAAGGCCCAAAATACGAAAGGCTTCAGTCCCTGAGGTAGGGGCTCATCTTGGGTTTTCTGTGACTCCAGTAGCGCTGTGCCTTGAGGCCAGCATGTTTTTTGGAGCATGGCGCTTCCACAAGAGTGAAAAACGTTACGCAATCTCCTCAGCAAGTCTCAATTAATTACCTTTGTTTGTCAGACTTCCGCCTTGGGCCCTTGGGATTTTCGAGTAAGCCGGTAATGGAACAGGATGCGGTAACCATTACCGCGAACGGCGCAAGAATTTTCGGCGCCTGTGCCGCGCTCCTTATCCTCCTGCTGGTTGGAGCGGGCCTCGCGCCGCTGGCCAAGGCCGACGCCACGTACAGTTGCGCCGGTTTGCCGTTTTCCCTTACCGGCTTTCCCGGAACCGATTCTTGCATCGCGGGCGTCGGAGAATGCCGGGTGACGGGTACAATAACTCTGGTAGCGTCCGCTCGGCGACAATTGAAAGTGGTCTTTTGCGTTATTATGATAATGTCAGGCCTCTTTCCTACTCCTTCTCGGATGGCATTAAGACGATAACCCAGGCGGACTACCAGCCGTTCTTTGACTTCGGCACGGATTCCAGTGTAAGCATTAACGCCTAGAGCGTTGGTGCCGGCACATTCGCAGTTTGTGGAGGAACAATCAAATTCGATCGCTACGCCATCGAAAGCTCCAACTTCGTATCCACCATCATCGGCACGATCATAGATGACCGCAGCACGAACCGCTTCACCGACCCAGAGTCGGACGCTTCGAACGGCACACCAACGTGCCGGAGCCATCGAGCCTGTTTCTGCTCGGCACTGGCTTGTTCGCTGTCGTTGCCCGGCGCCGGAAGCAGCATCGTCTGCCCTAGCGCTTCCCCTCCCCGCCGTCATCCCGAGCAAAGTCGAGGGACCTCTCTTTGGGGGTCGGAGCTTTAGCTCCGACATGAAGCGCAAGTCTTCCATGGGCCTTGAACTCGAACCCGCCGGCGAACGGTTACAGCCGATACCGCGGAACGAGAATCAGCCGCTCGACCTGGTCGCTCGCGAACGCCACACACTGCGGTTCCCGCGCCCACGCCTGGGACGCTCGCAACAAATGCTTTGCTACGTTGCGTCCACGGAATTCCGGCACGACATACAACCCTTCGACATAACCCACCTTTTTTCCCGCATGATCCGGAAGATTCTCGCGGATTGCGAGCTCCATAATCGCGATGCACCTTCCACCGCTTTCCGCCACGAAGACGGCCAGTGGTTCCGTTGCGTGTCCCGCAAAGAACGCGGCGATTTCGCCGCGGTGATCCTCCTCACCTTCCGGCCAAAGATCGCAACGCAAGGGCAGCCAGTCTTCCGCCTCTTCGGCCCCCGAAGCCGCGCGCCAGGCGGTCAAGGAAAGCGCGGAGAAAAAGGTGAAAGACCTGAGCGGGGCACAGCAATAGGGCGGCTAGCTGTCTTCAGCCCAGACCCCTTGCTTTTCCTGCTAGCCGATTCAAAGGCTTCGGATTTAGGCGACGACTTGGCCGCTTGGCGAGGCAGGTTGGGTTTAATCCCGAAATGTGCGCTGCCCCATTTGCAGAGCAATTCCATTAAAGGAACAAGTTTTGCGCCCTCGTCGTTCAGGGAATAGGTGACTCGCGGCGGGACGGAAGAGTTGACTTTGCGGTTCAGCACGCCGTCGCGCTCGAGCTGGCGCAACTGGTCGGTCAGAACCTTTTCGGAAATTTTGGGCAGCTTCTTGCGGATTTCAGCGAAGCGCCGCGACCCGAAGGACAGATGCCAGAGGATCTGCACTTTCCATTTCCCGGAAAGAACGTTGATGGAGGCTTGCACAGGACAACCATAATAATCTTTCATCTTGTCTACCCCAAGAGCCCAAGACTCTTAGAGCTCCGCCCTTACTTTATTGTGCGTACTTCCGCGGAGGCTCCTGCGGTTATACCATGCTCCTGAGAGAACCGGACCTGCAGCACTATCCCGTGCCTGTGCAGCGCCCGAGGGAGGAAAGAATCATGATCCTAATTACAGGAGCTTCCGGATCGGTAGGCCGCGCCGTTTTGGAGGAAGTGCGCAGTACGCGCAAATCCGTCAAGGCAATGTACCGCGACGCGGCGGACGCAAAGAAGGCGCCCGCCGGAACGGCTACGGTTGTGGCGGATTTCGCGGACAAGAACAGCTTGAAGCCGGCTCTGCAAGGCGTGGATACGGTTTTCCTGGTGTGCTCGCCGATTCCACAACTTGTCGAACTCGAAAGCAAAATGATCGAGGCGTGCAAGGAGAATAACGTGAAGCACGTGGTACTGAATTCCGCATTGGGTGCGGGAGATTACGAGAAATCGTTTCCGAGTTGGCACTGCAAGGTGGAAAACAAGCTGAAGGCTTCCGGGTTGCAGTACACGATTGTGCGGCCCAACGGCTTCATGCAGAACATTGTCACATACAACGCGCCGAGTATCCGGGCACAGGGTGCCTTCTACGCCGCGATGGGCGACGCAAAGACGAGCTTGATTGACGTGCGCGATATCGCGGTGGCGACGGCGAAGATTCTAGCCGATCCCGCAGCCCATGCCGGCAAGACTTATGAATTGAATGGCCCGGAGGCGTTCAGCAATGCGGAAGTCGCGGAGAAAATCTCGCGTGCGACCGGGCGGCCCGTGCGATTCGTGGATATTCCGGAGGAAGCGCAGCGCAAGTCCATGCTCGATCTAGGCATGCCGGAGTGGCAGGTCACCGCGCTGTTGGAGCTACAGCAATACTACAAGGCCGGCAAAGCTGCCAACATAACGGATGTTCTTCCGAAGCTGCTGGGCCGGGCACCGCTCACGCTGGAGCAATTCCTCGCGGAGTCCAAAGACGGTTTCCGCAGCCAAGCGGCGGGCGCCTAGCACGAAAGGAAGACGACGATGACCACCGCAAAGCCACAGGAGATTACGCATCCAAAGACTGGAATGACGCACAAGGAGATGAAGGAGTTTGTGCGGAACCATTTCGAGGAATTCGTGAACCGGAAGAATCTGAACATCGGCAATGTGAACTTCGCGCCAGAATTTGTGGATCATGGGGCGGATGTGCCGCCGGGCACGCCCGCGGGACCTGTGGGGGCCATCCAGTATGTGGGAGGGGCGTACAAGAAATTTCCAGACATTCACGTGGAGATTCTGGACCTGATCTCCGAAGGTGATCGCGTCGTGGTGCATAATCACTGGACCGGGACGGAAGCGGCGTCTGGAAAGAAATACGAGTTCTCCGGAATTGTGATCTGGCGGATCGCGCATCGCCAACTCGTCGAGCGTTGGGCGTATCTCACTCCGCCACATGCAGTCAAAGAATGATTAAGGTCAGGGGCTACTTCTGGTTCAAAAGGTAGAGATTGGCCTGGCCGCCCGGGCGCGCATAGACGATCGTGGAAAGATCCGGCGAGAAATCGTAGGCGTTGCCGCTATAGTCTTGCCGGAAGGCAAAGGGAAGCTTCAGGGCCACCTTGGCCGGACCGGTAAGATTGCCGTTCTTCCAGGGTTGGCGCGTCAGAATCGTTTCTCCATGGGATCCGACCGCATAGAGGAAGGACTCGCCATCCAAAGCAGCGTGCACCAGGATAATAGCGACGCCGGGCACCAACATGCTGCACCTCTTTTCAGCAATCGAGATTTCGTATATGCCTATTTTTGCCGCTTCTCTCGAATTGCTGGTCGAAAGCAAATAGCGTCCGTCCGGCGAGATATCTATGGCAAAACCGCAGCCCTCCACAAGCATCTCGACGCCGCCTGAGCTGTCGGTGCTCGCCTTCCACGTAACCTCCTTGGATGGATCCTTCAGGAAACCGCTGAAGTACAAGGTTCTGGAGTCGCGTGTCCAGACCGCCTGGCCGATGAAAGCCCCGCTCCAGGGTATTTGCCGAAGTCCACTGCCGTCCGCACGGATGGTGTAGAGTTTTGTTCCATCATGTCCGGATTCTGCAAAGGCATATTGAGTGCCGTCGTAAGACCACGAGAGCGTGAAGAGCGCGTGACCGGAGGCCAACTTGACCCGATTGCTTCCATCTATATCCGACGCCCAGAGTTCTTGGCGATCATTGTCCAGGATCGTGATATAGGCCACACTGTGGCCGTCCATGGAGATAACGG
>Ga0306920_100002093_pt1 | contig 25078 bp, 17 predicted proteins | sample flu12Cox44000170_FD_204666 | JGI IMG/M metagenome (GOLD analysis project Ga0306920, IMG submission 204666) | Lab enrichment of tropical soil microbial communities from Luquillo Experimental Forest, Puerto Rico - flux4day.12C.oxic.44.000.170 (v2)... | ecosystem: Environmental > Terrestrial >...
GCCTTCTGCAGGCCGGATTCATTGCGCACCAGCCCGACGTTCGAGTACATCAAATTGCGCAAGTCGCTGAGTGCTTGTGCCGGCGTCGTTTCCGTATGCTCGTCCGGCGTGCTGCGATGCCGAATCGAATGCCCGGGTGGAGCGGCAGCGCGATTACTTGCCGGAGTATTGGCGATGTCGGTGGCGACGCGCGAGCCGTAGACGAGCGCCTCGAGCAGGGAGTTACTGGCCAGCCGGTTCGCGCCGTGCACTCCGGTTGCGCTTACCTCGCCGCAGGCCCAGAGATTCTCGAGCGTTGTGCGCCCCCATTCGTCAACTGCGATTCCGCCCATATGGTAATGCGCTGCGGGCGTTACCGGAATGTTCTGTGCGCGCGGATCAATGCCGGCCTGCGTGCAAAACCTAAAAACCGTTGGGAAGGCCTCCGGAAACCGCCCGCCAATCGCCGTCCGCGCATCCAACCCGACGCTGCGCCCACGCTGCTGTTGCTCGAAGATTGCGCGCGCAACGACGTCACGCGGCGCAAGCTCGGCATCCGGATGGATTGCCAGCATGAAGCGCTCGCCCAAATCGTTGACGAGCGTCGCGCCTTCGCCGCGCACCGCTTCGGTCACCAGCGGCATAGGATCATGTCCGATCGCCAGCGCCGTCGGATGGAACTGCACGAACTCCATGTCGGCCAGCGTGGCGCCGGCGCGCGCAGCCATCGCGATCCCGTCGCCGGTCGCTTCAACGGGATTGGTGGTGCAACGGTAGAGCCGGCCGATTCCACCGGTGGCAAAGATTACGGCGCGCGCACCGAATGCGAGGTTCTCGCCGGTGTCGTTATCGTATGTGTAGACGCCGGCGATTCGACCGTCGTCCAGAATCAGGTCGTCGGCTGCCACGCTCTGCACGATCTCGATCGATGGCGCATGCGCGACCGCTTCGATTAACGTTTTCAGAATCTCGTGACCGGTTGCGTCGCCGCCGGCCTTAACGATGCGCCGCCGCTGATGCGCCGCTTCGCGTCCGAGCGCGAGCTCGCCGGCATCGGTGCGGTCGAATGCCGCACCGAGCTCCAAGAGATCTTCGATTCGAGCCGGAGCGTCGCGGGTGAGAATCTCGACAATCTTTGCATCGCTGATGCCGGCTCCGGCTCGCTGCGTATCGATTGCGTGCAGGCGCGGCGAGTCATCCTTGCCGACCGCGGCGGCGATTCCGCCTTGCGCCCAATCAGTCGCCGCACCTTTGCCCAAGCGCGTTTTGGAGAGCACCGTTACGCGCATCGGCGCGAGTTTGAGTGCCGCGATCAAGCCGGCGATTCCGGCGCCGACGATCAGTACTTCGCTGTCGCGCATCTCGACTCGATCGGACACTAATCGCGCGGCTGACGGCTATATTCGAGCATTCGGTCTACCGCGCGGCGCGCGCGTTCCGCGACCTCGGGCGCAATCGTGACCTCATACTCCATGGCTTGCAGCGAGTGCAACACTTTCGGAAGTGTGTTGCGTTTCATATGCGGGCAGAGGTTACACGGCCGAACGAACTCGACGTTCGGATAGCGCCCGGAGACGTTATCGGCCATCGAGCATTCAGTCATCATAAGAATGCGTGCTGCACTACGCGCACTGCTTTGGCGCTGCGCTTCGCTTCCCGCACGTCGCGCGCCGGGTGGGCTCCCCGACGCAATTCTGCCGACATACTCTGTCATGCCCTGCGTGGAACCGACATAGTCGGCCTCCGCAAGCACGTCCGGCGGGCACTCCGGATGCGCGAGCACGATCAACGCCGGATCTCCTTCGCGGAATTTCCGGATGTCGGCCCCGCTGAAGCGCTCGTGTACTTCGCAGTGTCCCTTCCAAGCGATGATCTCGACGCCGGTCTTGGAAGCGACCCACTTTGCAAGGTATTCGTCGGGCAGAAAGATCACTCGCGGCGCGCCGAGCGCTTCGACGATTTGCAGCGCGTTGCCGCTGGTTACGCAGACGTCCGATTCGGCCTTAACTTCGGCCGAGGTATTGACATACGTAACGATCGGTGTGTCGGGATACTTTTCGCGAAGGAGACGCACATCGCCGCCGGTAATCGACTCGGCAAGCGAGCATCCCGCTTGCAGGTCCGGCACGAGCACCGTCTTGCCGGGATTCACCAGCTTGGCCGTCTCGGCCATGAAGTGCACGCCGGAGAGAACGATCACGTCGGCGGTCGTCTCCGCGGCCTTCATGGCCAGCGCAAGCGAGTCGCCGACGATGTCGGCAACCGTGTAAAATATTTCGGGGACCTGATAATTGTGTGCCAGGATTACAGCGTTGCGCTCGCGCTTTAGCCGGTTGATCGCAGCGACGTACGGCGCGTGCACCGGCCACTCGACACGAGGGATGACGTGTTGCACGCGTTCGAAGATCGGATCGGTCTCCGCCGCAACGCTTTCCGTATAGGGTAAATCGATGACACCCATGAGCTCGGTTGAAGGGTTGCGGCTTGGCGCGCCGCTTCTCCCTCTCATAATTACCCACCGGTTCCACGCCGGTTTTCAAGACGCTTGGCTTGCTATGCTAGCAAGCTGCCTGAAAAGGTTAGAGTCCTTTCGAGCATGGGTACCAAGCGCGGAGAGACCTTAGTAAATCCACGTGGAGAGACCTAAGAATCCAAAGGAGGCACTATTTCAATGAAACGCTGGTTCGTCGGCATCATTCTCGCGGGAGCGTGCATAGCCGGAGCAACGTCGCTTGCAGCCACCGCGCAAACTACACAACCCGCGCCGTCAGGCTCGCCGATGGCATCTGCGTCGCCGACACCAATGTCCACGATGCATCCCTAGAAAATGCGCATTGTACCCACTTGCAGTGTCGATAACTTGTGGGTAACTGCAATTTCTTGTGGAGCTGTTGTGGACGTCGCATCGAACGACTTGCAAGTCACTTAGTGCTTTGATAGCATGCAAACACTTCGCCCAATGACGGAGTGCGGAAAGTATCGAGCCGCGATCGGGAGCACGTAGACGACCCGTCGCATTACGCGACAAATCCGAGTGAAGCCGATCGAAACCGGATCGAAACGTCGGTGGGAGGCCGGCAACGGCATCAAACAGGCGAGAATGACCGGAGATACGGCAAAGCCCGTAGCGTCACGCTGCGGGCTTTGTATTTGCTGACGAGGAAAGAGCCGAGTCGTACGATGGGTGACCGACTTGAGCTGACGTGGCGAGGACTCATCCTCGGCTGCGCGATCACGCTGGTCTTTACCGCGGCCAACGTCTACCTTGGTCTGAAAGTCGGCTTGACGTTTGCCTCGACGATTCCGGCTGCGGTCATTTCGATGGCCGTACTGCGGGTAGTCCGCAACGCGACGATCTTCGAAAATAACATCGTCCAGACGGTTGCGTCGGCCGCCGGGACGCTCTCGGCGATCATCTTCGTGCTGCCGGGGTTGGTCATGATCGGTTGGTGGCGCGGTTTTCCCTTTGCCGACTCCTTTAGCATCTGTGCGATCGGCGGAATCCTCGGCGTCATGTACAGCGTGCCGTTACGGCGCGCTTTAGTCGCGCAGTCGAGCCTCCCTTACCCCGAAGGCGTCGCGGCTGCAGAAGTACTGAAAGTAGGTACAGGGGCAACCTCGGGAGTCGAACGCAACCGCGCAGGGCTAATCGCGCTGCTGGCAGGCTCGTTCGCGTCGGCGGGCTTTGCCGCAATTGTCGCGACGCGGCTCTTTGCCTCGGAAATCGCGACGTACTTTCGGGCCGGCAGCGCCACGACCGGGCTGGGGTTTTCGCTTTCGTTGGCGCTGGTCGGCGCCGGCCAGCTCATCGGCCTATCAGTCGGTCTGGCTATCTTCGCGGGCCTGATCATCGCGTGGGGGATCGCGACGCCGGTGTTGACGGCGCTCCATCCCGCCGCGGGGGCCGCCGCCGACGTCGCCACGGCGGTATGGTCGCATAAAGTGCGCTTCATCGGCGCAGGAGCGATTGGCGTTGCGGCGCTATGGTCGCTGGGGCGACTCATTCGGCCCGTCGTCACCGGCGTCGCCTCGGCTATGGCGGCTTCTCGTCGCCGGCGACTCGGCGAGTCGAGCGAACTGCCGAGAACCGAGCGTGACTTGCCGATCACGGCAGTCGGCTTGATAAGTCTTGGGTGCTTGATCCCGCTGGCGATCCTGCTCTGGACGTTTCTTACCCAGGGGCCGTTAGCGTCGCTGGCTGCGCCGATGACGGCGGCGGCAGTCGTCTACGTGGTGATCGCGGGATTCTTTGTTGCAGCAGCGTGCGGCTACATGGCCGGATTGATCGGCTCTTCGAACAGTCCGGTTTCCGGATTGGCGATCCTGGCCGTGATTGGTGCATCGCTGCTCGTTTTAGCGATCGCGAGAGGCGCGGGCATCTCCGAGCCGTCGCAACTCGTCGCTTATGCACTGTTCGTCACCGCCGTGCTGCTCTGCGTCGCAACGATTTCCAACGACAACTTGCAAGATCTCAAAACCGGGCAGCTCGTGGACGCTACCCCGTGGCGCCAGCAAGTCGCGCTCGTCGTCGGCGTGGTGATGGGAGCACTGATAATTCCACCGATCCTCGATTTGCTCAATAAAGCCTACGGATTCGCGGGCGCGCCGAATCTCGGCACGACCGCGCAACCGCTGCCCGCCCCGCAGGCGACGTTGATTTCAGCACTCGCGAAGGGCGTAATCGGGGGACAGATCGACTGGCATCTCATCGAAATCGGAGCGATCGTCGGCGCAGTCATAGTTGCTGTCGACGAAGTGCTGCGGACGCGGCGCTTGGCGCTACCGCCTCTCGCGCTCGGCTTGGGAATTTACCTACCCCCCTCGACCACGGCACCCGTCGTGCTCGGCGCCGTCCTCGGCTGGGCCTTCAATCGTTGGGCGAATCGGCGTCCGCATCCCGAGCGCGCCAAGCAGCTCGGCATCCTCGTCGCCGCGGGCTTGATTGTCGGTGAGAGTCTCTTCGGCGTCGTTCTGGCCGGCGTGATCGTCTTTAGCGGCAAGGCCGCGCCGCTGGGGGTGGTCGGCGATTCCTTCGCGCCGGCGGCAAACATCATCGGTGCGATCGCGTTCGCGATTGTCTTGGCGGCGCTGTTACGCTGGAGCGGCCGGCTGGCCCAGCGCACCGCGGGGAGTGCATGACTAAGGCAACGTTTGCTATCGTCGGCGCCGGTGTCGCAGCGGCGACCGCCGCAGACACGCTCCGAGCCGGTGGCTTCGACGGGCGTTTGGTCATGATCGGAAGAGAGGCCGATCCGCCGTACAACCGGCCCACGCTCTCGAAAGAACGCCTGCGCCACGAGATTAGCGACCAGCAAACTCTAATGCACCCCCTGGAGTACTATGGTTCGAAAGAGATCGAGTTGCTGCTGGAACACGAAGTGCGGCGCGTCAACGTCCAGGAAAATGCGATAGAGTTTTCAACCGGCAGCGCGCTTGCCTACGATCGCGTGCTAATCGCCACCGGGGGGCAGCTTCGCTATCTCACGGTGCCCGGAGGCGAAACGCAGGGCGTCTATTACTTGCGAAGTCTGCGAGATTGCCGCTGCCTGAGCGACGCGCTCGGGCAGCGCCCGCGCGTGTTAGTCGTTGGAACCGGCTTCATCGGATGTGAGGTAGCCGCTTCCGCGCGAACGGTAGGCTGTGACGTTACGCTGGTCGGCAACTCAGCGCCGCTTGCGCACGCGCTTGGTGCCGAGTTTGGAGATCTCTACGCGCACTACCATCGCGCGCAGGGCGTCGAGGTGCGGATTGGCACGTCGGTCGAGCGTTTCGAGGGAACCGATCGCCTGAAACGTGCCGTGCTTTTGGATGGAACTCGCGTGGAGTGCGATGTAGCGGTGATCGGCGTCGGTGTCGCGCCCGCGCTCGAAGTTCTTCGCAACCAGCCTGTCTCAATCGAGAATGGGATTCTGGTCGACGAGTTTTGCCAAACCAGCGCACCACGGGTCTTTGCCGTGGGCGACGTAGCATGTTCGTGGAATCCACGCTACGCAACTCGGATCCGGGTCGAACACTTCGATAATGCTCAGAACCAAGCGATGGTCGCCGCAAAAGCGATGCTTGGTCCGGCCGAGGCCTACAACCCCATTCCCTCGTTCTGGTCGAATCAATACTCGTACAATCTGCAGTATCGCGGTTATGCGCCGGCTTGGGATTCGCTCGCGTTTCGTGGAAACACGCGCGACGCTTCGTTCAGCGCCTTCTATCTCAAGGGCGGTGCGATTGCGGCCGTGTGCAGCCTCAATCGCTACAAAGAAAACTATACGGCACAGCGGCTCATCGGAAAGCACATCGAGCGGCGCCTGCTAGAGGACGATCGAATCAACGTAAAAGAAATCGAGGTGTAGCTGTCTCAAGGCGCAACGGCCTGGTGGAGTGCGCCTTTTCCCCCGGCTTCGCTCGATAACGCACGTACGCGATCGGTACCACGAAGAGCGTGAGCAAGAGCGAGCTGGTGAGTCCACCGATCACGACGATGCCGAGAGCCTGCCGGTATTGCGCGCCGATGGTGTGTCCCAGCGCAAGTGGAAGCATTCCCGCTACCATGGCGAGCGTCGTCATGAGAATCGGGCGAAAGCGGCGGCGCGCCGCTGCGATCATTGCGCGATACGCCGGTTCACCGCGACGAACTTGGCGCTCGGCGTACTCGACCAACAAGATCCCATTTTTGGCCACCAAGCCCGTTAACATGACGATTCCGAGCATCGAGTATAAGTTCAACGGTTGATTCGTTGCAAAGAGCGCACCGAACGCTCCGATGGAGGCCAGCGGTACGGTTAGCATGATTGCGAGCGGAAGCGCATAACTGCGATAGAGGATCGCCAAAATTACATAGACGATCACGATCGACAAGCCGAGCGTTGCGATGATCCTGCCGGCTGTTTCCAGGAACTGTTCAACGTCGCCGCGAGCCTCCACATGCGCGCCTTCGGGCAGAAAGCTTGGGTCGCGCAGCATGCGTGCGAGCGGTTCGGTAACCAAACCGATTGGTGCCGCGCCCACGGTGTTTGCGGTGACCGTCACGACGCGCCGCCCGTCCTCGCGTTCGACGATGCTCGGTTCGACCGTCTTGGTAATAGATGCGAGATCGGCGAGCGGAATCAACCGCCCATCCCCGGAGCGCACTGGGAGCCGAAGCAACGCGTCGAGATCGCCGGCTTGCGCAGCGTTCGAGCGGACCAGGATGTCGGTTAATCCCGCGGGTGCACGCACTCTCGCTGCGATCTCGCCTCCGGTTGCGATTCTGGCGGTGTGCGCGGCGTCGTCGGAGGAGACTCGCAACAACATCGCTTTGGACGGATCGATTGCAATGTCCAGCCTTGGGCCGACTCCGGCGCTGCTCGTGCGCACGTCCGTCGCAAGTGGATTGGCTCGCAAGGCGTTTGCAATCCGAGTCGCGGCGAGATCGATCGCTCCCGGCTCCCCTACGATGTTGTAACTGATCGGTGCCATGCCGCCCATCGAACGGCCCGCGCCCGCAATCTGCGCCTCGGGCACGAGCGACTGCATTCGTTTTATTCGATCGACGGTTGGATCGCCGGAGGCATTTTGGTCTTCCAGCATTACGTCGATCTCCGCTAGGTTCGGCGCAACGATTTCGGTGACGCCGCTAAACGCGACGCCCGATCGGACGACGACGTGACGGATGCTCGAGTCGGCGAGGAGTGCGTCGGCTAATCGCGCGGCGCGCGATCGGGTGACGTCGAGCGGCGTTCCCGCTGGAAAGGCCAGCGATACTGCGGCGTGCCCTGCATCGACTGAAGGCGAGAACTCTGTCGCAATGCGCCCCGAACCCAGAAGCCAGAGCGCCGCCGTGCAAGCCAATGCAACCGCGACCGTGACGATGCGCAGGCGCCCCCAGGCGCGCGGAAGCCAGCGCAATGCGTAACGATCGCTCAAACCTTCCTCCCATTGCCGCGCGGCGCTTAGTCTGGATCGTACCGCTGCACCGAGTGCGCGAGCCGCCGGCGTGCGCAGCATCCAGGGGAGCGTTCCAACTCGGCGCACCGGACGGGCGCGCAGCGCCCAACGCGCCGCAAGCAGCGGACTGAGCGTAAAAGAGACCAATAGTGAGAATGCCGTCGCAAAGACGATCGTCAGCGCGAACTCGCGCATGAACTGGCCCACGACCCCGCCCATGAACGCGATCGGCGCAAAGACAGCGACGTCGACCAGCGTGATCGCAAAGGCCGCGCCGCCGAGTTCGTTTCGGCCCGCAAGCGCCGCCTCGTCCGGCGGCAAGCCGCGCTTCGCGTTCGACGCAATCGCCTCAAGGATGACGATCGAATCGTCCACCAGAATGCCAATCGTCAAGGAGAGCCCCATCAGCGAAAGCACGTTGATGGTGAAACCCGCCGCCCACATCGCGATCGCTGCGGCAAACAGTGAGGCCGGAATCGCGATGGCTGCAATGAGTGCGTTGCGCCACGAATGTAAGAAGAACAGCATCACGAGCACCGTCAGCGTAACTCCTTCAGCGATGGTTTGTAGTACGCCGTTGGTGGCGGCGAGCGTGTACGGCGTATCGTTGCGCAGCGGAGTAAAGCGAAGCAGCGGATATTGTCGCGAAAGCTCCGCGAACTCGCGATTTGCGGCTGCGATCGTCGCAAGCGAGCTTGCGTCGCGGGCGCGCGAGATTGCGAGAACGACGGCCGGCTCACCATCGACGTTCGCAAGTACCGTAGGGTCGCCGTCACCATCGCGCACCACGGCAACGTCCGCCACGCGCACCGAGTTACTGGTTGGAATCGCGACCGGCAGAGTGCGAAGCGATGCGACCGTGTCGGCCGACGAGCGTACGCCGATGGTCGATTCTTGCAGCCGCGAACGCAGCCGCCCGCCGGGAAAAATATCGTTTGCCGATTCGACGCTTCGCAATACGTCGAGCGGTGTGCCGTTAAGCTCGAGCAGAGCACCGAGTCGCGGCGCAACGACGATCTGACGGCTGCCTTCGCCCGACTGCGTTACCATGCCGACGCCCGACGCGGCACGCAGCGCCGGCGCGATCTGATTCTCGACCAGATCGGTCAACGCGCGCGGCGAAAGGATCGCGGACGTCACTGCTTCTTGCAAGATCGGCGCTTGCGACGGGTCCTGGTCGGAGACCGTCGGCGGAATGAGATCTCCGGGCAGATTCGGTCGCGCGGCATCGACCGCTTGTTGGGCATTTGCCCGATCGGTTTCGATGTCGCTGCCGAAGCGAAAGCGGACCTCGATGTTGCCTCCGCCGTCTTGAGCCGAAGACGTCACGCGCTCGACGTCGGGAAGCACGCGCAGCTGATCTTCCACCGGAGCGATGATGAGCCGCTCGATCTCCTGCGGCGCCGCACCGGGATAGGGCGCGCTAATAGCCACGACCGGGAACGCAACCGGTGGTAAGATGCTCCGACCCATCCGCGCAAATGCGACCAAACCAATCAAACCGATGAGCGCGAAAAAGAGCGTTGCTGCGATCGGGTTGTTAAGCGAAAAGCGGGTCAGGCGCATGCTATGACAGTTTGTCGCGGCTTCGCCGCCGGCTGCAATGCGCGCTCGCGATTTACTGCTCCAGGGAGTAATGTCGGCCGCATTGCCGGTTCCGAGAACCGCTAGCTCGCCGTATGCTAATCGCATGAGATATTCGATTTGTTTTGTGCTGCTCTGGCCTGCGCTCTACGCGACTGCAGCCGCGCAGATGGGGCCGCCGATACCGATGACGGCGTCGCAGTTCGCGTCGAGTTCGACCGGACAAAACGTGATCTTGGCCGTACGCGTAAATCGCCTCGCGCGCACTACGCTCGACGCGGAGCTGCTCGAGCGCGTAAATGACTCGCTCTACAAGAAAACCGGAAAAACCGTCGCGCTCTATCTTCCGGAAGAGACGCCGTTTGTGATGGGATCGATGGCCGACCTCAAACCGGGCGCGATCGTCTTCGTCTACGGGGTGGCAACGACGAGCGGGCGCGCGGATGTGAAGAAAGTCGTCGTCGTCACAGCCTACGCGCGAGTCGAATGATCGCGGAAGTGAGCGCGGGCAGCGGATGGCTCGCACTCGCGCTCATCCCGATCGTGGCGGTCGCCGGTTGGGTCTTTCGCCGTTTGCGCAAGGGTCCGTTTCGGTGGCGGATGCGCCCACACTACGTCCTAGGGTACGCTGCTTTGGGATTCGCACTGCTGCACTTCTCGCTCTCGATGGGTGCTAGCTCAGGTGCCAATGCAACGGGCCTATGGCTGGCCGTGCTTGCGTTACTCGGATTGGGCTGGCAGGCGCTGATCGGTAGCAATCTTCAATCGCCGGGAGATTATCGCCCGCTGCTGCGTCGTTGGCATCTCGTCACGTTCGCTGCGGTCGCCGTTTTCGCGGTCGGCCATGTCTTGCTCGATCGGTAAGCGTCACGCCCACTGCGGCTGCCAACGCCGGTTAAGCAGCAGGTCTAGCGTATCGCTGAGATAGCGGCGCTCGCCGCGCAGCCGATGCAGCGTGTGCAACACCATCAAGTACGCTCCGCCCGCCCGCGTGTGCATGTCGCCGAACAACCGCGTGAGACGCCGCTCGTGCGCCGCAAGCTTGCTAGCGCGCTCCCGCAACAACTCGACCGCTCGATCGCGGCGTAACTGTCCGAGGAGCACGAGTGCGGTCTCCAGCGCGGCGTCGTTGGCCTGCACGTCGAGCAGCACGCTTCGCAAGAGCTCCATGAAGCGGCGCTCTCCCTTCGCCGAAAGCCGGTAGAGCGATTTCGTCTTACGTGGACCGCGCTGCGAAACCGCACGTTCCCGCTCGACGAACCCTAGGCTCGCGAGGCGTTCGATAAACGTGTAGAGATTGCCGCGTTTAAAGCTGCGATAGAGTGGGGAGTGCTCGCGCAGCGTCTTGTCGATTGCGTATGCCGAGGCCGGTTTGCCTCGCAAGAAACCCAGAACGAAGAGTTCGCGCTGCGGCTCGACGATGCTCATTCGAAAGCATACTCGAAACCGTTTCGCTTCTCCCGTCCGTAACGATCGTGACGGCGCCGTCTTCGTCGGTTCGGTAGATTTGTGCGCCGATATCGTGCAGCGTTGCGATGGTAGATGATGCAGGATGGCCAAAGAGATTGTGGCGGCCTACGGAGATGATCGCAAAGCGAGGCGATACTGCCGCGATGAATGCAGCCGTCGAGCCGTACGCCGATCCGTGATGCCCAACTTTCAGCACGTCGGCGTGGAGGTCGACGTTCTCGGCCAAGAAGCGGCGTTCCGATTCACTTCCCGCATCGCCGGTGAAGAGCATCCGAAAACGGCCATATTCCAACAGAAAAGCGATCGAGTTGCTATTGATGGCATTGCGCCCGCCGATAAAGGGCAGCGACGGACCGATGAAGTGAAGTACGACGCCGTCATCGGTATGCCAGCGCGTTGCCGCGCGTGGGTAAAGAACCGGTACGCCTTGGGTGCGTGCCGTCGCGATCGCATCTCGGTAGGCATGGCCGCCGTACTGCTGTCCACTGTCGACGATCTGAGCGATTCGCAGCCGCCGCAGCGCGGGAGCGACCCCGCCGGCGTGGTCGCCGTGCGGGTGCGAGATCACGACGGCATCAACGCAATGGATGCCGTGTCGCAGCAGAAACGGCACAACGGTTCGCTCGCCGACGCGTTCCGCGACGGAGCCGTCGGTTTGCGGGCCGCGCTCGAGCCGGCCGCCCGCATCGACGAGCAACGTGTGACCGCGCGGCGTTTGAACGACAATCGCATCGGCCTGCCCGACATCGAGAACCGTCACGCGCAAGCGCCCATCGACTCCGCGCGAAGGGCAGAGCACCCAGCAGGTCGCCATGATGAGCCCAGCGGCGACAATCGTTTGGGCGCCACGTTTGACGAGCGCCGGAGCCGCGAGGAGTGTCGCAGCGTAGAGTGCGATGCACCAGGCCGGCGCCGGAGTCATCGGAATCGCTGCCCCGGGAAGCGCGCCGATAGTTTGAACGACTGCCAAGATCCACCCGAGCAGCCATGAGTTGAGATTGGCGCACGCTTGTGCGAGCGGTGTACACCATTCGAGCGCGAGTTGCGCTGCGCCGAGCGCCATCGTTGCCGCGACGCATGGCACGATCGCAAAGTTTGCCGCGACGGCGTAGGGCGTAAATTGTAGGAAGATCGCTGCGCCAAGCGGCCAGATTCCGAGTTGCGTTGCGACGGAGAGGACTAGTGCCTCGCGTACGCGGCTTGGCAACGCGATGCGCGCATCGATCCAGCGTTCGATCGGCCCGGCGCAGGCGAAGATTGACCCGACGCACGAGAACGAGAGCGCGAACGAACTCGTCGCGACGCTCTGCGGACGCAAAAATGCGAGCGTGAGTGCCGCAAGCGCTAGCGCATTCCACGACAATGTCGCACGTCCGCATGCGCGCGCCGTGAGTGCAGCGGTCGCCATGACGGCGGCGCGCACAGCGGGCAGCTGCGCACCGCTCCACCACACAAACATCCACACGAGTACGATCGCAATGGCGCAGGCGGCCCAGCGCGGCGGCGCCAGAAGCGCTAGAAGCGCCGCGCATAACGCGGCAACGGCACCCAGATGCAGACCCGCCGTCACCAAGATGTGCACCGTTCCAGTCTCTTGGAACTCGGTGCGCAGTGCGGGCGGCAATGCTCCGCGCTCGCCCCAAAGCTCGCCGGCGACCAGCGACGCGGCCGGCTCGCCGAGTCGGCGACTCAGACGTTCGAGCGCCCATTCGTGCGCGCGCGCCAGCCAGCAGCGCGCTTCCCAAACACAGCCCGGTCCGCTTTCGAGAATCTCGGCAGCCTCGAGCCGGCCGTCTAGACCGCGCTCGCCTTCGATTTCGCGTTCGCTCGGCTCGTCGGGATTGCGCGCTTCATCGAATGGTTCGAGCCGGCCACGAAGGATTACGCGAGTTCCCGCCGCCGGAGCGTCGCTGTAAACACGCGTAGCGATCCTTGGACCAACATCGAGTGCCACGGTAAGCTCGGTCGAGCCGTCGCCCGTGCCGATTCGATCCAAAATGGTTCCGGAGTATCGGGCGGTCCGGTGCGCGGTGATCTGCGGGCTGCTGCGCTGATGCAGCGCAGCGTTTCCGGCGGCCGCTGCCAGGGTGACCGCCAGGAACGCGCGAAATCGCGGCGGTCCGCATCGGCCGCAAGCCGCGTAGACACCGAGCGCGGCGAACGCAATGCCGGTTACGACTCGCAGATCGGGTGCAAGGGGCGTCACGGTAAGCGTTCCGAGCACCGCGGCGAAGGCGCATAGAAGGATAACAGACGGCGGCATCGCGGCTCCCCTGCGACGAGCAGCGCTGCAGTCTAGAGGGGCTCGGGGTATGCCGCCCTCGCTAATTCTCAGGGTAATCGCTCGGGCGAAATACCCGCTCGTCCATTGACACTAGGAGGATGAGGTTTTTGCGCATCATTGTGACCGGCGGAGCCGGATTTATCGGCTCGCATCTGGTCGATGCCTATACCGAGGCTGGCCACGACGTGCTAGTGATCGATTCGCTCTGGGAACATGGGGGCGGCCGGCGCGCGAACGTTCGAAACGGCGTTTCGCTCGTCCACATGGATATCCGCGACGAGGCGATCAGCCGAGTCTTTTCGGATTTCAAACCCGAAATCGTCAGCCACCACGCGGCCCAACATTCCGTCGCCATCTCGGTGCGCGATCCGCTCTACGACGCCCAGGTTAACGTCGTCGGCCTGATCAACGTGCTGGAGTACGCAGTCCGTTGTGGCGCGCGAAAGCTAATCTACGCATCGAGCGGCGCCACTTTCGGAACTCCGGAGAAGCTGCCGATCAACGATGACACGCCGCAGCATCCGAGCTCGCCCTACGGCATCAGCAAAATGGTCGGCGAGCATTATCTACGTTTCTATCGAGATTCGAAGGGACTCGACTTTACCGCGCTCCGGTATGGCAACGTTTACGGTCCACGTCAGGATCCCAACGGCGAAGCCGGTGTAATCGCAATCTTCATTGCGAAATTCCTAGCGCACGAAGGAGTGCGGATTGACTGGGACGGCGAGCAGACGCGCGACTACGTCTACGTCGCCGATGTAGCACGCGCAAATCTCGAGGCCCTCGAGCGCGGTTCAGGTGGAGCGTACGTGATCGGCACCGGCGTGCGTACGAGCGTCAATGAAATTTATCGGGCCTTGGCCGAGCTCACCGGTTTTGAAGCGCCTATCGAACACGCGCCGCAGCGGCCCGGCGACGCTCGGGATGCGGAGTTCGATTCGAGGCGCGCGCGCTCCGAGCTCGGATGGTCGCCGGCGACGCCCCTTTTCGATGGAATTCGAGCCACCTACGAATACTTCCGACTCTCACCCGTCGGCTACTGATGTGTGTGCCTGCGTGGCAGGGCACTAGAATGCAGCGCTTTGCGCAGACGGCGCAAGCGATTGCATCGCGTCCCGGTAAGCTGGAAAAGATCGCGCTCCTCGCCGAGTACTTGCGCGCATTGGATGATGCCGACCTCGTCGCAGCGGCGCGTTTCTTTAGCGGCAGTCCGTTTGCGGCGCGCGACCATCGGACGCTCTCGATCGGCGGGCGAACGATCGTCGAAGTCGCGCGGCGCGTCTGGAGTTTCGGCGATGCGGCGCTAGGTAGCGCTTACCGCGCGACCGGCGACCTCGGAGCGGCGCTTGGTACGCTCGTCCGTCCGCCTGCCGACGCGATGCTCTTTGGGGATCGGCTCACGCCCGCGCTGCTCGGCGAGCTGTTCGGTGAAATTGCTGCGGCGTCGGGAAAGCGAGCGGGTGCGCGGCGCGCCGCAGTCCTCGAACGAGTCCTGCGCGCGTGCGACGATTCGCTCGTCGCAACGTACGTCATCAAGATTATCACCGGCGATCTCCGCGTCGGGCTGCGCGAAGGCTTGGTGCTCGATGCGATCGCGCGCGCGTTCGACGCCGATGCAGCGGCGATTCGCCGTGGAATGATGGCATCGGGCGACGTGGGCGCCGTAGCGCTGGCAGCGAAGCACGCCACGCTTGGCGAGCTTCGCGTCGACTACGGCATTCCGATCGGGTTCATGCTCGCGACGCCCGTGCCTTACGGCGAGGCCTACGCCGAGCTCTCACACGGAACTTGGTACGTCGAGGACAAGTACGACGGTATTCGCGCGCAGGCGCATTTGCGCGGTGGTGCGGTGAAACTCTATTCACGCCGGCTCAACGACGTCACCACTTCGTATCCCGAAGTTGCTGCGGCATTGGGCGAGATTTCGGTCGACGCTATCCTCGACGGCGAGATCGTCGCGATGCGCGGCGATCGCGTGCTGCCGTTTAGAACGCTGCAGGCGCGATTGCAGCGCAAGAGCCTCGATGAAGCGCTGTTGCGCGACGTTCCGCTGGCCTACGTGGCATTCGACCTGCTCGCGCTGGGCGACGATCTCTTGATCGACGTGCCGCTTGCCGAGCGCCGCGAGCGGCTTGCCCTACTCTTCCGGCCCGGTCCGCACCACGTACTCGCGCCGTCCGACCGCGTCGTTGAGGTCGCGGGCGCAACGATCAACGAGCTCTTCGAGTCGGCTCGCGCCCGCGGCAACGAAGGGCTGATGCTCAAACGGGCGGATGCACCGTACGCGCCGGGCCGGCGTGGAAAATGGTGGCTCAAGCTCAAGCGGGAGCTGTCGACGCTGGACGTCGTAGTCGTTGCGGTCGAATGGGGCCATGGCAAGCGCGCCGGCGTTCTCTCCGACTATACTTTTGCGGTCCGCGGCGACGACGGCCGATTGCTTACGATCGGCAAAGCCTATTCAGGTCTAACCGACGCCGAAATTGCCCAGCTGACGCCTTGGTTTCTGGATCATCGGCTTTCCTCCGAACATCAGCGCGAAAAGGCTCGCGCGTCAGAGATTCCGGTTGAGCCAACGGTCGTGCTTGAGATAGCTTTTGATGTAATTCAAGAGAGCGATCTGCACGAAAGCGGATTTTCGCTGCGCTTTCCGCGTATCGTTCGCATCCGCGACGACAAGCCACCGAGCGAGATCGACATGCTCGAACGCGTTCGTGAGATCTACGGAGAGATGCTTGCCCGCGAAGGGATAGTTGAAGATTAGCCGTTACTCGGCGAAGGCGTCGGGGGTTTGAATGTGCTCGGGGCGGACGCCGATGCCGATTAACCGAGCCGGCAGGCGGCGCAGCCGCGGGAACTCGTTGAGAAGCCGGATCGGGAGCGGTGCCGAGCTGATCTCCGCGCCCTGGAGAAGCGGGCCGATTGCGTGACTTTGAATGAAGACCTGAAACGCCTGCGTAACCCTTGTAGGAAACATGCGCCGGTCCTGAACGCGCGCAAGGTCCGCGTCGCGCGGCGTTGCGCCGTTCCGCAATGGCGTCGTGAGAATATTCGCGGCGGCGACCGCGTCTTGGATCGCAAGGTTGATGCCGACGCCGCCGATCGGCGACATCGCATGAGCGGAGTCGCCGATACAGAGCACGCCCGGCCGATGCCAACGCTGCAGCCGGTCGACTCGCACTTCCAGCATCGAGACCTTCGACCAATCGTCGAGTACTGCAATGCGGTCCGACAAGATCGGCGCCATTTCCACCAGCGCTCGCTGTAAGGCGCCGATGCCCCCGGCTTTCAGTTCGTCGAATCCGCCCTTTCGTATCAGATAGGCCGACTGCCAGTAATCGCCGCGGTCAAACATTACGAAGATGTGTCCCGTCTTTACCGTGCCCAGTTGTTGCCGTGGATCGCCCTCGTGTTTGGGAATGCGCATCCAAAGCACGTCCATCGGAGCGCCGAGGTCCTCGATAACGAAACCGGCGAGAGCCCGGATCGTGGAGTGACGTCCGTCGGCTCCAATCAAGAGTCTCGAGCTAATTTCGACTTCGCCCGTCGCGGTCTTAGCGCGCACGCCGGTGACGCGCCCGTCCGATTCGATCAAACTCGCTCCTTCGGTTTGCATCAGCAACTGGAAGGTCGGGTATCTTCGCCCGCGCCCTGCAAGAAAGTTTAGGAAATCCCATTGCGGCATCAACGCGACGAACTTGCAGTGGGTCGGAAGGTGCGTCAGATCGCCGACCTCGACCGTCTCGCCGCCGATGTTTGCGCTGACGCTTCGAATCTCGTCGTGCGGAATGGCGAGAAAATTATCGATCCAGCCCAGCTCGTAGAGTAACTCCAGCGTCGATGGATGGACCGTGTCGCCGCGAAAGTCGCGGAAGAAATCGGGATATTTCTCGAGCACGATCACGTCTATGCCGGCGCGAGCTAGCAGGACGCCGAGCATCATGCCGCATGGACCGCCGCCGACGATGCAGACGGTCGTCGAAAGGCTTTGCGATTCGTTCATGCCGCCACCAAATTGAGCAGCCTGTCCGGGACGTAAATGTGCTTGCGAACCTCCTTTCCGCCAAGATGCACGCGCACGTTGTAATCGCCCATCGCCAGTGCGACGGCTTCGTCTTCGCTGACGCCGGCGGGCACGGGAATTCGAGCGCGGACCTTGCCGTTAACCTGCACCACCAGCGTGATCTGCTCGACTGCCAGCGCGCGTTCGTCCGGTTCGAGATAGAGCTCCAGATGAACGGATGTCGTATGGCCGAGCCGCTCCCAGAGCTCCTCGGCGATATGTGGCGCGAAGGGCGCAATGAGGATAGGCAGTACGCCGACCGCATAGCGCATCGCAGGCGACTCGGGCATGCTCGTCACCGCGCCGGTCATCAGATTGATCAGCTCGTCGAGTCTCGCAATCGTCGCATTGTAGTGAAAACGGCGCGAGGTCGTTTCATCGATCGCCGATTTTGCAGCGACGTGCACCGCTCGAAGCAGCGCTTGCTCTTCGGCGCTCACGACTTCAGGCACTTGTCGTGCCTCGACGGGCTCAGCGGGGCAGGTGCCAAAGTTCGGTTCGCAGGCGCGCCAAATTCGATTCAGCAACCGAACACGCCCGCTGATTCCCTCGTCGGTCCAGTTGCCGGTCTCTTCCGGCGGCGTTACGTAGAGTAAGAAGAGGCGCATCGCATCGATGCCGACTCTTTCGGCCGTTTCATCAATGCCGATTACGTTACCACGGGACTTCGACATCCTCGTGCCGTCATGGATGATGAGGCCCTGATGAAAGAGATGCTCGAAAGGTTCGTCCGCGCCACTTACCCAACCACGGTCGTGGAAGAATTTGTAGAAGAAGCGCGAGTAGAGCAGGTGGAGCACGGCGTGCTCGGCGCCGCCGATGTATTGGTCGACGTTCATCCAGCGATTCGCGTGGTCCGACGTCCACGGGGCACGATCGTTGTGCGGATCGAGGTAGCGCAGATAGTACCAAGACGACTCGAAAAAGGTGTCCATCGTGTCGCTCTCGCGCCGGGCTGGGCCGCCACAAGCGGGGCACTTCGTCTTGAGAAACTCGTCCACGCGCGAGCGAACCGGGAGCAGCACCGGCAACTCATCGTCCGGAACCGGTACTTCGCCGCAGCTCGCACAGTAGACGATCGGAATCGGTGTCCCCCAATAGCGCTGGCGCGAGATTAGCCAGTCGCGCAGCTTGTAGCTGACGCTCTTGCCGCCTCGGCCGAGCGAGGCAAGACGTTCCGCTATCGCCTCTTTTGCGCGAGTGCTTGACATGCCGCTGAAGTCTCCGCTTGCGATCAGCCGGCCTTCTTCTTCGTACGGAACGTCGTGAGGCTCGACGGTAGCCGAATCGAGTGGCACGATGACTTGAACGATCGGCAACCCGTATTTCTTAGCGAAGTCGAAGTCGCGAGTGTCATGTGCCGGTACTCCGCCGACGGCGCCGGTTCCATATTCCGCGAGCACGTAGTTGGTGAGCCAGATCGCAATGCGCTCGTGCGACAGCGGATTGATCGCGTAAGCGCCGGTAAAGACGCCTTGCTTTTCCATCAAGCTGGTGCGCTCGAGCTCCGACCTCGATTTCAGGCTTTCCGCGAAGGCGTCCATCGCAGCGACGTGGTCGCGCGAGACGATTCGTCGGAGTGATTCGACAACCGGATGCTCCGGCCCAACGGCGAGGAACGTCGCGCCGTAAAGCGTGTCGATGCGCGTGGTAAAGACCTCGATGCCCGACTCGAGGCCGTCGACTGCGAAAACGAAGCGCACGCCCTCGCTGCGGCCGATCCAGTTACGCTGCATCGTGCGCGTCCGCTCGGGCCAACCGGTGAGGTTCTCTAAATCTTTGAGCAGCCGTTCCGCATAATCGGTGATGCGCAAAAACCACTGCGAAAGAAAGCGCCGTTCGACCAAATGCGAGCAGCGCCAGCATCGCCCGTCGATGACTTGTTCGTTGGCGAGCACGGTTTGGTCGTGCGGGCACCAGTTTACCGGCGCTTCACGCTTGTACGCAAGACCGTGCTCGCGCAGCCGCAAGAAGAGCCACTGGTTCCAGCGATAGTACTCGGGCTCGCATGTCGCAATCTCGCGCGACCAGTCGTAGCTGGTTCCCATCAAGCGAATCTGGCGCCGCATATTGAGGATGTTTTCGGTAGTCCAAACCGCCGGATCGATGCCGCGCTCGATCGCCGCATTTTCAGCCGGCAGCCCGAAAGCGTCCCAACCGATCGGATGGAGAACGTTGTAGCCGAGCATGCGCAGCATCCGCGCCACCGCATCGCCGATCGTATAGTTCTTGGCGTGACCGACGTGCAGGTCACCCGAGGTGTACGGCCACATCTCCATCGCGTAGTACTTTGGCTTCGGGCTATCGTTGGGCGTGCGATAAAGCGCGTCGCGCTCCCATCGCGACTGCCACTTCCGCTCGACCGATTGAAATTCGTACCCCGAGGCCATGAAGAGCATCGTACACGCTCCGCGAGTGCTCCGCTACCCTTTGCGTCGCCGCGCCACGCGTGATTAGAGCCCCATGGCAACACGCATCGCACTTATCGCCGCGGTTATTGCGGTCGGCGCCTTGGCAATCTGGCGTCCGGCGCCGCGCCCACCAATCGATTCCATCGTCGCCGGGTCCGCGTCCGCGCCGGTTTCCTCCCAGCGCCCGTACGGCGGACGTCACCATCGCGATTCGCCCGAACCGTCGGCTAGCGGCGAGCTCGTAGTCTACGTCGCCGGCGCGGTCAAGAGTCCCGGGCTTTATTCCCTTCGTCCCGGTGACCGAGCAGCTCGAGCCGTAGCAATGGCCGGCGGATTCGTCAGCTCGGCCGAACCGGCCGGCGTCAATCTCGCGCAACGCGCCGGCGACGGCGACGAAATCTACGTCCCGACCGTTGGGGAGGCAATCCGTCCGAACGGACGTCGGAATCGCAGTGGTGCGCGCCACCCGGCGACAGCGCCGCAACTGGGGAGCGTCGACGTCAACCGGGCCGATGCGAGCGAGCTTGCCGCTGTGCCGGGAATCGGACGTGCCCTCGGCGCTCGCATTGTAGAGCTGCGCGAGCGCGAGGGTACCTTCGCATCGCTCGATGAGTTGCTGGACATCGCTGGAATGACGCAGTCGCGCCTGGAGCGCGCTCGTCCGTATCTCCGGCCGTAGAACGCGAAGGGGTAGCTTCAGCACGGCGCGCATCTTCAATCGGTGACGGCCGCCGAGCTTCCCGCGAAAGAGACGCTTCCGAACTTAATTCGGAGAGCGCTCGCGGAGCCGCGCGCCGAAGCGCTTGTCGAGCGCGTCGATGGAGTCTGGACGCCGACGTCGAGTGCGCGACTCCTCGAACGCGTCGAAAGCGTCGCCTGTGCAATTCGTGATACTGGGCTTGCTGCGGGCGATCGAGTCGCACTCGTGTCGCATAACTGCGTCTCGTGGATCGTCGCGGATTTCGCCACTCTCTTCGCAGGCTGCGTCGTCGTCCCGATCTTTCCGACGCAGGCCCTCGATCACGTCGCGTATATCTTACGGCACTCGGGCGCTCGTCTTATCTTCGTCGACACCCAACAGACCGAACAGCGGTTACACGAGTCTGGCGTGACGCTCCCTCGCGTCGTGCGTTTCGATTCGAACGGCGAGGAGGGCTTCGCCGCCTTCGAAGCGGTTGGTGCGGCGATTCGCGCGAGGCGTCCGGAGCTCCCTGATGCATACGAGGCGACGCTGCTGCCCGACGATCTCGCCGTCCTGATCTACACGTCGGGGACGACCGGCTTGCCCAAAGGCGTGATGCTCTCGCACGACAACCTGGCCTTCGACGCCCAAGTTTCGTTGACGTGCGGCTTTGAGGGACTCGATGGCAAGCGCGATGTCATCTCCGTGCTTCCATACTCGCACATCTACGAGCACACTCTGATCTACATCTACCTTATTGCAAAAGTTCGTTATTTCATCTGCCACGATCCTAACGATTTGCTGAACGATCTGCGCGACGTCCGGCCGTCGGAAATGACCGCGGTGCCGCGCATCTTCGATCGTGTGCTGGCCGGCGTCAAGGGCCAAGCACTGCGTGCGGGCGGCTTGCAGGCGCGTCTCGTACCGTGGGCGCTCAACGTTGCGCGCGAGTACATGCGCGCGCTGACCTTCGGTCCGCGACCTTCGGTGCCGTTACGTCTGCAATACGCGCTTGCAAAGAAGCTGGTTCTCAGAAAGATTCGCCGCGCGCTCGGCTTAGATCGCGTACAGTTCCTGACCAGTGGGAGTGCGCCGCTGCACATCGATACCGCGATGACGCTGCTCGGCATCGGCGTACCGATCATGCAAGGGTACGGGCTGACCGAAACGTCGCCGATCGTCTCGGTCAGCCGGCTTTCGGCGAACGAGTACGGCGCCGTCGGGCGTCCGATCAGCGGCGTCGACGTTCGCATCGCGGAGGACGGCGAGGTGCTAGTGCGCGGGCGTAACGTCATGCACGGGTACTATCACGATCCGCAAGCCTCGGCCGCGGCCGTCGAGAACGGCTGGCTGCACACAGGTGACGTTGGTGGGGTCGATATTCAGGGATTTCTCCGTATTACCGACCGCAAAGGTGAGATTTTCAAGACGAGCACCGGCAAGTGGGTTTCGCCTGCGCGGATTGAAGCGAATATCAAGCGCTCGATCTTCGTCTCGCAGGCAATGGTAACGGGGCGGGGAGAGTCCTATCCCATTGCACTGATCTGTCCGAACTGGGCGCTCCTGCGCTTGGCCATCCCCGATCTACCAGGTGACGCCCCACCTGAGCTGCTTGCCGAACGCGACGATGTGCTGGCCTTCCTCACGCATGAGGTTCGATCGCAGACACACGGATTGCCGAGTTACGAACAAGTTCGTCACATCATCGTGATCCCGCACGAGTTCAGCGTTGAAGGCGGCGAGCTTTCGCCCTCGATGAAGATCAAGCGGCGCGTCGTGGAGGAGCGTTACGCTCGTCAGATCGAGCATGCCTACCGACCCGAGTCTCCCGTAGGAGTCTAGTGCCGCCGGCGTCGGTGACGCATCGCGTCGACGAGATGCTCCGCGGTCCGATCAAGAGCAAGACGCTATTCCCTGCTTTGATTCTGCACCTCGTCAAAGAACATCCCGACCATGGCTATCGATTGATGCAGCGGATCAACCGGGCCTGCGGCGATCTCGTCGCCGTTAACACCAACAAGATCTATCCGCTGCTGCGCCGCTTGGAAGAGCGCGGCTTCGTTACGGCGGCGTGGGAGCATCCGACGAAACGTTCGCGACGGGTCTACGCGATCACGCAACAAGGCGAAGAACGCCTCAAGCGCATTAAGGGCTCGATGCTGCCCTACCTCGATTCGATCGCCGACGCAATCGAACGGCTGAAGGCGGAACTGTACGGCAGCAGCCGCGGTTTGACCAAACTTTGATTGCTCAGCATCCGCGTTCCGGCAGGATCGTTACGCTTTATCGCCGATACTTGGCGTTCGCATTGAGAAGCTTAGGATTGCTGCTCGCACTTGCCGTCGGTCTATCGGGGGCGGCTGCAGCGAAGGCGCCGCCGATTCCGGCCCAGACGCCCGACGCGGTAACGCACCATCGGCTGGTATTGGCTGGAAAAACGTTGGCGTACACCGCGCGTGCCGGAACCATCACCTTGCGCAACGAGGCAGACGAACCGACCGCGCGCATCTTCTATACGGCCTACACGCTCGACGGCGCCGATCCGTCGAAGCGACCGGTGACCTTTCTCTACAACGGCGGCCCCGGAAGCTCGACGATGTGGCTGCGCATGGGATCGTTCGCACCGGTTCGCGTGACTACCGCCGACGGTAGCCTCACCGGGCCGCCGCCGTACCGGCTCGTGGATAATCAATACAGCCTCCTCGACCGCACTGACTTGGTCTTCATCGACATGCCGGGCAGCGGTTACGGCCGCATCATCGGCGCCGGTAGCCGAAAGGATTTTTGGGGCGTCGATAAAGATGCCGCGGCCTTCGGTCAGTTCATCCAGCGCTACATCGGAAATTTCAATCGTTGGAACTCGCCACGTTTCATTTTTGGCGAATCGTACGGCACGATGCGCTCGGCAGTCTTGGCGAGGTATTTGCAAGGCAAAGGCATCGGGCTCAACGGCATCGTGCTCCTCTCGTCGTTTTTGAACTCGAATATCGATTACAACGATGGAGCGCCGGTAGGTGGCGGTGACTGGGCCTATGTTCTCTATCTACCGACCGAGGCAGCAACCGCGTGGTATCACCACGCTCTGCCGAACAGGCCTTCGTTGAGCGTGCTGCTCGCCGAAGTCGAGAATTTCGGGCTCGGCGAGTATCTCGATGCCTTGGCGCAAGGCGCGCAACTGCCCGCTAGCCGCTTCGACGAAATCGTTGCGAAGCTGCACGAGTATACCGGGCTCTCCGCGGACTACATTCGCCGTTCGAACTTGCGCATTCCCTACGATCGCTTTCAAAACGAGCTGCTGCGTCAACGCGGCGTTACGGTCGGGCGCATCGATTCTCGCTTCGAAACCTATGTGCTCGACCGGCGCGCGGTCGAACCGGATTGGGACGCGTTCGACGCCGCCGTGGACTCGGCGTTCACATCGACCGTGAACTATTATCTGCGCCAGGTGCTCGACTATAAGACCCCGCTGCTCTACCGCTCGGCGATCTACGATTTGATCTATGCCGACGGTCAGACATGGGACTTCAAGCACGGCGATAATTCACAGATCCTCAATGTTACGCCCGACCTCGCGCAGGCGATGACCTACGATCCTCGCCTGCAGGTTTTCTCAGGGAACGGCTACTTCGATTTCGCGACGCCGTTCTTCGCAACGGTCTACGCGCTCAATCACCTCTATCTCGCGCCCGCACTGCAGCGCAACATTACGTACGGCTTCTACGACTCCGGTCACATGGTCTATCTGCGTCCGGAATCGCTGGCACGCTTTCACGCCGATCTCGAACGCTGGTATACGCGGGTACTCGCGCGTGCGTAACGTTCTTCTAATGGCGCTCGCGGTGGCGCTGATTGCGGCGGCGCCGCGGCCTACGGCTACCCCGTCGCCGTCGGCCGTTGCCCCACCCGACGCCGTCACCAAACATACGATAACGCTCGCCGGCAAGACCTATCCGTATACCGCACGCGCCGGTACGATTACGCTGCAGAACGACAAAGGCGAGGCCACTTGCCGGATGTTCTACACGGCCTTTACGCTCGACAACGCCGATCCGCGGACCCGTCCGGTAACCTTCTTCTACAACGGCGGTCCCGGCAGCTCGACGATTTGGTTGCGGATGGGTTCGTTTGGGCCGGTGCGCGTGGTCGTCGGCGATGCTGCCGCGACGCCGAATGCTCCGTACAATTTCGTCGATAACCAATACTCGCTGCTCGATCGCACCGATCTGGTCTTCGTCGATGCGCCCGATACGGGTTTTAGCCGGATCATCGGCGCCGGCAAACCGAGCGATTTCTTCGGTGCCGATCCCGACGTGAAGGCGTTCGGTCAGTTTATTTCGCGCTACATCACCGCGTTCGGGCGTTGGAACTCGCCGAAGTTCTTATTCGGCGAGTCGTACGGTACGCCGCGATCGGCGATGCTCGTACGGTACTTGCAAACGCAGAGCATCGGCGTTAGCGGTGTCGTGCTGCTGTCGGCGATCCTCGATTTCGCGCTGGATTGGGACGTTAACTTCACGCCCACCGCTATCGGCGGCGGCGATTGGGCATTCCCCCTCAAACAACCGACCGAGGCTGCGGCATCGTGGTATCACGGCAAAGCGTCGACTCCATCAACGCCATTGCCGGAAATGCTTTTGCAAGTCGAATCGTTTGCGATGAACGAGTATCTCACCGCGCTCGCACAAGGT
>Ga0306920_100002094_pt1 | contig 25077 bp, 26 predicted proteins | sample flu12Cox44000170_FD_204666 | JGI IMG/M metagenome (GOLD analysis project Ga0306920, IMG submission 204666) | Lab enrichment of tropical soil microbial communities from Luquillo Experimental Forest, Puerto Rico - flux4day.12C.oxic.44.000.170 (v2)... | ecosystem: Environmental > Terrestrial >...
CGCGTCGCCGGAAAGGAACGTCAGCAGCCGGACAGTGATGATCGCCCGGACCTCGGCTTCGCTCAGCCACGGCGGACCGCCGGTGGCCCGCGCCAGCAGCAGATTGCGCTGGTGGGAAAGCTGCTGATGCTCGGTGAGGCGAACCCCGGCAAGTGCTCCCATGCCGGTGTTCACGCCATACACCAGCCGCCCATCGCGAAGTGCCTGCCGGGCCTCCGTGCATCGCTGCTGCACCCTCGCCAGCAGGTCCGGCCCGATGCTGACGGCCCGGCCGTCGGCAACCGCCCGGATAAGCCCCAGATCCCGGCCGGCCGCCTGAGTGATCGTAAGCGCAGGCATGGCTAGCGGTACCTGAGCATCGTGCCGGTCCCCTGCTGCTCGGCCCGGCGCAGGATCGCCAGGCCGACGGCGATGTCGAGGATGGCAAGCCCGCGGTGCCAGAGCAGGATCCGCTCATCGCTGCGCTCCCGGCCGGGCAACTGGCCGGCCACGATCTGACCCAGCTCTGCATAGAGCGACGCGGCCGTGAGCCGGCCGCTGTCCACGTGCCGCCGCAGTGCGCCGAACCTTCCCGACTGTGCCTCCCGCCAGTCGTCGACCACCACCTTGTCCATCACGTCGAGCAGGTCAAGCTGGACGGCACTGACCGTGCCGTACGGCACGACGAAGGCGCCAGGCTTGACCACGCCGGTCCGCAGCAGTGGCTCCGGCTCGGTGAGCCGTGACGCCTCGACGAGGATATCGGCATCGGCGAAGGCCTCCCCGGCGGTGGCGGTCACCCGGACACGAGCCCGGCAGACCGGGGCCAGTTCCCGTGCGAACGTCTCCCGGGACTGCGGCCGGCGGCTCGTTACCCGGATCTCATCGAGATCGAACATCTCGTCCAGCAGCACCACATTCCAGAACGCGGTACCGCGTGCCCCGACATGGCCGAGCACCCGGGAGTCCGGCCGGGCCAGATAGCGGGCACCCACGGCGGTCATGGCACCGGTCCGGCGGGCCGTGATCACGGTGGCATCCATGATCGCCAGCGGCACGCCCGTCCCCGGGTCGTACAGCGTCAGCAGCCCGAGTTCACTCGGGAGCCCGGCGGCATAGTTGGACACGAAGTCGCCGACAACCTTGACCCCGCTCACACCCGGCCCAGGCAGATGGCCGCGCAGCACATTGAAGTGACCGTCACCGTTGTTATCCGGGACCAGATGCACCCTTGGCTCCAGGACAACACGCCCCAGACCGTGTGCCCGCACGGCATCTTCGACCGCCGCGACGACGTCAGCGTTCGGGATGTCCAGTGCGTCAATATCCGGACCGGACAGGAAGCGAAGCCACAGCTCGCCGGTGGCGCCATCACGCTGATCCCCACCACCAGCTGGTGATACCCCCGCCGCGTTCATCGCAGCTGATCCAGCAGGGCAGGCAGGTCCGCAAAAGAGCCGAGGACGTGGTCGGGGGTGCCGCTGGCGGTCAGCTGAGCCCGGGGCAGGTACTTGCCGGTCTTGACCAGTACCCCGGTCAGCCCCTGGCGCTGGGCGGCGAGCACGTCGGTCTCGATGTCGTCGCCCACCATCAGTGTGCGGTCGGGGCGGGCGCCTAGGTGGGCCAGCGCGGCCGCGAAGAAGGCAGGGGCCGGCTTGCCCACGACCTCCGCCGTGGTCCCGGCTGCCTGCTCCAGGCCCAGCACAAACGCCCCGCTGTCCAGCTGCAGGCCCTCGCTGGTCCGCCAGTACAGGCCACGGTGCATGGCTACCAGACTGGCCCCTGACTGCAGGTGGCCAAAGGCCGCGTTGACCGCCTGGTAGCTGAATTCGGGGCCGGCGCCGCCCACCAGCACCACATCCACCGCTGGGTCGTCGTCGCGGGACAGTCTCACCCCGGCCAGGTCCTCGCTGATGTCCCCGCTGCTGAGCAGCAGGCACCGGGCATCCGGAAAGTGCTTGCGCAGGTAGGCGGCCGCGATCACGGGCGCGGTGAGAATGTCGTCGGCGCTCACCGCAAAACCCGCCCTGGCCAGCGCCGCCGCGATCGAGGCCCGGGTCCGGGAGGTGGTGTTGGTGACCAGAGCGAGCGGCAGTCCCGCCGCACGCAGCCGGTCCAGCGCAGTGACGGCGCCTGCCAGTGGCTCCCACGACACAGTGAGCACGCCATCAATGTCGATCAGCGCTGCGCCAATGGGCTGCATGCGCCACCATAACCGCCGCCGCAGCCCGCCCCCAAGGCCAGCAGCTCAGTCGCGCAGCACCCATATGCATTGAGCGTCGGCGTCTCCGACGTTGCGCCAGCCGTCGATCCCCCGGCGGGAGGCGAGCAGAGTCTCCCCCCGGCGGAGGACCGGCCGGCCTGATCCAAGCAGCACCTGGACGAGGCCGTTGACCACGCCGACGAGCTCGGTGCCCTTGTGCGCGAAGGGAGCTTCGACGGTCGCCGATCGCGGCATTGAGATGAGGTAGGCGCGCAGGCCGGCTTCGGCGTCGTCGAGCAGCGGGAGCACCGAGCCCCTCCGCGTGTCGGCCAGGCCGTGGCGCCTGCCAATCCGGTAGTCGGGGGTGACCTCACCGCCGAGCAGTTCGTCGAGGGTGACGTTGAGACGCCCGGAAAGGGCCATCAAAGTCTCCAGCGAAAGCCCTCGCTCTCCCCGCTCTACCTGCGATATCGCGCTGGGAGAGACTCCGGCAAGGCGGGCGAGATCGCTCTGGCTCAGCTCCCGGCGCAGCCGGTAGGCGCGCAACGCCGCACCGACGCGCGCCGCTGTCTGAGCCGGTTGCAACTGCAGCGTCCCGTCCTGGACGGAGTAGCGGAACAGCTGGCCCTGTGCTCCCGGCGGGCGACCCTCGGCCTTGCTGATGCGGAGCCGGCCCTCGCCGACGACGATGATGCACTGGGTGATCTGCTCAATCTCGCGGTGCATCGTCCGGTACTGGCTCGCCCCGGGCACCGACCAGTAGGCAATGGCGCCGAGGTCGAGCAGCATCGGGCAGCAGTGCCCGAAGAAGCCGCTGGCGATCCGCATCCCCCAGCGGTCGGCCAACGGTGCCAGCGAGTCGAACAGCAGCAGCGGGCGGGGCGCCCGGGCGCAGAACTGGCGTATCGCCTCGAGCAGGTGGCGCGGGCTGGTGATCGGCGTGCCCTTGCGGGCGTCGAGGATGTCGAGCCAGGGCCACCGCGAGATTATCTCGGCGGGGTCGCTGGAGGCAGCGACATACCCGGTGGCGCCGAAGTCGTCACGGCGCTGTGCGATGGCGTCGTAGAACATCTGCTGGGGAGGGTCGCTGCCCTCCCACACCCAGACCACGTTGTCGCCCCAGTACAGGCCGTCGAGGGCCCGGTCGAGCTCGGCAACACCAGTGCCGGTCGATTCATTAGCCATGCTTCAAAGCATAAGGCAAATAGGAAGCCACAGGACAGCCCCGGCGTGGCTGCTGTCGGCCCTGAGAGCGACCTGGTCCCGCCTGGCAGCGGGCGACAGGTATACAGCATTGCTGTTAGGAAGTTTGAAACCTAGTTCATCTGCTTTATGTTCACATCAAGACATGAGCCGCCCTGCAAAGGCCCGGCGGCCGGAGTAAGGAGACTCTCATGACGAACACGATGCCGGTGGACGACAAGGTACTGAGCGACACCGAGACCACGACACAGCCCCTTAACCAGCGGGTGCTCATCGCGGTCGCCGATGCCAACCAGGTCGGGCCGATGGTGGAGCTGGCGCGCCGGGCCGGCGTGCGCGAAGCGCTTGTGCTGCACCTCAACCTGCGCGAGAGCTACGGCGGCCGGCGCTTCCCGCTCGAGACGGATGCTGCGGCCTCCTACGCCGCCGAGGCAGCCGTGTTCGAGCTTCGCATGGCAGGCATGGCAGCCTCCGGGCAAATCCGCCACGCCCTGATCGGCAAGGCCGCCGAGGCCATCACTGCCGAAGCCGCTGAGTGGGGCGCCGACCTGATCATCCTCGGCCCCTCGCGCCGCGGCGAGTTCGCGGCCCGGCTGCGCGGCAGCGTCACGCTGCAGGTGCTCCAGCACGCGTCGTGCCCCGTCCTGGTGGCTTCCGCTGCGGACTCCGCCCGCCCGCAGCGGGACGAGGAGAGCGCAGGCGTTACCGCCGTCACCGCTCCCGTTTCCTGACGTCCAGCACGATTACCGCGGCCCGGGGCCGGAGCGGGTGACCGCTCCGGCCCCGGGCTCTGCCGTGTCCCAAACAGGTCCCCCGTGTTAGCCTCCTCGCAACCAGGCGCTGGCCAGGTGCGAACAGAGGACAGGACGCGGGCGGATGTGTGGGATCGCCGGTCTCCGGCTCAAGAATCCGGAGCTGTATCCGCGGCTCGGTGAGCTCGTCGTGCCGATGCTCGACGTGCTCGCCTCGCGCGGTCCGGACTCGACAGGGGTGGCGGTCTACCGTCAGGATGCGCCGCCGGGCCAGTGGAAGTACTCCCTGTGCGCACCCGAGCCTGGTTACGACTGGGCTCGTTATGTCTCCGCACTGGAGACCGCGGCCGGGGTGGTGCCGGTGGAGTTCCACCCGCGGGGCCGGGACGGGGTGATAGTGACCTCGATCGGCCCGGACCGCGGGCCGGAACTGCTGGCCGGCATCGATCCTTCGGTCCGGCTCTTCGGCTACGGCACCGCCATCGAGGTATACAAGGACGTCGGCCCGGCAGCCGAGGTATGCGCCCGTTATGGTGTGGCCAGCATGGGCGGCTACCAGGCGATCGGCCACACCAGGATGGCGACGGAGTCGGCGGTCACCACCGAGCACTCGCACCCCTTCGCGGTCTCACCCGATCTGGCGCTGGTGCACAACGGGTCGTTCTCGAACTACGCCAGCGTGCGGCGGCAGCTTACGGCCGACGGCATCCGTTTCGACACCGACAACGATTCCGAGGTGGCCGCACGCTACATCGCCAGGGAAATGACCGCGGGCGCGGATCTCGCGGACGCACTACGCGGCGTCATGAAGGTTTTCGATGGCTTCTTCACGCTGCTGGTGGCCGCCGAGCAGTCGCTCGCGATCGTGCGTGACTCTTTCGCCTGCAAGCCCATGGTGGTCGCCGAGACGGCCGACTACGTAGCCGTGGCGTCGGAGTACGTTGCCCTGGCCGACCTTCCGGGTGTGGAAAAAGCGGAGGTGTTCGAGCCGATGCCGCAGGAGATCTACACGTGGCAGGCGTGACATCGGTCGAGCTCAGCTGCGCAGAGCTGCCGGTCCGCAAGATGAACGCGATGCTGCGGGAGCTGCCGGACGGCAGCACCGTCCGCATCACCGAGCCACGTGGCCGGCACAACCTTGCCGTCGGCCTGACCCGCCGCCTCGACATCACCATCGCCGGGAACGCCGGGTACTACATAGCGGGCCTGTGCGATGGGCCAGATGTGACCGTCGAAGGCTTTGTCGGGTGGTCGGTTGGCGAGAACATCGGATCTGGAACGGTGCGGGTGCGTGGCAACGCGTCCGAATGTGCCGGCGCCTCGGCACGTGGCGGCCTCATTGTGATCGAGGGGGATGCATCGTCCCGGGCCGGGATCTCCCTCAAGGGAGGCGTGATCGCGATAGCGGGTGACGTCGGGCACATGAGCGGGTTCATGGCCCAGGCCGGCACCATCCTGATTGGCGGGGACGCAGCCGATTCGCTCGGTGACTCGCTCTACGAGGCCGTGATCTACGTAGGCGGGAAGATACGGTCGCTGGGCGCTGACGCGCGGGTGGAGGAACTCACCGATGACGACGTGCGGCGGGTGCGCGAACTAGCCCTGGCAGCGGGTTTCGGGCACGTCTCCGCCGAGGACGTGACCAAGGTCGCTTCCGCTAAGCACCTGTACAACTTCGATGCGCTGAAGGATCAGAAGTACTGATGGAGCCCGAACTGCCAGAGATGCCCGAGCCGCCCGGCCCCGTTGTCAGCGACGTGGGTCCCCGGCTGGCGGCGGGCAACGGCCAGCCGCTGCCGTGGACGGGCACCGAGCGCAGTCACAGCTTCCCGCCCGAGGTAATCGGCCAGATTCACGAGATGGCCGAGGTCGGCAGGTACGAAATACGCGGGTGGGGGGCCAAACGGCGGCTGCCGACCTTCGACGACCTGGTGTTCCTCACCGCATCGCTGTCCCGGTACCCACTCGAGGGGTACCGGGAGCGATGCGACACCACCACTGTGCTCGGCACCCGGTTCGCGAGCCGCCCGCTGGAACTGGCGATCCCGATCACGATCGCGGGGATGAGCTTCGGCGCACTGTCCGCTCACGCAAAGGAGGCGCTAGGCCGGGCGGCGACGGCGGTGGGCACCTCCACCACCACCGGCGACGGTGGCATGACACCCGAAGAGCGCCAGGCCTCCCGGCTGCTGGTCTACCAGTGCCTGCCGTCCCGCTATGGCTTCAATCTGCACGACCTGCAGGCGGCGGATGCCATCGAGGTCGTGATCGGGCAGGGTGCCAAGCCAGGTGGTGGTGGCATGCTGCTCGGCCAGAAAGTCAGCGACCGGGTGGCGGACATGCGGACGCTGCCACCGGGCATCGACCAGCGCTCGGCGTCGCGGCATCCCGACTGGACCGGACCTGACGACTTGCGGATCAAGATCGAGGAGTTGCGCGAGGCCACCGGCTGGGAGAAACCGGTCTATGTCAAGCTCGGCGCCACCAGGGTTGATCACGATGTCAAGCTCGCCGTGGCTGCGGGCGCAGACGTCGTGGTGGTGGACGGCATGCAGGGCGGGACCGGGGCAACGCAGACAGTGTTCATCGAGCATGCCGGGATCCCGACCCTGCCCGCCGTCCGCATCGCCGCCGAAGCGCTGCGGGACATCGGCATGCAGGACCAGGTGCAACTGGTGGTCTCCGGCGGCATCCGGTCCGGGGCCGACGTGGCGAAGGCGCTGGCGCTCGGCGCCGATGCGGTCTCGCTGGGTGTGTCGGCGCTGCTCGCGCTCGGCTGCAACCGGCCGGCCTACCGCGCTGCCGGCCGGGACCATGACGCCACGGCTGGTTACACGGCCATCGGTACCGCGCCCGGATACTGCCACCACTGCCACACCGGCCTGTGCCCGGTGGGCGTGACCACCCAGGATCCCGAGCTTGAGCGGCGCCTGGACCCGGAAGTCGGCGCGCGGTGGATGACGAACTACCTGAAGGCGCTGACCATGGAACTCACCGCGCTCGCCCGGGCCTGCGGTAAGTCCAACGTGCACCACCTTGAGCCCGATGACCTGGTGGCGCTGACCATCGAGGCCGCGGCCATGGCCAGGGTGCCGCTGGCCGGCACCGACTGGATCCCCGGGATGCGGGACAACCGGTCATGAGCCGGCCGTCCTGTTGTCACCTCCGGGCGACAGTCCCTGGAGTGGCAGACGTTTCGAGCGCACCGTAGAGAGACAGAAATGGTCCATGAGGACCATCCGCTAGCGAATGAGGGCCGGTTACATGTACGAGAGACTGCTAGTTGCTGTGGATCACTCGGAAGCCTCTGCCCGCGTCCTCGCCGCGGCCAGGGACCTGGCCTCTTTGTCCCAGGGCAAGGTGTGGGTGCTGCACCTCAGAGAGAAGGAGGTCATCGCCCAGATGGGGGATGTGCCCAGCGAGTCGGACGCGGAGGCGGATCAGGCGGTCAGGGAAGGGGTGGACCTGCTGAGACAGGCCGGAATCGACGCCGAGGGAGAAGTGCGCCAGACCACATTCGGGCATGCCGCGCGTGAGATCGTCGCGGATGCCAAGGAGCACGACGCCGGCGTCATCATCATGGGATCCAGGGGCCGGGGCGACTTTTCCGGCGCCCTGCTCGGCAGCACCGCGCACAAAGTGATCCACCTGACTGACCGGCCGGTCATGGTGGTCCGCTGACGCGGCGGACGCGCATATGACCCAGGCGCTCGTGCTGCAGCACATCCGGTGTGAGCCGCCGGGGATCTTCTCGGCCATGCTCACCGACCGCGGCATCGCGATTGAGACGATCGAACTCGATGAGGGCGGTGAGCTGCCCGACTGGCGCGAGGCGGATCTCGTGCTGGCCATGGGCGGGCCGATGGGCGCGTACGACGAGGCAGAGCATCCGTGGCTGGCCGCGGAGAAGCGGTGGATCGCCGCCGCGGTCGAGGCTGGTGTGCCCTATCTCGGTGTCTGCCTCGGCGCTCAGCTGCTCGCTGCCAGCCTGGGCGCACCGGTCCACACCGGGGAGGCCCCCGAGGTCGGCGTGCTGCCGGTCACGGTGACACCCGCCGCGCGGAACGATCCGGTGCTGAGGGTGCTCGGCGAAGAGTTCCCGGCCCTGCAATGGCACGGCGACACCTTCGGCATCCCGCACGGAGCGGTCCGCCTCGCCGGCTCGGCGGCCTACCCCAACCAGGCCTTCCGCTTCGGCACAGCGGCCTATGCTGTCCAGTTCCATGTCGAGGTGACCGACCGGATGCTCGCCGAGTGGGGACAGGTGCCGGCCTACCGGGAATCTGCCCGGGCGGTGCTGGGTGTCTCCGGGTTCGAGATCCTGGCGGGTGAGTTCGCTGCCGCCCGCGCTTCCATGGCCCGGTCGGCAGCGCTGATGTTCACCGGCTGGCTCGACCAGGCGGTACTGGTGTCAGCCAGGCGGCCAGATGGCAGTGCCCGATTGTGACGGCAGGTTAACTGTCAAGGCACAATGCTCCGCCACAGTGAACAAGCTGGCGCTGCTGCCTGCTGCCGCGCCCGCCTGCCGGCCTGCGCAGCATCACGTGCAGCCGGAACCGGGAGCCAGGTGGCCCCGGATACCAGCACGAACTGAAGTTGCCTAAGAGCCACAGGCATCTTCCCATGAAGGCGCGGCCGAAGTACTCTCACACCATCGTGTCGTCCAGGTGAACATCGTCCACTCCAGGGCTGATCAGCAGGCGTCTGGAGAGGTCTGACCGCCGTGCCCGGCTCACGTCGGCCGCGGACGCAACGGATATCACGGAGCGTGCATATGCCAGACGTCGAAGCCGAGCTTCGCGAACGGGCAGAGTCGGACGGCGTCGAGTTCTTCTTCGCCATGTTCGTGGACATGAACGGGAAGCCCTGCGCCAAGATGATCCCGGTCACGGCGCTCGACGTACTGCTCGGCGGGGCCGGCTTCGCCGGGTTCGCGGCCGGGCCGATGGGCCAGAGCCCGGCGGACCCGGACATGATCGCGGCACCAGACCCAGCGTCGTACACGCTCGTGCCGTGGCAGTCAGGCCTGGCCGTGCTGCAGTGTGACATCCAGGTCGAGGGCGAGCTCTGGCCGTATACCCCCCGGCTGATCCTGAAGGGCGTGCTGGAGAAGGCCCGCGAGCGCGGCTACGTGTACAACGTGGGCTGCGAGGCGGAATACTTCCTGGTACGCCGCCGCGATCAGGGCGGCATCGAGCTGGCCGACCCGCTCGACCGGTCCGGGGTGCCCTGCTACGACGCCAAGGGCCTCACCCGGATGTTCGACCACCTGTCCACGGTGTCGCGCTACCTGAACCAGCTCGGCTGGGCGAACTACGCCAACGACCACGAGGACGCCAACGGCCAGTTCGAGCAGAACTTCGCCTACGCCGACGCGCTCACGTCCGCCGACCGGCTCATCTTCTTCCGCTATATGGTGCATACGCTCGCGCATCAGGCCGGCATGGCTGCCACCTTCATGCCCAAACCGTTCGGAAACCTGACCGGTTCCGGGCTGCATCTGCATTCCAGCATCTGGGACGCGCGGACGGGTGAGGAGCTGTTCGCCGACCCGGCGGACCCCAGGGGGCTCGGTCTGTCGCAGCTCGCCTACCACTACATCGGCGGGCTGATCGACCACGCCCCGGCGATGGCCGCCGTCACCTGCCCGACGGTCAATTCCTACAAGCGGTTCGGGGTCGGCGCACCGCAGTCCGGCGCGACCTGGGCACCGGCCTATGCGACCTACGGCGGGAACAACCGCACCCAGATGCTGCGGGTGCCGGAAGGCGGGCGGGTGGAGAACCGCGCCTGCGACGGCGCGGCCAACCCCTACCTGGCGATGGCGGTCCAACTGGCCGCCGGGCTGGACGGCATCGACCGGGGCCTCGACCCGGGCGAGCCGAACCGCGACAACCTGCATGTCATTTCGGCCGATGAAGTGGCTAAGCGGGGCATCCGGGTGCTGCCGCCGACGCTGCTGCATGCGACCGATGAGCTGGTTGCCGACGACGTGCTGCGCGAGGCGCTGGGCAAGACGCCGGACGGTGACTACATCGACTACTACGCGAAGGTGAAGCGCGAGGAGTTCCACGAGTGGCACTCCGAAGTCAGTGACTGGGAGGTCGAGCGTTATCTGACGCTCTTCTGACCGAACCTGCCGGAGCCCGCCGCATGGAGAGCGAGCCGGCCATAGGTATGAGGAGAGGCCATGACCTCGATAAGTGAGACAGTGCCGGAGAAGGGCCTGGCCAAGGGCACGAACTGGTGGGGCGCCTTCGTCATCGGGCTGGCCGGGACGATCCTGGTCACCGGCATCGCGCCGTTCGTCGTGCAGGGCACCGGCGCGCTCGGCATCATCCTCATGGGCGTGATGACGATCGCCGGCTGCTTCCTCTGCTTCTGCCTGGCGGAGCTGGCGACCATGTGGCCGGACCGGACCGGTGGCATTCCCTCGTTTGCCACCGAGTCGTTCCGCCCGTGGCTCGGCGACACGGCGGCACGGCACACCGGCGGTGTATCGGGCTGGGCCTACTGGCTGGGCTGGTTCCCGGTCGCGCCGATCAACGTGATCCTCACCGCGTCGTATCTGGCGGTGCTGTTTAAGTTCAGCCCCGGGCACCTGATCGATCCCGTCGGCACCACCTGGGGCACCCCCATCGGCATCACCATCGTGCTGGTGTGCTTCGCGCTGCTGATACTGATCTTCATCCCGGCCTACCTGGGCATCCGGCTGGGCGCGGCGTTCGCGACGGTGCTCGGCGTGCTGTCGATGCTGCCGATCACGGTGATGATCTTCCTGCCATTCTTCAAGCCGGGCTCGATCCACTGGAACTACGTCGCGGGCTTCCACGCGCCGCCGCACGTGGTCGTGACCTTCACGTTCATCTGTGCCTGGTTCTTCCCGATCCTGTGGAACGTGATCGCGATGGAGGCCGCCGCCTGCTACGTGGGCGAGTGCCGGGGCGGGGCCAGGGACGCCAAGATTGCGCTCACCGCCGAGGGCCTGTTCGGGGTGTTCATCTACATCATGACCCCGCTGATGTTCGTCGCGGTGCTGGGTCTGGCGCTGACCAGCGCCGACCCGCTGACGCTGTACCTGGGCTACACCCGGCACATCTTCGGGGTCGGATCGTGGGTGGAGTGGTTTGTCGGGATCCCGCTGGTCGCGGCGCTCGCGCTGTCCGTGCTGAACGCGATCATGGGCGTGGGCCGGTCGCTGTACCAGGCCGCCGAGGATGGGCTGCTGCCGCGCTGGTTCCAGCATAAGAACCGGCACGGCGTACCCGACTACGCGATGGGTTTCAACGTGGTCTGCTCGATGATCCTGGTGCTGCTGGGCTCGCCGCTGCGGATTTACATCATCTCCAACGGGGGTTACCTGCTGTCCTGCTCGCTCGCCTTCCTCGGCTACTTCGTCTACCGGCAGCTGCGGCCGGACACGCCGCGGCCCTTCCGGCTGCCGACGGTGGCGAAGTGGTTCGCGCTCGGCGTTTTCATCGTCTGGACGTTCATCTACTTCTGGGGCGGCTGGAACTCGCCGAAGATCATCTTGGCCAACCCCCACCAGGGGCCCGGGCTCTACCTGCTGGGCCTGCTCATCGTCGCGCTGTACGCGCCGCTGTACTGGTGGCGGGCATGGCAGGACCGCAGGCTCGCTGCCGCCGGCCGGCTTCCGGCTGCGGCTGGTGCGCCCACCGCCGTCGGCGCAGAGCTGGGGAGCCGCGGGCCCACGCCCGACGGGCAGGGCCCGGCCGGGCCGCCCGCTGGCGATGGAACCATGACTGACCCGGTCGGCGGCGAGGCGTCACCGGGGGAGCCGCCGGCGGTCCGGTAGCCGGAGATCCTGAGGAATGGTGTTCGGGCGGCGCCGCTGGGATGCGCAGCCGACGGCCCCGGCGGCGGTACTGCTCGCCTCGTCCGGCTCGCCGTTCAGCCGGGCGGCGGTCCGCCGCGCACATGAGCTGGCCGCCGGCGAACCGGTGGCCGTGCTCTCGATCCTGAAGATCTACGGCTCGCAGTTCGGGCTGCCCAATCCCGGGCTCCTGCCGACCCGCCGTGAGCAGGACGAGCAGCTCACGGTCGTGCGCCGGGCAATTGAGGCGCTGGAGCGACGGGGCGGCACCGCCGACGGCCAGGTCGCGGCCACCCGCAGCGCCGGACGGATGATCGCGAAAGTGGCGAAGGCCCGCAACGTCCGGTATGTGGTCATGGACTCGCCCGCCACGACGGGCGTACGCAGGATCATCGAGGGAGAGCTGGCCGCGATCGTCCGGCGGAGGCTGCGGGACGGGACAACTCTGGAGCTGGTAGAGGACAATTCTTAACAGAATCCATGCGTCCATTTGGATAGCCCACCATTTGACGGGCAGCGACCATGGAAGGGACGCTGGCAGTCGGACGAGATGAAGGCCGCGTGAGGTGGGATGTTCGCGAGGGTCCTGGTAGCGGTCGACGACTTCAGCAAGAGCGATACGGTGCTCGATCTGGTGAAGAATGTCGCGGCCGAGGGAGTGACTGAGGTCCGGGCGCTGCATCTGCGGGTCCGCGAGCTGTCCGGCTTCAGGTGGGTCTCGCCCGAAACCCGGGACCAGGCCTCCTTTGTCTCCGAGGCGGCGACCTTCGAACTGCGGATGGCCGGGCTGGCCGCCGGCGGGACCGTCCGTTACGCCGTCGTCGACCGTGTTGCCCAGGCGATTCTCGCGGAGGCGAAGGACTTCGATGCCCAGCTGATCGTGCTGGGCCGCCCGCGTCGCGGCGAGGTGCTGGCGCGCCTGTTCGGGAGTGTCACGCAGCGGGTCATCCAACGCTCCAGTTGTCCGGTCATCGTGGCGCCGCGGCATCCGGGGGCCAGCCGGCCGCCACTGGCGTCCACGACCGCGCCGGGGCATCACTCCTGACGGGATTCGCTGGCAACTGCCGCCAGCCGGTTAAGCATCATGCGCTCGTCTGCGGTAGAACGTTACCTATGCGCTACCTGCTCGCGGTCCGGCTCACGGCCGCCGATGTCGGCGAGCGGGTCGTAATCCGCTGGCACCCGCCAGGGTCAGCTGACAGCAAGCAAATGTCCGACGTGCTGGGCATTCTCGAGGAAGCAGACGAGGAGTTCTTCAAAGTCCGCCGCACCCGCGATGGGCAGCTCGTCGTGATCCCCCGCACGCGGGCGCTTGCCGGGAAGGTCGTGCCATCGGCGCCGCCGCCCCGCCGGAGGCCTGCCGGTGCTGGCGGCGACTATGAGGACCAGCCGGACAGTCGGGAGGGGTGAGTGGCTTGGCCGAGTTGCCGGTGGCGGACACGCTGGCGCGGCCGCTGCGGGATCTGCGCATCTCGGTGACCGACCGCTGCCAGTTCCGCTGCACTTACTGCATGCCGCGCGAGGTTTTCGGCCGTGACTTCGTCTTCCTGCCCCGGGCGCAGCTGCTCACCTTTGAGGAACTGACCCGGCTGGCCCGGATCTTCGCCGGCTTTGGGGTGCGCAAGCTGCGGCTGACCGGCGGCGAGCCGCTGCTGCGCCGGGATCTGGACCAGCTGGTCGCGATGCTGGCCGGGATCGGTGGCATCGGCGACATCGCGCTCACCACCAACGGGGCGCTGCTCGCGGGCAAGGCTCAGGCGCTGGCGGCGGCGGGCCTGCGCCGGGTGACCGTGAGCCTGGACTCCCTCGACGACGCGGTGTTCATGTCGCTCAACGACGCTGGGTTCCCGGTCGCGAAGGTGCTAGATGCAATTGAGGCGGCTGCCGGTGCGGGGCTGGCGCCGGTGAAGGTGAACATGGTGGTCAGGCGCGGGGTGAACGAGCAGTCGGTGCTGCCGATGGCGGCGCATTTCCGGCACAGCGGGCAGGTGCTGCGGTTCATCGAATACATGGATGTCGGCACCACCAATGGCTGGCGGCTGGACGAGGTGGTACCGGCCGCGCAGATCATCTCCGAGATCGACCACCGGTGGCCGCTGCAGCCGGTTGAGGCCGCCTATCCCGGCGAGGTCGCCCGCCGGTACCGGTACCGTGACGGCGCGGGTGAGATCGGCGTGATCGCCTCGGTCACCCAGCCGTTCTGCCGCGGCTGCACCCGCGCCCGGCTGACCGCCGACGGGCAGCTGTTCACCTGCCTGTTCGCCACCGCCGGGCACGACCTGCGCGGCCCGCTCCGGGCCGGCGCCAGCGACACCGAGCTGGCCGGGCAGATCAGTGCCATCTGGGCCCGGCGGGCCGACCGCTACTCCGACCAGCGCACCCGCCAGACCAGCCGCAGCCCGCGGCCGGCGCCGAAGGTGGAGATGTCGCATATCGGCGGCTAGGAAATCTCCGGACGAACGGCCCTGGAACGGTGGACGTTCCGCGATCATGGTAGAGACAGGGATGGTCCGCGAGAGAGGCCATTCGGCAGAGAATGGGGCGGCTGATGTACGAGAGAATGCTGGTAGCCATCGATCACTCGCCCGTTGCGGACCGGGTGCTCGCTGCGGCCAGGGAGCTGGCGGCCATGTCCAAGGCCGAGGTGTGGGTGCTGACTCTCAGGGAGCACGAGGTCACCCGCCTGGGCGGCCTGGCGCCGGCCGAACCGGACAGCGACCCAACCTCAGCGGTGGAAACCGCGGTGACGTCATTGACCGAGGCGGGCGCGACCGCACATGGGGAGGTGCGGGGCACCATCTTCGGCCACGCTGCCCGCGAGATCGTGGCGGATGCCAAGAAGCATGACGTCAAGGTGATCGTGATGGGCTGCCGGGGCCGGGGCGATCTGACCGGGCTCGTCCTGGGCAGCACCGCGCACAAGGTGATCCACCTGGCTGACCGTCCGGTACTGGTCGTTCGCTGACCGGTACCGTGGCGTTTCTCGACCTCGCTGATGCCGCTTTCTCGGTCATCTCTGATGAGGTGCACCGGGCCAGGGAGAAGTGCTGGTACGCGCACACCAGCTACGGGCTGGCAGTGTTGCGCCATGATCAGGCCAGCCGGCTGATCCGGCACCCCCAGCTGCGGCAGGGAAGCCCCGCGTGGCCGGCCCACCACGGCATCACCTCCGGGCTGTTCGCTAACTGGTGGGCGGGCTGGGTACTGAACAAGGAGGGGGCCGATCATCAGCGCCTGCGCAGGCTGCTGAATCCCGCGTTCTCGCGGCGGCTGGTGGCCGCAATGGAACCGCGTTTCCGGCAGCTGGCAGACGAGCTGGTGGGCTCCTTCGCCGAGCCAGGCCGGTGCGAGTTCATGGCCGAATTCGCAGAGCCGTATGCGGCCCGCGTCATCACCGCCATGCTAGGTATCCCGGAGCAGGACTGGCCAGTGATCGCGCGCGACTCAGCGGTCGTGGGCCTGGCGATGGGGGTCCAGATCCGGCAGCACCTGGCACAGATCGAAGCCGCGCTGGGGCGGCTTTACGTGTACGCCGATGCGCAGATCGCCGACCGCCGGGCCAGGCCCCGGGACGACTGTGTGACCAGCCTGGTCCGGGCCCACACCGAGGACGACCGGCTCAGCGAGGCCGAGCTGCGGGACACGCTGGTGCTGCTGATGTTCGGCGGTTTCGATACCACCCGCAACCAGCTGGGGCTGGCCATGCAGGTGTTCATCGACCATCCCAGCCAGTGGCGGCTGCTCCGGCAGCAGCCTGGCCTGGCACCGGCCGCGGTGGAAGAGGTCATGCGGGTCAGCCCGACGACGACCTGGGTCACCCGGGAGGCGATCGCGGACTTCACCTTCGACGGGCTCGCCATCAAGGCCGGCACCACCATTCACCTGCTGTGCGAGCCGGCGGGCACCGACCCGCGGGCGGGCGGGCAGCTGGCGTTCGACATCACCGCTGCCGCCCGGCCACCGCACCTTGCCTTCGGCGGGGGCATCCACTACTGCCTGGGCCATCTGGTTGCGCGCGCGGATATGAGCGTGGCGCTGGCGGTGCTCGCCCAGCGGCTGCGGGAGCCACGGATATCCGGCACCGCGGTCTGGCTGCCGTGCAGCGGCAACACCGGGCCTGCCCGGCTGCCGCTGGCCTTCACCCCGGGACGCTAGCGGCCCCGATCCTCGCCGGCCCGCCCGCTCGTCTTATAGCCCCAGAACATGTACCAGATGAAGGCAGCCACAGCCAGCGCGGCGCAGCCGATGACGCACAGGGTCGCGACCCCGCGAATGTGAGTGGCGATGGAGGTAATGCCAGAGCAGGCACCCAGGCCGGTCCGCGGCTTCGGTGCTGCCAGGCACGGACTGGCCAGGCCGTTGGTCACGAACAGGAAGATGACGCCGAGGATCGCGAGCGTCATCGCCGCGCCCAGGAAGTCCTTGGCCTTACTGGGCGGCGGCCGGTAAAACTCCTCAGGCCGGTCCAGCTCATCGAGGTCGCGGACCGTCAGCAGGGCCCCCTCCGCCCGCCGCCGCTGCCAGCGCCTGACGCGGGGCATCCCGTCGCGTGGCTCCATGACTCAGTCAGTTCCCCGCCCGGCCGCGGCCGGAACCTCGCCCGCGCCGCAGCCGCGGCTAGTGGCCGGCCGGCCCTTCCCCGTCCGGGTGCACGGGCGGCTGCCAGTTCCCGCCCACGACGGGGGAGTTCTCCCGCCAGGGGCCGAGTTCTGGCTGCGGGAACTTCGCATGCTGGCCTTTGAGCCAGATGCCGTAGGAGTTGCCCGCGCGCAGGTGGGTGATGAGGACCTTGCGCGCATACTCATCCTCCCGGCCGGCCGGGATCTCGAAGTGGATCTTGAGGAAGGCGTTGGTGTAGCGGTCGAAGACGGCCGGGACGTTGTCCTCGTGCATGAGGTGCACGTCTTCCAGCCAGTTGATGTCCGCTCCCGGGGTAGCCGCCACCAGATCGACATCCTCTACCAGCGCACGGTCGAACTGGTAAGGGAAGGTCCGGCCGGTCAGTTCCTCGGTGTCGATCCCTATCTTCGTGGTGAGCCGGCCGTGCGGCGCCTGCGCACTGTCCGCGCCGCCGGTGTGCGCTTGTTCGTCAGACATCGCGTTCCCCGTTTCGGCCGTCGCCGAGGCGCTTCCCCAGCAGGGCCTTGATCTCGGCCAGCGCGCGCTCTTCGGTCAGGCCGGGGATGTAATCGGTGCCAGCCAGCGGCACCCGGGCCATGGCGGCGGCCTCGACGGTCAGCGCGCACAGGTCCTCCGGCTCCAGGCTGTGCACATCGGTCTTGCCGCAGGCGCGTGCCAGCATCTGCGCCTCAAGGGTGAGTGTGTGCAGGAAGTTGAACACCCGCCCGGCCGCCTCGTCCACGTCGAGGCGCTTGCGCAGCTCGGGGTCCTGGGTGGTGATGCCCACCGGGCAGCGCCCGGTGTGGCAGTGATAGCACCGGCCGGCCGGCACTCCCACCGTGCCCTCGTAATCGGTGACGCCGGGGATCTCTTTGTTGCAGTTCAGCGCCATCAGCGCGGAGTGGCCGATGGCGACCGCCTTCGCGCCGAGTGCCAGGCACTTGGCGACGTCGCCGCCATTGCGGATACCTCCGGCCACCACCAGGTCGATCTCGTCAACCAGGCCCACGTCTTCGAGCGCGCGGCGGGCCTCGGGGATCGCTGCCATCAGCGGGATGCCGGTCTCCTCGGCGGCGACATGCGGCCCGGCTCCGGTGCCGCCCTCGGCTCCGTCGAGGTAGATGATGTCCGGTCCGCATTTGGCCGCCATCCGGACATCGTCGTACACCCGCGCCGCTCCGAGCTTCAGCTGGATCGGGACCCGGTAGTCGGTGGCCTCGCGGACCTCCTGCACTTTCAGTGACAGGTCGTCGGGGCCGAGCCAGTCGGGGTGGCGGGCCGGGCTGCGCTGGTCGATTCCGGCCGGCAGCGAGCGCATCTCCGCCACCTGCTCGGTCACCTTCTGCCCCATCAGGTGGCCGCCGAGCCCTACCTTGCAGCCCTGCCCGATGAAAAACTCGACGCCGTCGGCGAGCATGAGGTGGTGCGGGTTGAATCCGTAGCGGCTCTGGATGACCTGGTAGTACCACTTGGTCGACAGGTCGCGTTCGGGCGGGATCATGCCGCCTTCGCCGGAGCAGGTGGCGGTGCCGGCCATCGAGGCACCCTTGGCCAGCGCCATCTTGGCTTCCAGTGACAGTGCCCCGAAGCTCATCCCGGTGATGTAGACGGGGATGTCGAGTTCGAGTGGGTGCCTGGCGAAGCGGGCGCCCAGCACGGTCTTGGTCGCGCACTTCTCCCGGTAACCCTCGATGACGAACCGGGTCAGCGTGCCCGGCAGGAACATCAGCTCGTCCCAGTGCGGGATGGGCTTGAACATCGAGAATCCGCGCATCCGGTAACGGCCGAGCTCGGCCTTCACGTGGATGTCGTTGATCACCTCGGGCGTGAAGATACTGCTGTGCCCGAGGGTGGCCTTGCCACCGTCTTCGATCGCGCTCACGTTATGCTCTGCCTCTCACAGGACCAGCTTGCGTTCGGCGGGCTCCAGATTGTCGTAGTTCCACAGCTTGCGCCCGCAGACGAACTTGCGGAACGGGCCAGGCGGCTCGATTCCGTAGATGCGCAGTTTCCTGGCCAGGAACTCGTCGTCGTCGGGAGTCAGTCCGGCCTCGACGCAGTCCACGCCCAGCGAAGTGATCTTGCCGCCGACGTAGATCGTCCCGTCGTACATCGAGTCGCCCAGGCCGCCGCCCACGTTGCCGCAGATGATCTGGCGGCCGCGCTGCAGCATGAATCCGGTCATCGTGCCCGCGTTGCCGCCCACGATGATGGTGCCGCCCTTCTGGTCGATGCCGGACCGGGCACCGACATCGCCGCGGACCACGAGATCGCCGCCGCGCAGTGCCGCGCCGGTCAGCGAACCGGCGTTCTTGTCGATGACGACTACGCCCGACATCATGTTCTCGGCCACCGACCAGCCCACACGCCCTTTCACCTGGATCTCCGGCCCGTCAATGAGCCCGCAGCCGAAGTAGCCGAGGCTGCCATTAATGGTGATCCGGCAGCGGGCGAGGATGCCCACCGCGATCGAGTGCTTGGCGCCCGGGTTGAGGATGGTGACGTCACCGATGTGCTCGGCGTAGATGAGCCGGCGAAGCTCCAGGTTGATCTGCCGGGTGGTCAGCTCGGCGGCGTCGAAGACGGCAGTGGCACCGCCGGGGCCGTGGCTGATCGTTGCGGTCCCCGGCGCCTGGGCATCCGGCTCGGCCAGGCCGCGGGCGTCGTAACTGATCTTCACCGGTTCCACACCAGCACTTCCCGCTCGTACGGATCGTAGGTATCGATCTCGCGGCCGAGGACGGCGCGGATGGCGATCTCCTCGGAGGCGAGCGCCACCAGTTCGGGCGACTCATAGAGCACCAGCGGCTTGGCGGCCATCTCGTCCTTGGCCATGCCTAGCGCGTCAGCCGTCACCACCAGGTACGTGAAGACGCCATCCAGGTCGTCCAGACTCTGCTTCATCGCGGTCTCCAGCGACAACCCGTCGTCCATCTTCTGGGCGAGGTAGACGGCGATGATCTCCGAATCGCATTCAGACTGGAAGCGGTGGCCCTTGCGTTCCAGCCGCCGGCGCCACATGTGGTAGTTCGTCAGCTGCCCGTTGTGCACCACTGCGATGTCGGAGAAGGGGTAGGCCCAGTACGGGTGGGCGCCGGAGATGTCGACGTCCGACTCGGTGGCCATCCGGACGTGGCCGATTGCGTGGGTGCCGGTGAAACCTGCCAGGTGGTAGCGCTCGGCGACGCTCTGCGCGTCGCTGAGGTCCTTGATGATCTCCAGCGAGTGGCCGAGGGACAGGACCTCGCACCCGGGCACGTCCTCGATGTAGTCGGCCAGCGGCTTGAGGTCGCCGCTGTAACGGAACGTGACCCGGAACGCGTAGTCCTGGTCGCCGTGCAGCACATCGACCATGGCGCCGATCTTGGCCAGCCGGTGCTCGACCTCATTGCGGTGCCGTTCCAGCCGCTCGGCCCAGCCGACATCCCGTACCTCATTCGGATCCGCCAGCTTGACGCGCATGACGAACAGATCGGTGGGCGGGCCGAAGAGGGCGAACCCGCTCGAGTCCGGGCCACGGTGCTTCATGGACTGAAGCATCCTGGTCATCTCGCTGCCTATGTCGCCCGGCCCGGTGCGGTGAATGATGCCGGCGATTCCGCACATGTGCTCAACCCCTCTTCAGTCCGCGCCGTCCCGCTAGGGCAGGATGTCCAGGTACTCGGCGACGTCCCAGTCGGAGACCGTCGCGCAGTACCGTTCCCACTCGTCGGTCTTGTAGTGGTGGAACACCGTGTACATCTCGCCCGGCAGGGCTTCGCGGATCACCTCGTCCCGCTCCAGCGCCACCAGCGCCTCGCCCAGCGTCATCGGGACCCGCTTGACGTTCTTGCCACCCGCAATCGCCTCATAGATATTGCGGTGCTCGGGGGGGCCCGGATCGAGATTGCGCCTGATGCCGTCCTCCATCGCCTTGATGAGCGCGGCGAACGACAGGTACGGGTTGACCGCGGAGTCCACTGCCCGGTATTCGAGCCGGTCCGGCGAACTCACCCGCAGCGCGGTGGTCCGGTTCTGATAACCCCAGTCCGCGAACAGCGGTGCCCAGAAGCCGGTGTCCCAGAACCGCCGGTAGGAGTTGACCGTTGGCGAGGTAATGCAGGTGAGACCGCCCAGATGTTCCAGAATGCCGCCAATTGCGCTCAGCCCTAGTTTGCTGGGCAGCCGCGGGTTGCCGGTGTCGGGCAGGAACATGTTCTCCTCTCCCTGCCAGAGGGAGATGTTGTGGTGGCAGCCGTTGGCGGAGACACCCATGAATGGCTTGGGCATGAAGCAGGGGAAGGCGCCAAGCTCCCGCCCTACCTGCCGGCAGATCTGGCGATAGGTCGTGAGCCGGTCGGCGGTCTGCTCGGCCCGGTCGAACATCCAGTTGAGCTCGAGCTGGCCGGGAGCGTCCTCATGATCGCCCTGGATCATGTCCAGGCCCATCGCCTTGCCGTACTCCATGACCTTGTGGATGAGCGGCTGGAGCTCGGCGAACTGATCGATGTGGTAGCAGTAGGGCTTGGTCTTGCCGTCCACCGACGGCGTGCCGTCCGGGTTGACCTTCAGCCACATCATCTCGGGCTCGGTCCCCACCCGCAGGTGCAGCCCGGTGTCGCGCTCGAAGGCCTCGTGGATGCGCCGGAGGTTGCCGCGGCAGTCCGAGGTCAGGTACCCGCCCGGGTTGGTCTCCTCCTCCCGGTTGCGGAACAGGGTGCAGAACACCCGCGCGGTCTTCGGGTCCCACGGCAGCGGGCAGAAGGTTTCCACATCCGGCAGCCCGACCAGCTCCCATGCCTCGGGTCCGTAGCCGATGTAGTTGCCGTGCCGGTCGGTGAAGAGGTTGGCGGTGGACCCGTAAACCAGCTGGAAGCCACGTGTGGCGATCCGCTCCCAGTGATGCGCGGGCACCCCCTTGCCCATGATCCGGCCAGTCACCGAGACGAACTGGTAATAGATGTACGTGATCCCCTTGGCATCGATTTCCGACCGGACACGTGCCACCGCTTCGTCGCGGCCATCGGTCGCAAGGAACCGCTCAAGGTCAGTCGACACAGGGCCTCCTACCGGTCATAACGCCTAGGCCGACGGCGCATCCGGGGGCGCGGCCCCGGGGTGGCCTGATTGGGCGCTGGCTACGCCGTGCGATTCACGGACAGTAAACCCTGTATCATGACACGATACAAGCCGTCGTCGTGCCCCAGACCGGCGAATGGCGTGACCGGGCGCGCGGGAGGTGATGAGCGGTGACACAGCTGATCGACCTTACCGCCGGCGATGACGGCCAGGATGGCGGGCGGGCTGGCGCGGTGCCGGCCGGGGCGCTTGAGGACGAGCTTGGTGCCGTCATCGCCGAACGGGTCCGCGAGTTCAGGCTCCAACTCGGGCTGACCGTCGGGCATCTCGCCGAGCTCACCGGCCTGTCCAAGGGCATGCTGTCCAAGATCGAGAATGCCCAGGCGTCGCCGAGCCTGGCTACCCTGGCCCGGCTGTCCGAGGCGCTGAAGGTCCCTGTCACCGCGTTCTTCCGCGGCCTCAATGAGGAGCAGGACGTGCTCCACGTCAAGGCCGGCCGCGGGCTGGACATCGAGCACAAGGGCTCGGGACCCGGGCATCGCTACCAGCTGCTCGGCACACTGCGCGCACCGCACAACTCGCTGGAGACGCTGCTGGTCACCCTGACCGAGCGGGCTGAGGCCTTCCCGCTCTACCAGCATCCAGGGACAGAAGTCATCTACATGATCACGGGGCGGATAGAGTACCTGTACGGATCCTCGCGGTATCTGCTTGAGCCGGGAGATGCGATGCAGTTTGTCGGCGAGGTGCCGCACGGCCCGGGCACGCTGATCGAACTGCCGATACAGTTCCTGTCGGTGAAGTCGATCCAGCCAGCGGGCTGACGTTTATCCCAGGACGGTTTCCTCTAAGTGGACATGGTTTCATGGCTGGCGTAGCCTGTCCCGCGGGGCTACCGCGCATTCCTAGGTCTGCGGGAGGCGATGACCCGTGGCGGCCAGCATGAACGGCCATTCGCGCGGCCAGCATCGCGTCACCTACCCAGCGAAATACTCGGCCGCGGGCCTGTTCCGGCGCGGACTGAGCCAGCGGGAATGGCCGGCTGCCTGGTCACCGCGCCCGATGAAGAGCAGCTACGACGTGGTCATCGTGGGCGGCGGCGTGCATGGCCTGGCGGCCGCCTATTACCTGGCCGCCAACCACGGGATTACCGACGTGGCGGTGCTGGATAAGGGCTACATCGGCAGCGGCGGGTCGGGACGCAACACGGCCATCCTCCGGTCGAACTACCTGACCCCCGAGGGAGTCAGGTTCTACGACCGGTCGGTGAAGCTGTACCAGCGGCTCGCCACCGACCTCGACTACAACGTGATGTTCTCGCAACGGGGCCACCTCACGCTGGCGCACAGCGACGCATCCCTGCGGACGATGCGGTGGCGGGCTGAGGTGAACAAGGTCGAGGGTGTGGACTCGGAGGTGATCGGGCCCGCCGAGATCAAGCGGCTGGCCCCGTTCCTCGACGTCAGCCCGGCCGCCAGGTACCCGATCCTGGGCGCGCTCTGGCACGCTCCGGGCGGGATCATCCGTCATGATGCCGTCGTCTGGGGGTACGCGCGCGGCGCCGCCGCCCACGGTGTGCACATTCACCAGAACACCGAGGTCACCGGCATCGACGTGGTCTCCGGCCGGGTGCGCGGGGTGAAGACAAGCAGCGGCGACATCGCCACCCCGGTCGTGCTCAACGCCACCGCCGGGTGGGCCACGCTGATCTCGGACATGGCCGGGGTCCCCCTGCCGGTAACGACCTATCCGCTGCAGGCGGCGGTGACCGAGCCGGTGAAGCCGTTCCTGTCGACGGTCATCGTGTCCGGCACGCTGCACGTCTATATCAGCCAGACGGACCGCGGCGAGCTGGTGTTCGGCGCCAGCGTGGATCCGTTCACGTCCTACTCGATGCGCGGCTCGCTCGAATTCATCGAGGGCCTGGCCGGGCACGTGCTCGAGCTCATGCCCGCCCTGACCAAGGTCCGGTTGCTGCGGCAGTGGGCGGGCCTGTGCGACATGACCCCGGACTTCTCACCCATCATGGGCCCGACGCCGGTCGAGGGCTTCTTGGTCGATGTGGGCTGGGGCACCTACGGTTTCAAGGCGGGCCCGGTATCGGGGGAAGCCATGGCGCAGTGCATCGCCTCCGGCGAGACCCCCGGGATCATCGCCGCGTTCGGCCTGGCACGGTTCGGCGATGGCGTGCTGGTGGGCGAAAAGGGCGCGGCCGCCGTCGGCCACTGATCGGAAGGTCCGGTGATGATTCTCCTGCCCTGTGCCTGGTGCGGCCCGCGGGACGCGACCGAGTTCGCTCATATCGGCGAGGTGACGGCCCGCCCTGACGCGGCTGGGGTGACCCCGGCACAGTGGCGGGGCTATCTGTATCTGCGGGCCAACCAGTGCGGCTGGACCCGCGAGACCTGGTACCACCGGATGGGCTGCCGCAGGTTCATCACCGTGGAACGGCACACCGAGACCAATGAGGTCCGGTCGGTGCTGGCCACCGCCGATCGCCGGGGCGGGGAGGCGGCCTCGTGAGCGGGCCCGGGCCGGAGATGCGGCTGCCACCGCAGCCGGGTGAGGTGATCAACCGCGCCGAGCCGCTGGAGTTCACCTGGAACGGGCGGCCCGTGCGCGGCTACGCGGGGGACACGATCGTCTCGGCGCTGGCCGCCGCCGGCGAGCGGCTGTTCTCCCGCAGCCTGAAGTATCACCGCCCGCGCGGCCTGCTGACCGCCTCCTTCCACGACCCGGGCTGTGTCGTCCAGGTGGGAGACGAGCCCAACGTCCGCGGCGCTCACCGGCTGGCGGCCGACGGCATGGTGGTCACCTCCCAGAACACCTGGCCCTCGCTGCGCCTGGACGCCAAGTCGGTGAACCAGCTGGCCGGCCGGTTCCTGACGGCGGGCTTTTATTACAAGACCTTCATGCGCCCGCGGTTTGCCTGGCCGGCCTATGAGAGCGTGCTGCAGAGGTTCGTCAACGGGGGGAGGGTATCGCCGGACACCTCACCCGCCCGCCCGGAAAAGCGCCATGACCATCCCGATGTCGTCATCGCCGGCGGCGGCCCGGCCGGGATGGCGGCGGCGGTCAGCGCCGCCAGGGCGGGCGCATCCGTGCTGCTCGTCGAGGAAGAGCACCGCCTCGGCGGCCATCTGCGCTGGGGCGGCGACGCTGACCTGGCGGCGCTGGCGGACCTGGCCGCGCGGGTCGGTGCCGAGCCCGGCATAGAGGTGCTCACGGACGCGGTGGTGCTCGGGCGCTACGACGGCAACGCGCTCGCGGTCCTGGCACGGCGGCACGGCGGCGCGGAGTCCGAGTATCTCATCCGGGCCCGCGCCAAGACGCTGGTGGTGGCGCCGGGCCTGATCGAGCGGCCCTACGTGTTCGCGGGCAACGACCTGCCGGGGGTCATGCTCTCCACCGCTGTGCGCAGGCTCATC
>Ga0306920_100002095_pt1 | contig 25068 bp, 24 predicted proteins | sample flu12Cox44000170_FD_204666 | JGI IMG/M metagenome (GOLD analysis project Ga0306920, IMG submission 204666) | Lab enrichment of tropical soil microbial communities from Luquillo Experimental Forest, Puerto Rico - flux4day.12C.oxic.44.000.170 (v2)... | ecosystem: Environmental > Terrestrial >...
TCGAAAGAACACCATCTTTGTGGCGGCCGGCGACCTGATCGGCGCGAGCCCATTCCTGTCGGCGATGTTTCACGATGAACCGACCGTCGAATCCCTGTCGATGATGGGGCTCGAACTGGCCTCCGTCGGCAATCACGAGTTCGACGAGGGCAAGGACGAGCTGAAGCGAATGCAGAATGGTGGCTGCCATCCCACAGATGGCTGTCGGGGGCCGCACCCGTTTTCGGGCGCGAAATTCCATTACCTTGCGGCTTCGACCTTCGAAAAGGATACCGGCAAGACGATCTTTCCGCCTTACGAGATCCGACAGTTCGACGACATCCCCGTTGGTTTCATCGGCCTGACCTTGAAGGGCACACCTGACATCATTTCGCCGTCCAGCGCGGCCGGACTCGAATTCCAGGACGAGGCGGAAACCGTGAATACGGCCGTGGCAGAATTGAAGGCCCGCGGCGTCGAAGCCATCGTGGTCTTGATTCACGAAGGCGGCTTCCCGACCGGCGACTACAATGAATGTCCCGGCATTTCCGGTGCCATCGTCGAGATCACCAAAAAATTCGATCCCGCGGTCGATGTCGTTGTCAGCGGTCACACCCATCAGGCCTATGTCTGCCAAATCGAGGGACGGCTCGTCACCTCAGGCGACAAATACGGCACCCTGGTCACGGCCATCGACCTGAAGCTTGATCCGACGACCCGCGATGTCATCAGCGCCAGGGCGGATAACGTGATCGTGCGCACCGGAACCCTCCCCAAGGATGCGCAGCAAACCGCCTTGATCGAAGCCTACGACAAGGTTTCCGCGCCGATCGCCAACCGCCGCGCGGGCTCGATCACCGAAACGCTGTCGCGCGTGCCTGGCGGAACCGGTGAGAGCATGCTCGGCGATGTCATCGCCGATGCCCAGCTGGCCGCGACCAAAGCGGACGCCGATGGCGGCGCCGTGATCGCCTTCACGAACCCCGGCGGCATTCGCGCTGATATCGTCAGGAAGGAGGACGGCGCGGTGACCTACGCCGAGTTGTTCGCTTCGCAGCCATTCCGAAATCAACTCGTCACGCTGTCGCTGACCGGCGGTCAGATCAGGAACATGCTGGAACAGCAATGGCTCGATCCCAGGCGGCCGCGAATCCTGCAGGTCTCGAAGGGTTTCCATTACGTCTGGGACGCTGCAAAACCCTATGGCGGGCACGTGATCGCCGCATCGATCTCGCTCGACGGAGAGCCGGTCGATCCGGCCAGGAGCTACCGAGTGACGGTGAACAACTATCTCTCGGTCGGAGGCGATGGCTTCACCGTGCTGAAGGAGGGAACCGCGCAGCAGTTCGGCATTTTCGACGCCGACGCCCTCTACACCTATTTCCAGGCCAAAAGCCCGATTGCGCCCGTCGCGGCCGACCGCATCGGGCGACTGAATTGAATGCAAACCTGTATCGATGCAAGGGATTGTGCCCGTCTGCGCCATCGTCCGCCGCCGCGGCCCGCGACGCATAAAGACCTCTCCCCAGGTCGTCCGTGCGGACGCAGGAACCCATACGCCGTATCTTCCCGCGAGTTCTTTTTCAGCGACTTCGGATCGATAAAGCGGTACTAGATTCAACAAATTTGCACTGCCCATGATTTTTCCGAAGTTCGTGAAGGTGGGCGCTGCGATGGAGCACGAACTTCGGAAAGCGGACACTGGTGCGGCGAATTTGAAGTTCTTATCAATGTCGCTGCAACCTCGTTATAGGAACTTCAAATTCAAAAGCCGCACTGAAGACCTTTATTTGCTGGAGCTCCTTTGATTCCGAAGTTCGCATCAGAGGTCGCCGCGATAGCTTGCGAACTTCGTAAATCGGAGCTCTAGCCGCATGACGACGCTTCTTCTCACCCATTCGGCCTGTCTCGACCACGCCACGCCTCCCGGGCATCCCGAGCGCCCGGACCGTTTGCGTGCGGTCGCCCAGGTGCTTGGCGAGGATCGCTTCAAGAGCCTGGTGCGCGGCGAAGCGCCGACAGGCAATCTCGACCTCGTCACGCTGTGCCACAGTGAGCACTACGTCGGAGAACTCCGACGCATCGCACCCTCGAGCGGCCTGATCTATCTCGACGGCGACACATCGATGTCTCCCGGCACCTGGGAGGCGGTGATGCGCGGCGTGGGCGGTGCGGTTGCTGCCACCGACGCGGTGATGTCGGGCAAGCACAATAATGCCTTTGTCGCGGTTCGCCCTCCGGGTCATCACGCCGAGACCAGCACGCCAATGGGCTTCTGCTTTTTCGACAATGTCGCCATCGCCGCGCGTCATGCGCAGCAAAAGTACGGGATTGCGCGCGCGGCCGTGGTCGACTTCGATGTTCATCACGGCAACGGCACCCAGGAAATTTTCTGGGCCGACAAGACGGTGATGTATTGCTCCACGCACCAGATGCCGCTGTTTCCCGGCACCGGCGCCCGCGGAGAGCGCGGCGAGCACGACACCATCGTCAACGCGCCGTTGGCCTCGGAAGATGACGGGGCGAAATTCCGTGCCGCGTTCGAGAATGTGATCTTGCCGCAGCTCACCAAATTCAGTCCGGAATTGATTCTCATCTCCGCCGGTTTCGATGCGCATTACCGCGATCCGCTCGCTTCCCTCAATCTCAAGGCCGAGGACTTCGGCTGGGTCACGCGCAAGCTGATGGAACTCGCCGATCGCACCGCGGGCGGGCGGGTGGTTTCGGTGCTCGAGGGCGGTTACGATCTCCAGGGTTTGAGAGAATCGGTCGCGGCCCATGTCGGCGCATTGATGGGCGCGGAATCCAAGCCTAATACGTCTGTCTAGATACCTTTGATTCCGCCTCATGAACGACGGGAAAACATCATGGCCGAAAACCCTCCAGGGGACGTCAAGAAGCTGAGCTTCGAGCGGGCGATCGAAGAGCTTGAGTCGATCGTCAAGCGGCTAGAGGAAGGCAAGGTGCCGCTCGAGGAGTCCGTCGCCATCTACGAGCGGGGCGAAGCCTTGAAGCGGCGATGCGAGGAATTGCTGCGGCAGGCCGAAGCACGGGTGGACAAGATTACCACCGATTCAAACGGTCAGCCGACCGGCACCGAGCCGCTTGATGTGCAGTGATGATTGGCTTTGTGAACTTCTGACCCGCAGTTCCAGCCTTGGAACAAGTCCAATTGGAGACTTGGAAAATCCCGGAAATTGTCCGGCGAAGGCCGCGCTGAAGCCGTTGATTCGGGCGAGAGGGAACCTGAAAATCTGCCGCCGGGGTTGAAATTTAAGGTTTCGTCGCTTTATCAGGCGGATTGGAGCGGGTTGGCTTTGTCCGTCACTTTAGTGTAAAGATTGACGCGCTATGGGCTGGCCAAAGCTCTTTCCTGCCCCTGCTAAAATGACGACAAGTGCTTGAGATAGCTTAACAATAATAATTAACAGGGGTGAAGCCACCAAAGGTGACGCATATCACATTGAACGATCGGGAGCACATGTCGACAATCAAATCGGGCTCCGGTCTCCTCAGCTGGTATCCGGCGTCCGGGTCATCGCCGCGCTGAATCTGCGCAACTCATCTCCCGTCGGACGATTAATCCCGATCTGCAACATTGGAATTTCGCTGTGACCACATTCAGTAAGACGCCCCTTCTCGACACCATTCGTACCCCGGAAGATTTGCGCCGGCTAAAGGTGGAACAAATCCGGCAAGTGGCGGACGAACTTCGCCAGGAGACCATTGATGCCGTCTCGGTGACCGGAGGGCATTTCGGCGCAGGCCTGGGCGTGGTCGAGTTGACGACTGCCCTGCACTATATCTTCGACACGCCGCGCGACCGCTTGATCTGGGACGTCGGCCACCAGGCCTACCCGCACAAGATCCTGACTGGCCGGCGCGACCGAATTCGCACGCTGCGCACCGGCGGCGGGTTGTCGGGTTTCACCAAACGCACCGAAAGCGACTACGATCCATTCGGGGCTGCGCATTCCTCGACATCGATTTCGGCCGCGCTCGGCATGGCGGTGGCGCGCGACCTCTCCGGGGGCAAGAACAATGTCATCGCCGTGATCGGCGACGGCGCGATGTCCGCCGGCATGGCGTATGAGGCCATGAACAATGCGGGCGCGATGAATTCGCGCCTGATCGTCATTCTCAACGACAACGACATGTCGATTGCGCCTCCGGTCGGGGCGATGTCGGCCTATCTGTCGCGGCTATATTCCGGCAAGACCTATCGCTCGCTGCGCGAAGCCGCCAAGCAGCTCAGCAAACACCTGCCGAAGGTGCTCGCCGACCGCGCCAACCGCGCCGAGGAATATTCGCGCGGCTTCATGGTCGGCGGCGGCACGCTGTTCGAGGAACTCGGCTTTTATTATGTCGGCCCGATCGACGGCCACAATCTCGATCACCTGCTGCCGGTGCTCAAGAACGTGCGCGACATGGAAACCGGACCGATCCTGGTTCATGTCGTGACCCAGAAAGGCAAGGGCTATGCGCCGGCCGAGGCCTCCGCCGACAAGTACCACGCGGTGGTCAAGTTCGACGTGGCCACCGGCGCGCAAAGCAAGTCCAAGCCGAATGCGCCCGCCTATCAAAACGTGTTCGGCCAGAGCCTCGTCAAGCAAGCGCAGCAGGACGAGAAAATCGTCGGCATCACGGCCGCGATGCCGTCCGGAACCGGCATCGATATTTTCGCCAAGGCTTTCCCTGATCGCACTTTCGACGTCGGCATCGCCGAGCAGCACGCGGTGACCTTTGCCGCCGGCCTTGCCACCGAAGGCTACAAGCCGTTCTGCGCGATCTACTCGACGTTCCTGCAGCGCGGCTATGACCAGGTCGTGCACGACGTGGCGATCCAGAGCTTGCCGGTGCGATTTGCGATCGACCGCGCCGGACTCGTCGGCGCCGACGGCGCAACCCATGCCGGTTCGTTCGACAACGCCTATCTCGGCTGCCTGCCGAATTTCGTGATCATGGCCGCTTCCGACGAGGCGGAACTGGTGCACATGGTGGCAACCCAGGTTTCCATCAACGATCGGCCGAGCGCGCTGCGCTATCCGCGCGGCGAGGGTCGCGGCGTCGAGTTGCCCGAAATCGGCGTTCCGCTCGAGATCGGCAAGGGCCGCATTGTCCGCGAAGGCACCAAGATCGCGCTGTTATCGTTCGGCACCCGCCTTGGCGAGTGCGAGAAGGCGGCAGACGAATTGGCCGCACACGGGCTTTCCACGACGATTGCGGATGCGCGCTTCATGAAGCCGCTCGACGCCGACCTGATCTTGAAGCTCGCGCGCGAGCACGAGGTTCTGCTTACCCTCGAGGAGGGCTCGATCGGCGGTTTCGGCTCCCACGTCATGCAATTGCTGGCCGAGCACGGCATGCTCGACGGCGGCTTGCGGATACGCTCGATGGTTCTGCCGGACGTGTTCCTCGACCACGACGCTCCCGGCGCGATGTATGCCCGCGCCGGCCTGGACGCCAAAGGCATCGTCGCCAAGGTGTTCGAGACGCTCGGCAAGGACTTCAAGGCCGAGACGGTCAAGCTCGCCTGACCGCGCGCCTTAGGCTCCGACCGGCAACGCCGGCGCCGCCCTCTACGCTCGCGGAGTGGATTTGACATTCGCTACCGACCCAGCCGCGGGCTCGAAAGCGAGTGTCAAAGCCAAAACTCCACTGGAATCCTACATTTGCTAGTAGTCTTTTGATTCCAACATTCGCAAAGGGGTCCACCGCAATGGAAGCGAATGTTAGAATCAGACCACCAGGATGAAAATATATCTGGCTGGCCCTGACGTTTTCCTGCCCGATGCCATTGATATCGGACGGCGCAAGGTCGACATCTGCGCGCATCATCAACTCGTCGGATTGTATCCGATGGATAATGCCATCGACGTTGCAACCAGCGACGCTTCCCTTCAGATCTTCCACGCCAACGAAGCCATGATGAACGAGGCCGACGCCGTCATCGCCAATCTCACGCCGTTTCGCGGACCGAGCGCGGACACAGGCACGGTTTACGAGCTCGGCTACATGGCCGGTCGCGGCAAGCTGTGTCTCGGATATTCGAACGATCCCTCCCCTTATGCCGAGCGCGTGCGAGAATTCACGACGGTGACCTTGGACGAGCGATGCCTGAAAGATGCGCAAGGATTGACGGTGGAGGATTTCGGCCTCTCCGACAATCTGATGATGATCCATGCACTCGATCTTCACGGCTGCGCGCTGGTGACGCCGCGGCAAAGACCTGCCGAGATCTGGCGCGATCTCGCCGCGTTCGAGAATTGCGTGCGCATGGCGGCCGCTCGGCTCGGTGTCTCGCAACCCGGATCGGGCTGAGCATGGCCGGGCGGGACAAGCGCGGAGCCCTTCCCCGCAAGCGCGCAGATGTCCTGCTGGTCGAGCGCGGACTGTTCGAAAGCCGCGCAAGGGCTCAAGCCGCCATCGAAGCGGGGCTCGTCTCGGCCAATCAGAAGCAGGTGCTGAAAGCTTCCGAAACCGTTCCTGCCAATGCGGTGCTGAAGGCGGAGCCGGCCCATCCCTATGTTTCGCGCGGCGGCGTCAAGCTTGCGGGCGCACTGGAGCAATACCCGATCGCGATCGAGGACCACGTCTGTCTCGATGTCGGCGCCTCGACCGGTGGATTTACCGAAGTATTGCTCGCCAACGGCGCCAGCATGGTTTTCGCCATCGACGTCGGACGCGGTCAACTGCATCCTTCGCTGCGCGACCATCCCAAGATCGTCTCCATGGAGGAAACCGACATCCGCTCGTTCGAGGGCAAGCGCCTGCCGGCGCGTCCCGATATTGTCGTGATCGACGTCAGTTTCATTTCGCTGAAGCTTGTGCTTGGCGTTGCGCTGTCGCTTGCGGCGGCACCGATGAGTCTTCTGGCGCTGATCAAGCCGCAATTCGAAACGTCGCGAAAACATTCGAGGCGCGGGATCATCCGCGACGCGGCGGTGCATCAGGAAATCTGCGACGACATCGCCGCGTTCGCAGCCTCGCTCGGCTGCACCGATATCCGCGTCTTTCCCTCGTCAATCACCGGCGGCGACGGCAACGCCGAATTCTTCATCGGTGCGCGACGTGGTTGAACGTCTCACCATCGATCATGTCGGCCACCTTGGCGACGGCATCGCCTTTGCCGGCGCCCAGACGCTTTACGTGCCCTACACGCTGGGCGGCGAGACCGTGGAGGTTGCACCGGTGCCGGGTCACCATCCCGATCGTCGGCGCCTTTTGCAGGTCGAGCGTGCAAGCCCGGAGCGCATCGCGCCGATCTGCCAGCACTTCGGAACCTGCGGCGGCTGCGCGGTCCAGCATTGGGAGAGCGAACGCTATCGCGCATGGAAGCGAAACCTCGTCATCGAGACGCTGGCGCAAGCCAAGATCGCCTGCGAGGTGCATCCGCTGATCGACGCCCATGGTCGCGGGCGGCGGCGCATGACGCTTCACGCGCGCCTCGGCACCCATGACGTGCTCAAGGTGGGATATGCAGCGGCGAGCTCCCACGACATTGTCCCGATCGATCGTTGCCCGATCCTCGATCCGGCGCTCGAGGGCGCGCTCGACGCAGCCTGGGCGATTGCCGAGCCGCTGAAGCCGACCGGAAAGCCGCTCGACATTCAGTTCACTGCAACCGATGGCGGCCTTGACGTCGATGTGCGCGGCTCGGGGCGGCTCGCGGCTGCGATGATCGCGACCCTGTCGCGCGTGGCCGAGCAACATCGCCTGGCTCGGCTGACGCGCCATGGCGAGCTGGTATTGCTGCGCAACCCGCCGATGATCACGGTTGGTTCTGCCCACGTCACGCTACCGCCCGGTTCGTTCCTGCAAGCCACCGTTGCGGGCGAAGAGGCGCTGGCGGCGCTGGTGTCGAACCATTGCAGGGGTGCAAAGCATGTCGCCGATCTCTTCTGCGGCGTCGGTCCTTTTGCACTTAGATTGGCTGAAAAGTCGCGCGTCTCGGCATTCGATAATGACGCGGGTAGCGTGGCCGCGCTGCAGAAGGCGGCAGGAACGACGCCGCGGCTCAAACCCGTCAAGGCGGAGACCCGCGATCTGTTCCGCCGGCCATTGATGGTGCAGGAATTGCGCGATTTCGATGTTGTCGTGTTCGATCCGCCGCGACAGGGCGCCCAGGTGCAGGCGCAGCAACTGGCATCGAGCAAGGTCGGCGCGATCGTCGCGGTGTCCTGCAACGTCGCAACCTTCGCCCGTGATGCGCGCATCCTGATCGACGGCGGATACAGAATCGAGGGCGTGAGCCCGCTCGACCAGTTTCGCTACAGCCCGCACGTCGAGCTGGTGGCGAAATTCACCCGGTGAGATGCGAGTTTCGCTCGTGGCGCTCCCACGTTTTCGCGGGGGAGGATAAGAGACGATGCGTCCCCAGCAGCAACAGGCCGCAATCGTCACCGCCCCCAGCGATCCTGCCAGATCTTCTCGCCGATCAGGCATGACACGCGCGGCTCTCTTTCGCCCGAGGGAGCCTTTTCTGCCACCGGAACAACGGGTCGTTCGGGCGTGCGGCCCGCGACCTCGAGCAGGAGCTTGGTCCGGATCGCCTCCCTGAACTTGTCGCGATCCTTGATCGCGACCACGAAAGAGCCCGGGCCGCCGATCACGCAATCCTCGTAATACCAGTCGAGATTTTCGATATCCATGGTCGAATAGGACGGCTCCTTCACCATGATCGGCAGGCCGTTGATGGTGATCCCCTTGGAGAGCGCCAAATCGCGCGCTCCGATGATGGGCGCCCCGTTATTGTTCGGACCGTCGCCGGAAATATCGATGACACGGCGCAACCCCCGATACGGATTGGCCTCGAACAGCGGCATGGCGAAATAGATCGCGCCCGAAATCGAGGTGCGCGAGGCGCGGCGAATCGGCGCCTTCAGGATTTCATCGGCGACCGCGTCCGCGGTCTCGGGGCCATCGATCACCCGCCAGGGAATGATGATTTTCTGGTCGCTCGATGCCGCCCATTCGAAATAGGTGATCGAAATCTTGCCGTTCGGGAGGCTTTTGAGCGCCTGCAGAAATTCCCTTGAAACAATCGCCTGCGCATATCCTTCGCGCTGCACCGCGAGCTCGTCCATGTCCATGGAATAGGAGACATCGACCGCGAGCGCGAGTTCGACATCGACGGTGGCCGCGTCGTCCTTATCCGCCGTTCGCGCACCCTGTCGATCGACCGAGAGGGAGGAAAAACTCGGCGCGGCCAGAGCCGCAGCGACACCGCCGGCGATCACGCCTGCGACGAGCACCGCCCAGATCGAGATATACCTGCGCATGAGCGGCCTCCCGTTGTGTCCGATCATGTTGACATGCAAAGTGGCGAACGCAAAGGCGGAACACACATTCGCGTTCACATTCAGGTTAGTCAGCCGCAAAGACTGCCGCAATCGAGACCGTCGCAACGCTTGCGGCCGCTCTGCTTCCCGTCTGCTGCGATTTGCAGGTTATGCCGGGCTGAAAGAGGCCGGCCCGGCTGCTATAGTCGGCTATCGGCGCACGGTTCCGCCACTGCGATGAGCTCCTTCGAACTCTTGCAGAACTCCGGAGGCTGTTCTGCCGGATTAAACGTCAGGAGGTGATGAGCGGAATGATCGACACCGTCACCAAGCCGAAGACCAAGGTCAAGACCAAGACCGAACGCCCGCGGCTGCACAAGGTCATCCTTCTCAACGACGACTACACGCCGCGCGAATTCGTCGTCGCGGTCCTGAAGGCGGAGTTCCGAATGACCGAGGACGAGGCGCACAAGGTCATGATCACCGCGCACCGGCGCGGCGTGTGCGTGGTTGCGGTCTTCACCAAGGACGTTGCCGAAACCAAGGCGACGCGCGCCACCGACGCTGGCCGCGCCAAGGGCTATCCACTGCTGTTCACCACCGAACCCGAGGAGTGAGCCTGCGGCTGCGACGCGTCCGCGACCGGCATTTCGTCCAGCAATCCGTAGACGCGCTCCGGCCTTGAAAACCCCGCAATCGGAAACTCGCCCAGATCCGCCCACGCGTCAGGGCAGGCATCGGCAAAGGCGCGCGAGGCCACCACCGTGCGACGCAGGCGGCTTGCCATCTTCTCCAGCCGGGCCGCAAGATTGATCGCGGGTCCAATGCAGGTAAAGTCGAGCCGGTCACCGCCGCCGATATTACCGTAAAGAATCCTTCCGACATGAAGCGCGACGCCAAAACGAAAACGCTCGACCGTGTCGCCGATCGGATATTGCAGCGCTTCGACATTGGCGCGCGACTCGCGTGCGGCCTCGAGAACCCGTGCGCAGACCTTCACGACGTCGCCGACATACTCGTCGATCGGAAATACCGCGAGCAGTCCATCGCCCATGAACTTCAGGACTTCGCCGTCATGCGTCCTGATCGCCGACACCTGACAGTCGAAATATCTATTGAGAATATCGACCACGGTTTCCGCCGGAAGGCGGTCCGACAACGCGGTGAAACCGCGCAAGTCCGACAGCCAGATCGCCGCATTCATCGTGTCGGTGTGGCCACGGCGAATCTGCCCGCCGAGAATCCGCTCGCCGGCGCGGTTGCCGACATAGGTGTCGAGCAGGACGGAGGCGGTGCGGCGCAGCCTGATGATTTCGACAAGGCGCGCGAAAGGCGCCATCAGCGAGCGAAGGCCGTTGAGTTGTTCGTCGGTGAAGCCCCCGGGCTGTTTGGTGGTCCAGCTCGAAGCATGGAAGGAACCATCGACATGCGCGAGCGGTAGCGCGATGTAATCGGTGACGCCCTCCTTACGCAAATCATCGAACAGCGGAAAACGCTTGCCGTCGGGACCGTCGAGCAGCGCCCTGACCTCCCGCCCCTCACGGAAAACGATCGCCAGCGGACTATTGAGAAATTCCGGCGAGTGCAGCGTATCGTAATTCGCACTGCCGACGACAACCTCCTCTCCGGACCGCCAGATCATGTTGCGCCCGATGATGTCGGGGTGCAGCGTCCGAATGAAAATTCCGACGCGCCACAGCGGCAAACCGGCCGCGACCAGGCGTTCGCAAGTCTCGGCCATCATCCGCGGCGGGCTGGGCGCCGTTCTCGCACCGTCGATCAGCCATTCGGTCAGCTTCTGCAGGCGGGACGCGTTCATGGGAGCGAACATTGCGGCGCAAGTTGAGGAAAGGTCAAGACGGTACGTCGCCAACGACGCGGACATACCGGCCAGCGATCGTCGCTGGTTTTCGGCCGAAATGCTCGATGGAGCCTCGACAAGGGACAGAGTGGCTGCAAGACTGCCTTCACAACAAAATAATGGAGGAAGCGATGGAAATCGATCGTCGTCAGTTCGCTGTGCCAGTGCTTGCCATCGGACTATCGATCCCTGCCTTGGGAGTAATCCCGGCTTTCGCCGGTGCGGATGAAGACGCCGTCGCGAAAAACGTCGAGGCATTCCGCGCGGCTCAGTTTGCCGCCGACGCCAAAACCCTGGAGGGGCTCTGCGCGCCGGAACTCAGCTACAGCCACTCCGACGGAAGGGTCGAGGACAAGGCAGCCTTCGTCAGCAACGCCACCGATGGAAAAACGAAATTCCTGTCGCTCGCTTATCAGGACGTGAGCGTTCGGGTGGTCGGCCCTGCAGCGATCGTGCGGTTCCACTGGATCGGCGAAAGTCAGGCCGCCGCGGATGGCAAGAAAAGCGCCACTAATCTCCACATTCTGATGAACTGGCAAAAGCAAGGCACGGACTGGAAGCTTCTGTCGCGCGCATCAACCAAGCTTTGATCCCGCCGCGTCATTGCCGGGTCTGCTTTACCCGGCCGCTACGCAATACGGCACGTCGACGGGATCGATGACGCCAGCTCGACCACAAGGCGCGTGATCACATGCTGTGCGATGGAGATTCCGTTTCGAATGCCACGGGCTCGTCTCAGGCGATGGCTTCGATCAAGGTTCTCGCCGCTCGCTCACGTGCCGACTGGATTCAACCCGCTCTCGCCCGCAATGTCATGCTCGGCCAGCAATTCGCGAATGGCGTCCTTGTCCTCAAGAGCGCTCATCTTGAGCCCCTTCCGGCGCGATCGGCTCGCGGGTCATGGTCCAGCACGTGAGAGCACCGCAAATCAACAGCGCGCCGGCCACCAGGAATGCCCAGTCGAAGCTGCCGGTGCCGGAGATCACATAGCCGGTGACGATCGGTGCCAGCACGCCGAACGGATTGCCGCCTGTTACAAGAAAGCCGTTGGCACGGCCTGCGTTGCCGGGATCGGTTAAAAGGTCATTGGTCAGCGTGATATTCAATCCGACGGCGCTCCCGATGCTGGTCAATGAAATTGAGAACAACACAAGAAGCACCCAGGTTTCGGTGATCCACGGCGTCATCAGGATTCCGGATGAGCACAGCAGCATGATAACGACCATGAGTCGACGGCGTCCCGATGTAACACCGACGTCACGCAGCAGCCGATCGCTCAGAGCGCCGATCAGGATCGTTCCCGGCACAGCCACTGCGTAGGGAATCGCTGTATAGAATCCGGTCTTGAGTAGTGTGAGCCCGCGCGTAGCCTGCAGGTAGCTCGGCAACCAGGTCAGAAACAGATACACGGTGTAGACCGCACACCCTTGCGTCACGAATAGCCCCCACATGCTCCTGCATTTCAGTAATGCGACGAGCGGGGCGCTTCTTCCCGGAGTTGCCTTGCCACCGCGCTTCTCAAGAATTTTCGCGCGCTCTGCCTCGCCGATGAAACTGGCTTCCTCCGGCTGGCGAAAAACAAGAGTCCAAAAGATCAACCAGACGAATCCGGTGGCGCCGGCGCAGTAGAACGCTCCTCGCCATCCCAATTCGCCCACCAGATAGGCCATCAGGATGGACCCTGACGCCGGACCGATATATCCACCGCAATTGAACACGGTTGTAGCGAAGCCGCGTTCGCCCGCCGGCATCCATTCGCGGATCGTTCGGCCACCGGCGGGGTAGGTCGAGGACTCGCCAAAGCCCATCAGCAAACGAGAAGCGAGGGCTGAACTGAAATTCCAACTTGCCCCCGTAAGCAGCGTTGCCGCGGACCAGATAGCCATGCCGACTGTGGTCGCCCGGCGCGTTCCGACGCGGTCGACATAGACGCCCCACGGAAGAACGAAAACGAGATAACTCCACAAGAACGCGGAGAACAGGTAGCCCAGCTGGATCGTGGAGATATCGAATTCTTTTGAGATCGGTTGCGCGGATACCGACAGCACCACGCGGTCGATGTAATTGATTGAACAAGCGGTAACCAGCAGGATGTAAATCCAAGTTCGCCCAGGCATTCGCGCCCCCCGAAGACACATTTTGTTTTTTGGCGGCCAGCAAACACCATTCGCTGAAGAATGAAGTCCGATCAGCCGCGCGCAACGAATGCATCCTTCTGGAAGGAAGGCAAACGAAATAGCTACGCGCTGTTTGCAGGGTCCACTGCGGGCAGGCGGTGGCTGGCACCGAAAGCCGGGAAGCGTCTATTTGAATTGGCAGCTGCTCTACCCGCCCACCTGAGCGCGATGACGCAGATAGTGATCGGCGAGCACGCAGGCCATCATGGCCTCGCCGACGGGGACGGCGCGAATGCCGACGCAGGGATCGTGGCGGCCCTTGGTGACGATCTCGGTTTCCTTCCCCTTGCGGTCCACGGTGCGGCGGGGCGTAAGGATCGATGACGTGGGCTTGACCGCAAAGCGCGCCACCACCGGCTGTCCAGTGGAGATGCCGCCGAGAATGCCGCCGGCATGGTTGGAGAGAAAAGTGACGCCCTTGTTACCCATCCGCATTTCGTCTGCGTTTTCCTCGCCTGAGAGTTCGGCTGCCAGAAAACCTGCGCCGATTTCGACGCCCTTCACCGCGTTGATGCTCATCATCGCACTCGCCAGATCGGCATCGAGCTTGCCATAGATCGGCGCACCCCATCCCGCGGGCACGCCGTCGGCGACGATCTCGATCACCGCGCCGATCGATGAACCCTTCTTGCGGATGCCATCGAGATAGTCTTCGAACAAGGCGGCCTTGTCCTTGTCCGGACAGAAGAACGGATTGCGTGCGACCTCGTCCCAGTCCCATTTCGCCCGATCGATCTTGTGCGGTCCCATCTGCACCAGCGCGCCGCGCACGGTGACGGCGGGCAGGATTTTTCGGGCGATCGCGCCGGCCGCGACGCGCATGGCAGTTTCGCGCGCCGAGGAACGCCCGCCGCCGCGATAATCGCGCAATCCGTATTTGGCATCGTAGGTGTAATCGGCGTGACCGGGCCGAAACTTGTCCTTGATGTCGGAATAGTCCTTCGAGCGTTGATCGGTGTTCTCGATCAAGAGCGCGATCGGCGCGCCGGTCGTAACCTGCATACCGGTTTCCGGATGAGCCATCACGCCGGAGAGAATTTTCACCGCATCGGCCTCCTGGCGCTGCGTGGTGAAGCGCGACTGGCCGGGACGGCGGCGATCGAGATCGCGCTGGATCTCTTCTGCAGTCAGCGGCAACAGCGGCGGACAACCATCGACCACGCAGCCGATCGCAACCCCGTGGCTCTCGCCAAAGGTCGTGACGCGGAACATGTGGCCATAAGTGTTGAAGGACATGGCTTGTCGTAACTCGCGGCGAATGGCCGGTCAAATGGCCGTCATGCCGAGGCTGAGGAGTGATCGGATTAACTATAATAGTGGCTCAACTCGCTATCCCGGAACACATAGACACAACCCTGCCCGATCGTCAGATCGGCGGCTCTGTCGGGGGTCAGGAAGCCCAGCGCCACCATCAGCGCCCGCGCGGTACCACCGTGTGCAACTGCGACCGTGTCGTCCTCAAGCCCGCTGTGCCAGTCGCGCATCCTCGCCTGCACCGAAACATAGTTCTCGCCGCCGGGCGGAGCCACGGACCATTTCTCCGCCTGGCGCCGGGCAAAAAGGCCGGGATCCTTCGCCTGAGCCTCAGGCAAGGTCAAACCTTCCCATTCGCCGTAGCCGATCTCGCGCAAGCGGTCGTCGATGGCATATTCACGCGGCGGCAGCTTCAGAACCTCGCGCAGCAGCTCCATGCTCTCGCGCGCCCGGCCGAGCGGGCTGCAGACGAATTTGAGCGAACGCGCATCCCGCCCGTCGCGCGCAAGCAGATCGGCGAGGATATGGCCCGCGTGAACCGATTGCCTGCGGCCGAGATTGTTGAGCGGAACGTCCTGCACGCCCTGGAGCCGGCCTTGCGCATTCCACCCGGTTTCGCCATGGCGGATGTAGTAGATGGTCGGCATATCTTCTTTTCCTCGTCATGGCCGGGCTTGCCCCGGCCATCCACGACTTTCTTCAGCAGCAAGTGAAGTAAGACGTGATGCCCGGCGCACGGCCGGGCACGACGAGTACCTGCGTCATTCTTTCGCCAGCGAAATGTCCGGCGCGTCCGGCCGCTTCATGCCGACGACATGATAGCCGGAATCGACATGGTGGACTTCGCCGGTGACGCCGCGCGACAGATCCGACAGGAGATAGAGCGCGCTGTCGCCGACTTCCTCGATGGTCACGGTGCGGCGCATCGGCGCGTTGTATTCGTTCCATTTCAGAATGTAGCGGAAATCGCCGATGCCGGAGGCCGCGAGCGTCTTGATCGGCCCCGCAGAGATGGCGTTGACGCGGATGTTCTTCTCGCCGAGATCGGCGGCGAGGTAGCGCACGCTCGCCTCGAGCGCGGCCTTGGCAACGCCCATGACGTTGTAATGCGGCATCCATTTCTCGGCGCCGTAATAAGTCAGCGTCAGGATCGAGCCGCCGTCAGCCATCAGCTTTTCGGCGCGCTGCGCAATCGCGGTCAGCGAGTAGCAGCTGATCAGCATCGTTCTGGAAAAATTGTCTGCCGTGGTCTCCAGATAACGGCCGTCGAGCTGGTCCTTGTCGGAAAAGGCGATCGCGTGCACCACGAAATCGATCCGGCCCCATTTCTCCTTTGCAACTGCAAAAGCGGCATCGATGGTTGTGGAATCGGTGACGTCGCAGTGGCCGAGCAGGATGCCGTCCAGTTCCCTGGCCAGCGGCTCGACCCGCTTCTTCAAGGCATCGCCCTGCCAGGTCAGGGCGATTTCGGCACCAGCCGCGCGGCACGCCCTGGCAATACCCCAAGCGATCGAGCGGTTGTTGGCGACCCCGAGGATCACCCCACGCTTGCCCTTCATCAGATCTGAATACTGCGCCATTCGATTTCCTGATCGAGAAGAAACGGCTTTGGAGGTACAGTGGTGTCCCGGTTCTGACACCCGTATCATATCGCGGCAGGGTTCGTTTACGAATGTCAAAACCAGAGGGACACTGGTAAGCATGGGATTCTAGTGGAGTTTGGGATTTGACTTTCGTTTGGCGAGCCCGAGGCTGGATGGGCAGCGAATCCACTCCCCATGGACGGTACAGCCATTGTTCACGTTCCTGAGACCGTTTGTCGCGCAACCTTAACGGGGGAATAGCCCCTCTATCCTGGTGTTAGTTGTGTGTGCTGTTCAAGACGCCGGCACCCCAGTGGCGCGGATTCGACATTCGCTGCAGCACCAAACCGCTGGCGCCCGTTGCCCGTCTTGAGCGAGAAGGAACAAGTTGGATCGCGCGCAATGACTGCGTTTCGCGAGAGTGTGGAAGCCATGATTCCAGCGCTGCGCCGCTATGCGCGCGCCCTCACGCGTGACGCTGATATTGCTGACGATCTGGTGCAAGATACGCTGGTGCGGGCGCTGCGTTCGGAACGGCTGTTTCTTGGAGGCGATGTCAGAAGTTGGCTTTACACGATCCTGACCAACCTGAACAAGAATCGCCGGCGATCGCTGGCGCGAAGACCGCAATTCATGCCGCTGCTGGAGAACAATCCGGATGCGAGCGGGACGGAGGCCGAGGGGCGCGATATCGCCAAGGCACTGGCAACGCTGGTGGAAGAGCAGCGCGCGGTGCTGCTGCTCGTGATGTTGGAGGGGTTGAGTTACCGCGAGGTCGCCGACATTCAGGGCGTCCCGATCGGCACCGTGATGTCACGCCTGGCGCGCGCTCGCGCCCATGTGAAGGGCGTTCTCGAAGGAGAACGCCCTACATTGCGAAGGGTGAAGTAATGACAGGTTCCATGCGCGAAGCGTTGATGCGAGGGCAGTTTTCTACCGGGTTTTCCGGGGCAACCACATTATAGCCAAGCTTGTCTTCCGCTGGGGGGAGCGGAAGGCAAACGGAATGATTGCGAACGAGAAGAGATCACGACCATGACTGATACGAAGATTCCCGTCACCGAAGACGAACTCCATGCCTTCGTGGACAATGAATTGCCGGCGGAGCGGCACGACGACGTCCAGGCTTGGCTCGTCACACATCCCGACTGTTCCGAACGGGTAAGGGCATGGCGCGAAATGGCCGATGTGCTGCATGCGCGCTATGATGAGGTCGCGGACGAGGCGGTGCCGAAGCGGCTTGAGATCGAGCAACTGGTGCGAACTCCGCGCAAGTGGATGTACGGCGCGATTGCTGCCGCGTTCGCAGCGTTCGTTATCGGCGGCGGCACGGGCTGGCTGATGCGCGGCGTGACGGCTATGCCATCCGCTCTCCAGAGCCTGGCCGAGGACGCGCTCGACGCCCACCGGCTCTATGTCGTGGACGTTCGCCATCCGGTCGAGGTGTCCGGCGCCGATCGGGCGCATCTGCAGACATGGCTGACCAAGCGATGCGGCTGGGAAGTCCGGGCGCCGGCGCTCGATTCGGCCGGGCTCAAATTGATCGGAGGCCGGCTATTGCCGGGTCCCACCGGGCCCGCATCCTTCCTGATGTATGAGTCGGCAACGGGCGAGCGTTACACGCTTTATGCCTCCCGCGCGAAGACCGGAACCGAGCAGATGCGCTACGCTGCCGCGGAGAACTCGGGCGCGATGTATTGGTCCGACGACGACGTCGGCTACGTCCTGACCGGTCCTGGCGACAAGGAGCGTTTGCAGCAGGTCGCGCGGCTGGTCTACGAGCAGAACGAGAAGGGCGGCTGAGGAACCGTCGAACGGCCCGAGCGGCCGGTGTCCAAATTCGGACATTAAGAATCTGAAATTGGAACATGGACGCGTCTCAATATCGCACCATGTAATCACGAAAAATTATGGCGCGTTCGATCCGCCGATCGACGCAAGCGGCCTCGCCTGGGGTCTTGTACCGCGCTGGTCCCCCAGGCCGAGGCCGCACCCTTTTTTCAGCTTTCGCACCCGCTCATGAAAGATCGCTTCGCGGGTTGTAGGGATGCGTTTCCCGCCATTTCTGCATCAACGACTCCAGCTCCGCATCATTTCCGTCCGGCAACATGATCCGGGTGGTGACGAACAGGTCGCCGGCGCCGCCGGCCTTGGGCAAGCCTTTGCCTTTCAGGCGAAAGATCCTGCCGCTGGAGGTGTTTTTGGGAATCGACAACTCGACCGCGCTGCCAAGGGTCGGCACGCGGACTTTCCCGCCAAGGACTGCCTCATACAGCGTGATCGGCAGATCGAGGCGCAGGTCGCTGCCGTCCACCTTGAAGAAAGGGTGCGGCGCAATATTCACCGTGATCAGCAGATCGCCGGGCGGATGGCCTGGCGCAGTCTCACCCTGCCCCTTCAGCCGGATCTGCTGACCGGCGACCACGCCCGCCGGAATCTTGACGTTGAGTTCCTTTCCGGTCGGCAGCCGGACGCGTTTCTCGGCCCCCCTGACCGCCTCCTCCAGCGACACCGCCATCGAGACCGAAAGGTCGAGGTCGAGCGCGATCGTGCCGGGGTCGAACTCGAAGGTGCTGCCCGCGCCCCTGCGTGCGCCGCCGCGTGCGGCCGCACCACCGAACATGCTGTTGAGGATGTCCTCAAAACCGCCGCCACCGAACCCACCCCCGGTCCGGAAGGTATGGGTTTCGAACCCGCCGGCACGTCCACCGGGACCGCTTCCAGGGAAACCCTGGAATCGCGGTTTGCCCTCGGCGTCGATTTCGCCGCGGTCGAACTGCTTGCGCTTCTCATCGTCACCGATGATCTCGTTGGCCGAATTGAGTTCGGCAAAACGAGCCGCCGCCTGCGGATCGTTCTTGTTGGCATCGGGGTGATACTTCTTGGCAAGCTTGCGGTAGGCGCTCTTGATCGCTGAAGCGCTGGCACCCCGTGGCACCCCCAAGACCTCATAGGGGTCGCGCATCCGTCAGGTCTCCTTCCGGGGAATCAAGAATTTGAGGCAGGGCGAAGTGCCCGTTTGAAAATTCATTTGGGGTCGTCGTGGTATTTTTGCAACGGGCATGATCCGCCTGGAACGCAACCCTACACACCAGCGCCCTTCCAATAGTTTAGAACCCGACCGGACGCAAAACCGGATTCTGCAGCGGATCGAGCTTTCCGTTTCAGCCCTGTCTCCAGGGTTTGAGAGTGTGAATTTCCCACAACCCATGGCCGGTTTGGCACGCGGCTCCCTGTAGCCAGCTTTCGGTGGTGCCGTTGACATAGCTTGCCAGAAAATCCCGACAGGTCCGCCCCTCAGTGTAGGCCTGGGCCAAAGGCGTCACCGAGCCCCGCGCGCCGGTCTCGGGATTTTCCCAAGGCTGGCTGGCATCCTTGTCGCCCTTGGTCAGCACGTCGGAGGCCGCATTGCGCGTAAAAGCCAGATCCGAATCGGTGGGCACCACCGCACCGGGCGGGCCGAGCGAGCCGGTGAAATCATTGCCCGTTTTCGCGAAGCCGCCGTCAGGGCGGCTCACGCTGCAGCCGCCGGCGCCAATGCCGATCAGAATCAGCGCCATCACAGTCCCCCTCGGCGCGATCGCCGATAGGCCAAAGCGCCCCCATGCCCTATATAGAGCGAGCCTGGCGAGCCTGGCATGAGGCTGCAACGCGCGTCTGGCCGCGGGCGGGCGCAATTCGGAACTCCGAAAATGACGGACACGACCTCCATCAAACACCCGGCACCCTTAACATCCGGTGATTTCACCGTAGCCGAAGAGCCGTTCGCCCTGTTCGGCGAATGGTTCGCCGAAGCGGTGAAGGCCGAACCCAGCGACCCCAATGCCATGGCGCTCGCCACCGTCGACGCGGATGGCCTACCCGACGTGCGGATGGTGCTAATGAAGGGCTATGACACGGAAGGTTTCGTGTTCTACAGCCATGTCGCCAGCCCGAAGGGGCGCGAACTTGCCGCAAATCCCAAAGCGGGGTTGCTTTTTCACTGGAAGTCACTTCGGCGCCAAGTGCGCATCCGGGGGCCGGTGAGCCCGGTGACGGAGGCGGAAGCTGACGCCTATTTCGCCACCCGACCGAAGCAGGCGCAGATCGGCGCCTGGGCCTCCAGGCAGTCGCAGCCGCTGGAAAGCCGTTTTGCCTTTGAACAGGCCATTGCGAAAGTCGCGGCCAAATACATCGTTGGCGAGGTGCCGCGACCATCCGGCTGGAGCGGCTGGCGCATCGTGCCGCTGCAATTCGAGTTCTGGCACGACCGGCCGTTCCGCCTGCACGACCGCATCGAATTCCGTCGCGATGTTCCGGGTCAACCCTGGTCCAAGACGCGGCTCTATCCCTGATCGATGGATCGAAGGAAACTATGCCCACTTCATCCAATAACGGACCACGGCGCACGCTGCTTCTGACCGGCGCCAGCCGCGGCATCGGCCATGCGACCGTGATCCGCTTTTCGAGCGCCGGATGGCGCGTCATCACCTGTTCGCGCCATCCCTTCCCCGAGGAATGTCCGTGGGGCGCGGGGCCCGAGGATCACATCCAGGTCGACCTTGCCGATCATGACGACACCTCGCGTGCGATCTCCGAAATCCGCCGACGCCTGGAAGGCGGCATGCTGCACGCGCTGGTCAATAATGCCGCGATCTCGCCGAAGGCCGAAGGCGGCGCCCGCCTCGGTTCGATCGATACCGACATCGAGACCTGGCGCCATGTCTTCAGGGTCAACTTCTTCGCGCCGATCATGATGGCACGCGGATTGATCGAGGAATTGAAGGCGGCGAAGGGTTCGGTGGTCAACGTCACCTCGATCGCCGGCTCGCGCGTCCACCCCTTCGCGGGCGCGGCCTATGCGACCTCGAAAGCGGCACTGGCGGCGTTGACCCGCGAGATGGCGTCCGATTTCGGCCGGCTCGGCGTGCGCGTCAATTCGATCGCGCCGGGCGAGATCGACACCTCGATCCTCTCGCCCGGCACAGAGAAAATCGTCGAGCAGCAAATCCCGCTGCACCGGCTGGGCACGCCGGACGAGGTCGCCAAGATCATCTACGTGCTGTGCACGGAGATGAGTTCTTACGTGAACGGTGCGGAGATTCACATCAACGGCGGCCAGCACGTTTGAAGGCCGATGTCGGCGCATTCAGCGCGCGCGGCTTCTCGCATGGGGCGCAATGCGGTCCGCTCAGATCAATCCGCGCAGGATTTGCGCGGCCTGCCAGCGCAACGAGGCCTCGATATTGGCAATGCTCGAGCACTCCTCTTCGCGCTCGCCCTCCGACAGCACCGCGCCGCAATGCCGGCAGGTCCGCGCCGAGATCGCCTGCGCGCGGGTGCCGATGCTGCGGCCCTGCTGGTAGCTGGCGAAGTCGATGACGTTACGCGCTCGCATTATGACTTTCTCAACCATTGCCGTCCTTTCAATACAGGCCAGCCTTATCGCAGAAAGGCGTCGCGCAAAGGTTCAGTCCAACGCTCAAATTTTACCGGAGGGGCTCGCGCAGGCATGGGCCGGGCCGCCACATTCTTTTTAACCTCAAGGGAATGCAAATCCGATTGCGGAAAAAGCGGCGGGATCCTTACAGCCACTTCTTCCATTTGAAATACATGTAAGGCCCGACCGCAGCCAGCAGCATCGCCAAGATCGCCAGCGGATAACCGTGATGCCATTCGAGCTCCGGCATATCCTTGAAATTCATGCCGTAGATCGAGGCGATCAGGGTCGGCGGCATCAAGACCACCGCCATCACCGAAAACAGCTTGATGATGTTGTTTTGCTCGAGGTTGACGACGCCGAGCATGGCATCGAGCATGAAGGTGATCTTGTTGGAGAGATAGGAGGCGTGGTCGGTCAGCGAGATCACGTCGCGCTGCATGGTCTTGAGCTGCTCGCGCATGTCCTTGGACCATTTGACGCCGTCGACCGCGGCCGCAACGAAAGTCACCAGCCGCCCGATCGAGACCAGGCTTTCGCGCACCTTCGAGGTCAGGTCGCCTTTGCGGCCGATCGCGATCAGGATTTCGGAGTAGCGTTTGGCATGACCAGTGCGCGGCGCGCCCTTGGGCTCGAAAATCTCGTGGCTGATCGCATCCAGGTCGCCGCCGGCGCGCTCCAGAATGTCGGCATTGCGGTCGATGACCGCGTCCAGGAGCTCCATCAAAACCATTTCCCCGGTGATGCCGGCGGAGCAGAACCGCGCCAGCTTGTTCTCCACCAGCACAAACGGTCGCGGCTCGTCATAGCGCACGGTCACCAGGCGATGGCTGGCGAGGATGAAGGTGACCGCCGTGGTACGCGGGTTTTCGGTATCCGCCCCGCACATCAGCGTCGCTGTCATGTAACGGGCGCTGTTCTCGATATAAAGGCGGCTCGAGATCTCGATCTCCTGCATGTCTTCCCGGGTCGGTATGGCAATGCCGGCCAACCGCTCCACCGCCCTGTCCTCCGCCATTGTGGGATTGACGAGGTCGATCCACACGGCACTGTCCGGCAGGGCTGCCAGATCGGCGACGGCTGCCTTCTTCAGGGAGGATTCGGAGGGGACGAACACCGAGAACATGGGTAGCTCCGGACGAAACGGCAAATCAACCAGCGGGCCTAGTGGGATTTGGCGCCCGCTAGCGTAGCGATCGTTATCTCAAAAGCGAATGTCAAATCCAAAACTCCACTGGAAACCGATGGTTGCGGGAGGCCGTTCGATTCCAACATTGGCAGGAAAGTCCGCCCGAAGGGGATGCGAATGCCGCATTGGGCCCGTCTGCTCGATTCCTGCCGCTTTTGGCCGGGCAGACGACTGCACATTCCTGGCATCCTGGTGGCGAGAGGTTGCGGGATTCGGCGGCAAAACGACGGCTTTTCCAAGGGAATTGTGCTTTCTTCGTGGAACTTGCGGCAAAAAAGACACAACCTGGCTGTCGCGGTGCAGGGCAGGCATCTAAGCGCTGGAATTGTTGCCAAGTTGAGCGATAATACGGCCCTTGTTAGGGGAATCGTGACGTTGAGGCACAAAATATCGCCTTCACGCGCAGCTTTCGATTGGAACTACATGATGTCGTCTCTGAAAATAACCGTGGGTGTTCTGGCTGTCGGCATGCTTCTGTCAGGTTGCATGGAAACGGCGACCTATGAGGCGACCAATACCAGTAGCTTCAAGCAACGCGACAAAGAGTTGCTGGCGAAGATCCGCTACGAAAACGTGCAGCCGCCGGACAACTTCCGCCGTGCCATCGTATCGTACCATCGCAAGGAAGCCCCCGGCTCGATCGTGGTCGATTCCGACAACCACTTTCTCTATTTCGTGCTGAACGACGGTAAGGCAATCCGCTACGGCATCACGGTCGGCGAGGAAGCCATGGCTTGGTCGGGCATCGCCAAGATCGGCAGCATGGCCGAGTGGCCGCCCTGGCATCCGACCAAGAGCGAGATCGAGCGTCTTGGCGTTCCGACCTTCGTAGCGCCGGGTCCGGACAATCCGATGGGTTCACGCGCGCTCTACCTCTATTCGGGCGGCAAGGACACCCTGTTCCGGATTCACGGAACCAACCAGCCGGAATATATCGGTTCCTCGATCTCCTCGGGTTGTATCCGCATGACCAACGAGGATGTCATCGACCTGTATAACCGGGTGAAGATGGGCACCATCGTGGTTGTGCTCGAGCCGCACCATGGCGACTCGCCTTGGGGCTCCGGTGGTTCGCAAATCGCAAGCCACACCAGTTTCGGCACGGTGCGCTAGCCGGTCGAATACGGAAACTGAGTCATCAAAAGCGCCGGTTTTACTGGCGCTTTTTCGTTGGCGGCCTGCCCGTCGTCTTTTCTGCTGCTGCCTTGGCGCCGGTCTCATCCGCGGCATCTGGATTCGCCCCCTCCGGCTTGGCAGCGACTTCGCGCGGCGGCGCGTCCTCGGGACGCGGCGCGGGCAGCATCGGCGCGATCTGCGGCAGTGGGTCCCATATATCCCATTGGCAGATCCTGTAGCCGTTGCGCCGCTCCATCAGATCGAGATGGATGTGGTCCTCGTGATATCCGTCCGAACCCGGCCCAAGTACCGTGGTGAAGCGCGCGCATACCGAACGCAGCACGGTTTCGCGCACCTCGCGCGGCACCGTGCGATCGGCGAATGACATTGCCCGGCCGTTAGCGAGGGCGAATGAGCGAACGTCCAGCGCGTTGGCGCGGCCATGCTCGGACAATCTCGCACCGGCGATGCGGTTGCGGCCACGGCATTCAAAGGAGTCGAAATTATCGAGTTCGGCAATGCCGCTGCCAAGGCCCTTCGCGAGCTTCGACATGTCAGTGCGAACCCAGTCGGCGACCGCCGAGGCCATTTCGCATCGCAGGATCGCCGGAGGCCTGATTGCAACCTGACGTCTGTCGGAAAGTACCACCGCTTCCAGCCGCACAAGGTCTTCTCCACCGCAGCCACCGGGACCATGGATGTCGGGAATGCTGGGCGCAATCGCGATGGCGTCCGTCAGGGCCGCACGGCAAGCGGAGACTTCACGTTCGGGTTTGGCCGGCGCTGCAGCGGATGGTTCCGCGCCTGAAGACGTCTCACGCCCATCCGCAGGCTGTTCGGATTTGGCCGCCGGAGCCTCAGTGGGCCGGGGTCTCGGCAGCGGCACGTCCGCCGCCCGAGGTCGCGACGCTGCCGCACCCGCTCCGGCGGGCCATAAGGACACCAACATTACCGCCGCCGCGGTAACCATGGCCCGTCGGCGGCGGCAACTCCCGCGACAAGGCCATTTGCGGCGCGCATTGGTCGCGCTAGAGTTCATGGCAATTCCGCAAAACAAAACCGCGGGAAGCGATCGAGCTTAGGAGGGACGTCCGTATGCTTGGGTTGATGCAAGACTGGCCTTTGCTGTGTCACCGGGTTCTCGAACATGCCGCACAATTTCACGGGACACAGGAGGTCGTCACACGGTCGGTTGAAGGTCCCATCTAC
>Ga0306920_100002097_pt1 | contig 25049 bp, 20 predicted proteins | sample flu12Cox44000170_FD_204666 | JGI IMG/M metagenome (GOLD analysis project Ga0306920, IMG submission 204666) | Lab enrichment of tropical soil microbial communities from Luquillo Experimental Forest, Puerto Rico - flux4day.12C.oxic.44.000.170 (v2)... | ecosystem: Environmental > Terrestrial >...
ATTGGCGGTATACATGATTCCCGGGCCGACAAGCATGCGAACCGCATTCAGGTCGTTCGTCATCCGGGCCATGATGTCGCCGGTACGGGTTCGCTGAAAATAGCCGTAGGAGAGGTGTTCCAAATGCAGGAATAGGTCATTGCGGAGGTCGAACTCGATCTCTCGCGAGACGCCGATTAGGATCCAGCGGGTCAGGTATTGGAAGATCCCCTTGGTTACCGCCACTGCCAGCAGGTAGAAGGCATATTTACGAAGAGTATGCGGCGTGACCTCAGTATTGAGGTCACGCACCGCATCGCGGATCACCATGGGGAAAAGAATCCACACCCCGTTGTGAAACAAGACGCACAGGGCCCCAATCCAGAATGTCATCCGGTGCTTTCGGAGATACGGGAACAGCGGGCGCAGGTTCTTGAACATGGTTTGGGGCTGACAGCCGTCAAATCTCTGTGAATTGTTGAACTATCTTAGATGATCAGGTTGAAGTCGAGATTCGCCGGAAGTCCCGCTCTAAGTTGACACCCGCAGCAACATGTAACCACCCGCCAACGCAAAGATGAAATCGGGAGCCCAAGCCGCCAGCATCGCTGGCAACTGGTTAGCGTTACCCATGGCCTCGAACAGGCCGGCCGTCACCCAATACACGATTGCGATGCCCAGTGCAATTGCTACTCCGGCGAGTGCTCCGCCGCGGCGCCCCTGCGCGGAAAACGGAATTGCCAGCACGGCCATCACCAGGGTAATGAGCGGAAACGCCAGTTTCTTCTGTAATTGCACCTTCAGGCGTACGGTGTCGAAACCGCTCTGCTGTAAGTCCTGAATGTATCGTCGAAGCTCGTCATAATCCATCTCCGAAGATTGCCGCACTTCTTTCTTGAAGTAACTCGGGTCTTCCCCAAGCTCTTTGAAGGTGGCCACGTCGAAGGTGCGGTACTCCTGGATCGAAGCGCCGTTAAGCGACCGCACCCAGCCGTTTTCAAAGACCCATTTCTTCAGACGTGGCTCCCAATGGGCACCGTCGGCGTGAATGCGCCGGGTCAACTGGAAGGTGGCTGGGTCAAACTCGAATACAGTTATCCCGCCAAAGCGGTCAATATCAGGATCGAATACCTGGTAGTAGTAGATTTGGTTGCTCTCGCCAAAAATCCATTTGCGATCGGCCTGCAGATAGGTCTGCGGGGGCTTTCCTTTAATTTGGTTGCGCAGGATCTCTTGCCGCTTATTGGTGTGCGGTATGTAGGCCTGATCGAAAATGAACAGTCCCGCGGCGAAAATACCGGACAGTACGATAACCGGCAGGGTGGCGCGATAGATGCTGAATCCGGTGGCTTTCATGGCAGTCAGCTCGCTGGATTTCTGCAGCAACCCGAAGGTTATTAGCACAGCCAGCAGCACGGACATGGGTGCCATCAGATAGATCAGCGAGGGGCTCAGGTTGAGCAGGTACTCGGCCAGCACGATGAACGAGACTCTGTTGCGAACGATGTCGGTCAGCAACTCGAAGAAGGTGAACACCAGCGCGAGGAGCAGGAATGTGGCCAGTATCATCGCCAAGTAGGTAGCGAAATCGCGCAGGATCATGTCATCGAGGATCAAGGGAAACCTGGCGCTGAATCTCTTTTTGCGCACGCGAGTACTGCTGCGCAGCCAACGATTCTCTCGCAAGCCGGGCAGACGGTCACCCACAACGCTCAGCCATTCTCTAAGCGCATCCCAGGAGCTGCTGAAGAGGTTGAAATCGAGCGGCATGCGATCAACCTTCCACAACAGGAGCAGACCGCAGAGAAAGAAGAAGATGTTCCCAGTCCACACCCCCAGCCAGGCAGTAACCTTGCCCTGACGTGCAAGAGACACTCCCACCAGGGAAAAGAAGTAATAAATGAACACCAGCAGAATCGTTAATACGAATCCAGCGCTTCTGCCGCCCTTGCGCGCGGAAAGGCCGAGCGGAATTCCGACCAGTGCCAGGACCAGGCAGGCTGCCGGCAGTGCGAAACGTCGATGGAACTCAATTTCGTAATAGCGCGCCTTCAAGAGGTCGTAGGAGGAAGATACCGGATCGATCAGCGCGATTGCCGCGGCTGTTTTGCGCTCGCGCTTCGCATTCTGCAACAGGCTACGCAGGCTCAATTCAGCCACGGGCTGCAAGTCTCGAGGGTTATGGTCCGACGCCGAAGGCAATTCGATTGGAATGTCGGTGCTTTCGAAGGTTGTAATCGAGTACTGATCTTTAGCCTTGGGTACCAGTTCCTGCTGGGTCCCATCTTCGAGATGAAACCTGACCTTTTCAAGAGATTCGCTGAGCAGAGCACCGCGCTCCGCCAATGTGATCTTGGGAGACGCGGGATCGGAAATATCCGCCAGGAACACGCCTCGCCACAAAGACTGACCCTTCAAGGGCACGGCATCCTGCACGTATAGAACGCTGTTTTTGAATTCTTCGTAGAACACCCGGGGTTGGATTTCGTAAGACGCTTGCGAGCTCTTGAGCCGGTCCTGCAGACTGCTGAGTGCCACCGCCGATTTAGGCGCGAGGTAGATGCTGTTGAGCATTCCGAGTGCCCACGCAGTAACGGCAAAAATCGATACCACTCGAACGAACATCGCCGCACCCATGCCGCTGGCGCGGATGGCGGTTACTTCGCTGTCAGCGGCAAGCCGGCTCAATCCAATCAGAATGCCGACCAGTACGCCCATCGGCAAGGTGATGGTGAAGGTGGTGGGCAGAGTGTCAAGGAAAATCTGTCCAACGCTGGGAAGAGGAGCGCTATTGCGGACGATCAACTCCAGAAGACGGCCGAGGTCCCGCATGAAAATGACAAAAGTGAAGATCAGCACACCAAGCAGAGCGTGCGAGCTCACCTCCTTCAAAATGTAGCGGGTCAGGATGCGCACAAGTTGCTAGTGTAACGGAAGTTCGTCGGCAGCGTGACGTTGCCTGTGGCCTTTAAGTGGCTGGCGTTGCTAGCCCTTTACGTGTAGGTACACGGCACCACTTGGATTGTCCCACCAATGTGTCACGTTCCGGCATGTTGACGGATTCACACTGTGTCCATCGCCTGTTACACTGAGTCGTCTAAATCAGGGAGCGATGAGCGAGGACGGCCCCAAAATCCGGTTGGTGTTGCTCTGGCACATGCACCAACCGTTCTACAAGGACATGGTAACGGGCGAGTATCGCCTTCCCTGGGTTCGCCTTCATGCCCTGAAGGACTACTACGGGATGGTGAAACTCAGCGAAGAGTTTCCTGGCGCCCATCAGACGTTTAACCTGGTTCCGTCACTGATTACCCAGATCCAGGACTATGTGTCTGGCGACGCGCACGACCCGTTTCTCGATCTGGTGTCGAAGCCGGCCATTGAACTCACGGCCTCGGAACGCCACTTTGCGCTGCAGTACCTCTTCCAGGCCAACCCAGTCAACATGATCGGGCGCTACCCGCGCTACCGTGAATTGTGGGAGCGCTACCGTGCGACCTTTGATCGCCCAGAGGGGCCGGAATCGTATTTCGTGACTCGCGACTACGCCGATCTGCAAGTCTTGTCACAACTCGCATGGTTCGACGAGTTCTTTCTGGCGGACCCGGAAATTGCCAACCTGGTGAGAAAGAGTGAAGACTTCAGCCGCGACGATCAACTGACAACCATGGCGAAGCAGCGAGAGATTCTCGCCCAGGTTGTGCCGGCCTACGCCGAGGCGGCCAGGCGCGGCTCGGTTGAGCTTTCCACCACTCCGTACTACCATCCGATTCTGCCACTGATCTGCGATACCAACATTGGAGCGGAGTCCACGCCCGGCGTGCCGCTTCCTACCCGCCATTTCCGGCGCCCCGATGACGCCAGCCACCAAATTCAGCGTGCTCTTACCTCGCATGAGAAGAATTTTGGTGAGCGTCCGCTGGGACTATGGCCGTCCGAGGGGAGCGTCTCCGAAGAAGTGCTCGCGCTGGCCCACAAGCAGGGAATCCAGTGGATGGCCACCGACGAAGGCGTGCTCGGTCGCACCATCAACCACAACTTCGCGCGCGATGGCGGGGGGCGCCTGCACGGTGATAGCGCCGAGCAACTGTACAACATCCATCGCTATGAGAAGGGTGACACGCGGATGAATATGATCTTCCGCGACCACACCCTGTCAGATCTGATTGGTTTCGTTTATTCAGGCATGCCTCTACAGGATGCCGCAAATCACCTCATCAATAGTGTCCGGGAGTGTGCGCGGCCAGTCCTCGATCGCGGCCGCGATGCCGTGGTGTCAATCATCCTCGATGGCGAAAATGCCTGGGAATACTACCCTCAGTCGGGACGCGAGTTTCTGCGCCGCTTCTACGACGGATTGCAACGCGATCCCATGATCGAAGCCGTGACGGTGAGCGAAGCTATCGAGCGGCACAAGGAGTCACATTTCGGCCGTCTGAATCGGTTGGTGCCGGGTTCGTGGATCAACGCCAATTTCAACGTGTGGATCGGGGCTCCCGAAGATAACAAGGCATGGGACCTGCTTTCAGAAGCGCGGGACTATTATGACCGCAACGCCAATCGCGTATCGGCGACGCAACGCAACCTGGCATGGGAGGAACTGCTCATCGCCGAGGGCAGCGATTGGAACTGGTGGTATGGTCCGGAGCACCACTCGGCCAACGATCGCGATTTCGACGAGCTATATCGCAAGCATCTATCCAATGTGTACACCGCGCTCGAAGGCGTACCACCGGAGGAATTAACGGTCCCGATCGCCAGCGGAATCGTGCGCCCCAGCTACCATCCGCAGACCGCGTATGTGCGCGCCACGGTGGACGGCATGATTAGCGGCTATTTCGAGTGGATGGGGGCCGCCAGTTACACCTCTGATCAGCGCAGCAGTGCGATGCATGGCAAACAATTCCTGCTCGACGCAGTGTATGCCGGGCTCGACGCCGACTCGCTATCGGGCCGCCTCGACTTTCATCGGGGCTTGCCTGACAGGCCGTACCAGATAATCGTCAACTTCGAGGTGCGTCGCGACGGCAACAACCGTAATTCTCGGGTCGATTCTTATCGCCTGGTCGTCGACGCGCAAGGCCAAAGTCTACTGAAGTGGGTTCTGACCAACGGCGACGAACGCAACCAACTTGCCAGCTACGCTGCCAACAACGGAAACACCGGCACGAGGGGAGTCGAAGTTGCCATCGCAGAGATCTTTGAGATGCGGCTGCCATTCGGCCTCATCGGGGTCCATCACGGCAGTCGTATCAGGTTGCGTTGTGCCGTGTGGCGTGACCAGTTGCCAGCTGACTCGCTCCCGGTGGAAGGTTGGATCGATCTCTACGCGTTGGCAGAAGAAGAAATCGCAGAAAATCTCTACGCTTACACGCCTCAGTAAGACCTCGGTGGAGCTGCGGCAGATTAAAGAACTGACGGGGTGGTTCCCATCGGCCAATAAATCGGCCAGTTTTTCTCTCTCGCGGCCTGCTCGAGGTCCGGATTGGGATTGATGCAGAAAGGATACTTCGCCATCTCCAGCATGGCGTGATCGTGCACGGAATTACCGAATGCGCCATGCACCGATCTGCGGATCACCTCTCGAATCGCCACCGCCTTCAGGTCGCCAGTTGGTACCCGTCTGAGACGATCGGTAGCACGCCCGTCTTCTTCGTGAAGGCAGGCGGCCAGTACGTGGTCGCGCGAAATCCCAAAACGCGATGCCCCGGCTTCCACCACCCAGTTGTTGGTCGACGACACAGCCCAGAGTTCGCAGCTCTGCTCGCTCAACTCGCGGGTGAGTTCCAGCATCTCCGGAAATATGCGGGAAGCAACCGCTTCCTCGAAGAACTCCTGCGCCGCCCGGTGCAGCGCATCGATGGACAGGCCGCGATTCATGGTGACCATTTCGCCGCACATAGGTTCTTCGCCCACCACTCCCAGTTCGTACAAGCGGTAGCGCTTGAGCATGGCCTTTGCAACTTCAGGGCTCACCAGTCCGCGTTCGATTTCCCAATAGAAAAAATCGCGGCCGGAGTCTCCGCTCCACAGTGTGCCATCGCAGTCGAATACCGCGATCTCGGGTCGCAGCGCGAGAACCGACTCGATGAATTGCGTGGCCAGATCCTTCGCGTTCGTGGAATTCAAAACGTGGTCTCCACGGGAATTGTCTCGGAGCGCAGGAGGCGTTCGTACTGTTCCGGTGTATCGATATTGGCAGCCACCCGTACGTCCGTGACCGGCAAGTACAGAATGTGTTCCTGGTGCTGATGTTCGATGTCGCGGGCGATCGCGTCCGCAGGCGCTCGCAAAAACTGCTCCATCAACTCGCGCCCGACGAGAATCGGATGACCATGGACACGCTCGCCGTCGCGTGGCAACTCCGGCACGACCGCCCAGATATCTGGAGCAGAGCTGAGAAACGCTGCTCGAAGAGCCTGAATGGTGCCAGGCAGGGCCGGAGGGCGATCCACTGGAGAAAGTATTGCGGCATCTCGTCCACGATTCAGCACTTCGCGCAAACCAACCTGAATGGAACTGAACTGGCCGCGGTCGGGATCGGGATGGTTCACCAGGAACGCCCCGTGCGCGTCGGCGACCGTCTCCAGCGCCGCCGCGTTTTTGCCCGCAACCACGAGCACCATATCGGTGTGCTGCTCCAGCAGGTCGATCATCGCACCGAGGAACGTGTTCGTGGCTAGAGCGCCCTCTGCCACGGGTGGCCAGGGCAGCAGCGCCTTGTCGCGGCCCATGCGGGTGGACGATCCAGCGGCGAGAATCACACCACAAATGCCGGCGGCCTTCGTCATGGCTTGAAGATACCAAAGCGGAGCGAAGCCTGCCAGTTGGAGGGGCCCGTCATGTCAGCCGATAGAATTCGGAAACGTTCCGGCAGGGTTCAACTACGAGTTGTCGGCGGTCTCTTCCACAGTGTCCTGCGCTGCTTCGGCAGAAGGATTCCGGCTGGTGTAATCGTACGCCTTGCTTGCGACGTTAGCAGTCGCATGACGTCGTACCGTAATCATCTCAGCAACGATGGCAACGGCAATCTCCTCTGGCGTCACTGCGCCAATTTCCAGCCCGACAGGAGCGTGAATGTTGGCGAATTTCTCCGCGGGAATACCTTCCTGTTCCAACTCCTTGTAGATCGAAATGGTTTTGCGCCGCGAGCCAATCATGCCGAGGTAGCGGGCGTTTGCGTTTACGGCCCAGCGCAAAACGCGCATGTCATCACGGTGTCCGCGCGTGACGACCACAATGTATACCGACTCGGGCACATGCAGGTGCCGGGTGACACGCTCGAAATCGTCAGCGATTACTTCGCGTGCCTCAGGGAATCGTTCGCGGTTGGCATAGCTCTCACGATCGTCCACCACGATCACGTCGAACCCGGCGATCTTCGCGACTCGGTACAGGTTGTAAGCGACATGTCCCGCGCCGAATATGTAAAGCAGCTCGGGTGGGAGCACGGGTTCGACAAACACCTCGAGGGTACCGCCGCACACTAGGCCAGTGTCGTACTTGGGGTTGTTGTTCAGGTTGAAGGTGAGCGAACGCGGTTTCTCCTCTTCCATCACCTCGCGTGCCGCCTGCCAGACCTCCGCCTCGACGCAGCCTCCCCCGACGGTGCCAACAATCGAGCCGTCGTCGCGTACCAGCATCTTTGCCGTCTGGAACGATGGGATGGAGCCTCGTACCGTGGTAATGGTCGCCACGGCGCCTCGGCGTCCTTCGCGCCGAAGCCGTACGATCTGTTCGTAAATGTCCATAGCCAGGCGTTGCTGCAATTATTAGGGGTGAGGAAGCCGAAGTCAAAGCCCTACCCCCGCCCATTTCCTTGCAGAACGGGCAGGGGAGACAGTAGAGTCATCTGTTTCCAGGCCTGATCCGTCACTTCTCGAAGTGTAAGGAGCACGCCATGAAAGCCGTTCGCATGCATGAATTCGGCGGGCCGGAAGTCCTCAAGTATGAAGACGTTCCCGATCCCGAGTTGCGCAAGGATCACGTACTTATCCGAATCCGCGCCTGCGCGCTGAATCATCTCGACCTCTGGGTGCGTAAGGGCCTTCCCGGCGTGAAGCTGCCACACATTCTGGGCAGCGATATCGCGGGCGAAGTGGCGGAGTGTGGCGAGTACATCACCGATTTGAAGCCCGGCACGCCAGTGCTTCTGTCTCCCATGTTGTTCTGCGGCCATTGCCAGCAGTGCAACAGTGGACGGCAAAACTTCTGCCCCCAGTTCGCCGTGCTGGGCAATAACGCCGAAGGCGGGAACTGTGAGCGGATTGCAGTTCCGCGAGTAAATGTCATTCCGATTCCCGATTCGCTGGGCTTCGTCGAAGCGGCCTCGGTGCCGCTGGTCTTCCTGACGGCGTGGCACATGCTGGTCGGCAACGCCAAATTGCGAGCCGGACAGACCGTGCTGGTGTTGGGTGCGGGGTCAGGCGTAGGCACGGCAGCCATCCAGATCTGCAAGTTGCTGGGAGCGGAAGTCATCACCACCGCCGGCGACGAACGCAAACTGGCAAAGGCCCGGGAGCTCGGCGCCGATCACACCATTGATCATTACAAGCAAAAGATATCGGACGAGGTCAAACGCATCACCAACCGCCGCGGTGTTGACGTCGTCTTCGAGCACGTTGGCCTGGCGACTTGGCCGGAGAGCATCAAGTCGATGAAATATGGCGGGACGCTGGTGACCTGCGGGGCGACGACTGGTCCGGAAGTCTCCCTGGACCTGCGGGTCCTGTTCGCCCGGCAACTGTCCTTTCACGGTTCGTACATGGGAGCAATGGGCGAATTGGACGAGGTGCTGAAGCACGTCTTTTCCGGCAAGTTAAAGCCCGTGGTTGATCGCACTTTCCCGTTGAGTGAGACCCGGGCGGCCCATGAATACCTGGCTGGCAGCGAGCAATTCGGCAAGGTTGTGGTGGCCCTCTGAATCCGGTGATAGAAATGGGCGATGCGCAAACTCCATTCACCCTCCGCCTGGCGACTTTGAAAGAGGTGCCTGTCCTACAAGACCTGATCGCCGAGTCGGTACGGGTTCTTCAAGCCAACGATTACACGGACGAGCAAAGGGAGTCAGCGATCAGGGTCGTCTATGGCGTGGACACACAGTTGATCCGCGACGGCACATATTTCGCGGTGGATTGGGATCGTCCGATTGTGGCATGTGGTGGTTGGAGCCGGCGCAAGACCCTGTTTGGCGGTGACCAGCATCGTCCCACTAGGGCTGACAGCCTGCTCGATCCGGCGCGTGAGCCAGCGCGAATTCGCGCGTTCTTCATCAGGCCAGGCTGGGAGCGTCGCGGCATCGGCAGCGCATTGGTGCGGGCATGCGAGCAGGCTGCGATAGCCGAGGGGTTTCGCCAGATGGAAATGGCCTCGACACTGACGGGCGTGGCGCTGTACTCGGTCCATGGCTATCGGGAGGCCGAGCATATCGATGTTCCGCTGGAGCACGGGCTGGTCTTGCCGGTTATCCGCATGATCAAAACGATCGGTTCGTCCGTGTCCAGCTAGACGCATACCGCGCTATAGCCGGAATGCATCTTTGTGGCGGGCAGGGCGTCAAACGAACTGGGTATAATGGCAGGATGAACTCCGGAACACGTATCCCCAAATTCGACAACCCCGAAACCGGAGCAGAACGGTTCGGCAATCTGGGCGGGTCTGAAGAGGAACGGGCGCAGACCTTGCGCGCCACCTTTGGCGAGCAGCAGCACGAGGGCGTTATTCTCGCTTCGCTCGACAATGTCGTGAACTGGGTGAGGAAGAATTCCATTTGGCCGATGACCTTTGGCCTGGCTTGCTGCGCCATCGAGATGATGTCGATGGGGGCATCGCGCTTCGACATTGCCCGATTCGGCGCCGAAGTGTTCCGTCCTTCGCCACGCCAGTCCGACCTGATGATCATTGCCGGCCGGGTTTCTCAGAAGATGGCGCCGGTCATCCGCGAGCTATATGAGCAAATGCCCGAACCCAAGTGGGTCATCTCCATGGGCGCATGCGCGACCTCGGGTGGAGTGTTTAACAACTACGCGCTGGTGCAGGGTGTAAACCAGTGGATTCCCGTGGACGTCTACGTTCCTGGATGTCCGCCGCGTCCTGAACAACTCATTTACGCCATCATGCTGCTACAGGAAAAGATTGCCAACGACAAGGGTTCGTTCAAGCGCGCCCTCAACCTCGGCTAAGTTTCATTCTCTCCGCTTACGCGCCCGCTTCGGCGGGCGTATTTTTTCTCGGAAGCCGGCATCCCGATGCTGATCTCCCGAAAACAGTTACATTACAGCTTGGGATCAGATTGTGTGGGCCGTAACTTCTTCAAGTTGCTTGCATGAATCTTAACCACGGAGAATCCATCCAATCGCCTGAACCAGACCCGGCATGAGGTCAGAAAAGTGGCCTCTCGTGTCAGGATTAACCGGACGCAATGCTCGAGAGCTTCACCCAATGAAGATTGGAATCACGTGTTATCCCACTTACGGCGGCAGCGGCATTGTGGCAACCGAATTGGGGCTGGAGTTGGCCCAGCGCGGCCACGAGGTGCATTTCATTTCGTATTCCCAGCCGATCCGTCTAACCGAGACACAACCCAACATCCACTATCACGAAGTGGAGGTCTCGCGTTACCCGCTGTTCGAATATCCGCCTTATGACCTGGCTTTGGCTACCCGAATGGCGGAAGTGGCCGAGATCTATGACCTCGATCTTTTGCACGTCCATTACGCGATCCCTCATTCTGTGAGCGCCATGCTGGCGCGCCAGATGCTCGCCTGCGATCACCATCGCAAAGGTCGCAAGCTGCCCTACGTCACCACTCTGCACGGAACTGATATCACGCTGGTGGGCGCCGATCCTTCGTATCTTCCCATCACTCGCTTTTCCATTGATCAGAGCGACGGCGTCACGTCAATTTCGCAGTACTTGGCGAAACGAACGGTCGAAGTGTTCGAGGTCGCTACTCCGATCCGGGTGATTCCGAACTTCGTAAATTGCGACATGTATCACCGCACGCCAGAGGTCATGCAGCACCGACGAGACTATGCCAAGGCGGAAGAGAAGATCCTTGTGCACCTGTCGAACTTCCGTCCGGTGAAGCGCATTCCTGACGTCATCGAGATCTTCGATCGCGTGCAGAAAGAAATGCCGGCGCGACTGCTGCTGATCGGCGATGGGCCCGAGCGCTCTCGTGCCGAATGGCTTGCCGTCGAGAAGGGAATCCACAACAAGATCGATTTCCTCGGGAAGCAGGACCGCATTTTCGAAAAGCTCCCAGTTGCGGACGTGATGCTGATGCCCAGCGAACTCGAGTCGTTCGGACTCGCAGCACTTGAGGCTATGGCATGCCAGGTGGTCCCGATCTCGACTAACGCCGGCGGAGTGCCGGAAGTAATTCAGCACGGGAACACTGGATTCCTGGCTGCGGTGGGAGATGTAGAGACGATGGCGAAGTACGCTATCGACCTGTTATCAGACCAGGAGAAGCTGGAAGACATGGGTGTCTCCGCGCGCGCCAGTGCTCAGGCCCGGTTCTGCGCCAGCAAGATCATTCCGATGTACGAAGATTATTACCGCGAAGTGCTGGAGCGCGCTTCGTAGAGCGCTCCCGCAACGGAACCGCCCATGTCCTCGGCCAGTAACACCGGCAGCACCAGCCGCACGAGTGTCCCGCGGCCGGGCTGGCTTTCGATTGTGATCTCGGCGGCGTCTCCGTACACGACTTGCAGACGCTCGGAGACGTTCACCATGCCGATTCCAGTGCCCGACGAACTGCTGGTTCCTGAGGCCGGCATCCCAACACCGTCATCCTCCACTTCGATCACGATTCGACTGTCGGCGGAACGGCTGCGAATATAAATGCTACCGCCCTCCAGTTTATCGGCCAGACCATGCTTGAGCGCATTCTCTACCAACGGCTGAAGAATCATGCTGGGCACCAGAAGGTCGAGTGAAGTCGGTTCGAGTTCCTTGACCACCTTGAGTTTCTCGCGCCCGAACCGCACCACTTCGATGTCGAGATAGTCGTCGAGGAATTCAACCTCCTCGCGGAGCAGGACAAACGAGTCGCCTTTGCGCAGCAGCCGTCGCAGAATGTTGCCGAGCTTGACAATCATCTCGCGGGCCGAGTCGGGATCGCGCCGCACTAACGAGGACACCGAATTGAGCGTGTTGAACAGAAAATGTGGATTGATCTGGCTCTGCAAAGCCTCCATGCGAGCCTGCAGAAGCAAGCGCTCCTGCTGTTCCAACTTCATTTCAATGCGAACGTTGTTCAGGACTTTGAGGGCAATTGCCACCGCCATCACGGTCCCGGCATAGACCGCAAGCTCCACCAGCCAGTTGTCGCTGTCCAGCGCGAAAATGCGGCGTGGAAATGCCCGGTGCAACTGGATGCGCACGAACTCAAGCGTGATGATCAGGAAGAAGAACGAAGTTTGCCAGTCGATCAGAGACCTGCGAACGCTGCGGCGGATCCAGTGGTAGATGCTCAGGTCGAAGAGCGGTGAAAACGACCAGATGGCCTCACGTTCGGAAGAGACATGGCGCAGCAACCCCGCAAGAAATCCGGCGAGGATGTTCATGGGAAGCGCCAGCCACTCTCCGAGCAGCAAAGCCGGAAGTGAGACCAGGATCCCCCCCGCAGTTCCCGCCAGGCGTCCAGCGATCACGCCCATCAGGATGGCGCCTTCGAACGAGATATCAGCTGCGTAAAAGTTCCGCACCCAGCCGCGCACCAGAACGCCCAGAGCGATCGGAGTCCCGATGATGAGAACAACTTCAATCTTTTCACCCAGGGTCCGCTCTTCGCGGAACAGCAGCACGCGGAAGCGACGGGCGCGAACCAATACGCTGCTGATCGCCGCGGCCACGCCAAGGCGAATCAGGATGGTGACGAGAATGAGACGTGAATCCACAGTAGGTCTATGAAGCGCCATGCGCCGGCTGTCTCTATCCTATCGCGCTGGCGGCTTCTTGAAGGGCTTGTTCCGCCCTGGCAGCGTCGGTCGCGCCGCCTTGGGCCATGTCGCGGGTTCCTCCACCGCGCGTGCCGAGCTTCTGCAAGGTCTCCTTCATGAGGGCACCCATGTCGCTGGTCAGCCCTGGAGTCTGAGCGAAAACCAGGGAAGGTTGCACGCCCCCACAGCCCAGGAGAACTGTGGCCCTGCCCAATCGTATGAGCTTCTGGGCAAGCATCTTGATAAAGGCCAGATCCCGGTCGGCATAGAACTCTACGACGAGTTTTTGTCCGCTCCCGATGGCGCGTTCCTCGGTCATTCGCAACAGGTTCGCTGCCTGCAATTCAGCGACCTCTTCCAACAGCCGATGCTGCGCTTTCTGTGCACCCTTGATTTCATCCAGTGATTTGCGTACTTGCTCGGGCACGTCCCACAAATGCGTTGAGAACACAGCGGCGGCGTCGGAAAGCGTCTGGAAGTCCCGGCGAGCCGTGCCAACTGCTCGCAGCCCGCATACAAACTCTACGCGTACACCTTGTTTAACCTTTTCTGTCTTGCGCAGCAGGATGGCGCCGATCTGTCCGGTACTGCGAACGTGAGTTCCCCCGCAAGCGTTCAGGTCAAAGTCGTGAATGTCGATGAGTCGCAGTTTCTCCCTGACTGCCGGCGGAATCTTCCGTACTCCCATCCCTCGCGCCTCGTCGGGAGTCGCGAACCGAATCTCAACCGGACGGTCCTCCGCGACGATCTCATTCGCCAGGCGCTCGGCCGCTTCCCGTTGACTCATGCCAATCGCATTGGCTGAAAGATCGACGGTGCACAGTTCGTCGCCCATATGAAACGACACCGTTGAGTATCCGAAGAGCCTCTCAAAGGCAGCAGACAATACATGCTGCCCCGAATGCTGCTGCATATGGTCGCGGCGGCGGTCGAAATCGATTACTCCGCGTACCGGCTCGCCGACCCGGAGCCACTCCGGCGAGTCATCCAGCCGGTGCAGCACGTCGCCGGTTTGCTCGTTTTCCTGAACCTCCTTGACTCGCAGCCGGAGGTTCGGGCGCGATTGTTCCAGCCATCCTGTATCGAAGTTCTGCCCCCCGCCGGTCGGATAGAAAGCGGAGCGATCCAGAGACACGACGACACCGGTATCTCGTTTTTCGACATTGCAAACCGTCGCTTCAAATTCGAGCAGCGACGAATCGGTATAGTAGAGGCGTTGCGTCAATTGGCGGGCTCCAGTATTGCGCGAATCGATGGCGTGAGCTTGATCCTGGATCAAGAATACATCGCAGTATTGCGGCCGGCACGACGACGGATTGATTTTGTCCTGTGGTGACGCCGACGCCATCGTGGCTTGTTCGCAAACCGGATTGGTATCGTGGTGAGAGTGGAGTGGCACCTCGAGACGCACACTCGCCAGTCTTTGAGACACTCGTACAAGCTAGCCAACGCTTAGCAAACACCTTCGCACTTCCCAGCCCTTGAAATGGCGGCGAAGCGGGATGGAGACCGTGCCATGAAAAGCCTCAGCGAAGTCCTGGCGACCTTGTTGAGTGGTGCCGTGCTCTGGGCGACCGGCTCCAACGTTGTCGCCGTGCCGATGTACGATCCTCGCTATCAGGAGGCCGACCAGGCACCACTGTCTTCGTCAGACATCGACGCCATCGTCTCGCCAATCGCACTTTACCCGGATCAATTGGTTGCGCAGATTCTGGTTGCTGCAACCTATCCCGACCAGGTTACCGCTGCCAGCAACTATGTGAACAGCAGTAGCCTTAAGGGCGATTCACTCATGAAAGCTGTCGACGGGCAGCCGTGGGACCCTAGCGTGAAGGCGCTCACGCAGTTTCCTACCGTGCTCGACCAGATGGCCAAAAACCTCGCCTGGACTTCTGCACTGGGCGACGCTTCGTTCCACCAGCCGAAAGATGTGATGGCTGCAATCCAGAAGTTGCGGCAGGAAGCTAAAGCCGCCGGAAATCTGAAGACGACTCAGGAAATCAAGGTCGTGCAGGAGAGCCCGCAGACCATCATCATTCAGCCGGCGAATCCTCAGGTGGTCTACGGGCCGCAGTACAACCCGACCGTGGTTTATGGCACTCCCTACAACCCGCCCGGTTACAGCACGGGAGCCTTGGTCGCTACCGGACTCATCTCATTTGGAGTCGGAATGGCCATTGGCGCTTCGATGAACAACAGTTGCTGTGGCTGGGGGTGGTACGGCGGCGGTTGGGAGTGCAACTGGCACGGCGGCACCACCGTGTACCGCAACAACGTGTACGTGTCACGCAGCAACACGTTTTACGGGAACAACCGGTATGCCAATAATCCGTACTACCGAGATAACAACCGCCCGGTCAATGCAAACAACCGCTATAACGGCGGCAATAACCGTTACAACGGCGGCAACAACGAAGCTGCGTGGAACAGCGGCAATCGGGGCAGCGGCAACACCATCAACAGGGGCAGTGGGAACACCGTTAACATCAACGGTGATGCAAACGTCGGCAACCAAGGTAACGCCAACCGTCCGGGCCAAGGCAACGCCAATCGGCCAAACGTCGCTAACAACGCCGGCAACAATGCGGGTGGCAATCGTCCCACCGCCGGAGGCAATTATGAGGCTGCGGACCGGGGCCACGGTTCGCGGCCGCAACCGGGTGCCACCAATGCCGCCTTCGGCGGGGCCCAACCTGGTGGCGCTGCGCGCCGACGCCAATCGTGGCCGCCAAAGCATGGAGGCTCGTCCTGCCTCGGCGCAAAGAGGGGGGCCCCGCAGGCGCTAGTGGTTCTTGGCCTCGAACGAAACGATCGTTGTTAACGAGTGACAAGCCTTGATGGAGATTGCAAATGTTGATGATGAGCCAACGATTTTTGAAGACCTCTGTGAACGTGGCTATCGCCGCACTGTGCGGAGTTCTGATGTCCGTACCGATTTCGGCACAGGAGCCGGGCGAGAAGACCTTTGCCTCACCGCAGGATGCGAGCAAGGCCCTGTATGACGCCGCAAAGGCGGGCGACAAAGCTGCGATCGAAGCCGTACTGGGCGCGTCCTCCGGCCCAATCATCTCCTCGGGTGATACTGTGGCGGACCCGAAGAACCTTAAGTTCTTTACCGACCGCTACGAGCCAATGAACCGCTGGGAAAGAGAAACCAACGGAGACCAGACCCAATTTCTCGGTGCCGAAAACTGGCCCTTCCCCGTACCACTGAAGAAGGACGCTGCTGGGCAGTGGTATTTCGACACCAAGGCCGGTGTGCAAGAGATTCTGTACCGTCGCGTTGGCGCCGACGAACTGGCGGTCATCCGCGTCAGTAAAGTTCTCGCTGACCCGCAACAGGAATACTTCAACGGACTGCACGATGGATCTACGGTCCACCAATATGCGCAGAAATTCCTCAGCGATGAGGGCAAACAGAACGGCTTATATTGGAAAACTGCCGAAGGCGAGCCGCAGAGCCCATCGGTCCGGTCATTGTCTATGCGAGCAACCAAGGCTACACAAAAGGCGAGGAAGGGAAGAACGTGCCCTTCCACGGCTACTTTTATCGCATCCTGACTGCCCAGGGTGCAGATGCTCCCGGAGGCGCCAAGAGTTACATCGTGGACAGCAAGATGACTGGGGGATTCGCCTTCGTCGCCTATCCCGCCTAGTATCGCAACTCGGGCGTCATGACATTTGTTGTCAACCTGAATGGCGTGGTCTACGAGAAGGACATGGGGCCGAAGACTGCTGACTTGGCGAAAGCTATGACGGCCATCAGTCCCGACAAGACTTGAGAACCGTGGGAGAAGAAACCACCGAAGAGGCAGACAGCTAGTAGGTTCCTGCTGAACGTTTGCCTGGCAAGTCAGAACACAGTTGGTTCACACCAGCCCCGGCAGCAAATGCGGGTGCTTTTCGCTGCGATGAACAACGCAGTGAAAGCACGTCGCAGGGAAGAAAGTAGCCCTCGCAGCTGCTGCACATTCTCTGAACCCTTCGCAGCGCCGTGGTAGTCTATTAAATGACGCTGCGACCCGCCTTATTTGGCATTTCCCGCAGTCCCAATACAAATCATGATTTCAGTCAGTGCAGTCTCCATGCGCTACGGCGCAAAAGTGTTGTTCGAAGATGTGTCCACCTCCTTTACCCCCGGCAAGCGCTACGGCCTTACCGGGCCCAACGGCGCGGGGAAGTCTACGTTCATGAATCTCTTGACGGGCGAGTTGGAGCCGCAAAAGGGCAGCGTGGTGCGTCCGAAGAAGTTCGGCGTGCTTCGCCAGGACCAGTTTGCGTTTGACGCATTCCGGGTGATCGACACCGTGATCATGGGCAACAAGCGCCTTTGGGCCGCGTTGGAAGAGCGCGACGTCATCTGCGCCAAGCCCGAATTCACCGACGAAGACGGAATGCGGCTGGGCGAGCTCGAAGGCGTCGTGGGCGAGGAGGATGGGTACTCGGCCGAAGCCGATGCGGCGATCCTGCTGCAGGGGTTGGACATTCCTGACGAGCTGCACGAGCGCAAGATGAGCGAACTGCAGGGCGGCCAGAAAATGCGCGTGCTGCTGGCGCAGGCACTGTTCGGGCATCCGCAAGCTCTGCTGCTGGACGAACCGACCAACCATTTGGACATCGACTCGATTCACTGGTTGCAGGGCTTTCTCAATGGCTACGAAGGAGTGCTGATCGTGATCTCGCACGACCGGCATTTCCTGAACAACGTTAGCACGCACATCGCCGATATCGATTACGAGACCATCATCACCTATACCGGCACCTACGACGAGATGGTGCTGGCTAAGACGCAGGTCCGTTCGCAGGTCGAGGCACAGAACGCGCAGCGCGAGAAGAAGATCGCGCAGTTGAATGAATTCATTGCACGCTTCTCGGCGGGTGCGAGATCGAGCCAGGTGCAATCACGGCGCAAGGAAGTGGAGCGCTTGGCAGTTGGTGAACTTTTGAAGTCGAACATCCAGCGCCCCTTTTTGAAGTTCGACCAGAAGCGGCCGTCGGGCAAGCACGTGCTGGAACTTCATGGCGTGGCAAAGTCATATGGCGATAACGACGTCATTCGAGGATTCACCGCCGCCATCAAGCGCGGCGAGAAGATCGCGCTCATGGGCCGTAACGGGGCAGGGAAGACGACGCTGCTGAATGCGATTCTGGCGAACTCGCCGACTACGCCTATCGACGAACTCAGAAGGACGAGTGGCTACGATGGGCCGCTCATCGATGACGGGAAAGTCACCTGGGGGCACGAGGCGTCGGTCGGATACTTCGCGCAAGACCACAAGGCGCTGATTCAGCCCGGCATGACCGTTTCGGATTGGCTGCATCAATGGGAGCCGGGCGCCTCGTACGAGGAGATTCGCGGGCTGCTGGGGCAAATGCTGTTCCAGAAAGAGGATGGCAATAAGAAGACGGATGTGTTGTCGGGCGGGGAAGCGGCGCGGTTGCTGTTCTGCAAGCTCATGCTGCAGAAGCCGAACGTGCTCATCTTCGACGAGCCGACGAACCACCTCGATCTGGAGTCGATCAACGCGCTGAATATCGCGTTACAGCGCTTTCAGGGAACGGTGCTGCTAGTGTCGCACGATCACGATTTGATCGACGAGGTGGCGGCGCGCATCTGGCACTTCGAGAACGACCACACCATCACCGACTTCAAAGGCGCGTACGAGGAGTACCAGGCAGCGGTGGTGGCGTAGGGACATGCGATTTTTTCCCGAATCCTTAGAATCAATAACGAGGCAAAATTATTGGGGAAAGGGCGAGTGCCCACCAACCGCCGAGTCACCACTGCGCTGAGGATGGCAGCCAGTACCCTACGTCTGAGCAACACCTATCTTGGAGCGCAGTTTCGCCGACTCAGAACTACATTAAGGCTATGGCGGCCAAGCTGGCACGACTGGTCTATCGCACGCTGCGCTGCGGGATGGCCTTCCTCGACCGGGGCGCGGAGTTTTACAAAAGCCAGCACCGCAAACTGCAAGTAACTATCTCAAGCGCAAAGCCGCCAATCTCGGGTTCTAAATCATCGAAGCTCCGGCCGCGTAGTTTCTAAGGAGAGCCGAGCACATGGAGATTGTGGCGGGTGGGGCATTTGTTTTGGTTCCGCCGCAACTGGGAACGAGCGAGGCCAGTCCACCCATCGGGCGTACAATCGCAGCGAGGAGAGCACGATGAAACTCGAGCCTCAGGTTCGCGCCCTGCTGTCTCGTCCCAACTTCGCTCATTTATCGACGCTCATGCCGGACGGCTCCCCCAACAGTTCGCCGGTTTGGATCGACGTTCAAGACGACCGCATCCTGATTAGTTCCGAAGAGGGTAGCCTCAAGGTCCGCAACTTGCGGCGCGATCCCCGCGTCGCAATCTCCGTTGTCGATTTCCGTGATCCGTACGAAGAGGTGCAAATCCGTGGCCGAGTAGTGGAGATTCGCGACGACTCGCAATTCGAGTTCCTCGACCACATCTCGCACACGTACATCGGCGGGAACTATCCTGATCGCGGCCTGGAGGGAGTCGTTGTGCTTGTCATCGAGGTCGACAAAGCCCGCTACACCAAGTTCCCCTTCGAGCACACGCCACCGGGAACAAGCACCACGTCTTAGAGCTTGTTACAAGACGTACCAGCCATGCGCCGGCGCCAAATGCTCGACGCGGCGCAGGTGTCCCCACCCACCCTTTTCACCTCGAATACTTTTGAATGTGGGTGCCCCATTCCTTCGGCCGCGCTCAGGGCGCTCTTTTCCTTCTTTTGGAAAAGGGTGGGGTGACGGGTCCCCCAAACTCGCCACAACCCCAACACTTTTCATCCCAACCTTTCACTTCGCGAGAGGATGGGACGCGCCGATGTTTGTCGACATCAGGCAAATGCGTGCCACCCGCCCCACAGGAAAAGACCCAATCAAGCAAAACCGGCTTGACTGGGGCATCCGCAGGGAAGGCAATCTTGAGCCGCCCGGGTATCCCTTCCCGTTGAGATACGTTGACAAGCCCCAATGGGCGAACCTATACTCCGCGCGCCCTCGGCAATTCACAATGCGGGGGTGGGGAGAGGCCTTCATGCCCAACACGCAAATCCCATCGAGGTTCATCACCGCGCGGGTCGTCTTCGCGTTTGCAATTGCCATTTTGCCCTTTCTGCTTCTGGGAATGAGTTTGGCGCAGGAGCGTCCGCAGTATCAGGTCGACGCGTCGTGGCCGAAAGAACTGCCGAACAATTGGATCATGGGACAAGTCGGAGGCATGGCCGTGGACCGGCACGATCACGTTTGGGTGCTACGACGGCCGGGCTCGGACACACCGGATGAATTGGGCGCGTCGCTGACGCCGCCGCGCTCGATGTGTTGCATGCCGACACCCCCGGTGCTGGAGTTCGATGCGCAAGGAAACCTGCTCCAGTCGTGGGGAGGCCCGGGCGAGGGTTTTGATTGGCCCAATACCGAGCATGGAATCTACGTAGACAAGGATGACAACGTGTGGATCGGGGGAAATGGCCCGGCCGACCGCCAGGTGCTGAAGTTCACAAACAATGGGCACTTTCTGAAGCAAATTGGGCATCCTTCGACTGATCCTCCCGACAGCTTGCGTACCGACATACTGGGGCGGCCGGCAGGGATCGAAGTGGACGCGGAAGCCCACGAGGTTTACATCGCCGATGGCTACATGAATCGGCGGGTCATTGTGTATGACTCGGATTCGGGCAAGTTCAAGCGGCTGTGGGGGGCGTATGGGAACCGGCCGAATGATGTAGATCCGGGGACCTACAATCCGGCGGCGCAGGCCGATCAGCAGTTTCGCACTCCGGTGCACTGCGTGCACATCTCGCGGGATGGGCTGGTATATGTGTGCGATCGGGTGAACGATCGGATGCAGATTTTTACCAAGCAGGGAAAATTTGTGAAGGAATTCTCGTTACGGCCGCAGACTTTGGGAATGGGATCGGTTTGGCAGTTCGCGTTTTCGAGCGACCAACATCAGCAGTTTCTGCTGATCGATGACGGAGAGAACAATGTGATTTGGACGGTGCGGCGGGAGGATGGAACGGTGGTGGGGCAGATGGGACACAACGGCCGCAATGCAGGACAATTTCATTGGGTGCATCAAGTGGTATCCGATTCGCACGGCAATCTCTATACCGGCGAAGTGGACACCGGCAAACGAGTACAGAAGTTTGTGTTGGTGCACGAGACGAAAGAGAAGCGGTAGGAGAAGGTTGAACTCACGCCGTAGCTCAGGAGGAGGGCCAAGAAAATACCCCACTCAAGCAAAACCGGCTTGAGTGGGGCACCCGCTTCTTCGCTCCCACCCTTTCCCAAAGGAAGGGAAAGGATGGGGCACCCGGTTAAAGCCCGGATTCATAATTTGCTACTGAGACGCGGCGCCGAAGCGCCGCTCTACCCAGCCTTGTTTAGTACATTCCACCCATGCCGCCGCCGTGAGGCATCGCCGGTTCCTTCTTTTCTTCCGGAATCTCGGAAACCAGGGCTTCGGTGGTCAGCATCAGCGACGCGATCGAGCCTGCGTTCTGCAGCGCGGTACGCGTCACTTTGGTCGGGTCGATGACGCCCGCCTTGACCAGGTCTTCGAACTGACCGGTCTGAGCGTTGTATCCGAAATTCGAGTCCTTGGAGTCGCGGATACGGCCGACCACAATGGCGCCTTCTTCGCCAGAGTTGATGACGATCTGGCGCACTGGCTCTTCGAGGGCGCGCCGCACGATGTTGGCACCGATCTTCTCGTCGCCGTCCAACTTCAGCGCCTCGACTGCTTCACCCGTGCGCATCAGGGCCACGCCGCCACCGGGAACGATGCCTTCTTCTACGGCAGCGCGGGTGGCATGCATCGCGTCTTCCACGCGCGCTTTCTTCTCTTTCATTTCGGTTTCGGTCGCGGCTCCGACCTTTATCACCGCAACGCCGCCCACCAGCTTCGCCAACCGCTCCTGCAACTTCTCGCGGTCGTAGTCGCTCGTGGTCTTTTCGACCTGGCCGCGAATCTCCTTAACCCGTCCGGAGATGTCGTCTGGCTTGCCTTTGCCTTCGACAATGGTGGTGTTGTCCTTGTCGATGGTCACCTTCTTGGCCTGGCCGAGATCGCCCATCTGGACGTTCTCCAGCTTGATGCCGAGATCTTCGGTAATGGCTTTGCCGCCGGTCAGGATTGCGATGTCCTGCAACATGGCCTTGCGGCGATCGCCGAATCCAGGGGCTTTAACGGCCGCAACCTGCAGCGTGCCGCGCAGCTTGTTGACGACCAGGGTTGCCAGCGCTTCGCCTTCCACGTCTTCGGCGATGATGACCAGCGGACGGCCGCCCTTTGCAATCTGCTCAAGCAGCGGAAGCAGGTCCTTCATCGAGGAAATCTTCTTCTCGTGGATCAGGATGTAGGGGTTCTCCACAACCACTTCCATGCGCTCTGGGTCAGTCACAAAGTACGGAGACAGGTAGCCGCGGTCGAACTGCATGCCCTCGACGACTTCAAGCTGGGTCTCCATCGTCTTGGACTCTTCCACCGTGATGACGCCGTCTTTGCCAACCTTCTTCATGGCCTCGGCGATGATCTTGCCGATAGTCTCATCGTTGTTGGCCGAGATGGTGCCGACCTGGGCGATCATCTCGCCGGAAACCTTCTGCGAGTACTTGTCGAGCGCGCCAGGATTGCGATTGCCGTCGTTATCAACCGTTCCGCAAATTGCGGTGACGGCCTTCTCGATGCCGCGCTTCAGCGCCATCGGGTTTGCGCCAGCGGCAACGGTCTTGACGCCTTCACGATAAATGGACTGCGCCAGAACGGTTGCGGTGGTCGTGCCGTCGCCGGCAACGTCGGAGGTCTTCGAAGCGACCTCGCGCACCATCTGCGCGCCCACGTTCTCGAGCGGATCCTTCAGTTCGATTTCCTTGGCCACCGTGACACCGTCCTTGGTGATCAGTGGCGAACCGAACTTCTTCTCAATTACCACGTTGCGGCCCTTAGGGCCGAGGGTGACTTTTACGGCATCCGCGAGCACATTTACGCCGCGAAGGATCGATTGCCGTGACTCCTCACCATGCAAAATCTGCTTTGCCATTGCTGATTTCTCCTCAGGGGCTAAAGCCCCGAATCTGTTGGTTAACTCCGTTTGGCACGGCTAAAGCCGTGCCCATTCAAAACGCTTGCGACGACGGACTACTTCGCCGCCAGTGCCGGCTTCGTGGCGCCTTCCAGGATGCCGAGGACTTCTTCTTCCCGCATGATGAGGAAGTCCTCGCCGTCGATCTTGATCTCGGTTCCGGCGTACTTGCCGAACAGGACGCGATCACCGGCCTTCACGTCGAGAGGGAAGGTTTCGCCTTTGTCGTTGGTCTTACCGCGGCCGACGGAAATGACTTCGCCTTCCTGCGGCTTGTCCTTAGCACTGTCGGGAATGATGATTCCACCGCGGGTGGTTTCGGCCTCTTCCACACGACGAATCACGATTCGGTCATGCAGGGGAGTCAGCTTAGTTGCCATACTTGGAACTCCTTTCAGGTTGTGGTTTCAGATTGGATTGCGGTACACGTTAACCGGCGTTGGCGCGCGTATTCCGCGTTAGGCTCGGCATGGTCATAGACTTTGGGATTTTGACTCAAACACCGGACAAGAGCACGGGGGAGTGCCCCCGATGGCTGCTAGCACTCAAGTCCAGCGAGTGCTAATGTATCCCAGATGCCAAAGGAATGTCAAGCCAGATGTGAGCGAAATTCACTCAAATTTCAAAAATCCCGTAAAAACCCATGACAGGGTGTTGTATTTTAGCGGGTTAGGAGTATATTGCTCAAACTAGGGAGGGCTGTTTGGGGAGAACAGCCTTGGCGCGCGTACGACATCAGCATTCTTAACTCGCGCATCCGGAGGGGTCTGTTTTGGGAAACCAATCAGTTCCCCAAACGGGGCCACAGGCGTGGTACCTTTCGAAGTTTTCTTTTTGCAACGTTCGAGTTGACTAACATAACGGGACTCGCGGGTGTAAGCGTGAAAGAACTCCCTATGAATCGGCCCAATCCTTCGACTCACTCTCTTCCTCGAAACCTCGTACTGTGTCTGGCAGTGTTGATTTCGCCGACCATCGTTGTGGTGCAGTCAACTGCTCAAAGCGTCGCAGCCAACCCAAATCCAACTCCGAACGCTGCGGACGTTACTCCGAGTGTCAGTCAGACTGACGCCGCAGTAGCGCAAAATCCGGTCAGCCAAATGCCCACGGCCAGCCAAGTGGAGACGGCGGGCGAACGCGCGCCTGACCCTGCGGACCTGCCATCCGGAGTGGAAGCGAAGACTGCGGTCACTCTGGCGCCGCCTTCTCCGCCTCCACCAACCACCCAGGCTGCTCACGAGCCCTCGAAATACGACGTCACTCTGATTGGACACCGGAATGTTGGAAATGGAGTGAACTTCTATTCCATCGAACGGGAGATAGTCATCGGCCGCGATTTGGCCCGGCAGGTCGAGGAAAGCTCAAGACTCGTCACCGATCCTGAGATCACGGAATACGTTAACCGCATCGGCCAGAACCTGGTTCGCAATTCCGACTCGCGCGTGCCCTTCACGATCAAGGTGCTGGATAACGGCGAGGTGAATGCATTTGCCCTGCCCGGCGGATTTTTTTACGTCGACGCCGGCCTGATCCTGGCTGCCGAGACAGAAGCCGAACTGGCTGCCGTGATGGCCCATGAAATCGCCCACGTTGCCGCGCGCCATGCCACCAAGAACATGACCAAGCAGCAGATCTGGAACATGGCCTCGATCCCGCTGATGTTTATAGGCGGCCCGGCAGCGTATGCCATTGCCGAGGTCGCCAGCATCGCTGTGCCACTAGGTTTCTTGAAGTTCTCGCGCGATGCCGAGCGCGAGGCCGACATGCTTGGCCTGCAATACGACTATGCGGCCGGTTACGATCCCCAGGCGTTTGTGCAGTTCTTCGAAAAGCTGAAGGTGGAAGAGAACAAGAAGCACAGCAAGATCGCCAAAATGTTCTCGACCCATCCTATGAATTCGGACCGGATTACCGCGGCACAAAACGAGATTCGTAGCTACCTGCCTGACCGTGACAGCTACATCGTCGACACCAGCGACTTTGACGCGATGAAGGCGCGCTTGATCGCCCTGCAGGGCGGACAC
>Ga0306920_100002100_pt1 | contig 25041 bp, 17 predicted proteins | sample flu12Cox44000170_FD_204666 | JGI IMG/M metagenome (GOLD analysis project Ga0306920, IMG submission 204666) | Lab enrichment of tropical soil microbial communities from Luquillo Experimental Forest, Puerto Rico - flux4day.12C.oxic.44.000.170 (v2)... | ecosystem: Environmental > Terrestrial >...
CCTTCGGATTTGGGAAGTCACCGCCGGTGGCGGCAGGATTTCGCAGTCGGTATTTGCCCATGAAGCGCCCATCACCCGCCTCACATTTTCAGCGGACGGCAAGACACTTTATTCTCTCAGCGAGGATCGTACCGTCAAAGCCTGGGACACGGCACGCATGACGGAACGAAAGCTATACCCGAAGCAGCCGGAAGTCCCGCTCGCCCTGGCCATCGGGGCGGATCAGAAACAAATCGCCCTGGGGTACTACGATGGCCGGTTGGTTCTAATGAACGAAGCGGATGGAAAAGTCCAGGCGGTGCCGCTGCCGGCCAAGCCGAAACCGCCGCAACTGACGAAAATCTCTCCAAACACGGCAGTGCGCGGACAGACGATTCACCTGACGGTCGAAGGAAGAAACCTCGAACAAATCACGGAATTCACTTCCTCGGTCCCGGACATCACTGCAAAGATTTTGCCGGATGGCAAATCGCGGACCCGCGCATCCGCGGTAGTGACCATCCCCAAGCAAATTGCCGCCGGAGTCTATCAATTCAGTTTCAAGGCGGCGGCAGGCCCTTCCAATTCACTTCTCTTTACGGTTGATCCGTTTCCCGTGATTCAGGCACAGGGACGGAATGATTTCCCGCTCACAGGCCAGAAAATCAACTTGCCCGCCACGGTGGTTGGAACCATTGCCAGAGCCGGGGAGCTGGATTTTTATCGCTTCGAGGCCAAAGCCGGTCAACAAGTTGGTGTGCAAGTGTTGACTGCCGTCACAGGCTCCAAGCTGGACCCGGTCTTGAGCATCACCGATGGCGCGGGAACTGTTTTGACCCAAAGTTCGACCGGCGTTATGGGCTACACGTGTCCGGAAGCCGGTTTCTATGCGATCGGCATTCGCGATCACGAATTCCGGGGCGGCCCGCAAATGAATTACCGGCTTTCCATCGGCACAATTCCGGTGATTACTTCCTTTGCTCCCATGGGCCTGCAACGGGGCACGGAAGCGGAAATTCACTTGCAGGGAGTTCATTTGGGAAACACCCGATCGGTACGGCTCAAGGCTGGCGCCGACACCGTGCCGGGAGCCCGGCTGCCATTGTCCGTGCAAACTCCGTTTGGACCAGCCTTGGGAAATGCCTCTGTCGTGGTAGGCGAGTTTCCCGAAATAAGTTCTGCCGCCTCTTCGATCCCGGTGCCGGGGACTGCCAACGGCATCATTGAACGGGCGGGAGCCGTGCAAACTTGGCGGTTCGCAGCAAAAAAGGATCAGCGGTTGTTTGTGGAAGTCAATGCCCGCAGAATTGGTTCCCCACTGGATTCCTGTATCGAGATTCTCGATGCGCAGGGCCATCCCGTGCCCCGGGCCACCTTACGTTGCCTGGCAAAGACCTATTCCACTTTCCGCGATCACGATTCAAGCGGCAGCGGCATTCGCATCGAATCATGGAATGAGTTGGCCGTCAATGATTACATCTGGATCGGCTCCGAATTGCTCCGCATTCGCGCTTTGCCGAAAAATCCCGACGATGATTGCCAGTTCTTCAGCGTCAACGGCCAGCGCCTGGGATTCCTCGACACCACCTGCACGCACCACAGCATGGGTATGCCGATGTACAAGGTGGAAATACATCCCCCGGGCGCGCAGTTTCCCCCCAACGGCTTTCCGGTTATTCCGTTGTATTATCGCAACGACGACGGCGGACCCGGATACGGCAAGGATTCGCGATTGTTTTTCGAGCCCCCGGCGGACGGCGAATACCAGGTTTCCATTACCGATGCGCGCGGCCAGGGCGGAAACAACTATGGTTATCGCCTGACCGTTCGGCCCCCGCGGCCGAGTTTCAACATCAGCTTCAATCCAAACAATCCGATCGTCTGGAAAGGCGGGGCCATTCCCGTTACCGTGAGAGCCGACCGCATCGATGGCTTCGCCGGCGCCATTGATGTCCGCCTGGACAATGTCCCGCCCGGTTTCAGCGCGCCGGCCACCACAATTCCGGAAGGAGAGAATTCCACCGCTTTTGCTCTCTGGGCCAAACCCGACGCGACCGACAGCACAAAAGGTCCACCCGTCAAACTGATTGCGCGGGCAGCAATCGACGGCCAGGAGGTCGTCCGGGAAGTGACCGGTGGGTTGCTCAAGGTGAAAGACCCCGGGGACCTTGTCACGACAACTCAACAATCCGAAGTGACGGTACAGCCCGGCGGCCAGGCGACGGTAACGGCGAGAATTGAACGCCGCAACGGCTTTAAAGGCCGGGTGCCCTTGGACGTGACCGGCCTGCCGCATGGCGTCCGCGTGCTTGACATCGGCTTGAACGGCATTCTGATTACGGAAAGAGAATCGCAGCGGTCTTTCGTGATCTATGCGGAACCGTGGGTGAAGCCGATGGTTCACCCGATCGTAGTCCTGGCTCGTAGAGAAGGCAAGAACACGGAGTACGCAGCCAAGTCGGTGCTTTTGAAAGTGGTGGGAAAATAGTTCGAGCGGCGTGCGTTTCAGGGAATTCCCGCCGCTTTGAGATTCACAAAATCGATTGGGCGTTTTTTCGTTTCGCGGTCCCACCAGGCCGGCTCCAGTCGCGATTCCAAAACATTCTGCAAATAATTCAGGATTTTGTCGTCCGTACCCGGAACTTTGGAGACAAGGTCAATGCCGGCGGCCCTGGTTTTGAAGCTCTTGGCGGCGGTGTGTTTGAGACGCGGCGGAACGTCGGCCTTCAAGACCTGGTTGACCAGGGCCTGAGCCAGCGTGGCGGAATTTTTGTCTTCTTCACCATAAAGAAATGCCATTGCGACCTTGTCACGCAGCGGACGCAGCCAATTGTCGGCTAATATGGGGGTCGGTTTACCTCCGGAGAAGTTAGGGCTGATGCTGAGCCAAACCGCGGCAGCGACATCCAGGGCCGGTTTGTTTTGCGGCGCTGCGTCGGGATTACTTTTCTTGGGCGCTTTGCGCTGGCCGTCGGCGGCCAACCAGAGCGCGCCCAGCGTCGCCCCTTCCTGCGCGCCGATGATCACGAGGTTGCCCGAATTGCACTCCCCCAAATCATTCTTGAGATCAAGAAAGCGCCGGGCCGCGGCAACATCGTTGGCCAACATTGGCAAGTAACCCGGGTGAAAATCCTTATAGGTTATTTGGTTTTTTTTCGCCGCATTTTTCAATCGCGAATTCACCGCCACTTTCCAGAAGGCGGCGTCTACCGCTGTGCTTTCGCCGTGACCGCGAAAATCAAATTGTACTACGGCGAAGCCTCCTTCCTGGAGCTTTCTGGCCAGCGTAGTCCAACCGGGATGCTGCCGGGAGCCGCCCAGTTCATGCAGCAGAATCGCACAAGGTGCCCTGGTTCCTCCTTCCGATGGATAGTACATGCCGTCCAGTGCCACTTCATCCACGGTCTCAAACGTGACCCGTTTCGCCTCGGGCTTGGCGCCCTCGGCCCGGGCATTGAATAACAGGCAAACGAGCAACAAGGAGAATGCCACGCGAAAGGCCCGCCGCCCGCCCCACAGCGAAAAACTCATCACCGCTCCCCCGGAAATCGCTTCACTGTCACCAATCGCATCCTAACGAGGTTCGTCGCAAGAAGCAATAAATACCAATTCTTAAGCTTGCTCCTTTCTCTTGGCCGAATTGTAAGCTAGATTTGCAGGGCAACTTATTACCATTAAACGATTCCGGAAGGACCATTGACGAAGGATAAAGCTTATGCAGAACAGCGCCTGGGTTGCCTTGCTTCGCCTGATTCCGCCGGAACAACAAGACAATATTATCCTGACCACCTCCAACGGCACCGACATCGCCGTCCAGACCGTGATACGCGCGGAAACCTACTACCTGGTTTTGCGCGGCCGATTGACCGGAACGACCGACGGGGGTGGTTTTTTCTTCCTGCCGTATGATCAGATTGTTTATCTTGGCTTTCTGCGGCCCTGGAAGGAAAGCGAAATCCGCGCCATGTTCGGGGAAAACGTTATCCCTCCGGCTTCCGCCGAGGAAGCCCGGCAGGCCGCTCAAGCGGAAGGTGCCCAAAGCCCTGAGCCATCCGAGAAAGCCCCGGGGACCCCGGCTGCATCTCCTGCCGAGGCGCCGGCCAAGCGCCCCGGTGTCGGCGGCGGATCTTTGCTTCGGCCGGGGCGGCGCAGCGGCGTGATCAGCCCGAGCAATACCAATAAAGCCGCGCTCTTGGAAAAACTCCGGTCGCGCCGATCCGAATCCGGCAATCTCCCGAGTTCGCGGTAGCCGACCCTCAGGCCCGGAACTATGTTCAAGGTATGGCCCCCATCAACCTGCAAAATCCTATCCCCGCCCAAGCCGTTCAACCAGCCAGTGTTCAGCCCGGCGGCGGCCTTTGCATGAACCTCGAATTGGCGTGGGGCCGCTGGCGCCGGGCATGGTTGCGGCGGTTCCGGCCCGGTTATGTCCAGGCGATGGCCCGGAAACGCCTCGGTCAATGCCCGGACTGCCCGCACGACATAATCGACGCGCGCGACTTGAAATTCTTCCAAAATGTGTGCGGCTACCGATTTCGCGAAGAGGACGATGCCTGGCGCTGGCGCGGCCGGCTCGGTCTGGCCCGTTGTGGCCTCGCGGAAGTGGTCTGTTTCAGTTTGGTTTTTTTGGCCGCTACTTCGTTGATGGTCCTTGCGGCAGCCATTCTTGACTGGGCCTTTTGGCTTTCTTTGCCGGTCATACTTTTTTTTTGGTTCGAAACCGTTTGCTTCTTCCGCGACCCGGAACGCAGGATTTTGCAGGATCCCAACCTGCTGCTGAGCCCGGCGGACGGCAAAGTTACTCACCTGGAGGAAGTAGACGATCCCGATTTTCCCGGCGGCCGGGCGTTCCGCATCAGTATTTTCCTTTCGGTTTTTGACGTGCATGTGAACCGCATTCCCCGCACCGGCCGGGTGGTAAACGTGCGGTATTTCCCCGGCGCCTTTCTCGATGCGCGCAGCGCGGATTGTCCGGCCCGGAACGAACAGTTGTGGATCGACCTGGTCGAAACGGATTCCGAGCGGCCGGTGCGCATCAAACAAATCTCCGGCGCCATCGCCCGCCGGATCGTTTGCCGGCTCAAAATTGGGGAAGAAGTCCGGGCCGGTGAGCGTTTCGGCATGATCAAATTTGGCTCCCGCACGGATGTCCTTATTCCGGGGGGGGACCCCGTGGACGTGAATGTCAAAGTGGGAGATCATGTCCTGGGTGGGGCGACCGTGCTACTGCAGTTCAGGAAATCAACGGAAGAAAAGAGACTTCTCACTCAACAGGACAGTAGAAAAGAAAGATCATGATGAAGACTTAAGAGTAGTTCGATTTCGCTCAAGAGCGACCCGGATACATTTTGGCGGTCCGGACAAAGACCTCAAAATTGGCGACGCGTGTATCCCGGTGCATTCCGTGACTAAGGTTCACGATGTGCCGTTGCCCGCCTCCTGCCGCAATACTGCGGCGCGTGGCTTCAGCCACTTGTTCCGGAGTTCCAGTTCGCAGGAGTTTTTCATCCACGTTTCCTTGAAAAACCAGGTGCGGATAATCCCGGCGGGCGGCTGCCAGATCATGGCGTGTGCCCAGACTGATGACTTCCGCGCCGGAAACGGCCATCAAATCCAGGTAGGGACCTTCTTTGACGAAGAGAATCCGCGGCACGCCGCCGGCGCGAGCAAAAATTGCCTGGTGATGCGGTTGGGCCCAACGCTGATATTCGTCCCGATCCAGCAATCCGGCCCAGGAGTCGAAGAGTTGATAAAGATTCGCCCCTTCCCGAACGAGGTTGTTTAGAAAATGAGTGGTCGCCTGAGCAATCCGCTCCAAGAGCGCGTCCCAGACTCGAGGCTTTTCCGCGGCGAATTTGCGAGTTGCGGCGATGTCTTTGCCCGTGCCGATGCAGTAAGTGGCCAGGGTAAACGGCGCGCCGGCAAAGACGATCACCGGCAGCTCGCCCCGCAGTTCTGCACGAACGCGCTCTAAGAGACTGCGAATGTGCTGAATTCTTGCAGGATCCGGCTCAGCTGCAAGTCTTGCCACGTCCGCCTCAGTCCGCACGGGGCGCTCCGGCACGGGACCTTCCGACGGCCGCAATACAAATGGGAGCCCCATCGCCACGGTCAATGTCGTGATGTCGTAGAACAGAATGATGGCATCCACTTCGAACCGCCGCGGCAGCAGGGACGCCTGCGCTGCCAGTTCGGCGTTTTCGGAAAACTCATAAAAGGACAGACCGGCGCGAAGCCGGTTGAATTCCGGATCCCAGCGCCCGGCCTGGCGCATGGCCCAGACCGGCGGCCGTTCCACCGGTTCGCCGCGCGCACAGCGAAGCAATAAATGCGCTACGTCTTTCATTCGGGCTATTGTCTCAGGCTTTCGTGCCGACGTACAGAGTGGCGATGCCAAAAGTGAACGGCTGCCAATGCACGGCTCGTAATCCGTGCCCGCGCAGCCGATCCGCCAGAGCCTCGCCGTCGGGAAATTCCAGGACACTTGCCGGCAGATAGCCATACGCGTTGTCCTTGCTCCGGGAAACGATTTGACCGATCAACGGCAACAATTGCCGGAAGTAAAATCGGTAGCACCGCCCGAGCAACCAGTGCCGGGGCCTGGAAAACTCCAGAATGGCGACTCTGCCGCCTGGTTTGGTCACGCGAATCATTTCCGCGATGCCACGGTCCGTGTCGGTAACGTTTCGCAATCCAAACGCGACTGTCGTAATTTGGAAAAAATGATCTGGAAACGGCAATAATTGCGCATCGGCTTCGAGGTACCGAATCCGCGCGCCGGCCCCGCGCTGCTGCGTCTTTTTTCCCGCCAACACGAGCATTTCGTGGCAAAAGTCCGCCGCATAAATCGGCACGCGGTGCCGTGCCGCCCGATCATAAGCCAGCGCCAGGTCTCCGGTGCCGGTGCACAGGTCCAGGATTGGTGCTTCTCCCTGGGGCGGCACCAGCCGCGTGGTTCGCCGCCGCCACCGGCGATCGATGTTTAAGCTGAGAAGATGGTTCAAAAAGTCGTAACTGCAGGCAATATTGCCGAACATGCGCCGGATGCGGAAGGCGCGTTTATCAACCGGCGAGGAAGTTGTGTCCATTTTCAATTGGTCTTGACAACCTCTCGCGGAGCGAGAGGGCTACGGAAACAACCGCGAAGTTCCTTTCTAATATAACAACAAAACCAAATTGAGAGAAACTTCCAGAATTAGGAATGGAGAGTCGGCCATGTTAACCGCGGAAGGATGCCGGCAACGGCGCCAACGACTATTGCAAAAACTCGACCTGAAGGCGCATTCCCTGGACCATTTGTTGCTAGCGGATCCTATGCACCTGATGTATCTGGCCAATTCTTGGGTCGATCCGTTCAGCCTGGGAGCGGGGTTTAGCGGATTTCTGCTGGTGAGGCCCGATGGACACGCGACGCTCATTCATGATAATCGTTTGCCCAAGTCGGCGGACCAGACTCATGTGGATATTCGGCAAGTGGTCCCCTGGTATGATGGTCAATCGCCGGGCAACGGGCCGCGCCAACTGGCAGCCTGCGGGGCCATAGCGAAAAATGGCGATGAGTTTCGAATTCATGACCGTCCCGGCGACCGGATGGCCCAGCTGGTTGTCCAAATCCTTGCAAAGCAGCGACGGCAGAAAGGTGCGGATGAATTGGCACTTCTGCGCCGGTGCATGCAAGCTACGGACGCTGGGCACGCCTGGGCGCGGGCCAATCTCAAGCCGGGGATGACGGAGTTGGATGTCTACTGCGGCGTCAATTCCGCCTGCATCCAGGCGGCGGGCCAGGCAGTCATTGTTTACGGCGATTTCGCGGTTTCTCCGGGCCGGTCGCGGCGCGGCGGACCTCCCACCAGTCGCATGCTTCAACCCGGCGATATGTTTATTCTCGATTATTCGGTTGTCATTGGGGGCTACCGCAGCGATTTCACGAACACCCTGGTCGTCGGCAAGCAACCCACCCCCGATCAGACTCGGCTCGCCAATTTATGCAAAGAAGCCATGGCAGCCGGCGAACAAGCATTAAAGGCCGGAGTCTCCTGTTTGGCTGTTTACGATGCGGTGAATGGCGTTTTTGCGGAGGCAAAAATGTCGCAATACTTCGGCCATCATGCCGGACACGGCCTGGGACTCAGCCACCCGGAAGCGCCCTTCTTCGTCCCGCATGCCAATGAAACACTTTTGGACGGCGACGTGGTGACCCTTGAGCCGGGGCTGTACGTCGATGGCATCGGCGGCATCCGGATTGAGCATAATTACCTGATCACGGCTAACGGCTACGAACGCCTTAGTAATCATGTCATTTCGCTGACATAGTGGTTCCGCTATATCACCCTGCGTAATATGGCACCACACTCGGCCGCGGCGCCAGCAAGGGGCCCTTGCTGGCGCCGCAGGCTGGTATTGCAGGATAGCGCACGGTAATTTAAGGTCCCAATTGCAAACAAATCAACGCATCCCTGTCCCGCACAAACAAGCGGCCGTCGGATAGTGCGGGATGGGCCCAGGTTTCCCCACAAACTTTGGCCCGGCAGAGTTCCCGGTATTCCTTGAAATTGGGCTCCAGAAGAATCAGGTGCCCGGCATCATCGAGCATCAGCAATTTATTGTTTCCGGTGCGTAGGAGGGTAGCATGGTATTTCCCCACACCGGTTTTTTGCCAGAGTGTTTTGCCGGTCGGTGCTTCAACACAATGCAAATCGGCCTTGATGTTCAATGACGGCGGTTTCGTGCCGGTCACGACAAAGATATGGTCCTTGTCCACCGCCACAGGCGTCGAAAAATAACAAGTCAGGTCCGGGCTCTTCCAAACCTCTTTCACCGAATGTCTTCCATCTTTGTTGTCCATTTGCAGCCCCACACTCCCTAACGTGATGGAACTGGCCATCAATGTGCCGCCGGCGACAACCGGCGTCGTGGAGCTTTCGCTCAACGCATCCACAAACGGATAGTGCCAGTATAGATTCCCATCCGATGGATTGACCGATTCCAATCCTTGTTGCGTCAAGAAAATGGCCTGGCGATTCCTGCCTTCACCGACAAGAATCGGCGAGGAATAGCTGGCTTTATCATCCAATTTCTTCCAGGCCACCTGGCCGGTTTTGGTTTGAAAGGCCACCAGGGAAGCGCCGGCGCCGCCGACGTTGACAAGGACCAGGTCATTGTCGACAACGAGCGGCGACACGGACATGCCGAAAAACAAATTCTTGGCGTTGAAATCCTTTAGCGTGTTGACTTGCCAGACAAGCTTGCCGGTCTTCGCCTCCCAGCAACTCAGAAATCCGGTGACCCCGAAGGTAAAGACATGGTCCCCGGCCACGGCAGGCGTTCCCCGCGGACCGTTGCCGAAGATATTTGAGAAAGAGCCCCGCGAATAGCTTTTCTTCCAAAGGGAATTGCCGGTTTTGACATCGAACGCGAGTACTTCCTCTTCTTCCTTATCTTTGACCCTGGCGTGGACAAATACTCGCCCATCGGCAACGACGGGAGAACTATGTCCTTCGCCGATCGCTTGCCGCCAAAGGACCTTGGGCGCTTCTGTCCAGGCTGCCACGGTTTCCCCGGAGGCGCCGTCGCGAGTGGGTCCAAGCCATTGTGGCCAATCGGCCGCACGGGCTCCCGAAATGCCGACAAGAACAACCAGGATCGATCGCCACCACACCATGAATTTCTCCTTAATACAATTCTCTAACTGGCGATTGGCAATGATAGTCGTGGCCCCGAAGTGTCCGCCTGGCCGGCCGGAAGCCCGGCGGATTCGCTATCAAGAAAAGTATGCAAAGAGGCATAGCGCCACTCAACCTCGAATTCCCGAGCGAGTTCCTTCAGCCGGCGGAGATATTTCTCCGTAATCCGGTTGCCGGTGTCCTGGTAATGCGGATCGCAAAAATAAACCCGGCAACCAAGCGGCCGGGGTTCTCGGGCCGTACACAGTTTTTCCTTTTGGTACGGGCAAAAATCGGCATCAAGCGGTCGCTCATATGATGGCGCCTGAGCCAGGAGCACATCGGCTTCCAGGTTGCTCAAGAACAGCGCATGGCCGTATTCCTTGAACCGGCAGCACCGGCCGCTAGCGACGCACACCGGCCCGGCCGCGGCTACTTCGCGGTCCACGTCCTTGTATAACTCCAGCACCCGGCGGCGAAGGTCTTCGAGCATTTTTATAAACGGATTACCTTAATGCGGCGGGTAATTTCCTCGGCCGGAATCCAGTCGCCCGTGCCAGAGCCCGGGCAGACGGCGCAGGTTTCTTTCCAGGCTTCCGGGGTGACGACATTACTTTCCCAGAACGGCCAGGTCCGGCATTGCTTCGGCCGCACCGGGTAAATGGTACAACCTTTGGCGCAATCATAAAAGACGCAATCGCCGTTGGCTCGCTCCTTCAGACTGAAACGGCGGCCAATCTTCCGGACGTAAAGGCCTGTCAATTGTTCCAGGGGCTCCTCACGGAATTTGGCGATGGCGGCGATTTCCTCTTCGGTGACCCAGACATAGCCCGCCGGTCCCGTACAACAATTACCACAGCGGGTGCAGCGAAACTGCAAACCGTCTTTGTACCAAACCTCAGCCATTTTCAGAATCTTCCCTTTACCAAGAGGGATTCATGACCATTTCCGTTATCATACCGACTTTGAACGAAGAGGGCTGTCTGGAAGATACATTGACACTGCTCCGGCAGCACCGGCCACATGAAATCATCGTGGTGGATGGGGGCAGTACGGACCGGACCTGCGCCCTGGCGGCGGCGGCCGACCGATTGTTACAAGGTCCTCCCGGCCGGGCCGCACAACTAAACAACGGCGCCGCCCCCGCCAGCGGCGACATTCTCCTATTCATGCATGCAGATTGCTCTCTCGAAGACGGGGCCTTGGATGAAGCCGAACGGCTCGCGCAGAAACGCCGGGTAGTTGCGGGTTGCTTTGCCATGACCGTTCGCAGCCGGAGCTTTTGGTTTCGTCCGATTAATGCCTGCGCGACGGCCCGCGTAAGGCTGACGGGAATCATCTACGGCGACCAGGGCTTGTTCGTCCGCCGCGATATCTTCCACCGCCTGGGAGGCTTCCCCAACGTTCGCTTCATGGAAGACATTTTCTTCAGCCGAGAGCTCCGGCGGCACGGAAGAATTGTCGTTGCCAAGCGGAGAATCTTTGTGTCGCCGCGGCGCTGGCAGCAGGTAGGAATTGTTCGGCAAACCATCCGCAATTGGACGTTGACGATCCTTGCCGCCGCAGGAATGCATCCCGACAAACTTGAAGCGTTTTATCCGCCGATACGCTAAATGACCGTACGCGTTTCTCTGACCTTAGCCCGCGGCGCCAGCAAGGGCCCTTGCTCGCACAGCGGGCTAAGGTGCTAGGAAATCTCGCGCGGTAATGCAGCAAGGGCCCTTGCTCGCACGGCGGGCTAAGGTGCCGCAATATCAGCCATGGTGATATAGCAAATCGGCGCCGGTCCCGTAAAAAATCCCCATGAGTAACACTTCTTCACACCCGCTGGTTGGCGTGATCATGGGCTCGCGATCCGATTGGGAAACGATGGTCCATGCCGCGCAAACGCTGGAAAGCCTCAAGGTTCCCCATGAAACCCGCGTGATTTCCGCCCATCGAACGCCGGACGTTTTATTTGAATATGCGGCGGGCGCAGAGCAGCGCGGCCTGGAAGTGATCATCGCGGCAGCGGGAGGAGCGGCGCATCTGGCGGGCGTCACCGCCGCCAAAACGGCTCTGCCAGTTCTCGGCGTTCCGATCGAATCCAATGCCCTCAACGGTTTGGATTCCCTGCTTTCCATGGTGCAAATGCCGGCGGGAGTTCCGGTCGCCACCTTCGCCATCGGCCGGGCCGGGGCCGTGAACGCCGCACTGTTCGCGACGATGATTTTGGGCATCAAGTCCCCGCAGTTTCGCGAGGCGTGGAAGCACTATCGGCAAGCGCAAGCTCAAGCGGTGCTGGCCAATCCGGACCCGCGCGCCGAACCGCACAAGAGTTGAGCCCGTCCTCTCGCGGAGCGAGAGGGCTACGAGATGCAGGCTACTTCAGCTCGCTCGCCAAATCGATTCCTTGCTCTCCCGGCTGAATCATGAGCCAGCCGGCGGGAACCAACACCAATCCCATCCCCAAAAGAGTTGTCGCGTCAATGGCCTGTTTGCCCAGCGATTCTTCCAGAAGCACGGCAAAAACGATTTGGCTGAGTCCAACGACAGAAACCTTTGAAGGATCCCCCTCGGCAAAGGCCTTTGTCAAAAACAGTTGCCCGATGGTGGCGGTGATCCCCACGCCGAGCAGCATCCCCAGGGGCCAACCTTCCAGGGCATTGCCCATTAGAATGGCACCATCCATGAAAAAAAACGAAGCGATGCAAAACAGGAGGGAAACGGTGGAAAAGTGGACCACAATGGCCCGCGGATCGATGTAGTGCAAGCGATGCAGCCCGATCATCGCCACCGCGGTGGAAACTGAGCTTCCCAGGGCAATCAGGGAAGCGAAGTTACCCTCGGCCAGGTGCGGCTTTTGGATCAGGTAGACTCCCAGGATGCCGCTGGCAATGAAGAGCCAAATTCGGGCCGGCGGCCGTTCCCTTAGCAGCGGCCAGGAGAGGAGCGCGACCCAGATCGGAAACGTATTCGTCAACGTCAGCACGTGGGAAACCGGCAGGCGGGTGAATGCAAAAAACGTGCACACCAGGCTGATGCTGCCGGCGATGCTCCGGATCCATAGCGAACGCGGACCCCAAAAAACTAATCGTGCTCCCGCAGCCAGCGTCAACGCCGTGGCGAAAACCATCGCCAAAAAAGTTCGGCTGACGGCGATGACCCGCCAGTCGCAGTCCCAATCAGAGCCGAGGGCGTGCGCCATCGTGGCCATCAACGCGAAGGCCAGGCTGCCGCACACCATCCAGACATAGGGCAAGATTGATTGTCGGTTCAATGGGATTCGAAGCGAACTCCATACCCCTTCAAAGCGCTCATCTGCCTGGTGCGGGCCTCTTCGGAGAGCGGATTGCCTTTTAGATAAACCCGCAAAAACGGCGCGAACCGTTTCGGTCCCCCGGCATCCGCCTTGGACATCGTCACCAGCGGGGTCAAGTCGGTAATCTTGTTCCCCTCAATGATAAGCATTCCGAGTTCCGTCTGCTTCGTCAGGGGTCCCAGGTTGTCGACCTGGTTATCGTTCAGATTCAAGGTCGAAATTCTCGTCACGGTGGCAAGCGGAGCCAAATTGCGAATCTGGTTTTTTTCGAGAGACAGCGACCATAACTTGACCAGGCTTCCCACCGGACCGATGTCGCTAATTTTGTTGCCCGATAGATAAAGGGCTGTGAGGTTAGTCAACCCTTTCAGAGGAGCCAAATTCTTGATTTGATTGTTGGAAAGCTCCAGGTATTGCAGCTTGGTCAGCCCGGCCAGAGGAGTCAAATCGCTGATCTGGTTCCCGGCCAGGTCCAGCGATTGCAGGTTTGTGCAGTCCCTGAGTGGGGCCACGTCCGTAATCTGGTTGTTGGACAATTTGAGTTCGGCAAGGTTCTTGCACTTTTCCAGACCCGCCAGGCTGGCGATTTTCTTGCCGCTGCTTTTCAGCACAAATAGATTCTTCAGCTTTTCATCCGTGAGATCCCCTTTGGGTTCGTGCAGGACCTCGCGTACCGCCGCTTCGAGATTTTTGTCCGGAATCGGCGGCTTGGCCGGCGGCGGAGGTGGGGGAGGAGGCGGGGGTGTAGCAGGCGGCTTTGCTGGCGCCGGTGTGGGCTTGTCGCGGTTCATGACCACCAGCGATAAGCCTCCGCCGGCTTTCGTCGCAAATTCCGTGGGCCGTTGTTTTCCTTCATCCGCAAAGCAAATCTTGAGCGTGTCGCCTTCGAGCGCGTAAATCCCCAGAAAAGTCTTTTTTTTGTCGGGTCCTTCCACAAATGTCGTGTCCATCCACATCGGCTTGACGGCCGGATTCAGGGCGACCGATCCCTTGAGCGTATTTTCCTTGGACGTTCGAACAAACTGATCGCCGGTAAAGACGACCTTGACATTTTTCCGGCTCTCTTCCGGTTTGCCGTCTTTTTCCGAACTGATGATGGTCCAGGAACCCTGGATTTTATCGAGTTCCTTCTTCACCGCCTCGTCTTTGGGTTTGTCGGCGGCAAGGAACAACGTGACGGCAGCTAGCACTCCGAGTTGTCTTTTCATGGCGGAATTCCTGATAAGCAAAAACTTTTGCTGAATATTGGAGCGATTACCGCGGTCCATTTTATGGAATCAAGGATCTTGTCGAAATGGTCTTTTGTAATAAGTCCTTGATCGTTGGCCGGTTTCTGCACCTTGCTAGAAGTATTTCGGTGACCGCGTCTTTTTTTCAAAACAAGGGAATCTCATGAAAGTCCAGTCCTCTCTTTTACTTTGTTCTGTAATTAGTTTGCTGGTCGCGCAGAGCTTGCCCGCGGCCGACGCCAAGACCGTCATTAAGACCGGCGGCAATTTTGAAGTCGCCGCCACCAAGGACATTGCCTATGTCGAAGGCAAGGACGCCGACCCGGAAAAGCACAAACTTGACCTGTACGTGCCGAAAGGGAAGAGGGATTTTCCGGTTTTATTTTTCGTTCATGGAGGAGCCTGGAAGAATGGCGACCGGAAACTCTATTACAAACTGGGCGAAGTCTTTGCCAAAAATGGTGTCGGCACGGTCATCATCAGCTACCGGCTGACTCCGAAGGTCCAGCACCCCGGCCACATTCAGGACGTCGCCAAGGCCTTCGCCTGGACCCAGCACAACATCGCCAAGTACGGCGGCCGACCCGATCAAATCTTTATCTGCGGGCACTCGGCCGGTGGGCACCTGGTGGCGCTCCTGGCTACCAACGAAAGCTATTTGCAAGCGGAAAAACTTTCGCTGGCCAACATCAAAGGCGTTATCCCCATGAGCGGCGTCTTCCAGATCACTCCGATCGATCGCCTGGCGCCGGTCTTCGGCAAGGACGAAAAGGTCTGCGGCGAAGCCTCGCCGATCAACTATGTCAACAGCAAACATCCGCCCTTCTTGCTTATCTATGCCGACAAGGATTACCCCAAGTTCGACCAGTATGCCGAGACCATGTGCGCTGCCCTCAAGAAATCAAACAACGCTGCCGAAACCTTGCAGGTAAAGGACCGGACCCACATAACGATCATGGTGCAAATGTCCCGGGAAGATGACCCGGCAACGCAGGCGGTGCTCGGGTTCATCGCCAGGCATTCGGACTTGAAACTGGTCGACAAGCAAGTAGAAGGCGAGAGCCGGCCTTGATGCCTGCCACAAATTTACCCCGAAGGGGTTTCATATCACAGCCCAGGGTCGCGGTAGCGCACCCTGGGTAACGGTCGCGCCGCTGCTGGACCTACCCTGAAAGGGTTGTGGAACCCGCATCTCACGTGAATGCACGCCCGCGGCTCTCCACGCAAGGCATTCACGCGGAACAACTTAACGCGCCTTTTGGCGCCGTATCTCACGCGTGCGTGAGATACGAAACGGCGCTGCCCTGAAACCGTTCCCAATTCCCACGCTGGCTCTCCAATGACCAAGGACCAATCAACAATGACAAACAAAATACGTTGCGCCCACCACCCCCCCGGCCCCCGTGGACGTATTCGCAAACGCTGCGACATATCGGCCTTGCCTACGACATATTCCCCATCTCCATGGTGGGTAGGCACTTAACGGTTGCAAGAAGAGTCACTTTTCATGCGACATATTTCTTGAGCCTGAGACGTATTCCAGGCAAACCTGAACCTATTTCAAATAGACAGTACTTGGTTGTGCGATCGATGTCTTGGGATGCCGGTCCATAAGCGCTTCGATCACGCGCACGCAGGCGTCGGGACCCGGTAGGCATCAGCAATCGACACGAGGCAAGAGAATGCCTTCGGCTGAGTTTTTGACTCGAATGCCAGTTGCCGATTCCACTGAGTGGGTGCCATGCCGGGCGCCCCGGAGGAGTTTGGCCCGGCACTCTTTCGTGTCTCATGCGTGTGCACAGGCACGCCTCTCCACACAACGCTTTCGAGCACAACAATTTAGCGCGACTTTGGGCTCCGTGTCTCACGCAAGCGTGAGACACGACACTGCGCTCGGGTGTAACTCACAAATTGGTCGAACAAGAGCAATCCCATTCGGCACGATTGTCGCGAAGAGTGCGTCGATTGGCAAGGATCCGGCGAAGGGCTAGCGCGGGAATGCTTCGTGGCGGTGGATGAAGAAACGCAGAAGCGACGGTGGACCAGAGCGCCGGACAGTTACAACCGTTTCCCCAGGCGGCGGCCAGGGGTTTCAATCCCCTGTTACATCGGGCATGTGTTTGAAGCACGAAACATGACCCGACAAAACCTCTTTCGACCGGACAGTCGTAGCTTGCGCCATTGCTGCCCATCAACTTCGTCAACGGCAAACATCCGCCCTTCTTGCTAATCTATGCCGACAAGGATTACCCCAAGTTCGACCAGTACGCCGAGACCATGTGCGCTGCCCTCAAGAAATCAAACAACGCTGCCGAAACCTTGCAGGTCAAGGACCGGACCCACATCACGATCATGGTGCAAATGGCCCGGGAAGATGACCCGGCAACGCAAGCAGTGCTGGAGTTTATGGCCAGGCATTCGGAGTTGAAACTGACAGACAAAGAAGTAAAGGCTGAGACCAAGCCCTGATTCGGGTGACTCTGTTGGACTGATGCCACTCGATGGCATCGTTTCATCATTACAGTGAGCTGGCAACGACGGTCCCGCAGGTTGGTGTGCGATTCATTCAGGTGGCGGTGCTACGGGCTTTTTTCCCCCCGCCGGGTTGGGCTTCAGGACCGCCTCGGCCTCCCGCAAGTGGCGCTGAACCGCGGCCAACCTCGCCGGCTCCACCTTCCTCATGCTTTCCCGCAACCGGTCCAGCGCGGCTTGGGCTTCCGCCTTCCGGCCGAGTTGGTGCTGTGCCAGAGCCAGAAACTTCAGGTTGCAGTGATAGAAGCCCTGAAAACGCTGGCCGCCAAGCTTCTCGGCCAAGATGAGCTTCTCTACCGCCTCCTGGTATTTCCCGACGTGGTACTGGGCCACTCCGAAGGCGTGGACGTAAACGGCATCGTCAGGGACAAGCCGGAAAGCTGCTGCCGCTTGCCGCAGAGCCAACTGATACTTGGCCGCCCCTGCCCCGAATTGCGAGAGCACAGGCAGGCATGCGTTGAGTAATGCCTCCGCCTCGGCACGAACCAGGATGCGCCCGTAGGGCTCTACCCAGGCGAGCGCCTCCTGCCGAACCGCCTCCGTGATCGTCGGGTCGCGGCGAATGGCAGCCGCGACCTCCTCCGGGAGGGGAGTTCTTCCGGGGATAAGTGCAGAAGCAGCCAGCAAAGGTCCGGGCCCCCGGGCCGAGGCCATTAAGCCCACGGTGCTTGCACCGTAAGTCGGAAGAACCGGCAGCCGTGACTCAAACAGAAACTGTACCAGGCCCCGCGCCTCGTGCTCGATGCGCCGCTCTGGCGTAAGCTCCGACGCATCCCACACCTTCACGGTACCATCCACGCTGGCCGAGGCGATCCGGCGGCCATCCGGGCTGAAGGCCACGCCATAGACCGGGCGCGTGTGTCCTTGGAGCGTGAGGAGTTCCTGGCCGGTGGCTGTGTCCCACACGCGCACGGTCTTATCCCCGGCGGAGGCAAGCCGGCGGCCGTCCGGGCTGAACGCCACGCCCTGGACCGAGCCCGGGTGTCCTTGGAGCACGAGCGATTTCTGGCCGGTGGCTGTGTCCCACACTCGCACCGTCCTATCCAAGCCGCCGGCGGAGGCGAGGCGGCGGCCGTCCGGGCTGAAGGCCACGCCCCAGACCGAGCTCTTGTGTCCTTCAAAGGAGAAGGCTTGCTGCCCGGTGGCCAGGTCCCACACCTTCACGGTCTGATCCCCACGACCGGACTCGAGCCAGAAAGGGCCGGGGTGCCGGTGCGTCTGGTCGCCACTGGCGAAGGCCAGGCGGCGGCCGTCCGGGCTGAACGCCACGCCCCAGACCCCACCTGTGTGTCCGGTGAGGTCATGAAGTATCTTGCCGGTGGTGGCGTCCCAGACCTTCACCGTCCCATCCTGGCTGGCGGAGGCCAGCTGCTTGCCGTTCGGGCTGAACGCCACGCCCCAGACCCCGCCTGTGTGTCCTTCGAAAGTACGGAGGCGCTGGCCGGTGGCGGCGTCCCACAGTCGCACGGTCCCGTCCTGGCTGGCCGAGGCGAGCCGGCGGCCGTCCGGGCTGAACGCCACGCCCACAACCCAGTGTGTGTGTCCGTTGAGGGAGAGGGTTTCCTCGCCGGTGACGGCGTCCCACACCTTCACGGTCTGGTCGCCACTGACGGAGGCGATTTGCTTGCCGTCCAGGCTGAACGCCACACCCACGACCGAGCCCGCGTGTCCTTGGAAGGTGAGCGGTTTCTGGCGGGTGGCGGCGTCCCTTACCCGCACAGCCCCATCCGGAAAGGCCGCAGCGAAGCGGCGGCCGTCCGGGCTGAACGCCACACCCGACACCCGGCCGGTAAGTGGTCTGAGCGTGTCCAGCTCCTCGCCTGTGGCGGCGTCCCACAGCCGCACAGCCCCATCCTGGCCGGCGGAAGCGAGGCGGCGGCCGTCCGGACTGAACGCCACGCCCCAGACCCACGCTGTGCGTGCGTCGAAGGTACGGAGGGGCTGGCCGGTCGCGGCGTCCCACACTCGCACGATACCCTCCGGGTTGCCGCCACCGGAGGCGAGCCAGTGGCCGTCCGGGCTGAACGCCACGGCGAGGGCTTCGCCCGTGTGTCCTTCGAGTTTGTGCAGTTGCTGGCCGGTGGCGGCGTCCCATAGCCGCACGGTGCGATCCTGGCCGGCGGAAGCGAGGCGGCCGTCCGGGCTGAACGCCACCCCAAGCACCTCACCCGTGTGTCCGGTGAGGTTATGAAGTATCTCGCCGGTGGCGGCGTTCCGCACCTTCACCGTCCCATCCCGGCCAGCGGACGCCAGACGACCGTCGTGGCTGAACGCCACGCCCCGGACCACCCCGGTGTGTTCTTCGAGTTTGCGCAGTTGCTGGCCAGTGGCGGCATCCCACAGCCGCACGGTCCCATCCTGGCCGGCAGAGGCAACGCGGCGGCCGTCCGGGCTGAACGCCACGCCCCAGACCGGGCCCGTGTGACCTCGCAGGGGGAAGATTGCCTTGCTGGTGGCGGTGTCCCACACCCGCACGGTCCCATCCTCGCCGGCGGACGCGAGCCGGCGACCGTCCGGGCTGAACGCCACGCCCAGGACCTGGCCTGCGTGTCCTTGGACGCTACGGAGTTCGAGCTGGCAGAGCCGCTGGAGGTAATGCCATTCGAAGCCCCGCAGGTCGGTATCGCCGTAGGGCCCGTCGCCAACCTGCCCCACGGCAGCTAGCGGGTCGAACTTCTGGAGCCGCTGCTGGGCCAGGTCTACCTGCCCGGCTACGTAGTCCAGGCTCGCCAGCTTCATCTCCGACCCATAATAGCGCCGATCGCTGAACTGCTTCGCCTCGCGCGCGATGACGGTTTCCCGATCGGCGCGGGCCACTTCTCCCAGCGCCCGGACCGCGAGCAGCGACGACACCAGGGTGCCCAGGACCAAGAAGAGGCTTGCTGCGCCGACGGCGCCCGCCAGCCCTGGATTCCGCCGGCACCAGCGCCACACCTTTTCGGCTCGCCCCACCGGCCGGGCCCGGATCGGCTCTCCGGCAAGGAACCGCTGGAGGTCGTCGGCCAGCGCCGCCGCACTGGCGTAGCGACGGGCCGGCTCTTTCTGCAAGCATTTCAGGCAAATGGTTTCCAGGTCGGGCGGCAGCTTCGGCCGCAGACGACTGGGCAAAGCCGGTTCCTCGGCGACCACTTGCTGGAGCGTCTCCAGCGGCGTATCCGCCTGAAACGGCGCCCGGCCGGTCAAGGCCTCGTAAAGAATTGCGCCAAGGGCGTACACGTCCGTATGCGGGCCGACCTGCTTGCCTTTGCCCGCGGCCTGCTCCGGTGCCATATAGGGGGGCGTGCCCAGCACTCCCCCACTTTGCGTCTGCCCCACGGCGCCATCCAGGAGCTTGGCCAGGCCGAAATCGGTGATCTTGGGCACCCCGTCCGCCGTCAGGAGCACGTTGGCCGGCTTCAGGTCCCGGTGCACGATGCGCTGCTGGTGTGCGGCGTGCATGGCCCGGGCCAGAGTCTCTACCAGCTCGGCGGCGTGCCGGGCCGGCAGCGGGGTGCCCCCGATTTTGCGAGCCAGACTGCTGCCGTCCACGTGCTCCAGCGCCAGGTAGGGCCGGCCGCCCGCCTCGCCCACTTCGTAGACTTGCACGATATTGGGGTGCGCCAGACGCGCCACGGCCTCGGCCTCCGTCCGGAAGCGTGCCAGAGCTCCCGTGCTCGCCTGCGCTTCCCCAGGCAGCATCTTCAGGGCCACCAGGCGGTTGAGGCCGACCTGCCGGGCCTGGTAGACGACACCCATGCCGCCGTGCCCCAGCTCCCGGAGGACCTCGTACCCCCGCACCGTTGGAAAACTGGCCGGCTCGCCCCCAGGCGCTTCGGCCGGCCGGGTGCCGGCACTACTGCTTCCGTTCCGGGCCTCGGGGAGCGCTTGCTTCAAGGCGTCCAGGAAGGTGAGGTCGAGCCTCGGCGGGTCCCCGGCCCGACCCGAGTCCCGGTCGCGCGCCTCGTCGAGAGGCGTGTCGCCCGCTAGCTGTTCCAGGCGGTGCTGGCAGGCTGCGCAGACCTCAACGTGCATCTCGACCTCGGCTTTTTCCGCCTCGTTCAGTTGCTCGGCCAGGAGTTGCTCGAATTGATGAGTGGACGGACAACCGTTCATGACATCGCCTCCTGTCTGTCAGACCCGCGATTTGTGTCAGAGCCGTAATTTGTGTCAGAGCCGCGACCGATAGGGAGCGTGAATCCGCATGCCGGTACACCGCTCCCTATCGGTCGCGGCTCCGAAAGCGGCTCCGAGATTCCAATTGATCACAGTACCTCCCGCTTGGCTTCGAACACCTCGAACGGCTCCCCCTGTTTGCGGATCACGTATTCAATCGCTTCGATCACATCCGTGTTGCGCCAAAGGTAACGTGTGCTCCCGTGCCGGGTCCAGCGCTTGCAGTCGGCGCCATCCAAGCCGGCCTGGTTCAAGGCGCGGCTGGCATCGGCTTTCAGCACGTTCATCACCCGCTCGGGCGCCAGCCCTGCTTGCACTACGGCGTGGATGTGCATAGAGCGGACGTGAACTGCCAAAAGCGTCCAGCCACGGTAGCGGGCCTGGTTGATGATCGTCTCCAGCACGATCCTGCGACGCGCCCCGTCGAGTTGGTAGGAGGGCTGACGCATTCTGCCGAGCTCGACGCTCTTCCTAGACCGATCAGCTGGCAGATACGTATCGCCCCACCGGTTGTGTCGGCGATCCACCGACCCCTTCTCCTCGCCGTGCAGCCAGGTGCCGTAGCAACTCCAGGTAATGAAGTAAGCCAGTGGTCGGCCATTAGCACTAGGACAATCCATGATTCGTTCTCCCGCGCGGAGACCCGCGATTTGTGTCAGAGCCGCGACCGATAGGGAGCGGATTTGTCGCCACGCTCCCTATCGGTCGCGGCTCTGACAAGCTCTGGCCGAATTAAGAAATCCGGCCTACTTTCCCACACCGGCGGAGCTATCCAGCTTGCGTAGCTCAGCGCGGACCAGCTTCTGCACTTTGCTCTTGGCCACCAGCGCCGTGGCCACCTTCATGCCCAATGCCTTGGCCGCCTCGGCGCCGGAGCGACCATCTAAGGCAAGCAAGCGGAAAGCGTTCCAGGTATGGGGCTCCACCCGAAGCTGCACCCGCGCCATGGCCTCCTCCAGCAGCTCGCGGTCGAACACCTCGTCGAGCTGTTTGACCAGGGCGTCACGGGCCACCACGGATTCCAATAGCTCCAGAAACCGACTATCGCCGCTCCCCCTGCCCGGGCGCTTCCGGTTTTTCAAGAGATCCGCGCACGCGTGATGCGTCAAGGTTCGTAGCCAGCCCCGAAAACTGCCGGCCGAATCGTAGGCGAATGTCCGCATTTTCTCGGCGAGCCTGGTCAGGACGTCCTGGGTAGCGTCCTGGGCATCGGCCGCCTGGAGCTTCCATTGCCTGCACCAGCGGTAGATCTTGGGCCCGTAGCGATCAACGAACTCGGACCACGCGGCCTGGTCGGCGGGGGCGTGCCGCAGCCGGCCCAGCAGCGTGGTGCTGGTTGGGGCCTCCGGGGCGCTATCCATCAGTAGTACTCCGGCAAGGGACAAAACCTAACAGAGATTATGCAGGCAGGTAGCTCGCTACACAAGCAAAAAAACAAAATTCGCAGACCGCCTGTTAGGATTCGGCGCGCCGGACGGTACTGATCAGTAAGAGACAACAAAACAAACTGGGAGATTCCGTATCATGACTCGTTCCTTGCTTTCGTCGTTGCGTGCCGGTTCTGCGCGGAAACCAGCCTACCGGCGGCGGTCCTTCGTGCCCCGCCTGTGCGTCCTCGAAGACCGCACACTGCCGTCGGTGCAGTTTACCCCGGCCCCCTACGCCGTGCCGGGCAATCGGCCGGATACGGCGCTGGGGCGTATAAGCGGCGTTACCGCCACGCTGCCCGTGGAGCCGTATCTCTCCGTGAATCCGGCAGATCCTGGCGATATCGCGGTTTCCTCGCAAAACGGCATCCGCGTCTCGACCACTGCGGGCGGCAGCTTCACGTCAGCAGTTCAATTTCAGGGATTTCTAGGAGGAGGAGGCGATACGTCTACCACCTACGACAGCGCGGGGCGGCTGTTCTGGGTGAATCTAAACCCGGGAACTGGTATCACTCTCGCTCAGGTCGATCCGGAAACCGGCGGCATCCTCAACATGCACGCCGTCGATCGGAATCCCGAGGACGACCAGGGTTTCATCGCGGCCGATCCCAGCAATAATAATCTGTATGTCATTTGGCATCGTAATGAACCAGATGGCATACATATTGTGATGCGCTATTCGCAGGACCAGGGGGCCACTTGGTCCGACCTCGTCCGGGTGGACAACGGCAGCGATGGCTTCGTGATAGACCCCACGGTAACGGTGGCGCCGGATCACCACGTGTACGCGGCTTACCACTCGGTAACGGGTTTCGATGCCACCGGAGCGTTTGACCACAGTGGCAAGGTCGTTGTCGTCCGTTACGACAACGACCTCACAAACCCCGTCCGTTCGATCGCTGAGGTACCCGGGCGGGCTGACATAACGGGTAATAGTCAAACGACAGACCGCAGAATCCCCGGGGCACAGTTTCAGATCGGGGGCAGCGCCCAGCCCTGGATCCTGGCGGACCCAGTGCGGCCAGGCAACATCTACGTCATCTCCGCCGATGCCAACAACGGCTTCCACCAGGACTATGGCGACATCCGCATCGCCCGCTCCACTGATTCCGGCCTGACGTGGTCGAGCAGCCTCATCGAGACTTCGTCGGCCCTCTTTCCCAATGCGGCGATCGACCCGTTGGGCGATATCGTCGTCGCCTGGTACGACAATCGCCGCGGCCTCAATAACGCCGCCGGCCACTTCAAGCTCGATGTGTACGCTACCTATAGCACGGATGGCGACTCGAGCTTCGCGCCGGCCTTCCCGGTCAACGATCAAACCCCCGGCGTGAACACCCCCAACGGCAACATCTACGATCCCGATCCGGGCGCCGTCATCTACGACGCGGGTCCGCCGCCGACCACATGGATCGGGGAGTATTTCGGCATCGGTATCTGGGGCGGCACTGCCTATGTGGCGTGGCACGGCAACACGTTCGCGGGATTCGACAACCCCAACGGCCAACAAGTCTGGATGAAGAGCTTCGCCATTCGGGGTTCCCTCACAATCACCAGCACCGCCGACACCAACAACCTCATCGTCCGGACCATGGCGGACAATTCCGCCTTCGTGGAAGCGATTGTCAACGGCCAGCGGCAGTATGCCGGCCTGTGGTCCGCCCTGACGAGCATCACGGTCAACGCTACGCAGGGTGTCAACGTGGTTGTCATTGATGACTCGGTCGCCGGCACGCCCCTGACCGTCGATTTTGGTGACAGCCTCGACGTGGTCCATCTCAGCGTGACGGATGCCGACCTGAGCACGATTCAGGGCCCGGTGATTGTCCACGGAGGCGCCAGCTCCCAGGTCGCACTTCATGACGACGCATATACCGCCAATACGACCTACACCATCACGGGTTCGTCGGTGTCACGCCCAGGTTCCGCCTTGGTCACCTTCGACCATCTTGGCCGCTTTCTGGCCGTTTTTGGCGGGGGCGGCAACGATACGTATGACGTCGCGGGCGCGCTTCAGAACTCGGTGAATGTATTCGCACAGGCCGGGTCTAATGCGCTCACCGTCGATGATGGCTCCAGGACTGCCGATACGACCTACACGATCAGCGGGTCGTCGATTTCGTGGACGGGGTCAAGTGCTCTCAGTTATAGCGGCCACGTCACGACCCTGACAGTCACCGGCGGCAATGGCAACAACACCTACAACGTTCAGAGCACCCCGAGCCTTTCTTCCACCACGCTCAACACCGGCAGCGGTGCGGACACGGTTGATGTGCGTGCCACCGCGGGACCGCTGTTCATCAACAGCGGCAACGGTGGCGACACGATCACCCTGAGCAACAGCACTGGCACGCTCGGCGGTATCGGCCATGTCATCATCAACGACCCCTCGAACAGGGCCGCGGTGACCGTGGATGACTCGGGCTTCACCGGCAGCACCACCTACACGCTCACGAGTTCGCAGGTGGCGGCCGCGGCCTGGCCGAACTTCCTTTTGGTCTACAACAACCTCGCCAGCCTGAACCTGAACAGCAGCAGCGGCGGTGATCAGTTCAATATCGAGAGCACGGCCAGCCGGACCGCGACGACGATCACCGCCGGCGCCGGCGTCAACCGCTTCGACCTATCGCGGACGTCCGAGTACCTGGCCTCCGTCGCCGGTGCGCTGAACCTGCTCGGCAGCGGGGCCGACACGCTGGTCTTCTGGGATCAGGCGAACCCGAGCGCGGAGACGTACTGCTTTGACGATGTCCCGAGCA
>Ga0306920_100002101_pt1 | contig 25036 bp, 19 predicted proteins | sample flu12Cox44000170_FD_204666 | JGI IMG/M metagenome (GOLD analysis project Ga0306920, IMG submission 204666) | Lab enrichment of tropical soil microbial communities from Luquillo Experimental Forest, Puerto Rico - flux4day.12C.oxic.44.000.170 (v2)... | ecosystem: Environmental > Terrestrial >...
TTGAATCACGGCTTCCGCTGGAATGATATTTGCGGGCACCAAGGCCACCAGCGACTTCAGCCCTCCCCACGCCAACAAGGTCCCGAGCGCCGCTCCCCCGAGCGCCAGAATCGCGCTCTCCACCAACAGTTGCCGCACCAATCGCCATCGATTGGCCCCCAGCGCCGTGCGGATGGCAAACTCCTTCTCCCGCGACACCGCTCGCGCCAGCAGCAAATTGGCCACGTTCCCGCAGCCGATCAGCAGCAACAGTCCGACCGCCGCCAATATGATGAAAATTGTCGTTCGAAACCGTCCGACCACCAAGTCAGCCAGCGACTCAATCTCAACTGTGAAGTGTTTCGGATAATCCTTCGGATGGTCCTTGGCCCAGCGGTTCGCCACCACCGTCATATCGGAGACGGCTTCCTTCTCCGACACCCCTGGCTTTAAGTGCCCAAGAAAAAACCAGTACCGTGGAAACGCGCCTGCATACGCTTTCGAATCGATCGCCTTGCTGGGTCGTTCGGGAATCCACAAGTCTGCGTCCCCTAACGCAAAACGCGGAGGCATAACTCCCACCAGCGTCCGCGGCACACCATTCAGCGTGAAAGTCTTATTCATTACCTGCGGATCAGACGCGAACTCCTTCACCCACGTCTTGTACCGCACCACAAACACCGGCGGCGCCCCGGGTTCATAATCGGCTGGCACCAACATCCGCCCCAGCAGCGGCTCGATCCCCAAGAACTCAAACGTTCCCGGCGTTACATACTCGCCGTGGAACCGCAGCGTTCCTGCGCCCGACCGGTACAACACGTCCGTGTCGCAATTGGCGATCACCCGGTCAAACACATGATTCTGTTCCGCGTAGTTCAGAAACTCTGGGCCGTTATATCCGGCCCTCCCGCCCGGCTGATTCTGTTCCGTGTCGTGGATTTGCACGGACATGTAGCGCTTTGCGTCCGCATAGGGAAACGGTTCCATTAAAATATTGTCCACCACACTAAAAATCGCCGTCGACGCTCCAATTCCGAGTGCCAGGGTCACCACGGCGACCGCCGCAAACCCTCCAGACTTCCGCAGATTTCTCACCGCATAGCGGACATCCTGCCCCAATGTCCCCACGAGGGCCTCCTGTTCCGCAACCGCCACCCCCACACCTTCTAATACGTACCCGTGGTAATTAAGTTCGACGTCCCAGCATCTAATTGGGCGCTAGGGTGTAAGAGTGCGCTTCTGGCACGAGGAGAGCGGACCGTGTTGCCTGACGATGTATTTACCGTCACAATATTCTCAACGCTTCCCTCCGCCCAAGAGGGTTCATGATCTTTCGCACCATAGACCAGGTCCGGCGCTTCTTCAAAATCCTCGCCGGTTTTACCCTTTTGTTGGTAGGGGCGGTCATGCTTTTCACCCCCGGCCCCGGCTGGCTCGTTATCCTTCTCGGTCTCACTCTTCTCGCCGCGGAATTTGTTTGGGCTCGCCGCCTGATGAATCATATGAAGGACCAGGGTAACCGGCTCAAGGATGCCGTCTGGCGATTCGGGAAATCGGATTCCGCTTAGCCTCGAGGACTCACATGGACAAGAATTGGCGTGGCCGTTGGGCGCTTGTCACCGGAGCAAGCGCCGGGATCGGTGTGGCCCTGGCCAGGGAGCTCGCCAGTGCGGGTGCGCATCTCGTTCTGACCGCCCGCCGCCTGGACCGCCTCGCACAACTCGCCACCGCGCTCCAGAAAACGCATAGCGTTCGCACCGAAGTCTTCCCTGCCGACCTGGCTCGGCGCGATACCCCAGAAGAGATTCGCGCCTTCACCGACAGCAAAGGCATCGCCGTCGAAATTCTCATCAACAACGCCGGTTTTGGCCAATACGGCGAATTTGCCCAGGTCGATGTACGCCGCTCCCTCGATATGGTCCAGGTCAACTGCGCCGCTGTCGTTCACCTCTCGCGCCTTTTCCTTCCCGAGATGATTCAACGCCGCCGCGGCGACGTGCTGATCTTGGCATCTACCGCCGCATTTCAGGCCGTCCCGTATATCTCGACCTACGCGGCTACCAAGGCCTTTGACCTTCTCTTCGCCGAAGGCCTCGCCGAGGAAATGAAGCCTTACGGCATCCGGGTTTGCGCTCTCTGCCCGGGTTCCACCGAGTCGGAATTCCACACCGCGGCCAACCAGGAGCAGTTCACCAACAAGCATCCCGAAACGGCCGAGAAGGTCGCGCGTACCGGCCTCAAAGCTCTCGCCGCCGGCAAAAGCTACGTCATCTCGGGACGGGGCAATTATCTCGGGGCCCAGTCCCAGCGGTTGGTCCCGCGCCGCGTGGTGACCCGTATTGCCGCTGGTATGTTCCGGCCCGACAAACCGGCCCGCTAGTAGCTTCCTTGTTTATTGTATTGTTTTCCAAGCACTTGCGCCGGGCCCCGCTATCCCCAAAAATACGAAACCAAATTGCCGTTTCTCGGGTTCCATGAATCAGACTCGGCGCAGGGAGATGCCGTCGGGAACTTTTCTATGTCCCCCAGGGAATATTCAAAAGCAGCAGACGTCGTTCGAGGAGAAGAACCAATCGCCGCTCAAAACGACGAACGGGATGACCTGTTGCTTCGCCGTTCGGCCAAGGGTGATGAGGACGCGTTTGCGATATTGTACCGTCGCCATCAGGGCCCCTTATATCGTTTTGCGCTTCGTATGACCGGCAATACTTGGGCGGCGGAGGAAATTGTCCAGGACGTTTTCATGATGTTAATTCGCGAGCCTCAAAAATTCGATCCTGAACGCGGCACCCTCGGCGCCTTTCTCTACGGCGTGACTCGCAATCGCGTCATGAAACACATCGAGCGTTCCCCGCGCGACATCTCCCTCGACGAAAAAACCGACCACGGCATGTACGCCCTGGCAGTCGACCGCTTTACCCCCGCGGAATGGGCCGAAATGCGCGAGCGCCGCGAGCAGGTTCGCGCTGCTGTTTTGGAATTGCCCGTCGAATTTCGCGAAACTGTCGTCCTCTGCGAACTCGAAGAGCTCAGTTACGACCAAGCCGCCAAGCGCCTCGATTGCCCCGTCGGCACGATTCGTTCGCGCCTCCATCGTGGCCGCGCTTTGCTACTGGCCAAGCTCGAAATGTTGCGCGATGTTCCTCGGAGGGCCAATGCCAGCCGATAAACAATTTCCAGCCCAGGGGAAAATGACCTGCGAGGAATTCGCTATGGCGGCCCTCGATCTCGACTCCGCTGCGGACAGCCCTCTCGAGCAGGCGGCCCGCGAGCATATGCGCAGCTGTTCCCATTGCGCTGCCTTACAGGAAAATTGGGAAACGCTTCGCTCCGATCTGCGCGTTCTTGGTCATCTCACCAGTGGGGTCGAGACTCCCGCACGCGTCGAAATGCGCCTCCTTCAGGAATTCCGTACCAAACATAAGACGAGGAGAGCCAGAAGCGCGGCGGTAGCTGCCACTTGGGCATTGGCCGCTGCCGCTGTGCTGGTGGTTGCGGTCTCCTGGGCCCGCTGGCGCCAAGACCAGAGTCATCCTGCGACGATCCGTTCGAATGTCGTCGCCACCGCTACGCCTTTCGCGCAACGGCCTTTGGCCGCCTCAACCACCGGTGCCGAGCTGGGCCAGACTCTGGTGGCTACGAATGATTCCAGTGACTTCACTCTGCTGCCCGGCGTCATGCCTTCTCCTAATGAAGATGCCACCGTCGTTCGTGTCCAGATGCAGCGGGCCGCTCTCGGTGCGCTCGGCCTGACCGTCAACGAGGAACATGCCGCGGACTGGATTCAGGTCGACTTGCTCGTCGGCGATGATGGACTGCCGCAGGCCGTACGCCTGCCGGAGAGCAGCAATTGGTAACAGATTTCTGGCGGCCTTGCGCCGCGGAGCGGGAGAGAAGAGGAGCTGAAACAGCAATGACTAGGAAATGGATTTATTTCGTGATGGCTGGTGCCATAACGCTCGGCGTTCACACGGCCGGTGCGCAAGAGCCGCCCCCTCCCCCACCCGGCGCAGAGATGGGTCCGGGTGGCCCGATTGGCCCGCGCATGGAACTTCTCGGCTTTGGCGAAATGCACCCGGGCAAAGTCGTCACCAACGCGCCGTACAGCGCTACCGCCACGATTGAAACCATGCAAAAACTTAACGACGGAAACACGATCGATCGCACGACCCAGTCCAGCGTTTATCGCGATTCTGAGGGCCGCACCCGTCGCGACACCACCTTCACCGGAGCTGGTCCTCTTGCCGCTTCCGGCCAGCCCCGCTCCGTCAGCATGATTCACGATCCGGTCGCCGGCACTTCTTACATCCTTCACACCGATAAAAAGACCGCCGAGCAGCTTCCCGAGCGTCACCGAGGGCCCAAGAATGGTGCGAACCTCCAGAACAAATTCCAAGATCATATTCAAGAAGAAATAGCCAACGGCACACTGAAGAAGGAGGATCTTGGCACGCAGTCCATTAATGGCATTTCCGCACAGGGTACGCGCTACACCAAGACCATACCTGCCGGGCAAATCGGCAACGCCAGTGCCATTACCATCGTCAACGAGCAGTGGTACTCCCCGGATCTGCAAGTCATCATCAAGAGCACCCGCACTGATCCGCGTATGGGCACCACCACCTACAACTTAACCAATATCCAACGCAGCGAGCCGGCCGGCTCGCTGTTCACCGTGCCGTCCGACTACACCGTGACCCAAGCGAAAGCGCATGTTCGTGGCAAGCACGCGCCGAGCGGTCCTCCCCCCGCTCCGAGTGACGTGCCTCCGGTGGCCCCGGGGGAATAACCGCCGTGCGTTAACGATCTTCTCTCCTGAAGACGGCGCGCCCTTTCTGCAGCGACCCCCATCCCTGCAGGGAGGGCGTTGTCGTCTTTATATGTATGCTTTCGCTGAACTTCAAAGAAAGCGACGGCTTGGACCTCCAGGGCATGCTTCACGGCGCGAATCGAGGGTTCGATCAGGAGTTGCTCGCTCGGTCTACCTTTCGGGAATTTCGCCACTCCATAAGAAACGCCATGCCCATCCCAACGAATACGAATGCCCAGACGGAAGCCGGCTTGACGGCAAAACTGCCCAGGCCGCAACCGATGCAACCCGCCAGTAGCAAATCGACGCACGGCTGCTGCAACAGCCGTTCATGGCATTGCCTGCATGACCAGAGTGAAGCGGGAACCACTTGTTCAAGATTTTGCAGAGTCTCATACCGTCCCACTACGAGAACGAACTCTTCGGTTTCTCGCTTGGCCAATGTCACCACTTGCGATAGCCAAATGCAGGCCGGAGGAACATGCTATAGCTGTGATGGCCAGGACATTCAAAGGCGGCGACCATGTTGCCTGGAACTCGGAGGCGGGGCGAGTTCGTGGCGTCATCTTAAAGAAAGTCGTTTCCGATGTGCGGTTCAAAGGCTATGTCCACCACGCCACAAGAGATGAACCCCAATACTTCATCAAAAGTGACAAAACGGAGCACGTCGCAATTCACAAAGGCTCTGCCCTTCGACTTCTGAGGTCACGACCCAAGCACAAACCGACGAAACGTGTGAAACGGGGAACCCGCTGATACGACAATCCGCCTCGAAATCGCTCCTTCGTCCTTGGGCGATCCGGCGGTTGCCTATTTGAGTTTCGCGATTTGCAAAGTGGCGACTGCGCAGGCTACGGAGGTGCCCACCCCCTCGTTCCCAGAAGAATCCCGTGGTTCCGGCCTTTCTCGTTAAGGTCGTAGATACGCAGTTCCGTCCAGTCGTGCCGGCTTCGAATCTGATTCAATGAAGGCGCGCTCACTTGCTCATAGATCTGCGCCGCGAATAGCAGCTTATGCTTTGGGAAGCGGGGTGGTGCAGCGCAGGTCTAAGCCTTGCACCTCATCGAGGGCCGCGCCCCATGGCGGTGCAACGAAGAGGACGATACCGAGCCGCTCCTCGACGCGGTACTCTTCGAGGAGCCCTAGATAATCACCATAGATAAGTTCGATCCTGTGATTAAGGGCCGCGAGGTTGCGATTCGTGAGTTCGAATACCTGGAGGTCGGATTCAAAGGCGATGCCCACGGAATTTGGCAGGTGCCGCAAAATCCAAAGCAGCGTATTGCAAGAACCCGCGAACGGATCGATCACGACCAGTTCACTTGATGGCATCGCTTTGGCTACGGAGGCAACATCGCGACCGATACGGTCACCGAGCGCGTCACGGGTGCACTCAACCGCGGTACGACCAAGTAAACGGATGCCGTGACGGTACCATTCTCGCGGTGGCATCCCGTACACTCTGATGTAATCTGCGTCATCGAAGCAGTCCAGTCCATACTGCTCAATTTCCGCAAGACTCAGTATTTGATTGCGTTTGGAGCCGTACAATAACAACGTTCGATCAAAAACAGGCGACGACTCTTTGCCACCATGCTCGTTCATCGAGATGACCGCTTTGTGGCCTCAAGTCTATACGTTTGGCCGCACGTTAAAAGCCGTTTTTCGGCAGAAGCGCGGTATCTCCAAAGCGAAGGAGTTCCTCATAGTACCCAGAGGCTACATGATCTTCCTCGTCCGGAGTGCGAGGCCTCTCGGCACGCCGGATCCATCCAAATGGCAAATGGCCTCTAACCGAGGGGAACGTTTTTCGTCCAACTCCCGTAAATAGGGAAAGTGTCGTGCCCTACCGAAGCACAGGGGCCGCGAGTGGAGCTGCAAAGGCAAAGGTTGCCCGGGAAGGCGACTCTATGCGATCGCTTTGGACCGATTTTCGGTTTGCGGCCCGCGAGCTACGAAGGCGCCCGGGATTTACGCTGACGGCCGTGCTGTCCCTGGCCCTGGGCATTGGTGCGACGAGCGCCGTGTTTTCCGTGATTTACGCAGTACTGATTGACCCCTTCCCGTACCCCGGCGCGGACCGCATTTCGGAGTTGCGCCTGGTCGACAAGTCCGGCAGCGACCAGCACGGCATCGGCCTTAGTGGCGCGCAAGCCGACCTGTTGCGCCAGGCGAAGGCCATCGAAGACATCACCCTGATGGATTGGTGGAACCTGACTACCACCGACGGCGACCTGCCCGAAGACGTTAAGGCAAACTACCTCTCGCCAAACGCACCCAATCACTTTGCCGTGCGCGCCTTGATGGGTCGCTGGCTGATTCCCTCGGACGCGCCGCCGGGCGAAACGCCGCAGCCTGTGGTGGTGCTCACCTATCAATTCTGGCAGCGCTATTACCGGGGTGATCCGAACGTCATCGGTCGTACCATTCAGCTCGTGCACAAGCCCTACCAGATTGTCGGGGTCATGCCGCCACGATTCCGTTGGGCCGATGTGGACATTTATCTCCCCCTGAAGGTCACAAGCGACCCGAACATTCAGCAGTGGCCTTCGCTGAAGCTGAAGCCCGGAATAACCAGAGCTCAGGCGGCTGCGGAACTGCAACCCACCATTGAACAGTTTGCCAAAGAACATCCGGAGCGCTATCCCGAGGGCTTCAAAGTAAAAGTGGTGAGTATCGTGGACGCCTACGCTCGGCCGTTGGGCCCAACGCTGTATCTGCTGCTAGGCGCGGTGGCGTCGTTGTTGCTGATCGGGTGTGCCAATGTGTCGATTTTGCTGTTGGCCCGCGGTACGGAGCGGCAGCATGAACTGGCGGTGCGCGCGGCGATCGGAGCTGGGCGCTGGCGGATGATTCGCCAACTGCTGACGGAAGCGCTGGCTGTCGCCACAACCGGCGCCGCGCTCGGCGTGTTGCTGGCCTGGAGGGGATTGGCACTGATCGTGGCCAATCTGCCGGAGAATTCCATTCCTGCGGAAGCGGTCATCAAGATGAATGTGCCGGTGCTGCTGTTCAGCGTGGCTTTGGCGTTTGTGACCGCGGTGGTGTTTGGGTTGTGGCCGGCGTTGCAGCTTTCCCGGCCGGAAGTGGCTCGGTTGATCCAGAACAGCGCACGACGCGTGTCGGGTAGTGTGCGGGCGCGGCGGAGTCACGCGGCGATGGTGGCAGCGCAGGTCGCGTTGACGCTGCTGATGCTCACGGCCGCGGGCGCCGCGGGGAAGGGCTTCCTGCGGCTGGTGAGGGCCGACTTGGGTTACGACCCGCAGAGCACCATGTCTGTGCCCATCCCGATTCATGAAAACACACATGTGGAGTGGAAGGATCGCGCGCAATATTTCGAGCAAATCCGTGCCCGGATTGCGACGATGCCGCAGGTCGTGGCCACCGGGATTTCGACGAATGCCACGCCACCGTCGAGCGGCTGGCGACAAACGGTTGAAATTCTGGGCAGCACCACGGCAGAAAAGCCCGAAGCCCACATCGAGTTTGTCGACGCTGGATACTTTGGCGTATTGCACATTCCTCTCGAGCAAGGGAGGCTGTGGGATCATGCGGAAATCATGCGAGGGGCGCTACTCGCGGTCATCAATCAGACGATGGCGCAGAAGTTGTGGCCGAATGGCGACGCGATCGGCCATCAGATCAAGATGGCGGCGCTGAAGGACACACCGCCCTACACGCGTACCGCTGCGGGTAGCGATAGCTGGATGCAAATCATCGGGATAGTCGCGGACAGTCGCAATGACGGCTTGCGCAACGCCGTCCGGCCGGCGGTGTATGTGCCGTTTACCGCGAACATGTGGATGTTCACGCAGATTCTGGTGCGCACGCGCGTCGCTCCTTTGGCGTTGCTGCACGACGTTCGCGCGCAGATTGTGCAGATCGACCCGGAACAGCAGGTGATGCAGGTCCGCGATTTGAATGCGTGGATCACCCGGCTGGACGAGTACGGGCAGCAGCGGCTGGTAGCCATGCTCTTCGGGATTTTCTCCGTGCTGGCGCTGGCCCTCGCGGCCGTAGGGCTGTATAGCGTGGTGTCCTACGGGGTGGCCACACGCACGAATGAATTTGGGATTCGCATGGCGCTGGGCGCTCGGGCGGGCGATGTTTTGCGACTTGTTTTTTCCTCCACGGCTCTCAACGTCGGCAGTGGTGTGGTGGCCGGTGTGCTCTTGAGTCTGGCATTCAATAAGCTCGCGACCAAGTGGGTGATGGAGAGTTCGCGTGACCCTGTCTTGTTGGCTGGTGCGACCCTGGTACTGGTCGCCGCAGCGGCGCTGGCGTGCTTTGTCCCGGCGCGCCGTGCGGCCAGCGTCGATCCCATGGAGGCCCTGCGCTGCGAGTAGTGCACCTTCCGGGGACCAACGTCGCTACCTCAACTGCTCAATGCCCGATCCAGGATCTCCACCACATGCAATACTTCTTGTCCTGTCTTGTGCAACTGCACTCCGGCTCGCATCTGCAGCGAGCATCCCGGATTGGCCGTGACAATCACCCGTGCGCCGGTGCTCTTGGCGTTTTTCATTTTCTCCTCCAGCAATTCCAGCGACGTCTCGGTCTCGGTCAGGTTGTAAATTCCCGCCGAGCCGCAACAAAGATCGCCGTACGGCAACTCCACGAAATCGAGCCCCGGAATCGCTCGCAACAATCGTCGCGGTGCCTCCCGCACTTTCTGTCCGTGCAGCAAGTGGCACGAATCCTGATACGTGACGCGCACCGCCATTTGCCGCAGCCGCGCGGTCAAGCCCAAGTGAGCCAAAAATTCCGTTACGTCTCGAACTTGGCTCTGGAACGCAACCGCCTTCTCCCGCTCCGGCTCGTTCGCCGAAAACAAACGCTCATATTCCTTCATGGTTGAGCCGCAGCCGGCCGCATTGGTCACAATCGCATCAAACCCGCCGCCTGCGAATGCCGCCAGATTGCGCCGCGCCAGTTCTCGCGCCGTCTCGCGCACACCCGCATGCGCCGCCAACGCCCCACAGCAAAATTGCTGATCCGGCACCACGACCTCGCATCCATTCGCGGTCAGCACACGAATGGTTGCCTCGTGCAACCTGCTGAACGCTACATTCGCGACGCACCCGGCGAACAGCGCCACGCGCGCACGCCGCTCACCCATCGCCGGAAAGGTTTTCCCCAATTGGTCATAAAAGAACTCGTCGTCGATTCGCGGCAACAAACTCTCGCGTTTCGCCAGTCTCAGCAATCGAAGTATGCCCGAACCCCGCGCCAGTTTCTGCAAGCCGGACCGTTGGTAAAACCGGATCGCTTTCGCCGTTGTCGCAATGCGGGCCGGCGACGGCAAAATCCGCGTCAATGCCAGACTGCGCAGCACGCGCGAAGACCACGGACGCCGATAATCGCGTTCAATCCGTGCTCGCGCGTATTCCACCAACTTTCCGTATTCCACACCCGACGGACAAGCGGTCTCGCACGCCCGGCAGTCCAGACACTTGTCGATGTGTCCCACGAACACGCTGGACATCGGCAACTGCCCTTCGTTTACCAGAATCATCTGCCGAATGCGGCCTCGCGGGGAATCCGCTTCCAGCTGCCAAAGCCGGTAGGTCGGACAATGGTTCAGGCACAATCCACAATGCACACACCGCGTGTAGTCTTCGTATGCCGGAACCAGGCCCGGTATTCCTTGCTCGTTCATCGGCCTAGATTCCTCCTACCACGCGTCCCGGCGCGAAGAGGTCGGACGGGTCGAAGGCCTTCTTGACCCGTTGTTGCAGCCCCTGGTTCATGCCCCGGACATGCTCTTCCGCGATTCGCAGCTTCACCTTTAACGGTCCGTGCAACAGCGAGACGTGGCCTCCCAGTTCCCTGGCGATCGACAGCGCCTGGGCATGGATCGACTCGGCGGGTTCCAGAATTTCCGCTTCGCTTTCGGCAAAAATCGCAAAGTAAATGATCCTGGCGCTCCGCACCAACGACGCCGAACGAATTTCGATGGATCCCGCCGCCCGCGTCAGCTGGTCGGCTATGTCGGCGGCGTCACCGCAAATGGCCAATCGATACAAGACCGTTTCTTGCGCCGCCCACCGTAACCACTCGAACGCTTCCCGCAGCATCCCCCCGATCAATTCGTCTGTTCCCGTCTCTAACGACTGCAAGTTCCGCGATCCTGCTCCGCGCGCATATTTCTCCAGCTCTCCCGCGATTCGCTTCACAACCTTCTCCGTTCCTTCAAAGGAACTGTACACGTACCACAGCCCGTCTTCCGACAGCGCGGAGATAGCTCCTTGCACCTGCTGTTGCAAAATCACTCGCATTATCTTGATGACTTCTGGGCTGACGATTTCAAAATTCGTCAATGGCACGCCCGCTCTTTCCAGCATCTTCCGGTATTCGACAGCAGCGGTGCTCTTTTTGAACGTCGCCACGTGGCCTCCGGATGTTGCGGGCACGGGAAACGTCCGGAAATTCACACGCGTAATCACGCCGAGTGTTCCGAGCGATCCAATCAACAGCTTGTGCAAGTCGTATCCCGTAACATTTTTCACGACGCGGCCCCCGCTCTTGCACAACTGGCCCTTGCCGTCCACAAATTCGGCTCCAATCAGGAAATCGCGCGCCGTACCGTATTGTTGGCGCAGCACAGAATCGATGCCCGAGGCGATTGTGCCGCCGGCGGTGGTGCTCTCAAAGCACGGCACCGCGAGCGGAAGGAACTGTCCGTGAGGTCTCAGAAATCCTTCCAGTTCCCGCAGCGGCGTCCCGGCGTCGATGCTCAGGGTCATATCGCCCGCATCGTAGTGTGCGATCTCGTGCAAGCCGGTCATATCGAGAGCGATGTCGTAACGCGTCGGCCCCATGCCTATTTCACACTTGCTCCGCGATCCTACCGGCACAACCTTCAGTCGTTCGGCGAGCGCAAACTTCACCAACTCCACCACTTCGGCCGCCGATTCAGGCCGGACAATCACCGCCGGCGACAATCCGTCGACCGCGTAGGTTACCAGCTCTTCCGGCGCCGCAACGACGTGCCGTGACCCGGTGGCTCCCGTCAACCGCGTCGCAAGACTGGTCGTGGTGCTCATACTTTCGCACCCGCAGTTTCCTTTTTCTTCTTGACCCGGATCTCGCCGCATCCTTTGCTGGTCGGGAAAATCTTTCCGGGGTTCAAGGAAGAATCCGGATTGAAGGCATCATGAATGCGGCGCATCAGCTCGAAGTCCGCGTCGCCAAATTGCAGGGTCATCAACTCATTCTTTTCCATGCCAACGCCGTGCTCTCCTGTCAACGCACCGCCCAACTGGATGCACACACGCACAATCTCGTGCGCCGCCGCGATGGCTCTCTCGAATTGCGCTCCGTCGCGCGGGTCGTACAACACGATCGGATGCAGGTTACCGTCACCGGCATGAAAGATGTTTCCGATGTGAAATCCGAATTTCCTGCCGATCTCCTGAATCCGTCGCAAGGCCTGCGGCAGCTTCGATCGTGGAATTACGCCGTCCAGCACGTAGTTCGACGGCGCCATCCGCCCCAGCGCCCCGAACGCATTCTTGCGTCCCTTCCACAACAAATCCCGGTCGTGGTCATCTTTCGCCAGTCGAACTTCCCGCGCCTTGCAGTGTCGGCAAACCTCCTCGATCGCCGCCGACTGCGCCTCCACGGCTTGGTGCAATCCTTCCACTTCGATCAACAGCACGGCTCCGGAGTCGCGCGGGAATCCCGCGTGGATGTAATCTTCCACCACTTGCAAGGTCCACCCGTCCAGCATTTCGCACGCCGCGGGGGTAATCCCCCGCGCGGTAATCTCGACCACGGCTTCTGAAGCATCATCGATCGTTCCGAATATCGCCAGCAGCGTCTTCACCGCCTCCGCTTTGCGCGAAAGCTTCACGGTAATCTCGGTCACCAGTGCCAGTGTTCCTTCGCTTCCTACCAACAGCCCGCACAAGTCGTAACCGACAGCATCTCCGTGCTTGCTTCCGGTCCGCACGATTTCCCCGTCCGGCAACACCAGTTCCAGCGCCGCCACGTGGTTGGTCGTCACACCATAAGCTAACGTATGCGGCCCTCCGGCGTTCTCCGCCACATTTCCGCCGATGGTGCACGACTTCGCACTCGACGGATCCGGCGCGAAAAACAACCCCGCGGATTCCACTGCCCGCGTGATATCCAGATTCACGACTCCTGGCTGCACCACCGCGCGACGGTTCTCCAAATCGATCTCGAGGATCCGGTTCATGCGCGCGAACACCACCATGACTCCGCCGCCGCGCGCCAACGCCCCACCGGATAGTCCGGTACCCGCGCCACGCCCGACGACGGGAACCTCGTATTTCGCAGCCAGCCGCACAATGCGCGAAACCTCCTCCGTCGTGTGCGGAAACACCACCAGATCCGGCCGGGCTTTTTCCACGGATCCGTCAAACTCGTACAGGATGAGATCCTCGTTCTTCTCGAGGAGGTTCGCTGCGCCCAGAAGGGTTTTCATTTCTTGGATCAGGACGGGATCCAGGGCTGGCCGTTCCGAGTTCACCACTTCACTATAGAAAGATTTCCGCGGCGCTGGCAATGCCCGTCGACGATACGAACGGCCTGCGACGTAGCTGTGTTAGTGTAGAGGCCCAGGTATGACGCTGAGGATCGGGTATGCCAAAACCCAAAATTTATTCCACTCACCAACTGTTTGACGAGGCGCGCAAAATCCTTGATGCCAACTGCGATGTCGAATACTGGGTCGACTCGGAGCGCCCCCCCCGCGAGGAAGTTCTCCGCCGCGTCAAAGACAAGGAAGGCTTGATTTGCTTGCTGACCGAGAAAGTGAATGACGAACTGTTGCGGATAGCCACGAAGCTTCGCATTGCCGCCAACGTCGCGGTCGGCTACGACAATATCGATGTTGACGCTTGCACCCGCCGCGGTGTCGTCGCCACCAATACTCCGGGCGTCCTGGATGAGACTACTGCCGATTTTGCGTGGACTCTGCTCCTGGCTGTCGCCCGCCGTCTTCCCGAAGGAGAAGCTCTCGCGCGCTCCGGCCAGTGGAAAGGCTGGAACCTCGACCAACTGTGTGGCGCGGACGTTTGGGGTAAGACACTGGGCGTCGTCGGTTTCGGCCGCATCGGTCGCGCGGTAGCGCGTCGCGCCTCCGGCTTCCAAATGCGGGTCCTGTATAGCGACGCGGTTCGAGCCGCCGAGGACGCGGAAAAGTCCCTGAATGCCGAGTTCTGCGACTTGAACAAGCTACTGGCCGAATCCGACTTCGTCACGCTTCACGTTCCCCTGTTACCGGAGACGCGCGGCCTGTTTGACGCGCCGAAATTTTTCCGCATGAAGCCGACCGCATTTCTGATCAACACCTCTCGCGGTCCGGTAGTCGATGAAGCTGCGCTGGTCGCCGCTCTGGAAGGCAAGAAAATTGCGGGTGCCGCGATCGATGTCTTCGAGAACGAGCCGTTCATTCATCCCGGCTTGAAGCGGCCTAATGTCGTTCTCACCCCGCACGAGGCCTCTGCGTCGATCGAGACACGCTCAAAGATGGCGGTCATGGCGGCTCATAATGTGGTTGCCCTTTTCAAGGGGCAACGCCCGGCCAACATGCTCAACCCGGAATTGCTCAAGAAGACCTGACTACGCGATGGTGGATCATGCCACCCACGAAACAGCTCGCGCGCAAAATCTTTCTTCATGCGCTTTCCTCCATCGATATTCCACGGGTGATGCAGCGAAAACTCGAGCTGTCGCCGGACGGCGCGCGCCTGTCCTTACAGGACGCAAACCTAGATTTCGAGCACGCGTCCAGCATGCTGATGGTTGCGATCGGGAAGGCCGCGCACGCCATGACGACAGGCCTGGTAACCTTGTTTCCCTCAGGCACCCGTTTCAGCGGAGTCGTCGCCGCGCCTACCGCACCCGCCGCGCCCGTACCTGGCCTCGAATACTTCGTTGGCGGTCATCCCATTCCCAACCGTGATAGTTGGCGCGCCGCGGAGGCCATTCTCAAGCTGTTGCAGCAATGCGATGAACGGACTGTCGTGTTTTTTCTGCTTTCTGGCGGTGGGTCCGCTCTGGCCGAATTGCCTCTTGCTCCTGCTATGACTCTCGAAGATGTCCAGGAGGTAAATCACGCGCTGGTTACCTGTGGAGCGCCCATTGAAGCGATGAACACTGTGCGCCGGCATCTCTCTGCGATCAAGGGAGGTCGACTCGCCTTGGCCGCAGGGTCCGCGTGCAAAATCACGCTTGCGGTGACCGACGTTCCCCTCGGCAAGGAAACGGCCCTGGCCTCTGGACCGACGCTGCCCGATCCGACGACCATCGCCGACACGCTGCAAATCTTTGCGGAGTTTGGTCTGCCACGTCGTTTCCCCCGTGCTCTCGGGCGCTGGCTCGAGGCGGGTGAAATGCCGGAAACACCCAAGCCCGGCCATTCCGCATTCGCTAACGCGCACTTTGAACTGCTCCTGGGTATGGAGGACCTGTTTCACGCCACTCATCACGCCGTCGAAGCACACGGCTATGTAAGCTGTTGTGACAATTCAACCGATGATTGGCCCGTGGCCAAGGCGGTTGAAAGTCTGCTCGCACAGCTGGATGCCTGGCAGCGCGAGAACCCCGGCCAGCGCGTAGCCGTCATTGCAGACGGTGAAATAAGCAGTCCCGTGACCGGCACTGGAGTTGGTGGAAGAAACTCAGCGTTTGTGCTGGCTTGCGTCGAGAAAATCGCCGGCCGAAAAATAACGGTTTTGAGCGCCGGCACGGACGGCATCGACGGGAACAGTCCCGCCGCCGGTGCCGTCGCAGATGGGGAAACTCTCGCGCGCGCTCGCACCCTGGGGCTCGATCCAGCCGCCGCTTTCCGAGAAAGCGACGCTTACAGGTTTTTCTCGAAGCTCGACGACGCTGTCGTGACTGGCCCAACCGGCAACAATCTTCGCGACCTACGGATTCTTTTGGCTGATCCCTAGAGGTTGGCCTACGGTTTCCCTGGCGGCAAACGGCCTTCAATCGTCTTCAGGCGCTCGTTCATCTCCTCGAGCAGTTGTTCCAGCTGGCTCAGCCGCTGGTCTTCGCCGCCCTTGGTTCCCGCGTCCGCTGCCGTCTCACTGCCGCCGGGTGTCATGCCTTGGTGCGGGCCCCCTTTCGCGGAAGGATTTTTCAGGCGCTCAATCTGCGATTTGATCATCGGCGTCATCTCGATGCTCAGGTCGTTGCTCTTCAGCAGAGCTTCGAGTGCGGGAACGGCCGAAGCATCGCCACGCGAACCGAGCGCAAAGACAGCCGCGATGCGAACGGGAAAATGCGGATCGCTCAAATACCCCGCGATTTGATTCGTGATCTCCTTGTTGTCTTTCTGCAAACGCGCCAAGCTCCCGATCGCTGCCTGCCGCGAGGTAATGTCTTTGCCGGGCATCGACCATTCACGAAGGACGGGGACCGCTTTGTCGTCGCCGAGCGAACCCAACCCGCGCAAAGCCGCGTTCCGAAGGAAGCCGTCGGGCGATTCGCCGTTCACCGCAGTGACCAGCGTGTCGTAAGCGTTCGGACTCTTCAGCCGGCCGATCGCTTGCAGCGCTCCCGCGCGCGCCCGATACGACGCGTCGTCCTTCGCTACGGCCTCCAATTTCGCGACAACCTCGGTATTGTCCTGGAATCCGCCCAGAGCCTGAACGATGCTGGCTCGTATTTCCGGCTCCTTCAAGAACGCGAGCGCGTTCAACAACCGCTTCGCGGCCGCCGGACTCCCGACTTCGCCGAGCGCCTCGGCCGCCACCACGCGCACCCCAGTGGTCCGGTCGCTCTCGAGCGCCTCACCAAGCGCCACGGCAACGTCGTCCTCGCCTTTGCGTTTGCCCAGGGCCACGGCGGCATCCGCCCGGTCCGCCAACTCGCCGGCATTTTTCAGCTGATATACGAGATCCTGCTTGTCCTTTTTCCACTCCACCGACTTCAGCACCTGATTGCCTTTGTCGAAGAGGATCATCTGGGGCGCCGAATCCGACGGGAAGGTGAATGTCTCGGAAGCCTTCGCTACGGCGACCGGATACAGCTTCGGTCCGCTCGCATTGGTAATCTCCACTTCCACGGGTACGCGGAAAAGTCCCACGCGCTCTTCCAGTTTTTGCGTCTGCTTGACGGTCAGCGCAACCTGCTTTTTCTCTCGATCGTAACTGCTGCTGATTTCGAACTTCGGCGCTCCCGCTCCGTATACCCACTGATCGAAAAATTGATCCACATTCTTGTACGTGGCTTCTTCGATCGCTTTCGTCAAGTCTGCCGTCACGACATTCTTGCCGCGATTGACTTCCAGGTAGTGTTTTAACCCGGCGTAGAACGCGTCCTCGCCGAGTTGGTGCCGCAGCATGTACAGAACCCAGCCGCCCTTGTCGTAGGCGTTCTGGTCGAACTCGCTCGAATCGTCAAAATCGTGTCGCACGATGGGCTTCTCATACAAGCTTGGCTGGCGGAACCAGCTCCGCGACGCTTGCCACCGGTCATAATCCGCCTGTTCTTTGCCGAAGTGCGCTTCGGTCCACATGGCTTCCATGAAGGTGGCGAAGCCTTCGTTCAACCAGATGTCGGCCCAGTCCTTGGTGGTCACCATGTCGCCAAACCACTGGTGTCCCAGTTCGTGCGAGATAAGCCCGTCTTCATCGGTCGGGTATTCGGGCACGAGTTTCGGACTCCGCAAAGAACTCGCCGTATTGGTGGTCGCGCTGGAATTCTCCATCCCGCCGGCTACGAAATCGTCCACCATGCTTTGCGCATATTTCTCCCAGGGGTAATCGACGCCCAACCGCTTGCTGAACAATTCGATCATCGCAGGAGTACGCGAATAGTTTGCCGGCAAGCGATCCACACGGTCCCGGGGCGCATAGTACGTCACCGGGATACCGCGCCAGTTATCCTTTACTTCGCCAAATTCGCCGGCGACCACCGTGAACAGATATGTGGAGCTGGGCTGCGACTCGCGCCACGTCCACGTTTTCATCCCATTGCCGGCGTCCGCGGTGCTTACGAGCTTGCCGTTGGCCACGGTGAGCCACTCGGCGGGCACGGTCAAAACGGTTTCGGTGGTGAGTCGGTCATTCGGGTAGTCGTACGTCGGCAAATAATATCGCGTGTCTTCGGATTCCCCCTGCGTCCACACCTGCTTGGGGCGGTTCGGATAATCCTTGTCCGGCAGAACGAAATACAAACCCTTGCTAGGCTGGCCTTCGTATTTGATCTCAATATCGAGTTTTTCGCCCCGCTTTGCCGGTTTCGCGAGATCCACGAACAGCTTCGTATCTGTCGTATGGAACGGGGCGTCGGCCTTATTTATCTTGACGCTTTGGATCTGCAATCCCACGGAATCAAACGAAATTTTGTCCAGAGCGTCTCTCAATGGCGACACCGTGTGGGTAACGTCGCCGACAACTTTCTTCTGCTCCAAATCGAACCGCAGCGCGACCTTGGAGTGCTGCAGGTCATAATCCCGGCTTCGCGCGTAGGGTTCATCCGCCCGCAAAGCCGGCACGACGCACAGCAACAGCCCGACACCCACCATCGCGATGCGCAAGCGCATACACCCAAACACAATTCTCACCACGTCCGTCATTCGATTGTCCCTTCATTTTCCGGAAAATCAGGCCGATTCAAGACCAGGCCACCTATGCTGAAAGCAACGCAGTCCTCACAAACAATCTATAATCTCGCGCTATCTGCGCCGGCGTCAAATCCACGGTCGGCGAGCGGGGCCGCCCGGAAATCATTTGCACCCTGGTCTTCGCCGCACTAAGATGCGGGCAGAAGCTCGGTTCGCACCTTCTCTCCACAACCCACAGGAGGTATGTATGTTTCGCCTACGGATTGTCGCTGCCTTGGCGCTGGCCCTCGCGGCATTCTCGCCCGCCTGCCAAGCACAACTTGGCAAATACGTCCCCATCCCCGCCGGTTCGGAGCTCGATCATCAGCTCACTGCGATCAACAATGCCGAAGCATCGCAAAAGCTGCAGTTGCTGGAACAGTTCGCACAGACCCATCCCGAGGACGACTACCAGATCGTGGCGGACGAGCAGTTCGTGAACTACTATCTGGGGGCGAAGCAGTACGACCAAGCCTTTGAATACGGCAATAAACTTTTTGCGCTCGACCCCGACAATTACGCCAACGCGGTCAGCATGGTTCGCGCCGCCCGCGAAAAGGGCGACACCGACAAGCTGTACAGTTATGGCGAAAAAGCCACTTCCATCGTTCGACGTTACAAGGACTCCTCGCCGCCAGCGGGCATGGATGGCGAAACCTGGAAGCGCACGAAAGAGCAGAAACTCGACTCTTTGAAAGAGGACCAGGATTATGTGCGGCAGTCTCTCTACAGTGCCGCCTACAACGCCGGCGATCCGTCGAAAAAGGCCTCGTACTTCGAACGCTTCGCCAAGATGTATCCCGATACCCCGGAAGGTTCGCAGGCCCTGGCCATGGCGGCCATCTCTTATCAACAGGCCCAGAATCGCACGAAGATGCTGGAGGTGGCGAATGGCGCGCTGGCAAAAGACCCAAACAATATTGCGATACTTTTGATTCTCGCCGATGATTTCAGCGAGAAGGGGGAGCAACTCGACAAAGCGGAAGCGTACGCCAAGAAAGCCGCCGCGCTTACCGAATCGGCCAAGAAACCAGAAGGCGTTTCCGACGATCAGTGGAAGCAGCAGCTCGCGATGCAAAAGGGCTTGGCGCTGAGTGCTCTCGGGCAGGTCGACATCGAGAAAAAGTTGAATGTCCAGGCGGTGGAACAATTGACGAAAGCGGCACCGCTGCTGAAGTCCAACCCCGTGAGCTACGCCCGTAATCAATATCGCCTGGGTTTCGCTTATTTGAACTTGAAGAAAAATGCGGAAGCCAAGCAAGCGTTCACGGAAGCGGCTTCGGTCGACAGCCCCTACAAGGCACCGTCACAGCAGAAAATCACGGAGATCAGCGGTGCCGCGCACAAGAAAACCTCCTAGTTCATCCTGCGCCGTGGTTCACAACGCGCCTGTCATCGATAGGGATTAAACTCGAGCGACACGGTCGTGGTCGTCGGCCCCTCTGCGGAGGCATACTTCCATTTTTTCACTGCGGCAACCGCGCATTGGGCGAGAATCGGATTGCCTCCCAGCACTTTGGCGCTTTCCACCGTTCCGCCGGCGGTGACGGTTACTTCCAGGCGCACGGTGCCCCCGATCTGGCGCATGCGCAACACCGGTGGATAGTCCGGTTCTACCCTGGTTAACAGTCTTCGATCGTTTTTGGAATCTTGTCGCGCAATAACCCATATGGCACAAAGGTGTACCGCGATCCCCTAGAGCGTCGAGGCAACATCACTCGGCGCGGCGGCTGCAATTTGTTCCTTGTTGACGTGCACGCGCATCTCACTGCGTGTAAAATCACTCTACGAAATTCACCGGGGGAAGCGCCCTATGTCTGAAACGGCCATGTTCGGTGCTGGATGTTTCTGGGGAGTGGAGGCAGCCTTCCGGAAGGTTCCGGGGGTCATCGACGTTTTCTCCGGCTATTCCGGGGGTCACACGGACCATCCCTCCTACCGGGAGGTGTGCACCGACACGACGGGACACGCCGAAGTGGTTCAGGTTACTTTTGACCCGTCGAAAGTGAGTTACCAACAGCTGCTCGATGTTTTTTGGAGGATTCACGACCCCACCCAAGTGAACCGGCAGGGACCAGACTTCGGCAAACAGTACCGCACTGCAATTTTTTATTCCACGCCTGAGCAGGAAGCAGCCGCGCGCAAGTCGAAACAAGCTCTCGAGGCCAGTGGCAAGTTTCATCGACCAATCGCAACGGAAATTACTACCGCCGGACCGTTCTGGAAGGCCGAAGAGTATCACCAGCGGTATCTGGAGAAGCGCGGCGCCAGCAGTTGTCATATTTGACCTCGCTTCCCAAGTCTTCCTAAATTCAACAGCCTTACCGTCGGCGCGTAACAAACGACTCCGCCCCAAACGAGGGCTGGGACTAGAATCGTGACGATGGATTCGACGTTCCTTCGTTTGCTCGAGTGGTTTGCGGGTCCGCGTCCGGCTGGACCACCCGGCTACCTGTTACCGCGCTGGCTGTTTCTTCGCGCGCTGGGTCTGATCTACTTCTCGGCTTTCTATTCCCTGGTATTTCAGATTCGCGGCCTGCTGGGGCCCGAAGGACTTCTTCCGGCGGGCATGTATTTGCAGCAAGTCGCCGGATATTTCGGGCCGGCGCGATACTGGTACGCGCCGACGTTGCTTTGGTTCGCCAGCAGCGACGGTGCGCTCCTGGCACTGTGCTGGGCGGGGATGATCGCGTCGCTGCTCCTCTTCCTTAATCTCTGGCCTCGAGGCATGTTGGTGGTTTGCTTCGCGATGTTTTTGTCATTTGTCTCGGCAGCCCAGGAATTTTCGGGATATCAGTCCGACGGGATGCTCTTGACCGCTGGATTTGTGTCTCTGTTTTTTGTTCCGCGCGGGCTGCGGCCCGGATGGGGTGAGGCGGAGCCTCCGTCGCGAGGAAGTCTTCTGTTGCTTCAGATCTTATGGTTTACCATCTACTTCGAGTCCGGTTTGGCGAAATATCTGGGTGGCGATCCCTCCTGGCACAACCTGACTGCCATGGATGAGTATTATCAGAACGGGCCATTGCCGACGTGGATCGGCTGGTACGCGCAGCAACTTCCCCACTGGTTCCATGCGGGTACGGTGGTATTCACACTCGTCGTCGAGCTCATTCTCGTGTGGATGCTGTTCCTCCCGCGGCCGTTTCGCATCGCGTGTTTCACCATCGTCACGCTCCTGCAGATCGGCATCATTCTTACGGCTAACTACGCGATGTTGAACTATCTGGTTCTGACGCTCGGCATACTGCTCGTCGACGATTTGTACCTTGTGAGGTTCTTTCCGAAACGCTGGATTCGCCCGGTGCAGGACAATCTTGCGCGTCCTCGGCCAGCCGCCGGTGTGCTCAGCCTCAATGCCCAGCCTGCGGAAACTGGCTCGTCCCAGGCGTTCGGGGAACCGTCGCGTGGTATTTGGCCGAAAGCGGCGCTCGCCATCGCTTCGACCGCGGCTCGTTGCGTTACCGCCGCTGTCCTGCTGTGGCTACTTTATGCCAATGTTTATTTGGTTCTCGAACGGCTACGAATGAGCGGCGCCCTTCCCGCCCGCCCCCTTACGCTGCTCGAACCGTTTCGCATCGCAAATCAGTACGGTCTGTTTGGCCGGATGACCTGGAAACGGTACGAGATTGAGTTTCAAGGCTCGGAGGACGGACGGAATTGGACCGCGTATGCGTTCAAGAACAAGCCGCAAAATCCGGCGGACGCGCCGCGCATCTACGCGCCCTATCAACCGCGGTTCGACTGGAATCTCTGGTTTGCATCGCTTGGTTATTGGCGCGAGAACCCGTGGGTCGTGCGCTGTGAACAATTGCTCCTGACCGGCGACCGAGACGTGCAAGCGTTGTTCGCGGCAAATCCGTTTCCCAGGGATCCGCCGAAACAGGTTCGCGCAGTGCTCTGGCAATACTGGTTCACGGATTTTGCCACCAAGCGCAGCACGGGAAAGTGGTGGCGACGCGAATATATCGGTTTATATGCGCCGGCGCTCGAACGCGTAGCGGATGGAAAGTTCGTCGTGACGGCGCTGCCGGAATCTCTCCCCGAGCCTCCTTAGCGCGCTGCGAATCCTCAATGGCGCGGCCAACAAAATTAACCTATCCAACCGGAAAGTTGTAACATCTGACCAGAACCACCCGAAAGCGAGGAAATTCCGATGAGCGAAGCTACGCAACAAGCCACGGAACGGAAGACCCGTCCCGCGGCGTTCACCGCGCAGGCCTTTGCAGCAACCAGCCCGGCGTCGAAGCTGTCTCCGCTGACGATTCCACGCCGCGCTCCCGGCCCCGACGATGTGCAGATCGAAATTCTTTATTGTGGCGTCTGCCATTCCGACCTGCATCAGGTGCGCAATGAATGGGAAGCGGTGATGCCGACGGTATATCCGTGCGTTCCGGGGCACGAAATCGTCGGCCGCATCGTAAAGACCGGCAGCGCCGTGAAAAAGTTCAAGGAAGGCGACCTGGCAGCGGTTGGCTGCATGGTAGATTCCTGCCGCATCTGCGCTTCTTGCCGTGAAGGGCTCGAACAATACTGCGAGAAAGGCATGACGCTGACGTACAACGTCGAGGACAAGCATCTTGGCGGAGTCACGTACGGAGGCTACTCGACGGGAATTGTGGTGGATGAAAACTATGTGCTGCGGGTTTCTCCGAAACTTGATCTCGCAGGCACCGCTCCGCTTCTGTGCGCAGGTATCACCACCTATTCGCCCTTGCGCCACTGGAAGGTCGGGAAAGGCCAGAAAGTCGGCATTGTTGGCTTGGGCGGACTCGGCCATATGGGGGTGAAATTCGCACATGCTCTCGGCGCCGACGTGGTGCTCTTCACCACTTCGGCGAACAAGGCCCCGGATGCCAAACGCCTGGGCGCGGATGAAGTTGTGGTGTCGAAGAATCCGGAGGAAATGCAAAAGCAAGCCCGCAGCCTCGACTTTCTTCTCGATTGTGTTTCCGCCGATCATGACCTGAACGCGTATCTAAGCCTGCTGAAGCGCGACGGCCATATGGTGATGGTAGGTGCGCCGGAAAAGCCGCTACCCGTGGCAGTCTTCAATCTCATCATGGGACGGCGGAGCCTGGCGGGCTCCGGCATCGGCGGTATCCGCGAGACTCAGGAGATGTTGGACTTCTGTTCGGAACACAACATCACTTCCGATATCGAACTGATCCGCATCCAGCAAATCAACGAAGCCTACGAACGGCTGCTGCGCAGTGATGTGAAGTACCGCTTTGTGATCGACATCGCGTCGCTGAAGTAGGCCGGCGGGCGTGCCAGGATTCTGGCCAAACCGGACCACACGAGAGAGAGGAAGGAGGCGGAGCGGGTGCTCCGCCTCGCCGCGCTAAGCTTCTGCCGAGAGGGCCTCGCCGTGGTCTTCGCTCGGCCGCTTTCCTCGACCTATGGTTCCTGCCATCGATTTCTTGAAATCCGAAATGCACATCAATCGACGAGGAGCGATAAGGCCGTGGATTAATTAACGGCTTTTGGAACCGCAGGTCAATCGTCAAGAGTGGGAAGGGCTTTCAGTACATCCTCTGCATTTGGCCGGCTGGAGTTGGCCTGGTCGCTGCGGATGGTGCCATCGCGGAAGACCAGCACGCGTTTCGCAAACTGCGCAATGTCATGCTCATGGGTGACCAACACAATCGTTAGCCCCTTGTTATTCAAATCCTGAAAAATGCCCATAATCTCGACGGAGGTGCGGCTGTCGAGGTTTCCCGTAGGTTCGTCCGCCAACAAAATGGCCGGACGGTTGACCAGGGCGCGGGCAATCGCAACGCGCTGTTGCTGTCCGCCGGACATCTGCGACGGAAAGTGGTGCATGCGCTCGGCGAGCCCAACCATCGCCAGGGCGTCGGTGGCGCGCCGCTCGCGCTCGGCTCGGTCGATTTTTGCGTAGAGGGTGGGCAACTCGGTGTTTTCAAGAGCGGTGGTGCGCGCCAACAGATTGAAGCCCTGAAAAACAAAGCCGATCTTTTGATTGCGGATCAAGGCCAGAGCCTTTTTATCGTGCCGGGAGACGTCGATGCCTTCGAGCAAATAACGGCCGGAGGTAGGTTTGTCGAGACATCCGAGAATATTCATAAAGGTCGACTTACCACTGCCGCTTGCACCCATGATGGCGAGGAATTCGCCACGATGAATCTGCAAACTGACGCCACGCAGCGCGTGCACGCGCGCTTCACCGAGTTCGTAATATTTGTGAATTTCTTCAACGGAGATAACGGCGTTGGTCTCCGAGCCAATCGGAGCGCTTTCGATTTGTTTAGCGGTAGCCATGGGATTCGCGTGGCCGGTTCAGCCTGGGCGCGTCATCGCCTCAGGGATCCCAGCGATTGGTTCTTCGACACGATGGAGCGAATCACCACCTCGTCGCCTTCTTTGAGCTGGCCCTTGAGCACGGCAACGACTTGCGTGTAAGCGTGATCGGTAATGCCGAGGGAGATCTTGACCGGCTCCATGCTGTTGTCTGGATGCAACTTCCACACAACGGCGGTTTCGGTCTTGGGCGTTCGGGGCTCGGTTTCGGATGCTGAGCCCGCGGGCACGGCAGACTTGGTTTGCGTCGCCGCCGAGGCGGAATCTTCCGATGCTTGAAGTTGTTCCCGTCCATCGATTCCGTAACGCTTGTAGATCGCCAGGATTTCCTCGGCAGTCAT
>Ga0306920_100002103_pt1 | contig 25024 bp, 21 predicted proteins | sample flu12Cox44000170_FD_204666 | JGI IMG/M metagenome (GOLD analysis project Ga0306920, IMG submission 204666) | Lab enrichment of tropical soil microbial communities from Luquillo Experimental Forest, Puerto Rico - flux4day.12C.oxic.44.000.170 (v2)... | ecosystem: Environmental > Terrestrial >...
AACGAAGGCTCCGACTTCTTATCATTGAGCGCCGCAGCCTTCTCCGGCTCCAGAACACGGTAGCTGAAACGAATCATCTCGCCCGATTCCGTGTACTTTACGGTGAGCGAATCAACCCCCCAGACGCCCTCGTAATACCTGAGGGCCTGCGTGGGAACGTGCTTCGCCAAGTTCGTGCGCACCGCATGCACGGGTTGGGCCGGAGCAGGGGTTTGCGCTGGGGATTGAGCCCTTACGGCCGGGACAAGCAGGCCGCCAGCGAGGAATCCTGCGAGCAGTTTCGTTAACTGGGTAAATGTCATTTGTATTCTCTTATGGATTCCGCTACCACTCATTCCTTTGCTCCCGCAGGCGCCCAAGGCCCGTTTGCCCTGGGCTGCCTGCGAAAGCTAGTCAACCGATTACATCCCGACTAACGCAAGGTTCGTACTGCCGTTAACCGTGCCGCTGCCGTTATTGGCGACCGCCGCCACACCGTTGCGGTGTTGCGGATTTGGAGGCGCGACCGGGGTCGCATACGTGATGCTGATCGTGCAAGTGGCGCCGGGAGCCAGCGTCGCGTTACAAGTATTGCCAGTCAAGCTAAACAGCGTGTCTGCAATGCCTGCCACCGTTACCCCCGTGATCGTTACGGCGGTGGGGGCGGTAGCGACGGTGCCAGTGTTCGTAATCGATCGGCAGCAGCGGGACCAGGACACGGCGGGCCTACAAGACTCTTCGAATCCCTGAGAGCGTGGCACAACGAGTTCACACAAGGCTGGGTGCGTAGCTTTGCTGACAATATACAGACTGCACGTCAGGAAATGCCCGTACGATGGTCGGGAAGAAACACGCTGTCGCTGCCCGATACATGTCGATTGGACCAGTGAAGGCCATCGGCTCCAAAAATCTCTTGGCTTGCGCGATTGGCAGGCCGCTCAACGGAAAGCTCGAGACATGGAAGCCGACGGCATCGAAGCCTACCTTGCCGGCGACCACAGTGCCCTTACGGTGCAAAAAGCTACGGATGATTTTGAGCGAGACGCGAAGAACAACATCAAGCCATCCACGTTGAAGCAATACAGCATACTGTTCGATCGATTGAACGGCTACTGCAAGCAACACGGCTACGTCTTCTTAAAGCAACTCGGCGTCGTAGAAGTCCGGGAGTTCCGTAATTCGTGGACCACGTACAGCCCACGAACCGCTGGCAAGCATATCGAACGGCTGAAGCGGTTCTTCAAGTGGTGTGTGGAAAATGGCTGGCTTCAACAATCACCCGCGAATCCGTTGAAGTCTCCGAAGAGCGAACCAACGGACGTTTTCCCTTTCACGGAGGAGGAAGTCGCGAAGATCTTGAAAGCCTGCGAAGCCTACGGAGGCCCCAACCGCGAGCGGCTCGTCGTGCTGACGCTTTTGATGCTCGCGACGGGTCTCGCTATCGGTGACGCTGCCATGTTGTCGAAGAGCAAGGTCACCAAAAACGGCACAGGCTGGAACGTGGAACTCCGTCGAGCTAAGACCGGAGTTGCTGTTTCTTGCCCGATACAGAACGATCTCGCAAAGCGATTCCACGCACTCTCCCACGAGACTCCGTTCTGGTCCGGCAAGTCCGATTTGGAAGACCTGACAAAGAACTGGCGGAAGATTTACACGAAGATTTTCAAAGCCTCCGGCGTCGACGAAGGGCACCCCCATCGTTTCCGTCATACAGCGGCCAAGCGGCTCTTAGTGAAGGGTGTCTCTGCCAGCTTCGTTGCATCCGTGCTCGGCGACTCCGAAGAGATCGTGCGGAAGCACTATTCCAAGTGGATTCCCGAGCGTCAGGCGGCAATGGAACATGCCATCCGCGCGGCCTGGGAAGGCTAAAAGTCCGCTGAACCTACGCTGAACGACGCGAGCACATCGAAAATACCTGCATAAATAGAGGGGAAATATGGCGGAGGCGTGTGGAAGTCGAATCCACCATTCCACCCGCGAAGGGAAGAATCGCCGGCTTTGAAGGCCGGGAAGGTCACCGGACCCCATTCGCCTCCACGAATGATTCTAGGCAGCTTGCTCCGGACAAGCAAACGAGCGGGAAGTGTCGACGCGGACCTTGCGAGGTTCCATCCAAAAGCAAGGAAGAGCGGCCCGCGTTGCAGCCCGCTCTTCTTTGCCACAGATTCCGTTGCGGTCTTCATAAGGCGCAGCAGTCGCGCCTCGACCGGACAGGCGCGTGCCAACTGGTTCTTAAGGCTATTCGCGGAGTGTTAGACCCGAGAGGTCTCTAATCCTACGGTTTGCGTGCGCTTCAAAGCAGCTACCAGGTCATATAGGGCAGGGCTGGTACAAACTTCATAATAACAGTGATCTGCGGGCTTCCCGATTTTCCCGTCAGGCAAGAGCTGTCGCGCCACTCCCTGTCTTAGTAGCAGCAATTCCACCGACTCACCCATCGGCACTTCGCCGTAATACAACGCTACTTCCTCCTTGCCCCACGGCTTATCCAGCTTCGCCTGGACGGTCTCCAGAGAAATCTCCTCCGCGAGCTTTTCAAATCCTTCGGCGTTCAGTTCGATGCCATTCATGTTGTAGCGCACCAGGAACTCGTCCAACTCTTCCGCCGATGCGCCTTCCATCGCCGTCAGGAACTGGAACACGGAGAATAGCGTCTTCTGTTTCGAAAGCATGCGCTTGGCCAGCTTGCCGCAGCCAGATAACCGATCGGAAAGATTCAACGCCTTCGAGATCATGATTCGCGACTCGCCGTCAGTCCAGTACGTAGGCGCGGAACCCTGATAGGCCACGCCAATTCCAATCTCCAGTGCCGGTAAGTCTGTGCTCACCGCCTGGTCGTTATATGAATTGCATACCTCCAGAATGTGCTTCGAAAGCACGCACGCTTTGGCCACCGGCCGCGCGTAGGACCGGCTCGCTTCCGTTTCAAAGATCGCCAAGACTATGGCGTCTCCTTCAATAAAGACCTTTTTCGCCGAATAGCGCTCCAGCAGGCGTTTGACCGGCTCATGCAGATTCAGGCTGAAGTGTGATGCCGGGCTCAGGCCTCTCGCCAACAAGTCCTGCGTCATTTTTGTCGAGCCGCGCACGTCTGCCTTGATAATCACGTGCGAAACCACCTGGTCCTGCTCCGGCCTCGCTTCCTCTTTCAGCAGGCATTCGTAGAGCCGGTTGTTCAGCCGCGACAATTCCCGCAGCTTTTCGGCCGTTATCAGGTTGATCCGTTCCATGCACGCTGCCACATGCTCGGCGTCATGCAGGTCGCGCCTCAACCGGAAGAAATCCACAGCGAATTTCAACACCGTCACCTGGATTTCGTCCCGTGAATAGCGCCGGATTCGCCTCGTCAGCTCTTCGATCGGTTTCATCGACAGCCGCTTGGCCGGCACCTGTCTTAGCAATTCTTCCACTCGCTTCGTTTCTTCCTTGGAAACCAGCGCCTTCCGCAACTGCTGCAGGTGCACCGGCGGGCAAAAATCCGTTGCAATCGCCCGGATCTCGTAGCTCGCCAGGATGTGAACTGTCAGTTGCCGCTCTTCCAACCGGTTCGTCAGCTGCCCTAGCAGTTTCAATCGCGCCGCCCGTTCCGGCTCTTCCGACGCGAACGCATCAAACAGCCGTCGCGCGTTCTCGGGCTCGTTCAGGTAGTCACCCAGCCTCCCCTGGTAATTTTTGTGCACAAACTCGACTTGCTTTTTCGCGCGATCCAACTGGGGCGCTAGGTCCTCAAGCCTCGTCTGCAGCGCCTTGATTCTCTTCTCCAGCTCGCCGACCGACACTCGTATCTCGGCCGGATCCGCGGAGCTCAGCAGTTTGTTGAAGAGTCCGTCTCCGCGCTCCAGCTTCTTCTTGAAGGAATCGCGTTGCTCTTCAAGCCCGCCAATTTCCCCGCGCACGCGCTCGGCTTCGGCTAGCAGGTTCTGGTAAGTCTCCGCGGCTTTCGAATTCGACCGGTCTTCGGCGAGTTCTATTCCCGCTTCTTCCAGAAATTCCTGAAACAGCGAGTCCATCGCCTCGAACCGGTCCGGGTCCCGCGCATAATTCCCCAACAAGATGTAGTGTTCAAGAAAGTAGAAATCGTCTTTCCCGCCGTCCAGGAAAATTAGCCGGTTCTTCAACATTTCATAGTACGGCGTAAATTCGTCGCCAAACAGTGCTCGCCGGGCCTTGGCGATTACGTTCTCTTCAATGTCCACCAGGATCTGCGCCACAAGTTGCCCGATGAGCCTCAAGACGTCTCTTCGCGCCGACTGCAATTCCGACAGGCGCGCCTTGATCACGTGGGCCTGCTGGCTTCGTTCAAGATACTCGCCACGCTTCCGGATGTATTCCTTTCCATCGAGAATCACGTTCGCGAACTGGTTCTGTAATTCGGTGGTCAGAAATTTCAGGAGGGCCAGCCTGAAGAGCAGATCAATTTCGATATTTTTCTGGTGCTTCGCCTTCGTGAGGGAACTTTGCAGCAGTTCCGTAAGCAGTTTGCGGAAGGTCGTGGAATCGACCGGCTTGGCGTTTCTAAATTCAATCCCCGAGAGATACGTGCTGCTGGTATTTTGCCGGATCAGGTCGAAGAGGTAGTCGCGCGCGACTTGCACGAATTTCGGGCTCAAGAATACGTCTTGGTGAATATTATCGATGCCGATTGAGAGCGAAGCCAGCGGCAAGCTAACTCTGTAGCTTTTCAATGCGTTACGGCTCAATTCGCTCATACTGCTCCGGTGGACCATGGGACAAGGGACGCAAGACTCTTGTCCCGGCCTGTCACGTCGGTGCTAGCGCTTCTCCTGGCCTTTCGCCGACCACCACGTGGCGCAATGTCTTCAGACCGGCATCGTGGGCTCGCTGCGCAGGCCTCTAGCTCCGCCCCTTTTCAACCTAGCAGTGGCGTACTCCGCCTGGCAAGGAATGCCAGGTACAGGGGTAGCTAGAGAGTAAGCTGACCTCAAAAGGAGTATCTTTTGCATGCCTCGTGCGCCCCGTATGCCATTCTCCCCGAAGGGTTTACCCTGTCCTAACCGCAGGGCTGCAGTCTCACGGCTCCAGCACCGTGATCCGCCTCACATCTCCACCCAGATGCTCTAGACGCAGCCGCAGTTGAGGCCAAGCCGTCTTCAAAGGAAACTTCTCCGACCACTCCAAGACCACCACAGCTGGCCGCGCAAAAACGTCCTCCAAACCTAGCGTCTCGAAATCGTGAAAATTCTCGACGCGGTATAAATCACCATGAAACACCCTCTGGCCGCCGTATTCGTGGATTAACGTAAACGTCGGACTCGTGACCTCATCCTCGGAGGCCGCACCAAGCCCCGTCACAATTCCCTTCGTTAGCGTGGTCTTCCCGGTCCCCAACTCCCCGCTCAGCAGCACCAGCACGGGCGCTTTAAGCCTTTTCGCCAGCACGCGACCCCAGGCAACGGTCTCCTCCGCCGATCGCGTGATAACTTCTTCACCCACGCGCCCGCAACTCCTCGAGCAGTTTCCGCCGCGCGTACGGAACCGCCTGCGCCACCTCGCTCGCAAGAATCCCCGAAGCGTCCGCCGGCTCGCTCAGCAGCTCCGCGGCTCGGCCATGCAGGTATGCGCCAAGCGCCAACACCCGCAAAAAATCCTCCGTCCCAAACTGCCCGATGAGCGCAGCAAGCAGCCCCGTCAGTACGTCGCCCGATCCTCCCTTCGCCAGCGCCGCATTTCCCGTGGTGTTCACGAAAACCTTTCCGCGCGGCGAAGCTAAAACCGTGTGAAAACCCTTCAGGATAACGTAAGCGTCCCACTGCTTCGCCGCGTCGATCGCCGTCTTCACCCGGTCCTTCTGCACCTCCGCGGTTGAGCTGTCCAGTAAGCGCGCCATTTCTCCAGGATGTGGCGTAACCGCCAGATATCGCGTCTGTTTTTCCCGCAGCATCTTCGCTTGCCCTGCAAATGCGTTCAACCCGTCGGCATCCAGCACGGTCGGCAGATCCGTCCGCGCTACCATTTCGCGGATGAACTTCGTCGTCTCCTCATGGACGCCCATGCCTGGCCCAAGTGCCAACACCGTCTTTCCGCGCAGAATCTCTTCCATACGCCTCGAGCGCAGACTCTCCGCAGCGACCGTTCCGGAGGAAGTCGCCGCAAGCCATTCCGTCATATATTCGGGGTGGGACGCCGCCACGATCGCCAGCGCCGGCTCCGGCGTCGCAATCGTCACCAGGCCCGCACCTCCCCGTAGCGCGGATGCTCCGGCCATCACTGCCGCTCCGGTCTTCCCAACAGAGCCCGCGATCAGCAGAACGTGCCCATACGAACCCTTGTGCGCGTCCGCCGCTCGCACGAGCGGCAGTCCCACAAACTCTTCCGGTCCCGCCCAACGCAGAGCGCCCTTTCCTACTTCCTCCACGAGTTCCGCCGGCGAGCCGATCCTTCGTAGAAAGAGCTGCCCGCAGCACGCCGCATCGTCCGAAATCAATTGCCCCACTTTTGGAGCGGTAAAGGTCACCGTAAGGTGGGCTCGCACCGCGGGCCCAGCCGCTGCCTCTCCATCAGATGGCAATCCCGACGGCATGTCCACCGCCACAATCCACGCCGGAAGCGCCGCCGTCGCATTCTTTGACGCGCGATTCAGCTCTTCGATCGCCTGCGCAACCACGCCCGTCGCCGCCCCGCGAATCCCCGTCCCAAGCAGCGCGTCCACAATCACTTCTGCACCCAGCGCTTCAGTCCTCACCTTTTCCCACTGCTTCGGCGTCTCAACCGCGTTTACCTTGCCGCCTTCTTCTCTCCAGCGTTTGTAGTTGCTAGCCGCGTCTCCCTTCAATTCCTTTGCCGCAGCAAACAGGTACACATCCACACGTTCCGCTTCTTCTTTCAGCTGCCTCGCCACCACAAACCCATCTCCGCCGTTATTGCCCTTTCCGCAGAGCACGCACACCCGTCCGGGCGGCTTCGCCGTCTTGTATCCATACTGCTCAATGAAAACTTCCGCGACGCTCTTCCCCGCCTCCTCCATTAACTGATGGCCGGGAATGCCGAATCGCACCGTCGTCAGGCGGTCTACTTCCCGCATTTCGGCAGCCGTCAGCGCTTTCATCCGGACCTCTCCGCGACTATACCCATTCTCTGCTGAAAGAATTTCCGCGCGGGATCACAGCATCCAGCCGCCACTCACATTCACTACCTGCCCGGTTACGTATTCGGCTTCCTCGGACGCGAAGAAAGCAACCGCCGCCGCCACGTCATCGACTGTCGGCGGCCGGCCAATCGGGTATCGCGCATCGCGCAGTTTCCGCGCTTCTTCGAGGCTCAAGTCTTTCTCGTCTATGCTCGACGGATTCACCACGTTCACAGTAATCCCATTCTTTGCCTCTTCAAGCGCCAGCGAACGCGACAGCGCAACCACCGCCGCCTTCGCCGCTGCGTACGCCGAAATCTTGGCCTGCCCGAACGCCCGCTCCGCTCCCACGGCTCCCAGATTGATGATGCGGCCCCACCGGCCTCTACGCATCAACGGCAACGCCGCATGGCACATGTAAAACACCGTCGTTACGTTCGAATCAAAAATGCTCTTCCACTCTTCCGTCGACGACTCGGCCAGCGTGCCCCAGCGAAAATCGCCAACGTTGTTTACCAGCACATCGATCCGCCCGTAGCGGTCGGCCACCGTCTTCACCAGTTGGTCCGCCCGTCCCGGTTGGCTCACGTCCGTTTCTACCGCCAGGCAATCCGCTCCCGCCGCCTGCATCTGCCGAAGCGCCGTCTGCGCCGCCGCTTTGTTCGCGCGATATGCGAACGCTACTCGCGCTCCTTCCTGCGCCATGCGGTGAGCGATTCCTCTTCCAATTCCTCGACTCCCGCCTGTCACCAACGCGACCCGGTTTCGCAGCAACATTCTTAACCTCGCAAAAACGTGCCAGTATAATCCACTCTTCTTCCCTTCACTACCTTACTTCAGCTTCGCAACGATCACCGTCATATCGTCCGCCTGTTCAGGACTGCCCGACCACTCTTCCGCCGTCGTCATCAGCGACTCGGCAATCTTCCGCGGCGTTGCCAGGCGCACCCGCTGCGCCGCCGCTTCCAGCCGTGACACACCAAACTCTTCACCGTAAGCATTCTCGGGTTCGACCAACCCGTCGCTGTATCCGATCAGCACCGCGTCTGCCGGCACATCCACGCACCCTTCCTGATACGCGTAGTCTTCCACCACCCCTAGCACAATACCGCCCTTATCCAGGTGAATCCCTTTTCCATCCCAAAGACAGAACCCCGGCAGGTGTCCAGCGTTGGTATAACGCAGCTTCCGCGTCGCCAGGTCGTACACCGCAATAAAAAATGTCGCAAAGCGATCGTCCCCCGTATTCCGCACGAGGTGCTTGTTCAGCCTCCCGACCAGTTCGGCGGTGCTCATGTTTTCGCCTTCCGGCGTCAACAACTGGCTTCGCAACGCCGCCTGCAGACTGGCCATCAGCAGCGCCGCCGAAATGCCTTTTCCAGAGATGTCCGCAATCGCAAACGCCACACGGCTTTCGCTCAACTGAATAAAGTCGTAGTAGTCCCCGCTCACGCTTCGCGCGGCCCGGCAGATGGCTTCAATTTCCACGCCTGCGACACGCGGGAGATTTCGCGGAAACAGCTGGTCCTGCACCTCCCGCGCGATCGATATCTCGTTCTCCAGCCTCTGCAGCTGTTTCTGTTCATCAATCAAGCGACTGATCGAGTTCGTCATGCTGTTAAACGACTCGCCGAGCACTCCCAATTGGTCCTGCCTCTCGACGTGCACGCGGTGCGAAAAATTTCCTTCCTGCACAAATTGCGTCGCGCGGTACAAGTCGCTGACGGTCCGCGTGATCGCCCGCGTCAACACCACCCCGATAACCAGCGCGGCTATCTCGATCAGCAGGAAGATTACAGCGATCAGTTCCAGTTCGAATACCTTCGCGCCGCTCAATTCTCCGATCGAAGCGAAAATCCTGTGGTTCAGCTCCGATCGCCGCGCCCGAAAAAAGGCAAATACCGGATGCTCTTGCTCTACCGTTCCGTCCTCTCCCAGATAAACCGCGGCGAGTTGCGAAAACCCGTCCACCTCCGGATCGATCCACGACTTGGCTGGCAAAAGCTGTCGCTTGCGTGTCAGCACGCGTCCAACACCTTTGTAAAACTTCTCTCCAATGCGCACCGCTGTCGGTTCCTTCACACTTTGCGCCAAGGTCATTTCGATTGGTCCGAGGTCCGGCGCTACTCCTTCCAGAAACTCTGCGTTCACCGGCACGCTCAACTCGATCAACCGCAGGCCCCGCGGAGATTCCGCCTTCCTCATGCCCACAAGCCGGATCTGATTCCCGGTTTGAACCAGGCCGGCAAATGATCGGGCTTCCGGGCCGGCCACGGCTCGGAGGTACCCCGGGTCCGCATCAAAATTCACTCTCAGACCGGGCAGTTTCTTGCCCCCGGCAATTTCCACCTGCGCTGCCAGTCCCTTTTCGAGCGTTGCTTCATCGATCGACGCGGGCAGGGTTGCCTCGGCTGCGGCGATGTGAGCTGCTGAATCGCTCAATAACTCGGTCCGGTCTTCGATATCGTGGTAGAGCAGATAGGCCGCAAGCTGCGAATACAGGATCTGTGCACCAATGCTCGCCAGAATGACAAGCAGCAGGATCGGTACGAACGCAATGAAGAGATAAGCGAGAATCAGCCGGTTTCGTAGACTCCAAAGCAAGTCGCTGCGCCAACTCGTCCAGAAACGGTAGAGCAAATAGACCGCCGCTACGATGCTGAGAAAACGCGCCAGCCCCATCCACGCTGCGCCCGGCGACGACACTCCCACCAGCCCAGCCCACACCCCGAACGCGCACACCACCAACGCCGCCCAGTCCAGCTTCGACAAGCCCTTCCAGAATGATCTCCGCTGATTTCCTGTCCCATTCATGAGCGAAGTAGTTGAAAAGACACTTTACCCGATTCGCTGCGATCGAACGAGTCCCTACAATTTCGGCAAATCGGGAAAGATGGTGTATCAGCCGTTTCCGGCCTATTCCTAGGGGCGCAGCACTGCGGCGCCCCGGCTTGCCAACCAGCAGAGCTTCACGGCATCCTCAGGATCTGTTTCCCGGGTTCTGCGTACTTAAGGAAAGACTCCGCCTGCAGCCTCAACCATTCTACTCTGGGCCCAATTGCGGATTGCTCACTCGGCTGTGGTAGCGGCTGTAGGTAAAGTAGACAACCAGACCAATCACCAGCCAAATAATCAGGCGTGCCCAGTTGACCCAGCCAAGTTTGTACATCATGTAGCCGTTGAATCCGATTCCGAGAATCGGCACGACCGGCACCAAGGGCGTCCGGAACGGCCGCGGTTGAGTCGGGTTTGTGTTCCGCAACACCATGACCGCAACACATACAATCACAAACGCGAGCAGGGTCCCGATATTCACCATCTTCCCGATATCGTCAATCGGCGTCACACTGCCAACAGCCGCCGCGAGCAAGCCGACCAGGATCGTGTTCTTGTACGGAGTCCGGAACTTCGGATGCACCGCGGCGAAAAAGTTGCGCGGCAGCAACCCGTCCTTAGCCATGGAATACAGCACGCGCGTCTGCCCCAGAAGCATGACCAGCATCACGCTTGTCAGACCGGCCAGTGCCCCCAGTACAATGATATGCGACGCGGTCGAAAGGTTTCGGTCGAGAAACGCCCGCGCAACCGGCGCTTCAATGTTTACGTCCTGCCAATGGACCATCCCAGTCAGCACACCCGCGACCGCGATGTAGAGGGCCGTGCATACAAGAAGGGAAACAATGATGCCGATCGGCAAATCTCGCTGTGGATTCCTGGCCTCCTGCGCCGTAGTGGACACCGCATCGAACCCGATGTAGGCGAAGAATATGTACGCGGCGCCAGCCCCAATCCCGCTAAAACCCATCGGTGCAAACGAGTGCCAGTCACCGCCCCAGTTCGCGGTGTTGACATAGCGCGAGCCAAGGGCGATGACGAAGAGCACCACGGACACCTTGATCGCCACAATTACGGTGTTGAACCGCGCACTCTCCTGGATCCCGATCACCAGAATCGTCGTGATGATCAGCGCCACAAGGAAAGCCGGCAAATTGAACCCGATCTCCACTCCGAAAATTCGCGGCGCGTTCAACAGCTCGTGTGCTCGTTGTAACAATTCGGGCGAGTGACCCGCCAGGATCGCATCCGCCTTGTCGAGGAATGCCTGCGTTCCCGGAAGCAGCGACGGGTCTGCCACCCTGGTCATCTCGCGCGCCACAATCTTTTGCGCTTCTCCTAATCCAGTCCAGTGGTCATACGCCAGCCACAATGGCATTTTGATATGAAATATGTCCAGCAGCTCGATAAAGTGGTTTGACCAGCCCGAAGAGACTGTGCTCGCCCCCATCGCGTATTCCAGCGTCAGGTCCCATCCGATAATCCACGCAAACAGCTCACCGAGCGTTGCATACGCGTAGGTGTAGGCGCTCCCGGCGAGTGGAATCATCGCGGCAAATTCCGCGTAGCACAAAGCTGCAAAAGCGCAGCCCAGTCCGGAAATCACGAATGAAAGCATCAGGCCTGGACCGGCATAGTGCGCGCCCAAGCCTGAAAACACGAAAATGCCGGCGCCAATCACCGCGCCAACTCCCAAAGCCGTCAATTGGAACGGCCCCAGCGTTTTCTTCAAGCTGTGTTCGCCGGACTCTTTCGCCTCCTCGATCAGGCGGTCCAACGATTTCTTGGCAAACAAGGGGTTGCCCATGCAACTCCTCCTTCATTCGGTCAGCCTTGCAAATCAGCTACTCGACTTGTAGCCGGTATCAGAAAATATTTTGCTTCCGGGCGCAGCTCCCGCTGTGTCCGTCACGGCAGCAGAGCCCACTGGCTTGAGCCGCCAACGCAACGTCACCTCGAGTTGTCACACAACTCTTTAGCCGGGTGCCCTTTTCTGCCGAGACCACAACCAGTAGACCGGCACGCCCAACAGCACAATCACCATGCCGCCGCCAGCGGTTGAAGTCTTGTATAGCAAAATCACGCCCATGATTCCCGAAGCCGCCACGATATACAGCAGCGGCAGCAAGGGATACCCAAAAGCCTTGTACGGCCGGTCGGCATTCGGCCGCTTCCACCGCAGCACAAAAATGCCCGCGATTGTCAACACGTAGAAGAGCAGCGCCGCAAACACGACATAATCCAGCAAATTGCTGTACACGTTTCCGTACGTGCCGTTCGAATTGCGCGTCCGCATCAGGATTAGCACGACGATCCATATGCCTTGGTAGACCAGCGCCGTCCCGGGCACGCCCTTGTCATTCAGTTCCCCGGTGGCTTTGAAAAACAATCCGTCTTTCGCCATCGCATAAGCCACGCGCGATCCAGCCAGAATCAGACCGTTGTTGCATCCAAACGTGGAAATAATGATGGCCATCGCCATAATCAGCGCGCCTTTGGCTCCGAAAATCGCCGAAAGCGCCGCGGTCGCCACGCGATCGTCTGGCGCATTCTGGATCTGTGCCAGCGGCAGTGCGCAGAGATACGCAAAATTCGCCAAACAATAGAGCGTAATCACGATTACCGTGCCGAACACCATCGAAAGCGCCACATCGCGCTTCGGATTCTTTACCTCGGCCGCCGTGAATCCAATGTTGTTCCACGCGTCGGCCGAAAAGAGCGAACCCACTTGAGCCACGGCCAGAGCCAGCAGCAGCCCGAACCACCCATCCCCCCCGGTTACCGTCGGCATCAGCCCTTTCAGCAAGTTCGCTCCCGGCGCAATCGTGTTTGCTCCCCGCACCGCCCACACATGCGAGAAATTGTCCGCGATCGCCGCACCGTTCCGCGCGACGAACACGCAGAGAAGAATCACTCCCAGCAGCGCCAGCATCTTCGCCGACGTAAATATGTTCTGGATCCACTTCCCGAGCTTCACCCCGCGCGTGTTCAGAAATGTCAGGAACAGGATCATCAGCACGGCCACAAACTGTTGTACCGACAGGCTGACTGCGAATTTCGACGACAAATTGATGGGAGGTACGATCCACGTGCTCGGCGATATCGCCGGAAACAGCACCCCCAGGTAGCGCGAAAATCCGATCGACACGGCCGCGATGGTCCCCGTCTGAATCACCAGGAACAGCGTCCATCCGTACAGAAATCCCCATAAAGGCGAGAACGCCTCGCGCAAATACACGTATTGCCCGCCCGCGTGAGGGAATAGCGCCGCCAATTCACCGTACGCCAGTGCCGCCGCAATCGTCAGCACCCCTGTCAGTATCCAGGTCAGCAGCAAGCCCCCTGCCGAACCCGCCTGCCGCGCTATATCCGCCGCCACAATGAATATTCCGGAACCGATCATTGATCCCACGACCATCATCGTTCCGTCGAACAGTCCAATAGCCCGCACAAATTGGTGTTCTGTTTTGTGGCCCTGCACTGGTGTGACAATGCTTGCTTCTGCCATTCTCTGCGCGCCTCAATGGTTGGCCGCGGGCTTCGCGGCTTCCAGCCGCCTCAGGTACTGACTTGCCCGCTCTGCCGGATCCTCCGCCCCTAGAATGTCGCTGATCACGGCAACCGAATCTGCTCCCGCATCAATCACTTCCGCGGCGCGTTCGAGCGTGATTCCCCCAATCGCCACAACCGGCCGTTCCGTCAAATGCCGCGCGCGCCGGACTAACTCTAAACCTACAACCGGGTCCGGATTGACCTTGCTCGTGGTCTCAAAAATTGGCCCTATGGCAATATAATCCGCCGAACTCCTCGCTGCTTTCTCAAATTGCTCGATGTTATGTGTCGAAAGCCCTACCCAGGCCTCCGGACCGACCACCGCCCGCGCCTCCTCTACGTCCAGATCGTCTTGCCCCACATGCACGCCGTGCGCCTTCGACAGATACGCCACGTCCGGCCGGTCATTGACAAAAAATCGCGCCCCCGCACTCCTCGCCAGTCCTGCCAATTCGCGCGCACTCGCCAGCATCTCCTTTGCCGGAACGTTCTTCGCGCGGTACTGCAACATTTTTACACCGGCCCCGATCAGTTTTCGGGCGATCTCCGTCGTGGGCTCTCGCATGAGTCCAGCGTCTACTATCACATACAACCGTGGAAAACGAAGGGCCAAGAAAAAGCCTCCTTTGCCGCCTACTGGCGTCCCAATGGTGTCCCGCAACCCACCGAGATTCAACAATGCATCCGGACGCAGCCTATGAGCGTGGTCCTCAACTGGGAGGCGTCACTTGCAAAGTGAGAAAGCCACTCTGTCGCCCGTAGTTCGAGGTTGCAGCCCTCCGTCGAGAGGATCGCCAAGTGATTGTGCCGCTATTTCCCGTTGCTCAATAGTCGTTCGATGAAGTGCGTGTCTAATTTCCCCTTGACGAATTCCCCGTCCGCCAGGATCCGCCGGTGCAACGGGATCGACGTTTTAATCCCTTCAATTGCGAACATTTCGAGCGCCCGCTTCATCCGGCTGACCGCCTCGGCTCGGTCCCGGCCTTTCACGATCAGCTTCGCAATCAGCGAATCGTAATACGGAGGAATCACCGCGTCGGTATAAGCCGCCGAGTCGACTCGCACGCCCGTGCCTCCGGGGGGCTGAAACGTGGTGATTCGTCCGGCCGAGGGCACAAACGTCTCCGGATCCTCCGCATTGATGCGGCATTCGATCGCGTGTCCCGAAAACGACATTTCTCCCGCTGCTTCTTCCAATCGCTCTCCAGCCGCGATGCGAATCTGCGCTTTCACCAGGTCCACTCCGGTCACCAGTTCCGTGACCGGATGTTCTACCTGAATGCGGGTATTCATCTCGATAAAATAGAGCGACCCGTCTTCATCCATCAGAAATTCCACGGTCCCCGCGTTCGTATACCCGACCACTTCCAGCGCCTTCACCACCCTCGTGCCTAGCTCTTTTCTGCGCTTCGCATCCATTGCCGGCGAGGGCGATTCTTCCACCAACTTCTGATGGCGCCGCTGAATCGTACATTCGCGCTCGCCCATGTGAATCACTTTCCCGTGCTGATCACCCAACACCTGGATCTCGATGTGTCGCGGATGCTCGAGGAACCTTTCCATGTACACATCCGGCGTGCCGAAGGCCTGTTGCGCCTCGCTTCGCGCCGTTTGATACGCCGACAGCAGTTCCTCGCTGTTTCGAACCACTCTCATCCCCCGCCCGCCGCCGCCCGCCGCCGCCTTCAGGATCAGCGGAAATCCGACTCGTTTGGCCTCCGTCGCCAGCTGCTCCTCTCCCTCAACTACGCCCTCGCTTCCCGGGATCGTCGGCAGCCCGGCCGCCTTCATCTCGCGACGCGCCCGATCCTTCTCCCCCATCATCTCGATCACTTCCGGCTTGGGGCCAATGAACGTGATCTCGGACGCTTCGCAAACCTTTGCAAAGTTCGCGTTTTCCGACAGAAACCCGTACCCGGGATGGATCGCATCGACGTTGGTGATTTCCGCAGCGCTGATCACGTGCGGGATGTTCAGGTAACTCTCGCTGCTCCGCGCCGGCCCGATGCACACGGCTTCATCTGCGTACCTCACATGCAACGCGTTACGGTCCGCTTCCGAATACACCGCCACCGTCGCGATGCCGAGTTCTTTGCACGCGCAAATCACTCGCAGGGCGATTTCCCCGCGGTTGGCTACGAGAATCTTTTGAAACATGGTCTGGAAGGCCGCTATCGCTTACGGCTGGGTCGAACGCCAAACAAGGGCTGCCCATATTCGACGGGCTGTCCGTTTTCCACGAATATCCGCAGCACTTCCCCGCTCACTTCCGATTCAATTTCATTCATCAGCTTCATCGCTTCCACGATGCACAGCGTCTGCCCCACGTCCACATGCACGCCGACCTTCACAAAAGGTTCGGCGCCTGGACTCGGCGACGCGTAAAACGTCCCCACGATCGGCGATTTCACCAGGTGCAAGTCCTCGCCGCCTCGCACCTCGGCCTCCGTATCGGTCGAGGGCGCGCCCTCCGCCGCTCCTCCCGCGACCGCCGACGGCACGATGATCTCCGCAGACGGTCTCGGCGCTGCATAAATCACGTTCGCGCTCGGTTTTTTCAGACGGATCCGCAGATCGCCCCGGGAGTATTCGAATTCTTCCAGGTTGTGCTCGCTCATGAAGCGCAGCAACTGCTCAATTTGCCCGATTTCGGGGTTTGCGAACGATGGGCTTCCACTCCCCTTCGGCGGCTTTTTCCGTTTCATGCCTTTTTCTAAATTTCGATGAGATCCCGCTTGACGCGGGTCAGCACTTCGCTTTTTCCTGCTTGCACGGCTACGTCGTCTTCAATCCGGATTCCGCCGGCTCCTTCGACATACACACCAGGCTCTATCGTAATCACATTTCCGGCTTCGAGTCGAATCGTCTGGCCTTTGGCTACTCGCGGCTCCTCGTGCACTTCCAACCCCAATCCGTGACCCGTACTGTGCACGAAGAACCCGTCAAGTCCATTCTTCTCCAGAACTTCCCGAGCGGCCGAATCGACTTCGCCGCAGGTCACTCCGGCCTGGACGGCCGCCACCCCGGCTGCTTGCGCCTCTTGCACGGCGCGGTACCAGCCTCGGACCCGTTTCGGCGCACGGCCCAAGTACACCGTGCGCGTCATGTCGCTGCAATAGTGGCCGAGTATAGCACCCAGGTCTAGCACCACCAACTCATTTTTCTTCAGTCTCTTGCTCGTTGGCCTCGCGTGCGGCAGCGCCGACCGCGCCCCAGACGCAACGATCGTCTCAAACGAAGGTCCGCTGGCGCCGCGGCGCTTCATCTGATATTCAATTTCCGCACCGATTTCCGCTTCTCGGAGGCCTGGTCGCACCAGTTTCAGCGTGTCATCCAAGACCTCGCCAGCCAGAATCGCTGCCCGCCGCATCAACGCCAGTTCCTGCGCGTCTTTCCTTCGCCTTTGCCGTTCTACGACTCCTAGGGCTTGTATCGCCCGGCATTTTGCCCCGGCCGCCTTCCGCATGGTCTTCAACTGCGCCACGGTCCACTGCCCTGGGTCGAAGCCCACCCTCCTCATGCCGCGCTTGCGCAGAAACTCGCCGAGCGCCCCGTACAGCGCGCCCTGCTGCAATTCCACTCGCACCCCGCGCGTTTCTTCCTTGGCCTGCACTGTGAAGCGCCCGTCCGTCAGAAGCGTTGTTCCTGCCCCGCCGACGACCAGCACCCCGGATTCTCCCGTAAAGCCCGTCAGGTAGTACCTGTTTGCCGGGTGGATCACCAGCAGGCAGTCCAACCCGCGCTCATCGAGCGTTCGGAGCAGTTCCCGCCGTCTTTTTGCGTGCTGATCGTTCATAAAAAAATCGAGGAGACTCGCGTCTCCTCGATTCTAACTTATCCGGATTTTCCCTGCCGGATCGTGCCGGAATTATCCAGGGATGATTCGCGGCGTCAGGAAGAACAGCAGTTCCTGCGATTGCACGGTGACGCTGTTGCGACGGAACAGGTATCCAATAATCGGCAAACTCCCGACGATCGGCACCTGCTGGATGTCAGTCTGCTGCGAGCTCACGATGATGCCGCCAATCACAACAGTCCCGCCATCGGCGACCAGAACCTTCGTTTCGGCAGACTGCGTATCCAGCGCCGGGATGCCCTGCACACGCGGAATACCATTATCGATCTGGGTGTTTTCCACCAATACGTCCATGAAGACCGTTCCTTCGGCCGTGATCTGCGGAGTCACCTCCAGCTTCAGCACGGCGTCGATATACTGCACCGAAATCGTATTGTTGATGGTCGTCTGAATTGGAATCTTTGTACCTTGCTTTACGGTCGCTTTTTCGTTGTTCTGCGTGATTACCTTCGGTTTCGAAAGCAGTTTGCCCACGCCCTTCGCTTCCGCCGCCGTGATGAACAGGTCCACCGCAAAATTCGGCGACCGGTGGCCAAAGAAGGCCCCGCTGGTCGGAACTCCGGCAGGCAGGTTTACGTTAAACGGAAGACCGGGGCCGCCGCTTCCACTGGATCCGGTTGGCGTCCCAACCAGCGGCGGCGGCGGCAAGCCCGCGGGCGTCTGGATCGGACTCACGCCGACACTTGGCACGCCGCCAAAGATCGAGCGCCCGCTCGTCGTGGTCCCGGCAAAGCCCCACTGCACGCCGATGTCTTGCGAGAACGACCGCGTCGCCGCAATTACCCGCGCCTCGATTTCCACCTGCTGTGATTTCCGATCGAGCTGCCGGATCAAGTTGTCGATCGTCGGAATCACCGAGGGGATGTCTCGGATGACCAACTGGTTCGAGCGGTCGTCGGAGAAAATGTCGCCGCGCGCCGACAGGAACTTCTTCAACGTGTCCCTCATCGTCGCGGCTTTTGCATAGCTCAGCACGCGCGTTACAGTCACAGGCGGCACCGCTTCTGCTTGGGCCTTTTGCAGGTCCCGCGCCGTTTCCGCTTCCTTCTTCAAAGTGTCTTTGGTTGCCACGCGCAGAACGTTTCCATTCAGCTGCTTGTCCAGTCCGTTGTTCTGCAGCACAATGTCCAGCGCCTGGTCCCACGGCACTTCGTCCAGCACGATGGTCAACGTTCCCTTTACGTTCGGGTCGAGCACCACATTCAACCCGCTGATTTCGTGGATCAGACGGAAAAAGTCCTTCAGGTCCACATCCTTCAGGTTCACCGAAATAGGCTCGCCCGTATAACGGCTAGGCGCTGTCTGCGCCGGCGACACCTGACCGGCGGCCTGCTGCGCTGCCACCGTCGTGGCCGCCGTGGTCGCTTGTTGCACAGCCTGCTGCGCCGCCTGCTGAGAGCTTGCTACGGGCCGCGCTGGTTCGCTCCTCTCGCTCGGCGCTGCCAGGGCGGCTGAGGGCTGGGTCAGTTCGCTCGGCAACGGGAAGCGAGGAGCCGTTACGTTCGTAGATTTCTCTTCCTGGCTGCTCGGCTGAGGAGGATTCACGCTCGGCGAAGTCTCTTTCGCGGTCGTCTGCACCGTAGTGGGCGTGGCCGGCACGCTGCCGCTCGCGGGCTGTCCGACCGCCTCCAGGTACACCACGATCGCACTGCCTTCATGTTCGATCTGGTACGGTGCGGAGGCCGTCAGATCAATCACCACTCGCGCTATATCAGGACGGAATTGTCCCAGCCGGACCGCGCGCACGGGCGCCGATACACCCGGAATCGAGGTCCTCTGCACGTGCATGCCTAGCCGTGCGCCCGCAAAATCCAGCACCAGCCGCTCCGGATTCCCGATCCGTGAGGCGTGCACATCGAGGTGTCCCGCTCCTTCGACGCGCACCGCCGCGCGCTGCTGATCCTGCGTGACCGCCACGCTCGAGATCACTGCCGCGCTTGCGTTCGTGCCAGCGGACTCCTGCCCGTGAACGCTCGCCGGGACTACCCCCAGCATCGCGCCCGCCAGGATCAGGCAGCCACATCGAAAGGCCGGCCAGTTCGTCTTCATTGCTGTTCTCCTGCACTGGAGTAAATTCTCTTGTTTACCTGGCGCTCCACGGGCTTCCCGAACGCGTCTTTCCCCACCTCATGGAACGACACACCATCCATTGCTATCTTCTCTACTCTTCCGTCGTACAGTTGGTCCCCTTCCCGCAAAAAGTATGTTCTCGCTTGCGGATTGGTGACCACCGCTATCATCCCGTTTGGCGAACGCACAATTCCATCCAGTCGCAACGAAGCGACCTGCAGCCCCGCTTTTCCTGGAGGCAGGTTCTTTGCCGCGTCGGCCGCCGCTTTTTCGCGTCCTACGAGTGACTCGAATGGATCGCGCCGGAGCACCTTGACTTCCCCTTCCGTCCCCGCTGGTTTCGCTGCCGGGCCGGACGCCACCTTCTTCCCGGTTCCCTTCGCCGCCGGCTTGGCCGTTTTTGCCGCGGGCGTCGCCGCTTTCGCCGCCGGTGCGGCCGCGGTCTGCGCGTAAAGACCGAACCCGCTGGCTGTCAGGACTATTCCGATTACCAGTGTCATCGCTCGACGCATAGCTCGCTCATTCCTGCTCACGGTTTTTTCACCGGCGGAGTCGTACCCTTCGCTCCACCCGCTCCCGGAGCCGTATCAGCCGGCTTCGTGAAAAATGTCGTCACCGTAAATACTCCCGACACGGTCTCGCCCGGCCGCACCGGGTACTTCGTGCCCTTCAGCTGAGTGCCGCTCGGGTCGGCAAACTCCAGGTCGCCCACATTGATGATCCGCGACAGCCGGCTCAGGCGCGAAAAGAAGTCCAGCACGTTGAAGTACGGCCCATCCGCTTGCGCCTCGAACGGCATTTCGTAGTGGTATTCCTTCGGCACGATATTCTGCGCCGTCAACCGCCGCAACGATACATTCGACGCGCTCGCCGCTCCCTGGATCTGCCGGATGAACTCGTCCACTTCTTTCTCTTCCGGAACGATGGTTTTCAGCGTGTCCAGTTGCTTGTTCAGCGCGTCCATCTGCTGTTTCAGTTCGCCGTACCTCTGCTTGTACACTTGGAGTTGCGTGACTTCCTGGTTCAGCTTGGTGCGCGCCTGCACTGCCTTGTCGTAGTCTGCCCGTTCCTGGGCCACGGGCGAGAACGGAACATACAGCCCCGCAAGCACCAAAATCACGGCGATCGCCAGAGCCACCAGCCCTTGCATAATCACCGACATGTCTCGGAAAGGATTCGCCATGGCCGCCCTTACCCTTTCTTCGCCGGTGCCGGAGTCGCCGGGGCACCCGTTGAAGGCGCAGTGGCCGGCTTGGCTTGAGCGCCGCCCGCTTCTGGCCCGGACGGCGCTATTTCCGCGATGATCGTGAACACGAAGGTCTGCACGTTCAGATTCTTGTCGTCTTGCTTTGCGTCCTTAATCTCAATCTTCTGAAAGTACCCGGAGCGCTTCAGCGCGGTTATGAAATTCGCAACGGAATTGATCGACGCCGCCGCGCCCTCCAGCGTCAAGGCATTCCCCTTCTTGGTCATGGAAGTCAGCCACAGGTTTTCCGCGCGCGATACCGTGTTCGCTACCTGGTCCAGCAGCTCTTGTCCGCCTGTCCGGTCTCTTTGCAGTTGCTCGATTGTGCTCACTCGCTGTTGCAGCACCTGCTTCTGCTTTTCGAAGGCTTCCACCTGCTGCTTGATCTGTTCCAGTTCCGTCTTCTGTGCCTGCAGCGTCTTGATCCTTTTATTCTCTTGATCCAGCTGCGTCTGCCAGGAATGGTAGAAGTAGAACAGGAAGAGACCGCCCAACAGCACTCCCGCCCCGATAAACACAAGCGGCATCGCCGCCCCAGTGTCCACCGGCCTCCGTGCGGCTTTTGGCCGTGTTTGCCCCAATAAGTTTATGCGGATCATGGCTAGTCGAAGCTCCTAAGTGCCAATCCCACGGCGACTACCAGCCTCGGCGCCAGCTCGCGGATCTGGTCTTCGCTATGCTTCCCTGGATTGATCAGCACCTTTCGGAATGGATTCAGTTCCTCCACGGGCATCGCAAATTCTTCCCGCAGCAAGTCCACCAGCCCCGGCACCCGCGCCGTTCCCCCCGCCACCATGATCCGCTGGATGTTCTCTCCGCTTGCCGTGGCCCGGAAAAAGTCGAAAGTCTTTTGGATTTCGAGCGTGAGAATGTCCGAAACGCTGCGCAGAATCTGGCTTTTCTGCTCGTCGGTAACGCTTGGCAATGTGTCACCCTTTTTCAAGCGTTCCGCGTCGTCGAAGCTCAGGTCCAGTTCCTTCTGCAGCGCGTCGGTATACTGGTTCCCGCCCACGCTGACGTCGCGCGTAAACAGCGGTATCCCGCCGCGCACGATATTAATGTTCATGACGCTTGCACCGATGTTTAGCAGCGCTACAGTCTGCCCTGCATCCGGCTCGTAATTCACTTCGAAACAGTTCTGCAGTCCGAATGCGTCAATGTCCACCACCACCGGCGTCTTCCCAGCCTGAGCCAGCACGTTGGTATGGTTCAGAATCTTGTCTTTCTTCACCGCCACCAGCAGCACGTCCATCTGCGCGTCCATCGCTTCCAGTAGCTGGTAGCTCAGATTCACGTCCGCGATATCGAAGGGAATGTGTTGGCTGGCCTCGGAGGGAATGCGGTCATACAGCTCTTCTTCGGTCATCAGCGGCAGCGGCACCCGCTTCACAATCACCGAGTGCCCCGAGACGGACGTCGCCACGTTCTTGGTCCTGATTTTCTCAATGTCAAAAATCCTGGTGATGGCGTTGGCGACCTGCGGAGCATCCATAATTGCTCCGTCCACGACCGTGTCCTGCGCCAGCGACTCCATCCCATAGCTCACGAGCTCGAACCCGCCCTTCGTCGACTTCAACTCCACGGCCTTGATAGAACTGGACCCGATATCCAGCCCTACGAGCTGCTTGCTTTTCTTGCCCCCGAGTAACCACATATCGCGGCCTCTTTCCCTCACGCCTCGGCGAACCTAGCGGCGCTTGGTCACCACTTGGCTCATCTTGCGTTCCATCCAGCGGTCAAGGATCGTTTTCCTTAGTTTCCAACGATTTCCCAGTTTGAACGCGGGTATCTCGCCCTCCGTGATGTACCGATACAGCGTGTCCGGGCTTATTCCCAGGTACTGGGACGCCTGCCGTACGTTCATCACTTCGCGCGATTCACTCACGAGGAATGTCCACCTTGTTTCACACGCTCACGGCTCGAACGTGTGTCGCACCCTTCCACTCCGTGACACCCGGCCCCCATGGGTGCATCCGTGAATCCGTTATGTCATTGCGCTAGCCCAACCGTCAAGGGATTCTGTCCTGCAGTTGTCCTAAGAACATCGGTAATCTTAGGCGAATCGCCGGATTTCCAGGTCGTTAACCCTACATATCGACATCACCCCGGCGACATACCGCTATTGCTTGCGCTTCTCCCCGCAAACCGCCCTGTCCCGTTGGACGGTAATCCTTTGTTCTCACGCTCACTTCTCACATGCCTCTGCGACATGTGAATCTCCTAATTTCTGACCGCCTCAGTTACACGGGTAAATCTTCAGCGAACTTTTGACCCTCATTGCGAACGGAGCCTGCCGAGTGAGGCGTCCCTCTTGGGCTCGTGGAAGGTAACCGTACCTTTCATAGCCCCAAACTCTTCCATAGCGCATCCACCCGCGCTTTCGTCGCCTCGTCCATCAGGATTTCCCCCGGCCAGGGCCTCGTGAACCCTTCGGTCGGCCACTTCCGCGTCGCGTCCACCCCCATCTTTGAACCGTAATCCTGCATCCGCGCCGCGTGGTCCAGCGTATCCACAGGACCGAACGTAAACTGCACATCCCTTTCGGGGTCGATCGCGCACAGCGCTTTCCACACCACTTCAGAATAGTCGTGCACATTTACGTCGTGGTCCACCACCACAAGGACCTTGGTAAACATAGCTTGCCCCAGCGACCAGATTGCATTCATGACCTTCCGCCCATGCCCTGGAAATGACTTGCGGATCGACACGATCATCAGGTTGTGTACAATGCCTTCCGCTGGCATCGATACGTCCGCAATCTCCGGGTGCGTCATCTTCATCAACGGCAGAAACACCCGCTCGATCGCGTATCCCATGTAAAAATCTTCCTGCGGCGGCCGCCCCACGACCGTCGTCAGGTAAACCGGGTCCTTCCGGTGCGTCACGCACTCAACATGAAAAACCGGGTACTCCCCTTCGAGCGAATAAAATCCCGTGTGGTCGCCGAACGGCCCCTCGGTTCGCATCTCGTTCAGATTAACGTATCCTTCCAGCACAATCTCCGCGTTCGCCGGCACTTCCAGCTCATTCGTTTCGCACTTCACCAGCTCCACCGGCTCGCGCTTGAGAAACCCGCTGAACATCATCTCGTCCAAGTCCGGCGGAATCGGCAAAATCCCTCCAAGCGTCGTCGCCGGGTCAGATCCAATCGCCACGCTCACCGGTATCCGCCCCTCAGGATTTTTCGCGCGCGCCCGCCGGAAGTGTTCAGCCCCGTGCTTCTGCGTCTGCCAGTGCATCCCCGTCGTTCGCTCGTCGTAAATCTGCATGCGGTACATTCCCACGTTTCGTTTGCCCGTCTCCGGATTTTTCGTAAACACTAACGGAAACGTGATGAATCTCGCGCCATCCTCCGGCCAGCACTTCAGAATCGGGAAATCCAGCAGGTTGACGTCGCCTCCCTTCCGCACAATCTCCTTACAGGCACCTTCCTTCACATTCTTCGGAAAGAACGACCCTAACTCCGCCAGTTTCGGCAGCATCTTGATTTTGTCGAACAACCCCTGCGGCGTCTGCATATCCATGAATCCGCGGATTCGCGCCGCCACGTCCTCCAGTTTTTCCACCTCCAACGCCAACTCCATCCGCTTTACACTGCCAAAAGTATTGATCAGCAGCGGATACCGCGAACCCTTCGGCTTCTCAAACAGAAGCGCCAGGCCCCCTGGATTGCCCTTTGGCCCCGCCTGGGCCTGCGCGCGTTGCACCACCTCGGTAATCTCCAGCACCGGATCGACTTCTGTCTTAACGCGCTTGAGCTCGCCCTCCTTCTCAAGGCGCTTCACAAACTCCCGCAAATCCGCGTATCCCACGCAATCCTCCAGAGAGTCCCCGTTTCTTAGGTGCTTAGGTGCTCAGCCGCTCACCCTATCACTTCGCTTTAAAACCCACCAAGAGTCTTGGGTTAGCCTTCTTCAGCTCGAAAGACCGAGTCTTTACGAACGCCTGCGGCATCGCTCCGTACAACTTCTCTGACCGCTGCCTCTCGCTTTCAGGATCGATCGTCGTCATGAACCCTCCGTGCGCAAGAGCATCTCCGATTTTGATTTAAAGGCTACCCTCGAGCGCGACCCTGACCCGAAACAGCGCTGCCCTCAAAAAACACCAAGCCCGCCCGTTCTGCGCCTAAAGTTTCCTGATACGTTTTTCGGTCTTCCGTCACTATACCCACAGACCAGGCCGCCGTTGGCAACCTGGGACGACTGCTGCGGTGTCTCGTCCTGAGGCCGCTTCCACTCGCAGCCCGGCCCCGACCGTAATTCCGTTCGGTCCCAGACCCCATTTTTCTCCCAGCCGCTGTTTCCCTGGGTATTGGGCTCGTCTCTCCTGGGAGGTAGCCATTATGAATGCCGCTTCCCGATCCAGTGCAGCTCCAGCACTCTCGCCCCGCGCCCAAACC